>JAABUS010000607.1_pt1 | contig 89121 bp, 77 predicted proteins | sample 5560161 | NCBI WGS metagenome assembly JAABUS01 (sample SAMN10711885, study PRJNA513376) | rock metagenome | isolation source: Antarctica rocks | place: Antarctica: Victoria Land, Trio Nunatak nord | collected 2016-01-04
AGTTTCTCAATCTCAGTTTCGCTGATCTTGAGTTGAAGAGTGGGCATTTTTGTTGATTTTGCAATTACAAAATTGCCCCTCTTTTTCCTTATTTAAAAATTCACTGTTTTGTCCCTTGCGTAGTATAAAATAATTTGGTTGTTTCGAAAACCTTATACATCATACATCATACCTATTCACAACCTTCAACAGCATAAAATTTTATGGCCGTTTCCAAAATCAGGAATTACCGCTGGCTTATCGTTGTGCTGTTATTCTTCGCCACAACGATCAATTACCTTGATCGCCAGATTATCGGATTGTTAAAGCCAACCCTGGAAAAAGAATTTAACTGGACGGAAACGGACTTCGCTCGTATTGTTATGGCTTTTACAGCAGCTTATGCGATAGGCTTACTGGTGTTTGGCAGGTTCATTGACAAAGTGGGTACAAAGCTCGGCTATGCAGTATCAATAATATGGTGGAGCCTGGCCGGCATGCTGCATGCGTTAGCAAGAAGTGCAGTAGGTTTTGGATGGGCAAGGATAGGATTAGGCCTGGGCGAAGCTGGTAATTATCCGGCTGCGGTAAAAACAGTAGCCGAGTGGTTTCCAAAGAAAGAGCGTGCACTAGCTACAGGTATTTTTAACGCAGGTACCAGTATAGGTGTAGTAGTTGCATTACTACTGGTGCCGTTGATATTAACAAGGTCCGGCTGGCAGGAAGTATTTTGGATTACCGGTGCATTGGGTTTTGTCTGGCTCATTTTCTGGTTAATATTTTATGACATTCCGTCGAAACAACGCCGCCTTACCAATGAGGAATATGAATTAATCAGTGGTAATGATGAGCCGTTAGCAAATAATAGGGATGATTTAAAACCAGTTAAATGGGTTAAGCTGTTCACCTTCCCGGAAACCTGGGCTTTCATCACTGGCAAGGCTTTGATAGATCCTATCTATTGGTTCTTTTTATTCTGGCTGCCATCTTACTTCTCTTCTTCCTTTAACCTTGATCTTAAAAAACCGAGCCTTGAATTAATGCTCATCTATGCCGCAACTACCGTAGGGAGCATTACCGGCGGTTACTTTTCTTCATGGTTGATAAAAAAAGGATGGCCAACATTAAAGGCGCGCAAAACGGTATTGCTGATATTTGCGATATGTGAGATATCAGTCATATTTATGCAGTTTGTAACAAATGTATGGGTGGCTGTGGCACTCATCAGTTTTGCTGTTGCTTTGCACCAGGCATGGGCCACCAATGTTTTTACTATTGCATCTGATATGTTTCCAAAGCAGGCCGTTAGCTCAGTAGTAGGTATCGGTGGTATGGCTGGAGCAGTAGGCGGCATTTTCTTTCCGATACTGGTGGGTAGTTTACTGGATAGCTATAAGTCAGTTGGCAAGCTGGGTGCCGGATATAATATTTTGTTTACTATCTGCGGATGTACCTATTTGTTAGCCTGGACTATCATACATTTTTTAACAAGAAAGTCCGAACGGGTGAATATTAGTCAGTTGGTGTAATCTTCTTTTTTTAACCACGGAGAGAGAGCCGGAGGTAGCACGGAGGTTACACAGAGGAGGCCTCTGTGTAACCTCTTCTTCTCCTCTGGCAATTTCCTTTGTGGTTAAAAAAAAGAGAAAGGATTAATTTTGCTGGTTTATCTACCGGGAAAATGAACAATTCACTAAAATTATAGTTAGAATATAGCTTCGTAATTTTAGAAATAAATATAAACATCATTTATGGCGGGCATTTTGGATTTGGTGGGGAATACACCTATGGTTGAATTAAAGCATGTAATTAATAAAGAAAACGTTGCAATATATGCCAAACTGGAAGGTAACAATCCCGGTGGCAGTGTTAAAGACCGCGCTGCTTATGGAATGATAAAAGGCGCTATTGACAGAGGAGAACTAAAGGATGGAATAAAGTTGGTGGAAGCTACCAGCGGGAACACAGGAATTGCGCTGGCCATGATAGCCAGTCTTTTTAATGTGGGAATTGAACTTGTTATGCCGGAAGATGCAACACGTGAAAGAGTATTGGCCATGCAGGCATTTGGTGCAAAAGTTACCCTTACTTCCCGCAAAAAAGCAATGGAAGGTGCTATTGACTATGCTAATGAGCTGGTGAGCGGTGGCGGTTATCTTATGCTAAACCAGTTCGCCAATCCTGATAATGTAGGAATGCATTACAAAACTACCGGTCCTGAAATATGGAGGGATACAGCCGGTACCATTACCCATTTTGTATCCTCTATGGGTACAACCGGCACTATTATGGGCGTATCAAAATATTTAAAAGAACAGAATCCTGCAGTACAGATAGTCGGCTGCCAGCCCACAGAAGGTTCACATATACCAGGTATACGTAAATGGCCTGAAGCATATATTCCTAAAATTTTTGATGGCAAAAGGATCGATCGTATCATTGAAGTAGATGAAAAAGATGCCCGGATCATGACAAAACGTTTGGCCAGGGAAGAAGCAATTTTCGCAGGCATGAGCAGTGGTGGCTCCGTAAATGCAGCAGTAGAATTGGCAGAAGAATTATCTTCAGGTGTAATCGTCTGCATTATCTGCGACCGGGGTGACCGCTATTTGTCTTCTGATTTATTTGATTAAGAACTACTAACATGAGCCTTAAAAAAGACAAAGTAACTATGCAATATTTGTTACGGCAAATACATGATGAATTCAGACCTAAAATGCGGCCGGTACCTTCAAAACGCAAGGCACAGGAATGGATCAACGGACTTATAGATTTACTTTTTCCTATGACCGCTGACAATATGTTTAATGACCTTGAAATACGCAAGCTTGATTTACAATTGCGAGAGCTGCTTCAACATCTTGAACTTTCTATTTATACAGTCGATGATATCATAAAATCTTTTTTCAATAGTATTCCGGTTATTTTCAGAGAGCTGCAGAAAGATGCTCAGATAATACTTTCATTTGATCCTGCTGCCCATTGCATAGAGGAAGTGATGGCTACCTATCCGGGATTTTACGCTATCGCTGCTTATAGATTTTCTCATGAACTGTATGTTATGAAAATACCAATTTTGCCACGACTTATTTCGGAACATGCGCATAGTGTTACCGGAATTGATATTCATCCAGGGGCAAAAATCGGATCAGGATTTTTTATTGATCATGGCACCGGTGTTGTAATAGGTGAAACATCAATACTGGGCGACAATGTGAAGATTTATCAGGGTGTTACCCTGGGAGCACTGAGTGTTGCCAAATCAGAAGCGAATAAGAAACGGCATCCTACTATTGAAGATAATGTGGTTATTTATTCAAATACAACAATTCTTGGCGGCAAAACTGTTATCGGATGTGATTCGATTATCGGCGGTAATGTGTGGTTAACCGAAAGCGTTCCCCCTTTTTCATTGGTGTATCATAAAAGCGAAGTTCATGTAAGGGCTAATAAAGATTTTGAGGAGCCTATAGATTCTATAAATTTTATTATTTGATGTTTGTGGAAATTAATCTCTCGTTTAAAATAGTTTACAAACTCCGAGATATAAATAAGGGTAAATGTTTATAAGGTGGTAGAACCTGTGGAAAACTTGCTGAATAAATTCGCTCATTCCATTTTTAAGTGACTTATTTTGCATTAGAAAAATTAGCAAAAGCTTCATCCGTGTAATTGATAATTTTTATAAAATCTACTTATGGAACTTTACGAATTAAATAATTTGGCACAGAAATTTAATTTTCCTATTGATAAGCTTAAGGCTTTGTCTGAGCAATATCCATCAGCTAAAAAAGACTTTGTTGAACAGATTCTTTCTTATGTAAAAAATCATGGAATGACTTTTTCCTACGCAATGAATATGATGGAAATGGATGCGGCCTTTCTCCAGTTTGTAGGAATAACAAAAGCAGAAAGATTTGCTGAACGTATGGTACCTGAAATTTCGAGAGCTTAAAAATATGTTAATGGCAATCAGCTATCAGGAAGAATATTAACTGGTATTAATTTCTTATAGCTAACGGCTGTCAGGCGGCAAAGTCATGGATGTTTAAATATGCTTAGTTAGGATGTCGTTTAAGGTAACTATAACGAGCCACTTGCAGGAGTTACAGAACAGAGAAAGGAATTTGGAATAGAACCAGCACTGATGTACACTGTAGGTACCAGATGAAGGTTGCAAAGAATGCGTTTATTATTTTTAATCACATCGGCTTTAATGCCGTTCATATATTACAATTGTATTATCCAGCTTTATTTTCCCCCTTTTCCATGATCTTATGAAAAGTTTTATGAGCGGCAGTAATCAGTTTTTTCAAGTCGCCATTATTCATTTTCCGGGCAATAGCTTCTTTAAGGGCTTTACAATCGTTAACCAGTTTATCTAATTGTTGTTTTACCTGTTTTTTATTATAACTAGTCGGGATAGCTGAAGCCTGCCATGCCTGTGCCTTTAGAACCAATGAATCGATATTGTCTTTAACAGGTTGAAAATTTCCTTCTTCAATTGGGTGATAACTTTTTGACATTACCATATGAAAATCTTCCATTTGTTTCCACTCTTTCTTTTGTGCACATAAAAGTAAAGTGGTAAAAAAGCAAAGGATTGCCATTAGTGTGTGTTTCATGTAAATTTTTTAACGCTGGTGCTAATATAAAGTCTTAGTCAACATATTTATATTGCAGGAATAATCTATGGACGATAGAAACATTACCCGTTGTAAAAAATTAGAATAAGAATTTGGGATGGCTAGTGGTAAGCCTTTATCATTGTAGCTGGTAGCTATGAACATGTTATTCATACTATAGTCTCTGTCTAAAAACTTCCATAGTTTATTTGTACGCCGAAAGTTTATCTTATCATCATACATTACATTAGGAAGTACCAGGTTTCCGTTTGCATTGTAATTATATGTTACGATATTGTTTAATGAATTGATTTGAATAATACGGCCTTTTGAATCATAAGTATAATGTTCGATAATCGTTGGAGTTACAACACTGAACTGGCCATTCTTATAGAAACCAAAAGTGCGGGAAGTATCCACTACTGGCAGGCTGGAAGGGTTTTGATCTGCATAGGTATAACGAATCCAGAATTCAAAAGCAATCTCGTTAGGGAGATTTGCAGGATCAAGTTTACTATAAGGTCCAATATAATCCGTTATACGATTATAATGATCATAAAGGAATATAACATTAGGATTACCAGTGCCTGGATTAGATACCGTAATACTAACAGGATCGCCATGAGTGTTATAAGTAAAATTCGCCTCGGATTTCTGACCGGCAAAAGTGTATTGGATATGCTTTATATCGCAAAGCTTCACTTCACTCGGAGGTAGGGTATCATAGTGTTTTTTACATCCGGCAATCTGAATAAAAGCAAGCGCAACTAGTGTTATCAATAAAAATCTGGAATTCTTTTGCATCAGGTCAATTTTTAAATAGTAAGATAAGGTATAACTTATTATTTTTATTTGCAACAAGTTTTATTATTATCCGGTGTCATCCAACTCCTGATCCAATAATGCCGGCTGATTATACTTCCGGTTTTTGTCCTGTATCATACCACACTTTTAATAATGCTTAAAAAAAATTGGAATGGCAGTTTACTTAATATAAAAATTATCCGACAAATACTTAAACTATTCATTATTATGAAAAATATATTGCAGCTAAACAGAGTCAAATGTTTTCAGAAATTTTTGATTCTTCCTATTTCAGTGGTACTCTTCTGTTCATTTACAGGGAAAGGCTTTCAATATAATCTTGTTAATGAACAAAGAACTATACGCGAAGCTTATCAACGAATACCTGTACATTTTAATCATGAAAATCAACAGCAAAAATTCATCCAGGTAGCCCCTACTAATGGTTCCGGTTTAAACAATACTGAATCTGAATATCCTGGTGGCAAACAAGGTTGGATGATGTACCTTATGCAACACCTCCGATACCCTCTCAACGCCATGAATAACAATATTCAGGGAACCGTAATAGTAAAGTTTATTGTAAATGAAAAAGGTAGGTTAAAACAACTAGACGTTATTAGTGGTCCAAAGGAATTAAGGCAGGAAGCAATAAGGGTTATACAGGAAAGTGGAAGATGGATGCCAGCCAAAGAAAACGGCAAACCGGTAAAATCAGAAAAGGAACAGGCAATTATTTTCAAGCGGGAATTTCCTGCAAGCTAATGTCGTGTTATGCATAAAACGACTGTAAATGTTGCTATCAGCCGTCAGCTATCAGTTATTAGGACGCTACTGTGTAATATATTTCTTCCTCATAGCTGATCCGGTTTTATATGGTCATAAGCCTATGCATCATTCCCCGGGATGGTACGTCTTCTCCACATGCTGCATCACATCCTCTTTATAAAACAATACATCTTTAAATTTTCCTTCAAGATACATTTCCGCCTGGTCAGTGAAATGTTTTGAAGAAGGATCAAAAGATTGTCCGCCGGTAATGATAGTTCGTGCTTTCACTTTCGGACCAAACTCTATTGCCGCAATAAAACTGTTGCCTGAATAACCATAGCGCTTTTTTGTATTTTGTGTGTTGCTTACAAAAGAAGGTAGTTGTCCAAACGCTGATGATGTTTGTGCTACAGCTATGCTTGGTTGGTCATCATGAAAGCGGCCATCGGCACTACGCTGATAGCGGTTTATATCACCCCATTGTACCTTCCAGTTGCCAAAGCGATTTTGCAGGTTCGCAACTACTTCCGATAGGAATTTTAATTGCTGTTGAGCGGTGGTACTTTTAATTATAGCATTCATTCTCGCGGTTTGATAAGTTGCCTGTTCAGAGCTTGCGGCCCTGGGCATACCCGTTAGCATCAGCGTTCCCCATTCTACAGCAAGCGTAGTAGCGACTGAATTGGTCGCAGATATTTTATCCCATTGCTGTAATATTTTAACCTGTTCAGAAAGTTGTTGCTTTATTGAATCAGGCGCCTGTGCATAGGCGTTAAAAAGTGAAGGCAGCAGTACATCAAACGCCGCTAGGTAATGATCATAACCTTTTTTAATAAGGTCATCAAGAGTGATTTTATCTGCATTGCTTAAAAGTTTGATAGCATTAATTGAACGGAAGTTTTGTCCGTCAGGCGCCATGTATGCCGGGTATTTGTTTTTATCCGGACTGGCAGTTCCGGAAGATGCAAACGGAGTAGCATTACAATTCTGAATCCAGCCGGTTGAGGGATTATAAACATGTACGATCTCATCTAAATTATGAACACCTTTCCATTCAGTTGACACGGAAGATCCATCTACCGGTAATGTCCAGTCGAGGTTAGGATTGCGCCTGGGTACGAAGTTTCCATACCACAAAGCAATATTGCCCTGGTCATCTGCATAAACGGTATTGTTAGTAGCGTTAGACAGAAGGTTCATAGCTTGCATGTATTCATCAAACGTATTGGCTTTTGTAATCAGCCACGATTCAAGCAGCGCCTTATATGAGCGGTTGTTAGCTTTTAAGCTAAGCCATTTATCGTCCCTGCTTCCTAGCACCGGTCCATGATGGGTAAAATATCCGGTGAATACAATGGGTACCTGTTGAGTACCTTTTAAATAACTGATCGAAATCTTTTTGCTGATCACCGGCTTTTGCTTTCCGTAATATTCATAGGACCACTGATTGTTTTTTTGCGAAACTCTTTCTTCATAAAGGTCGGCAACATCCGCGTCGCTGGTCGTATGCATCCAGCCACAGTGTGCGTTAAACCCCTGGTAAATAAAAAACTGTCCCCAGGTTACAGCGCCATAAGCATTCAATCCTTCTTCACTTACTATTTGCACTTCTGTTCGAAAATAAAATGGCACGTGCGGATTGATATACAACATTGTATTACCAGTGGCTGTCCTGGCACGTGAAATTGCAAAACCGTTTGAGCCGGTCTCTCTTTCGTCACCCAGCATCCTTTCATGATCAGGACGATATAAATCAGTGACAGATTTATCCGCTCCATTTGAATAAAATTGCTTTGTTTCATTCAGGTTAATGCCACCTGTGCGGGTTGCCGAAACACTGCCATCAGTGAACATCAATGCAAACCAGGGTTCAAACCTTTTAAAGACTTTTGGTTTTGTTTCAGGATGTTTATAGAGATAATAATTTATGCCATCGGCAAACGCCTCGAGCAGTTTTTTAAATGAGGCAGCACTGGTTTGGTATTCTTTAATAGCATCAACGGTATCGGCGATTAGCTGAAGCTGCAGGTCTTCATAAACCATGCTTTCACCATCGGCTTCCGCTTGTCTTCCCATCTGGTATAAATAGTTCTGTTCTATTCTGCTAAAGTTGTCTTCACATTGAGCGTACATCAATCCAAAAACAGCATCAGCGTCGGTCTTGCCATAGATATGAGGTATTCCCCAGGTATCGCGGATAATAGTGGTTCTCTTTGCTGCTGCTTCACATCTTGAAAGCTCATCGGATTTCCATTGCTGTCCTGATACGAATAAAGGAAACAGGATATAGGCTAAAAAAAGTTGTTTCATCATGTGGTTGAATGGATGATTGAAGTGTAGGAAAGTAGCATGAATATAACCAAACTAACATAAAGCCATATAATATATATTACTGTTTAATAATCTTTTTTGTAATGGATGTTTTACCTGAATTAACGGTTAGAAAATACACGCCTGCGGCAAGTTGCTTTACAGGAAGCACATGCATAGTATTGCCGCGGGCGATTGGTTGATTTTTACGGATGAGCAGATGGCCGGCAGCATCCCTCACTTCCAGTTGAAGTTGTAGTGATTGATTTGATTCCAGTTTTATCTTTAATTCATTGGTAACAGGATTCTGCCCTAAGGCATAGCTAAAGCCGGCACTATTTATCATCACTTTTCTTACGATTGAATAAGTATATTTTCCATCTTCATCAACCTGCCTGATGCGATAATAATTTACATCACCAAAAGGATTGTGGTCAATGAACGCATATTTGTTTACGGCATGTCCATTACCGGATGCCGTTACTGTTCCGATGCTGTCGTAGCCAACGCCATCGCGGCTTCGCTGGATGGCATAATAAGCGCAGTGCTGTTCTTCCGCCGTTTGCCAGTTTAGTATTACCGCATTGTTTTGAGAAGCTGCGGTAAAAGAAATGAACTTCACCGGTAGTGCAAGTAATGAAGGCGTGAACTTCCACAAGTCATTTAAAAAGCTAGAGCCTTTAGTTCCGTAACCTGTCCCGCCCATTAACCAAAAATTACCTGCTTTGTCTTTCCATGCAACGCTTGCTGACCGTGCGCCCGGCTTATTGGCAGGACTAAATACACCCTTGTTTCCGGCTGTTCCGTTTATGTTGATGCTGCTGTCTCCACTGATCCATGTCCAAAGGTTTGTTGCCGGGTCGTAATTCCACAGGTCATTCAGAGTCAGAGATCCCGACCCTCCCATCGGTGCGCCGCCAAACAGCCATAATTTTCCGGATGCATCTATCCAGCTTACCGCGTCATACCTTCCTCTAGGTTTGTTGGCAGCAGCAGCAATACCCTTTGTTCCATAATGTCCATTTTGATTAACTGCACTGTCACCACTTATCCAGGTCCATAGACTTGTTAGGATATTAAACTTCCAAAGGTCATTAAAATAATAATTTTTCCAAGTTGCAAAACCGCCGAATATCCACACATTACCAGTAGCATCTGTCCAACTTACCGCACCTTGCCTTGCTCCAGGTTTATTAGCCGTATCAGGTATGCCTGAATTTCCGTAAACACCCGATTGTCCTTTGGTACTGTCTCCACTTACCCATGTCCACTGGGTTATAGCAGGGTCATAATTCCAAAGATCATTTAATGCAGTTGGCTGATTATCAGCATTATAATTTTGATCTCCTCCAAACAGCCAAAGCTTGCCGGTATGATCGCTCCAGCTTACCGCATTCTTCCTCCCCGTGGGTTTATTGACAGCATTAGATTGGCCTTTTACACCATATCTACCCACACTGTTGTCACTTACCTGTGTCCATTGATTGGTGTTTTTATCAAATTTCCACAGATCATTATTGAATGAACTAAAGGGTGAAGTATTACTTTGGCCTCCAAACAGCCATAACTGATTATATGCATCCGTCCAGAATGCGCTGCCGCCCCTAGCTGAAGGACCAGTCGTCGTCAAACCGCTTACCCATGTCCATATACCAGCAGTGTCTCTCTTCCATAAATCATTCAAGTATTTGGGAAATTCCTCTAAACTGCCAAATCCAAATCCGCCGAAAAGCCATACGTTTCCTGCTAAATCCGTACAGCTTACTGCATCACTCCTTCCACCCGGTAAATTAGCAGCATCCGCAACGCCTTTTGTTCCATATATTCCATATTCCCTTCCATCTTTATTTTCGCGTTCCAGCGACCACAGGTTCGTTTTTGTGTTATATCGTAAAAGATCATTCAATAAATGGGTTTGTGTAATATTTGAATAGTCTATAGTTACCCCGCCAAATAACCAAAGATTGCCTGAGGCGTCAGACCATCCAGCAGCGCCGAACCTGGTGGCAGGACTGGTATTAGGACTTTCAACGCCTTTTACCGCAAAAGAATCATGGCTAACAAAACTTAACCTTTGTCTAAGGCACGTCCATAAATTGCCTACACGGTCGTACTTCCATAAATCCCCAATTGGAGTGTACCAAGGCAAGGAAAAATTTGTTGTATTTAATTCGCCTCCAAACAGCCAAAAGTTGCCCGACGAATCTGTCCAGCTTACCGCATTTGACCTGGCGCCCGGCCTATTATCAGGCGCTGCAGTACCTATTGTGCCTGTATTGCCATATGTATATAAAGTGGTATCGCCGCTTACCCAAGTCCATTGGTTGGTAGCGGGGTTATAATTCCATAGATCACCTAAGTCACCCGAATAAATTTGTAAAGAACCATACATATATGGCTTCCTAGCCTTTCCAAAGCCTCCGAAAAGCCAGAATTTGCCTGAAGCATCCGTCCATCCGGTTACTCCTGTTCTGTTTCCGGGTGTATTGGTACTGCTTGGCACACCTTTTAATCCATAAACAGTTGTTGAATTGTAATATGTTCCTGTGTTAGCAGTATCGCCATGTACCCAGGTCCACCAGTCAGTTGTAAGATCGTACTTCCATAACACATCTCCATAGAGCCAGAAGTTTCCTGATGCGTCAGTCCACTCAACCGAGTTTGTTGTTCCGGGCTTATTAGTAGCTTCCGCAACGCCCTTTGTGCCATATACCGCCTTTGTAACAGTAGTATCTCCGTTTACCCATGTCCATTGATTGATAGCAGGATTGTATTTCCATAAAACATTAGAGTACATCCAGAAATTTCCAGCCGCATCTGTCCAGCTGACGGATGTGAATGCAATGGGTTTGTTATTGGGAGAAGCAGTTCCTCTGGTACCATACACCGCCTTTTGTCTGGAAACACTATCATCACTTACCCATGTCCACCATTTTGATGCTAGATCATATTTCCAGAGATTATTACTCCATCTATCAAAAATCCAAAAAGTCCCAAATGCATCTTTCCAGCTTGCAGCAGGCGTCCCTCCTCCGGGCCGGTTAGCCGAATCAGCCACACCTCGAGTGCCAAAATAAGCAGACGTATAACCGTTCTCTCCCCCCATCCACGCCCACTGATTGTTTTGGGCGTTGATTGCAGACATGCACATGCAGAAAATAAAAAACAGCAAATACTTTTTCATGGCAAGAGATTGAAGTTGTGAAACATGCAAATCGTACTCTGGCTTTCAAGAAGATGAAAAAACAGGCAACATAAATATACGATAATAGTAAATTTTTATAGTGGGCTTATAAAGGAGGATTAGCTTCATAAAATAATATTTCTGGTTATTGTTAGCCTTAGGTAGTTAAGATGGATAAGCAAAATAAAAATATCCGTGTTCATACGCAATTATTTATGATTAACAGATATGATTTATTTATCAAGGTGGGTTGATTAACTTTTTATAGTTTTTATTTAGTTCTTAAACTACTGTAAAGCAAAATTTATTAAGCAATGTATGCAGCTTACAATGATCAAAACGCCGTTCAGTTAAAGAACCAAAAAAATCAGGCGGAATTTGTATTCCATTGGTTTTGGAAAGCTTCTTTCTTTTTATCTTATATTTAAATAAGAACGCGTTTTCCTTGTAGCTGGCTGCTAACTGCTAATTTAATTAATCATCTTTGTTAAATAAATTTTTACTTACTTTATTGCCCGGTAATAAACCGCCATTGGAGGATACCCTGTATCATATTCAAAACAATCGTGGCTGGTTAAATAATAATTATGCAACAGGAACAAAACGGATTCAATCTTACTAAAAAAGTTATCGTAGTAACCGGTGCTACCGGCATATTAGGAGAAGCCTTCGTAAACAGTTTAAGCGAAGCAGGAGCTAGGGTGGCTATTTTAGGGAGGAACGTGGAGGTAGGAAACGAAAGGATGAATAGTATAAAAGAAAAAGGCCAGGAAGCGTTGTTTATTAAAGCGGATGTATTGTTAAAGCAAGACCTCCTGGCTGCAAGGGATCAGGTTTTTAATAAGTGGGGGATGATAAACGGGCTGGTAAATGCAGCAGGTGGCAATATCCCGGAAGCGGTCATTGGGCCGGATGCAGATGTTTTCGAAATGGATATTGACGCATTAAAGAGAGCCTTCGACCTTAACCTTTATGGTACGCTGCTGCCGACCTGTATTTTCGGAAAAGCCATGACTCAATCCAAAGAACTTCAAACCGGAAGCATCGTAAATATATCCTCAATGGCTGCACAAACGGCCATCACACGGGTACTTGGCTATTCAATGGCAAAAGCAGCCATTGATAATTTTACACGGTGGATGTGTGTGGAACTGGCACAACGCTATGGAGATAAAATCAGGATGAATGCTATTGCCCCGGGATTTTTTGTTACCAATCAAAACAGGCATTTGCTGACCACCGAAACCGGATATACCGCCCGTGGTGAAGCAGTTATTAAAAATACGCCGTTTAAACGATTCGGCCATCCTGAAGAATTAACCGGTACCTTATTATGGCTGTTAAGCGATGCATCAAAATTTGTAAGCGGGGAAGTAATTTGTGTTGACGGAGGCTTTCATATTTTTTCAGGAGTATAATTATAAATATATACCAATGGAATTATTACAGACATGGCGATGGTTTGGGCCACACGACCCGGTAAGCCTGCAGGATGTACGGCAGGCAGGCGCTACAGGTATTGTAACAGCACTTCATCATATTCCTCACGGTGATGTATGGCCGGAATATGATATCCGCAAGAGACAGGATGAAATCAAAGCAGCCGGACTATCATGGGATGTGGTTGAAAGCGTTACTGTTCACGAAAGCATTAAAGCGGCAACAGAGCAACGCCAGTACTTTATCGATAATTATAAGTATACCTTACGCAACCTTGCTACCTGCGGGATAAAAGTTGTTACTTATAACTTTATGCCTGTCAACGACTGGACTCGTACTTCTCTCGATTATCTTATGCCTGACGGATCAAAGGCCTTATATTTTAACTGGTATGATCTGGCTTTGTTTGATATGTTTATTTTATTGCGCGATGGCGCCGCAAATGATTACAATCCGGAGATTATTGAGGAAGCAAAAAAAAGATTTAGCAACTATACCCAGGATGAGTTGGATATTGTTGCAAGTGTTGTAATGTTTGGTATACCTGGTGAAAAGAAGCAAACGGTAGAGGGTATGCGCTTAGAGCTTCAAAAATATGAAGGGGTTGATCATCGTATTCTCCGTGAGAACCTGGCTTTCTTTTTAAAACAAATTGTGCCTGTGGCTGAAGAAGTTGGTATTCGCCTTGCCATCCATCCTGATGATCCACCATTTGGTATTTTAGGTTTGCCACGCATTGTAAGCAATGCAGATGACCTTGATTTTATTCTTAAAGTGGTGGATAGCCCTGCTAACGGATTATGTTTTTGTACCGGTTCCCTGGGTGCAAACCCTAAAAACAACCTGGTGGAGATGATCAAAAAAGCCGGTACCCGGATAAATTTTGTTCATTTACGTAATGTGAAGAAAGATGCCACGGGTAACTTTTTTGAAGACGATCATCTTGGCGGAGACGTAGATATGTATACCGTAATGCAAGCAGTGCTGGAAGTGCAGCAACGGCTGCCATACAGGATTCCCTTTCGTCCCGATCATGGCCACCAGATGATGGATGATCTTAACAAAACAACCAATCCCGGATATTCGGCTATCGGAAGGATGAGAGGGCTTGCGGAACTCCGTGGGTTGCAGCTTGGAATACTTAGGTCTATGAAGTAGGTTGAAACTAACCGTTCAAAAAGATGAAGCTTCAACAAGAGCATCTATAAATATTAACCACTATCAGTTAACAATTAACAATTAACCATTAACCATTGAATAAAGTTATCGCTTATGGCGAAATATTATTCCGCATCACCCCTGATCCTAAGGCCTTTGCTGCTGAATTTTCTTTGGGTGGTGCTGAATTAAATGTAGCTACCGCATTAGCCGCATGGGGAACTGATATTTGTTATGTAAGCCGGTTACCTGATAATGTGCTTTCTAAAAATATTGAAAGCCAGGTTCAGGAACTTAATATTGATACCAGCCGTATGTTATGGGGAGGGGAAAGGATCGGTATTTATTATATGGCGCCGGGTGGAGATATGCAATCTCATTCAGTGGTGTATGATAGAAAATATTCTTCCTTCAGTGAGTTGCAACCCGGTACGGTAGACTGGGACAGCATTTTGGAAGGTGCAAAGTGGTTGCACTGGACAGCTATTACTCCGGCAATCAATGAGAATGCGGTGGCTTTATGTCATGAAATGCTGCAAGCTGCAATTAAAAAGAATATTACTATCTCAACAGATTTAAATTACAGGCGTCTTCTGTGGAAATATGGTAAGTTGCCTTATGAAGTAATGCCGGCACTTGCTCAGTATTGTGATGTAATCATGGGAAATATCTGGTCGGCAAAAGATATGCTCGGTATTGAATGGAATGAAAAGGAATTAATACGCGGCGATAAAGAAAGCTGTAGAACAATGGCATTGCAGGTAGCAGAAAATATAGTTCGTCAGTTTACAAAATGTAAAAAGGTGGCATTCACTTTTCGCTTTACAGAACCTGGTGGCCAACTTAACTATTTTGCAACATTATATAATGGAACAGGCATTCTTGACTCAATCAGTTTTAACAGGGAAGTGATTGTGGATAGTGTTGGAAGCGGGGATAGCTTTATGGCAGGTTTGATCTACGGCATGCTGCAGAACATGCCTGATCAAGACCTTATAAATTTCGCCGCTGCATCCGCTGTAAGTAAACTGAATATTAAGGGAGATGCTAACACTACCCCGGTCGCCGAAATTAAACAATTGATTATGTTATAACATTTTAAGCCAATGTATTTGCTATCGGCCGTCAGCTATCAGCTTTCAGGAGAAAGGTTAAAGAGTTGACCGGAAACTTATAACGTAATGCAATTTTACGGTATACTATTGTTGACTTACATAACTGTCATATTCACAATATGAAAAAAAATGCCTGTTGACATCAGTTGTCATCAATCAGGAAACCACTGTGGGAGAGGTTTCCTCCTGATAGCTGATAGCTGACGATTGATAGCCGAATTATATTATTCCCACGTTATAAAAATTACGAATATGCAACAGTCAGATAAAATTATAGAAGCGCTACGCCGGAGCCTGGTGGTTCCGGTTTTTTATAATGAAGATTATGAAGTGTGTGAGAAAGTAATGTCAATCTGTTTTGAAGAAGGCATAGAATTGTTTGAATTTACCAACCGCGGGATTAAAGCTGCCGAAAATTTTGAAAAGATGCAGGCATTTGCGCAAAGCAATTATCCTGATAATTACCTTGGTATCGGTACTGTAAAAACTGCAACTGAAGCAGCAGCTTTTGTAAAATTAAAGCCGGCTTTCCTGGTAAGTCCTATTGTAAATGTGGAAGTAGCTACCATCTGTGCGCAAAATAATATTCCCTGGATGCCAGGTTGTATTACTCCAACAGAGATTCATCTTGCCTTAACTAACGGAGCAGCTGTAGTGAAAATTTTCCCTGCAAGTCTGGTTGGTGCATCTTATATAAAAGCCGTAAAGGCTGTTTTTCCGGAAGTTATTATAATGCCCACCGGAGGGATTAAAGCTGATAAAAGCATCCTGAAAGAATGGCTTGATGCCGGAGTTCTGTGTGTAGGGATGGGTAGCGAATTACTGGAGCGCGAACTTATCCGGAATAAAAATTGGGATCAATTACGGGATAAAATTAAAATGGCAAGACAACTAGTGTTAAGTTAACTTTAAAGTGACGCGTTCTGCCATCAGCGTCAGTTATCGGCAGTCAGCAGATCAATGTGTATAAGTTTCCTCCTGGCAGCTGATAGTAAATGTATTAGTTCATATTTATATAAAACTAGGTATATCTTGTATCACTGATTAATAATTGCTTCAATTGTTTGTTAAATGAAAAATATAATGGTTCCGGAGCCGGGGATTTTAGAAAACAATAAAATTACACGTTACAGGTGGGTAATATGTTCACTGTTGTTTTTCGCTACAACAGTTAATTACCTGGATCGTACTGTAATAAGTTTATTAAAAGGCACTTTGGAAAAGGAATTTACGTGGAGTGAAAGTGATTATGCAAACATTGTTATTGCTTTTCAGTCTGCTTATGCTATTGGAATGCTGGTAGCCGGACGGGTTGTTGATAAAATCGGTACAAAGATAGGTTATGCCCTCGCAATATTCTTTTGGAGCCTAGCCGCTATGGCTCATGCATTAGTGTCTAGTACTTTCGGTTTTCTTATTGCCAGGGCTTCTTTAGGAGTTACAGAAGCAGGAAATTTTCCGGCAGCAATTAAAACAACCGCCGAATGGTTTCCGAAAAAGGAAAGGGCCTTTGCCACCGGTATTTTTAATTCAGGGACTAATATCGGTGCCATTATCGCTCCTTTATCCGTTCCTTTTATTGCAGCCTCATTAGGTTGGCGGTGGGCGTTTATCATTACAGGCGGTTTTGGTTTTTTATGGTTGATCTTTTGGTTCCTGCTTTATGAAAAACCTGCCAGGCAAAAACGTCTCGGCAAAGCTGAATTTGATCTGATACACAGTGATGCCGATGAGGTACAACCTGATGCAGACCAAGGTCCGAAAGTAAAATGGTCGCAATTGCTTTTATTCAGGCAAACCTGGGCATTTGTTATCGGCAAGCTTTTAACTGATCCTGTGTGGTGGTTTTATCTTTTTTGGTTACCCGCTTTTCTAAAAGCTCAATATGGAATAGAAGGAACTGCTGCTGCTTTGCCCGTTGCCGCTGTGTATACCTTATCCTCAGTAGGCAGTGTTTTTGGCGGCTGGTTACCCCTTTATTTTATTAGGAAAGGATGGCCTGTTTTCAGATCCCGGAAAACATCCATGCTTATATATGCAATTGCAGTAATTCCCGTTGTATTTGCCCAATATCTCGGTCAGATTAATATGTGGCTGGCTGTTTTAATAATTGGCCTAGCAACCTCTGCACACCAGGCATGGTCGGCAAATATTTTTACCACTGTTTCAGATATGTTCCCTAAAAAAGCTATTGGTTCTGTAATAGGAATTGGAGGGTTTGCGGGAGGCTTAGGTGGAATGGCATTCGCTTATGGAGCAGGTAAGTTATTTGACCATTACAAAGAGCTTCATAGTCTGCAGATAGGATATTATATAGTCTTTATAGTTTGTGGATGTGCTTATTTGCTGGCATGGCTGATCATGCATTTACTTGTTCCACGAATGCAAAGAGTACCATTATAGATGATTTTTATTAAATTACTTTGCAAATGGCTGATTGCTGTAACACGATGTAGAGTTTTATCCCCGGCAATACCTAATATTTAGTTATAATAATAAGCTGGCATATTGTGTGATTAGCATTATACCTTACAGATAAAATAAATACTATGAAACCAGAAACAACTAATCAGGATAAAACGGTTAAGCATGATGAAGATGTAAAGTTTGAACTGGAGAATGAACCGTTAATTATACCTTTAACTAATGGAGAATCAAAGATAACAGGCGAAACAATTATTCCCTTAAAAGAAGATACGTTAGGAAACAGCGATTTTCCTCCATTAACAGATTTGGAAAAGCAGCCTAAGCTGCCTGATGAAGAGTAATAAGTGTCACATCTATTAGTAACTGGTAAAAAAAATTGCCATCAGCAATCAGCAGAATACACCAACAATGGTTTGATAGTAGCTGATTACTGATAGCTAATTGCTCATTTTTATTGTATATATAATACCAGGTACTTCTCAACCAGCAAAACAAAAAAGTAATCCAAAACCAGGATTACTTTTTATTTTGGTTAATTTAATAAAAGATATTTACAACTTACAAGTTCTTATCTTCTTCATCTAGTAAGTCATCATCATCAACTACATCGTCTTCATCATCTTCTAATTCATCATCTGTCAGCATTTCATTATCATTCAGTTCATCGTCTTCCGGATCTGTTCCTTTACTGGTATTGCCCATTTTTGGCGGAGAAGTTAATGCATCACCGGCATTTTTTATAGACAGATCTTTTCTTGAAATATCATTACCGAGATCCATTCCACCCTGTTCCAGGCCATCGCCACCGATACTTCTGCTAGTTTTAGGCATAAATTAAAATTTAGATTAAATGAATAGAGTTATATTCTTTAATAATTAAAATATTATGCCATTAAATTATTCTTCTATTACTTAACGGAACAAGCCTGAAAAGAAAAGAATAGGTTACACAGGAAGGTCTCTATGTAACCTATTCTTTTCATCAGGCGTTTTCTCCTATATAATTAAATCGGAAATCAGTTAGTCACCGAAGCAGAGAGTTTTGAACCACGAAGACACCAAGACACGAAGGAGCACAAAGTTTTAATATTATTTTGTGTTTGTCCGAAAAAAAATCTTTGTGCCTCTTCGTGCCTTGGTGTCTTCGTGGTTCAAAAAACAACCAATGATCAGTGCAACTTATCCAGTTATCTTACCATGATGTTTGAATTTCAATTCATGAAGGACTTTGTGATTACAAAAAATCTCAAATAGTAAGGCACAAAAAAGAGGTTAGCATAATGCTAACCTCTTTTGTATTAATATTTGGAATGTCCGGGCAGCTATAATTTTATAAGTTTCCTTGTATCATTCCATTTTCCAATCTGCACTTTTACAAAATAAGTTCCTGTTGGTAATTCACTTACTGACAGATTTACTTGGGACATCGGTAATGCCTTTGATAATTTATATTGTTTTACAATCATTCCAGCCAAATTTACTATCTGAACGTTCATTGCGCCGGTATAATTATTATTAATCTGCATGGAGAATACTTTATCAACCGGATTTGGATAGATAGAAAATACCTGGCTTATCAACGGAATATTATTAATGGAAGCAGCACCACCAGATATGGAGTTGTCACTCTCAGTTACAGGCTTTGATGTTGCATCTAAATATCCGCCTGCAAAATCCATCCAATTAATATTCCACCAGCCGTTCTGTGTTGAAACTATTCTGATCGTCTGGTTTCCTGCAAGAAGATATAATGAAACACCTGCCGTTTGCCAGATTTGGAAGCCACCGGTTTTAGGTATATTAAGTGTTGCCAGAACAGTACCATTGGAATTTTTAACTTGTAATTTTTGACCTGCATATGGTGAAGCAACCCTGAAATTAACATCATAATTACCGGAAGCAGCCACACTAACCTTATATTCCATCCAATCGCCATTTTCTATCCAGCCTAAGTTTGAACCACCGCCTTCATCTGTTGTACTTTCTGACATCACTCCAAACATGGAGCTGTATGTTTCAGCTTCAATCTTGCCGGGTATAAGAGCATATCCTGGTAAAGTTGAGGAAGAATTACTTACGAATTCAAGCCAGTTTAAATTCCACCAGCCATCCTTGGAAGAATAAACCCGAATTGTTTGAGTACCCGCTTTTAGGCTAATATTTGCGCTAACTGTTTTCCAGGTTTGAAAACTACCTGTTTGCGGAACATTAACAGTTGTTAGGATGGAACCATCAGAAGATTTTAATTGAAACTGCTCACCTGCAAAAGGTGTAGCTACCCTGAAGTTTACGGTATAAATTCCAGCTGAGGCTACATTTACATTATAGTCAAACCAGTCATTCAATTCAATCCAACCTACATTTAAGCCTCCATTTACATCTTGGGTAGGTTCAGTTAAAACACCATACATTGAACTATAATTTTCCGCTTCTATTTTACCAGGTATGGTCGCATAACCAGGTATTCCGTTTTCAGGGTTAGCTATAAATTCAGCCCAGTTTATATTCCATATGCCATTTTGAACAGATGAAATTCTAAGTGTTTGTGTACCTGCTTTTAAGCTTACCAAAGTACTTACTGTTCTCCATGTCTGGTAGCCACCGGTCTGAGGAATGTTTACTGTTGTGAGAACTGAGCCATCTGAAGTTTTTATTTGAAGTTGCTGGCCAGCATAGACAGTAGCTACTCTTAAGTTAACCGTATAATTTCCTGAAGTTGATACGTTTACATTGTAATCCATCCAATCTCCATAATCAATCCATCCAACATTCTGTCCGCCACCTTCATCGGCAGTCAATTCAGTTCTTATTCCGAACATGTTGTTATAATTCTCTGCTTCAATTTTTCCAGGAATAACATTTCCTGCATTTGAGATTGGAGGTGCTACTGGTGCAGAATTAACAATAATATTAATGTCATCAGATGCTGTTGCACCTTTATTATCAGTTACTATAAGCTGGAATTTGTAAGTCCCTTCTATAAGGTTGCTTATTGTTGGATTATAAATGTTGGCAGAATTAATACTAAACTGATTAGGACCTGAAATTTTAGACCAGCTATAATTTGCAATGTTACCATCAGGGTCAGTTCCACTGCCTGAAAGTATTACACTATTTGTAGGCAAAGTGATCGTTTGGTCAGATCCTGCATTTGCAATAGGTGGTTGATTCTGTGAAGGAGTGCCCGGGGAATTGCCACGAGTATATTGAAGCATCCACTCATATATATTTTTACCATTCTCTTTAAAATCAAGGCTATAAGTAGTTGACCAAGCATCATGACCATCAACAGGAAATATCGTTTTCTTAGCTATAGGATTCCTGTTCAAAGGTGAGGAGGGATTTAGCTGAAAGTTTAAAGCGGCAATTTTATCAATGTACCCGATAGTGTTAGCAGAAGGTACAACATCATCGCCTATGTTATGGGTTGCCCAGATAGGCAAAGCCGCATTAGTTAATACGGAAATCCTATCATTTTCAGGACCAGATGCACCACAAACAGGAACAATCGCCGCAATCCGGTTAGCATTAGCAGCTGTAGCACCAACATAATCCCAAATCGCACCTCCACCCATACTTAAACCAGTAAGATAAATTCTACTGGTATTCACACGATAATTTCTAACTGCATAATCTATAACTCCCTGCACATCAGAAGTTGATGGCCAAGTAAGAAACTGGGGAGAAATTACAAGAAATTTGAAAGTTTCACCATTCACCTTAACCGATACCGGAAAAGTGCCATCCTTAATAGTTTTGGGTGTTCCATTAGCTAAAACTTTAGGCAATTGATCAACGCCACCATCGCCTAATTCACCAATTCCAGTAATAAATATGATTAAAGGATAGGTATCAGGTTCAGAGTTATAATTTTGAGGCAGGTATTCCCAATAGCCCAAGGAATTGCCAACCATCGATACATGACGCTGTGTATGCGTTTGACCTTTTGATTCTATAAAAAAGAATGGAAGGATAAAAAAAGCCACATAATGTAAATAATGCTTTAATTGTAAATGTAATTGCATAGATATAGTATTAATTAAAAGTTTAATTACAGAATGATGTAAACAATTCAACGATTGTGTTAAGGTGGCTAGTGAATATTAAGTAGGAAAGATTTAGGCTAGCTTCGAATTGATATATTACAATATCGAAGGAACTTTTGCCAAAAATGCTAAAACCATGCCAAAGAAATATTAATATTATACAAATGCAATAACTATAATGAAATTTGTTTCTATGTATTTATCTACATATAAAAACTAGATTTCAATATATTTCTTAATCCAAATCAAGAAAACTCTTATAAATATTACATTAAAAAAATTTGAATGCTTGGCATTTACAAAAATGTTTATCCGTCTTTTATCATTGGATTATATCATTAAAGCAAATGTAGAGCCTTACAATAAAAAACTTGGTAGGTAATTTTAATAATTAAGAGTAAAGTCTTAGATTTTAATTCTACAAATTATTTAAAAATTTAATTAGAATCATTTAATCATGAGCAAACATGAATTAATTATTAGCAGCCAGATTTTTAACCTGTACAGCTTAACTATGGAAGTGAGCTTTTAGTAGAATACAAACTGGCAATGATTGATGATTGCTGTACTGTTAGCTGACAACTTATAGTATTAATACGGAATTTACTATTAACACGACATTTTAGATATGTTTAATAAAAAAATAATAAAGGCGTCAAAACTCCTATGGAATTATCATCATATGGGGCACACACTTGAAAAAAGTGATTGTATTTTGGTGTTAGGCAGTCATGATTTTAGAGTAGCTGACCGCGGGTCTGAACTTTTTCTCGAGGGTTGGGCACCGTACCTCATCTTTTCAGGTGGCCTGGGAAATTTTACTAAAGATTTGTGGAGGGAAAGCGAGGCAGATCAATTTGCAAGAATCGCACGTATAAAAGGTGTTCCTGAAGAAAATATAATTATTGAGAATCTTTCAACTAATACAGGTGAAAATATTTTATTTACACAAAAGCTGCTTATACAGAAGAATCTTCAGCCGCAATCATTTATCGTAGTTCAAAAACCTTACATGGAAAGAAGAAGCTATGCTACTTTTAAAATACACTGGCCCGATAAAAAATTATTGGTTACTTCTCCACAGATTTTATTTGAAGACTATCCAACTGAAGAAATACCGCTCAAAAAAGTAATTAATATAATGGTAGGTGACTTACAACGAATTAAATTGTATCCTTCTAAAGGATTTCAGATCTTCCAGGAAATACCTGATACAGTTTGGGACGCTTATAAATTGTTGATAGATTCGGGATTTTCAGAACATTTAATTAAATAAAAATTTTAACTGTAAAACTACATCATAAACTATTTTGAAGATTTTTACGTATTTACTAATGTAATGTTAACTATAAACTTGCTGTAAACGTTGCTGTCAGCTATCAGGTATCAGGAAGAAACTTAAAACACAGTAGTCTGCTGACTGCTGATAGCAAAATGACAGTTTAAGGTTAACATGAAACCAGCACCAATTAATGAGATTTCCTTCAGCATATTACCTGATGTTAATTTACCTGGCTGTTATGTTTAAACCCATCATACCAGTCATTAGTGATATTTATTCTCATGCTTTTGGTGAAGCTATTCATCTTGCCACTATTCATGCCAGATACGGGAACAACCATTTGGAAAAGGCGGTTGCTACAACTGGAAAAAGTAATAACAAAGATCAAAAGAACGGTAATTCCGGTGTAATTAATACAGTTCATATAAGTTCCCCGGAGTGTATTTTTGATTTTAGGTTAATTACAAGTAAGCTTACATTTTTTTTCAGGCGATTTTATAAACTCTCCACTATTTTTCTCTCCATACTGGTACCCCCTCCTGATCGTTAATTTTTTTGCAATTATTTATAGCAGACAAATAGTAATAATCAATCATTTGATCAGTTATTAGATTCCTGCGTATGCTATAACAGTATTACCGGTTCACTCTTCATTTAATCTTTAAATAAAATTAACATGCTTAGGTTGTTTTGTATTATAATGCTGATGGAGGTTTCATTATTTTCCATGTCACAGGTCTCTGTTCGGGGAACCATTATTGACAGTAAAACAAATTTTCCTGTGGAAGGAGCAACGGTAACATTAATTCCTTCCAGGCTTTCTACAATCACAGATGAAAATGGCCGCTTTATCTTTAGAGGCAAATATGATAGCAGTAGTTTAGTAATCATTAACACTATTGGATATGCGCAGGATCAATATACTGTAGCTGAAATATATAAAAGCACTACTATCCGTTTAATTCAAAAGCAAGTAGAGTTGCAGGACGTAGTAGTGCTTGCCAATGCAGGCGATCAGTTTAAACCTATTAGCAGAACAGATATAGCCATGCGTGGTGTAAATAATTCGCAGGAGGTGCTGCGTATCATTCCAGGTATTGTAATTGGCCAGCACCAGGGTGGAGGCAAAGCAGAGCAGATTTTTTTAAGAGGCTTTGATGCCGACCATGGCACCGATTTCAGAATGGATGTAGATGGCTTACCTGTAAATATGGTATCTCATGCACATGGCCAGGGATTCGCCGACAGCCATTTTCTAATACCTGAAACAATTGAAAGCGTTGATTTTAAAAAAGGACCTTTCACTGCCAGCAAAGGTGATTTTGCTACAACCGGATATGTTGATTTTAACACAAAAGATGCATTGAGCACCAATCTTATGAAGCTGGAAGGAGGCATGTTCAATACTTACCGGGCTTTAGGCATGTTTAATATTTTAAGTGATAAGATGAAAGAGAAACAACAATCGTGGTATTGTGCCTCCGAATACAGGTACTCTGATTCATATTTTGATAACCCTCAGCATTTTAAACGATTTAATTTATTTACAAAATATAACGGCAAACTATCGGCTCACACATTTCTGACGGCCTCCGCTACAACCTTTTGGAGTAAATGGGATGCCTCGGGACAAATTCCTGGCCGGGCAGTAGATAAAGGACTTACTGGTTTTTATGGAGCTTTAGATCCTTATGAAGGCGGCTTAACATATCGTACTAACGTAAATGCAAGTTACTACTTCGTTTGACAATGGAGACTTGCTAAAAAATCAATTCTATTATTCCAATTCTGATTTTGATCTTCACACAAATTTTACTTTCTTTCTGGTAGACTCTGTTAATGGCGATGAAATAAGGCAGAAAGAAGCAAGAAATCTCTTTGGCTATAATGGCAGTTATCACCATACCGGCTATATAAATAATGTAAAACTCCTTACTGAAGCAGGGTTGAATCTTCGAATGGATAAAACCCTTAATTCAGAGTTATCTCATACGATAAATCGTTTTATTACTCTTGAACAAATTAAATCAGGTGATATTTCTCAAATAAATGTAGCGCCGTATATAAGTGAAACTTATAATTTAAATAAGCATTTTAGTATTAATACCGGACTTCGTTACGACCAGTTTTATCATAAATACAATAATAAACTGGCAAACGATAGTACACTTGCCGGAGTAGGTATATATAAAGCCAAAGCACATACGCTAAGTCCAAAAGTAAATTTTTATTATCATGTAAACGATGGGATGCAATTGTACCTGGCAACCGGAAAGGGCTTTCATTCAAATGATACCAGGGTAGTTGTAAAGGAAAGCGGCATGAAAATTTTACCGGCTGCCTATGCAGCTGATTTGGGAACCGTTTTTAAGCCCGCAAAAAATGTACTGATCAATGCTGCAGTGTGGTACATAAACCTTCAACAGGAATTTGTGTACAGTGGTGATGGTGGCGATGTTAACTTTAACGGAAAAACGCGTAGGATAGGTTTTGATTTTTCCGGCAGATACCAACCATTTAAGTCATTATATTTTGATGGGGATCTGAATTATGCACATGGACGGGCTATTGAGGCAACCAAAGGACAGAATTATATACCGCTGGCTCCTGTATGGACAAGCACAGGCGGCATTACTTACACCAATAAAACAGGTTTAAACGGCAGCTTAAGATACAGGTATACCGGTGACAGACCAGGTAATGAAGATAATAGCCTTACTGCGGTTGGTTATTTCATAACTGATGCAGTAATTACCTACACTAAATTAAAATATGAAATAGGAATGGTGATCAATAACATTTTTAATAAGAAATGGAAAGAAACCCAGTTTGACACTGAAACGCGCTTAAGAAATGAACCTGTACCAATAGACGAAATTTGTTTTACTGCGGGCACCCCGTTCGCAGCAAAATTAAGTTTAACCTATTTCTTTAAATGATTTTGGCTAATTGTTTTTTGATAGTTAAACTGACTTATTTGCTGTCTTTTTATTTTGTTTGTATGTTTTCCCAAGAGCAGCTACATCAACTTTTGCAGAGGCTGCCAATAATTTTACAAGTGTCATTAAAGAACTTTAAACATTAGTGTTCCTGCAACAAATTTGCCATTTCGTACTATCAATCATTCATTTTAGTTACTAATTATGACCCTTACACGTTAATATACTTTGTAACTAATCAAGCTACGTCAATAATGAAATGACGCGAGTTGTTATCAGCAGTCAGATTTTAGCTAAATCCTTGTTGTTGTTTTCTCCTGATAGCTGATAGCAAAGGCGTCAATTTAAGGTGAACATTATACCGGGTAAGTTTAACAATATATTCATCCGCTAAATATCATTATCGCTTGAATTATCCAGGTTAGCAAGCTCACCTTCATCCAGATCATCAGAAGCCGGATCACTGCTAAAATCAGGATCTTCAGTGATGCCTTTTTCGGCTTCATACTTAGCTTCTTCTACCGGATTACCAGGATTTTCATTTTCAGCAAAAGTTTTTTTTCTTGATGGTTCCATTATATATATTATTAAAAAGTTTACTGTTTAATAATCATTAAAAAAATAAACTTTGGTTTGGAAGTTAAGCAATTTGATTGAAAGTAATTTATAAAACCAGATTACAAATCAAGTAAAAATATAGAAGATTAATTAAGTTATTCTGCTGTATGTAATGTGAATACAATGGGTACATATTTCCCCAAAAAGTATTAATCATCATATTAAGTATAATAATTCTGCGGTATAGATTTTTAATAGAATCTATTGAACATAATTATTAAAATTATTCAATCAATTACCATTATGGATAATAAATCATCAATTCAGCCTGATAATGAGAAACTTACTCAAAGTTCTCAAAATAATGACAGCGTAGATCCTTCAGTTGAAAACGGGAAAAAAGCAATAGATATTCAAAATAAAATTGAAGAGAAATCAGAAGAAGATAAAGCTAAAGATGCAGATCAGTGGAGAAATGAAGGGTAAGTGAATCCTTTAGTTACTACGTGCTTCTTTAATAATTTATTCACTTAAACTTAAGATACCGGTTAAGCCAGTGAGTGTTACACATAATTCATTTTAAAATTATATATGCTTAACTGAATACAACATGCAAAAATTCCTGTTTCAGAATTTTACTATATAATCTGCTACATCTTATGGCTTAACATAAGACGATTAAGCATTGAATCTCTATCGGGATTATGAAAAATAACTGGTCTGAATGCAAGAAGGTTTTATGTATCCGTCCCGGTAACACGGATGATTTATTAATGTCGTCTCCGGCTATCAGGGCTTTAAAAAATTATGTTTAAACCTTTATCATCTTCTGAACATTAAGCAAAGCTTTTGCATAAGGTTTATGAAGCACCCGCTGCAGAGAACCACCGGAATTTGGTTGCAGGTCCCACAGACCTGAACGATGCCAGGTTTTTAGATCATCCCAGTCTGGCCGGTCAATTATAGGATAAAGACAGATACCCCATAATGGAATACCATCATGGAGCGCGCTGTAACATTCTTTAGTGATAAAATCAATCCAAACCGGACGATCTTCCTGGGGATGGCTTGTTTCAGTTATAACCACAGGCTGTTTATATCTTAAATAAGCCTGCTTTAAAAGTTGCCTGAATGGTAACCATCTGGAATCATGGACTTGATTCAGCCATGGTAATAATTTCTGAAAGCCTGTTACCCATTGATTGTTATAATAAAAATTAAAGCCTAGCATATCAAGAAATTCCGGCGAGCCACCTAGTTCCGGGCATAATCGGCCGCATAGCATATCAACAGCCTGAAACTGATGTATATTTAACGCGTCAGCTTCCATAACCTGTTGTGGCGTTGCATTCAAAGGCGGCACAATATTTACCAGAGGTTCTGTGGTTAAAAAACGAATACGCGGGTCTTCTTCAAGCATTGCACGTGATCCTTCAATGTAGGCCTTCATCAAACTATATTTTATCTCCCAGCCTTTACCGGTAAGATAGGGCGTTGTCTTTGCTTCTTCACCACCAAGCCATGAAAGGAAACTAACTTCGTTTATTGGTGTAATTATTAATGTTTGGTTAGGTTCTATTCTGCGGTAAAAGCGAACAAATGCTCTGCATAAAGAAGTAAATCTTTTAATGAACGATGGATGCAAAGGGTTAAGATCAGCAGGAAACCCAAAGTGGCATATATCCCAAATCTGCTGTATTGAATTTGCCTTGCCGCGTTCCATCATATATTGAACTGTAGACCAGTCGTAGTGATAAGGTTGCAGTTCAACTTTACTCCACCTGATTCCTTCACGTACAGTTTTAATATTGAACAGGGATAGATCAGTATAGTCCTGATCAATAAGTTGCAGATGCCCGGTGATATTTAAAAAATCAACTCTTTTACCTGACGCATTTAACTGATCCGAACATTCATATCCTGCCATCCAAAAAGATTGAAAAGGATTGGATTTATTGTTAACAGATTCATGTTTTGATTCAATGGGTGATGGATGAGCTTCGTTAAGCATAAGCGGATTATTACTGAACCATGTTGGTTAGTGTAAATTGTATTTTTTAATGTTGTACCATCAATATTTATATTATTAATGGAACTGATTAAATGATATACCTGGTCTATACTACAATCTTATCTAATAAAAATTATCATCTGCAACTTTGATCATCTTCATCATTTAATTATTTTTATTAACGGTTCAGGGAGTATCCTTATTGCAATTGCTTACCGGGTGGCATAATAATTTTAATGGTTCACACAAACCTTTATTCAATATTCTTAACTTAAGAACTATTCAATACACAAAATATTATTTTCAATAATCATTAACGGGTTTCTTATTTAGTTATCCAATTCCTATTCAAAATGCAGCACTCAGGAGGATCTTTCAACAAGGTAAAAAGTTTACAGGGAAAAATAGTGGTGGTAACAGGTGCATCAAGCGGTGCAGGACGTGCGGCAGCGCTTGAATTTGCCCGTAATGGATCGAAATTAGTGTTGGCAGCAAGGCGTATAGATGCATTAAATGAATTGGTAACTGAATGCAATGAATTAGGCGCTACAGCGATAGCCGTACAGACGGATGTTACTGACTCATTAGCAATGAAAAAATTAGCAGAAGCAGCTTTTGCATTCGGGAGCCGCATTGATATATGGATTAACAATGCAGGCGTAATGGCAGCAGGTGGGTTTACAGATACACCTATTGAAGTTCACGATCAGGTGATTAAAATAAACCTGATGGGTTATATCCATGGCGCATATGCAGTATTGCCATTTTTCAAAAAACAGCAATCGGGTATTCTGATAAATAATATTTCTATTGGCGGATATTACCCTACTCCTTATGCTGTGGGCTATTCTGCCAGTAAATTTGGACTTCGTGGCTTTTCTGAAGCGCTCAAAGGTGAATTAAGTAGTTGGCCCGGTATACATGTATGTGATTTATTTCCGGCTTTTTTAGATACTCCGGGAATACAACATGCTGCAAATTATACCGGTAAAGTGTTACAACCTGCACCTCCAGTGTATGATCCGCAAAAAGTTGGTCGTGCAATGGTTCGATTAGCCATGCACCCACGGAGATCCCTAACCGTAGGCGCAATAGCATATATACTACACCTTGGATATTTTATTATGCCCGGTATTATGCGTTCTGTTACTGCAAAAGTTATGAAGACATATCTTAAGCAGGCTCAACCAACACCTGCAACAAGCGGTAATGTTTTTACACCGTTGGAATTCGGCACCAGCATACATGGCGGTTGGGACAAAACCCCGGATAGAAAAAAGCAAAGTATTAAAGCTGCTTTTGTTGTGGGTGGACTGACTGCTTCGTTTTTGTTTATCAGGCAGTTGAGGAAAAACCTATAAGGTTTATGGCTCCGGTACAATCAAATAGAAACTTTAAACCTTATAAGTAGGTAGGCTCACCTATTCCTTAATCACCACCATCTTAGAACTTAAACTCAATCCGCTGAAACAACCGGTAACATTAGCTCCGCTGATATTGGTGCTTAGACTTACCGGCGTTGCAAAAGGGCCGTTATTATCTCTTGCTTTATTAAATGTATCCCAGAAATTATACACGTCACGGGTAACGCTCGCCATATAATAGGTAACAGAATCACCTACAACAAAACCTCTCGGAAAAGTTATATGAAGGTATTGGCCATTGGTAAGATCATCGGTTCCTGCAATCCGGCTTTTGTATAATCCACCCCAGCCAAAGTTGCTCCGGTTATCATGAGAGCGGTAATAATAAAGTTGCGAGTTATTAAGTGTATCGGGATCCTGGTAATGATTAGTGACTCTTAATTTAACCTTGTTACTATCATTTGCATCAGTATACCGGTAACCTAAAGTAAGGCTGTCGATAGGCACAGGCCGCAATAAATTGGTAACAGCGGAATAATGATTATCTCCATCGGTTATCTCAAGCAGGTAACATTTTCCGGAAGACCCAAGCAATGCATGGCTGGGATCTGAAGTAAGCCGCGGATCAAAATATACACCGTACTTAAAGTTGGCAGGAAGCATAGGCAAAAGGGATTCAATCAATTGAATTTTCGTTGAGATATCCCAGTTATACTGCTTATTTCTTACTTCGCCTTCTGTTATAAAAACGCCTGCTTTTGAAACCGGGGTGCTCTGAAAATTGGTTGACAAATAATCGAGACTACGGCTAAGTACTACATAATTATATTCACGCATCAGGTTATTGATGTAAGCTTCAACAACCAGCTGCGGTTTATTATCTTTTATATCTATATTAAAATCCTTTATGCAGGATATAAGACAAAAGCAAAACACTCCTGCTATAAAAGGTATCTTTTTTTTCATCATTATTTGAAATTAAAGTTCCAGGTTACACTTGGTACAATTGGAAACAGGTAAACCTTTTTACCACGAATGCTTTGAAGGCTTTCATCAGCATCAAAATATATAAAATACGGATTTGCCCTGTTGTACATGTTGTAAACACTTAAGTTCCAGGAACTCCTTAAACGACGCGTGCTGTTAGGACGGCGTGTATAGGTAAAAGAAACATCAAGCCTGTGATAAGACGGCATCCTGTAATCATTCACTTTATCATATTGATTGATATTAGTGAACCGGGGCTCCCGCTCTCTTACATTGTAACCGAGGTTATAAGTGAATCGCCCGGTTGGAATGGTAAGTGCATTACCGGTACCATAAACGAAGACTGCCGATGCTTCCCATTTTTTACTGATCCGATAACTGGCTACTATACTAAGATCATGCGTGCGGTCATAACGATAAGGAAAAGCTTTACCCTGGTTAAGGTTTGCAAACCGGCGTTCAGCACGGCTTAGCGTATAGCCTAACCAACCGGTAAGCCTGCCTGATTTCTTCTGCAGAAAAAATTCTATGCCGTAAGCCTTCCCTGAACCAAAAATCATTTCACCTTCCAGATTTTGATTGAGTAGTAACTGAGCCCCCGGTTTAAACTCTATCTGGTTGTTCATAACTTTATAATAGATTTCTATACTGGCCTCCCAGGTACTTCCCTTAAAATTTTGATAATAACCAAGAGCTACCTGCCGTGCATTAGAAGGTTTAACCACTTTACTGCTTGGTATCCAAAGGTCACTCGGAAAAGTTGCAGCGCTGGTGGTAGCAAGTTGCAGATACTGAATGGTGCGTGTGTATGACATCTTGATGCTGGCAGCATGGTGTAATTTATATAAGATGTTAAGACGTGGCTCGGGATATAAATATTCCGCTATACTTTCTCCTTTCTTAAATGTTTGCACTTGGCCTGTAGGTACGCCATCTTCACTGTATATAAACCTTTGCGTTGGTCCAACCTGGTTAAAATAACTGTAACGCATACCTGCAATAATATTAATATCCGGGGTAACATTTATATCTGCGCTGAAGTATGCAGCAGCCTCATGAGCATACAGGTTGCTGATCTTAGATTTAAACTCCTGTATGCCTGTTGTATATCCGCCGGCCCCTGGTGTAAACTGGTGCCAGGTGTATTGTGCACCCCATTTAAATTTTAACCAGTTATTATTTAAGTAGGTCCAGTCAGTTTTCAACTGAAAATCCTGTAAGCCTGAAGTAAATAAAAAACTATTGGTACTGTATCCATAATAACTATCCAGACTGAAATTGTTAAAAACAATTGCCGTTTCCTGGTTGATTTTTTTTGAAAACTGCTGCTTCCATGTCAGGCCTGCGAGTGTGTTGCCCCAGTATGTATTGAATATGCTATTCCTGCCATTAGGGGTTTTTTTTGGATCCTGGAAAGAAAACCTGTCCCTACCTGAATAAAATGTAAACAGTACCAGGTTTTTTGGGTTGATGGTGTAATCCGCCTTTGCATTTACATCATAAAAAAAATAGCCATTGCCACCAATGCGATCCGGTGCTACAACACGTGCCACCTGGTCAATATAAGTTCGCCTGGCGCTGATGATAAATGAAGATTTACTTTTTATCAGTAGTCCTTCCAAAGAAAGCCTGCTGGATATTAAACCTATACCACCACTGGCTTTTAATGAGTCTTTGTTCCCTGACCTGGTATCTATATTGATCACGCTGCTAAGCCGGCCACCATACTGGGCAGGGATACCACCTTTAATCACTTCTGTGGTTTTAACCGCCTCCCCATTGAATATGCTAAAGAATCCAAGCAGGTGATTGGGATTGTACACAGGAATTCCATCCAGTAATACCAGGTTCTGGTCGGGCCCTCCGCCGCGAACATATATGCCTGCACTTGCTTCACCGCCGTTTTTAACACCTGGTAATAAAGTGATGGTTTTCAGTGGATCGATTTCTCCCAATATAACCGGTATTTTTCGAAGTTGTGCAGCAGTAATACTTTGAACGCTCATTTCATTACGTTGAATATTTGAACTTGCTGCAGTAACAATAACATTCCTAAGAAGGCTTTCTCTTCTGCGCATGATAACGTTTATACTGGTATCATCAACAGGAACAAGGTTGGCGTAATAAGGAAAATGATTTACAGAAGTGATGGTCAGAGTATAATGGCCGGCAGTTGTTACAATTAAAATTCTGCCGGTAGAATCAGCTTTATATTTTTTTTGATTTAATGAAATTGTCGGGTCACGTACCGGTTCATTTAATTCGTCTGACACGTTAATGAAAAGGCGGATGTTCTGGCAGATTACTGCATCAGATACAAGTAACACCAATAAGATAATAGGCAGCTTATGCATCCGGTTTATTCGATTCATATTTATCAATGATCCTGCAAATACCATCACCTGCAAGAATAATTAAATTATGTAAATGATGGGAAGAAAATATCCGTACCAGGAACATAGCGTGTAAAATACTTTAAAAAATTTAATCTATTTTAATGCCGGGTGTAAACAGGCTATGATTTTTTGCTATCAGCAGTCAGCTATGCTGTTCCTGACAGGAACAGCCATTTCATTATTCTCTACAGCTATTTCGTTCCTAACCGGAACGATGGGCAGGCGTAATTCTTAATTCAATGTCATTGATTATTATTTAGGATTAACCAATTCTGAATAAAAATGCAACCTGCTTTATTGTTTCCTGCTATAACAGTAAAGGTTAACAATTAGCTTTCTATATTTAAGTTTTGCCAGGCAATAATGTCTTTTGTTTTAATGTTTAATTATCTCGTATACTGGCTTACGTTATTACCAACGACCCTTTCAAGGTGCAACATCAGAATAGAACAGATGAATTTTCTTCCATTAAAAACCCTTACTGATAAACAGGTTCAATCCGGCTTAAAATTTATTGTAAAGGAAGGAGCAGCAGCTGAAGTCATGTCTACACTTACCGGTGGCACTTTCCTGGTAGCTATGGCGGTGATGTTAAAGGCCACTAATTTTCAGATAGGCCTGCTCGCCTCGTTACCTACGCTTACCAATGTTTTTCAGATAATAGCAATATGGCTTGTTAAAAAGTATCGCAACAGAAGGCTGATCTGTGTTATCTGTTCTGTCTTAGCCAGGGTTCCGTTACTGGTTATTGGCTTTTTACCTTTTTTGTTTTCTTCGTCAACAGGTTTGCAGGCGCTGTTCTTTTTGTTATTCTTTTCCTACTTTTTTGGATCCATATCTGGTGCCAGCTGGAACTCCTGGATGAAAGACCTGGTACCTGAAAAGAGTTTAGGAACGTACTTTTCGAGGCGGTCACGATTGCTGCAAATTTTGAATGTATCACTAAGTTTACTGATAGCTGTCATAATTGATTACATAAAAAAACACTATCCTGAACATGAGCTTCCTGCTTATATAATAATGTTTTTAATGGGTGGATTAATAGGAATGCTCGGCGTATATTTATTATCACGCGTATCTGAGCCGGTCACAACTTTGGAAGATAAAAACATTTTCTCTTTGTTAAGTAAGCCGCTAAAAGATAAAAATTTTAAAAACCTGCTGGCCTTTAATGCTTCTTATGTTTTCGCTATTAATATGGCGCTGCCTTTTTTTGTGGTGTATATGATGAAGACAATCGGTCTTCCGCTGGCTTACATAATTGTACTGGGCATTCTGGCTAAGGTAAGCAGCATTCTTTCTATAAAGCTTTGGGGAACCTATTCAGACAGATACAGTAACAAAACGATCATTATCATTTGTGCACCCACATTTATTACATGTATTCTTGCCTGGACTTTTACTGCCGTAGGTTCAAGCCAACTGATCAGTATTGTATTGCTGGCAATTATTCATATTGTAAGCGGTGCGTCTGCTGCAGGAATAGATCTTTCAATAAACAACATGGCAATCAAACTGGCACCTAAGAGTGAGGCAATTGCTTATATCTCTGCCCGCAATATGGTAGTGGCGGTTTTTGCATCATTAGGGCCATTATCAGGTGGTCTGGTAGCAGATTTTTATTCCAATCACCAACTTTTATGGTCTGTTAAATGGATGGGTGCCGGATCGTCTTCTTCGTTAAATATCTTAAGCCTTAACAATAGTAATTTTTATTTTGTAACAGGGGCTATACTTGCGGCATTATCGCTTAACCTTTTAAAATATGTGAAGGAAGAAGGAGAAGTAAATAAGAAGGAAGCAATGATTGTTATAAAAAAAGATTTCAGAGATAACCTGCAAAAGATCTGGTATGAGGTAGCTGACAGCGTTTAGCTGTCGGCTACCTCATACCTCATCTTCATGCCGTCATCTCCCGGTTATACTTACTGCGGTATTGAACAGGAGACAAACCGGTGATTTTTTTAAAGGTAGTTCTGAAAGCCTTTGTGTCTGAATAGCCTACTTTGTACATTACCTCAGTTACATTTTCACGTGAAGACTCCAGGCTCATTTTTGCAGCTTCAATTTTTACGCGCTGTATGTATTCAACAACTGTATTGGAAGTGGCTTTCTTAAAGCGGCGCTCCAGGTTGCGGCGGCCGAGTGCAAACCTTGATGCCAGTTCCTCCACTGTAAGCTTCTCTGAAAAGTTTTGCTCAATAAATTCCTGAGCCTGTTTTATAGGTTCATCTTCATGACCCTTCTGCCCATTAAACATGATAAAAGGATTCTGACTGTCCCGATCAATATCAATCATAAAAATTTTAGACATCATTATAGATATATCACGACCGGCATATTTTTCGATGAGGTATAAAATAAGATTGGTAAATGAAAGGGCGCCACCGCTTGAGTAAATGCCGCCTTCATCAACAAGTATCTTTTCGGTCATCAGTTCTACTTCGGGGAACATCTCTTTAAAACTATTGGCAAAGCCCCAGTGGGTAGTACATTTTTTTCCTGACAATAAACCTGTTTCAGCAAGTAAAAAAGATCCTAAACAAAGGCTGGCTAGTTCAGCACCCCGGTGATGTTGCTGAATCATCCAGGGAATGAATGGCTGGTTCATTTCCAGGGCTTTTTTCATATCCTTTCCTTGCAGGGCAGGTATAATGATCAGATCCGTTTGGTGAACATCCTTCATTACCACATCAGGATAGACAGTGTAAAGGCCCTTTTTGATTTCACGTTTATTATTCAATCCAACCAATTGAACAGAAAACAACGGGGGCTTTCCTTTATTAACCAGCATTGAATTTACTTCAGAAAGAATCATATGGGTTGCCTCAATATGTGTAAGGCTGCAATCGCCTTCAGGGATCAGGATAGAAATATGTTTCATATAATAAAGATCGGGAAAAGATTTGTCGCAACCAACCCTTTAAATTGTCGTATCAGCACGTTAAAAATAAGTTATGGTAAACTAGCTTTGAAAGAGGCTATCAAGCTGTCAGCCATCCGCTTTAATATAAAAAAAATGATTACTAATATCATGAGCATAAGTGTGTATGTCCTGAACCTGGAGAGCGCCCTTTCGTTTTATGTAAATAAGCTCGGGTTTGAAATACACACTAATATCATAATTGAGCCTGACAAGCGTTGGGCTTCGGTGTGCACTCCCGGCCATTCCGATCAGCAACTAATGCTTATCCCGGTAGAGGAGGGAATGCTTTTTTCGGGCGACCAGGTCCAGAAAATGCAATCACTTATCCGGGAGGAAATTTTTAGTTACGGAGTTTTTCGTTGCCAGAACCTTAAAGCAACCTGTACCAATTTGAAAAGCAAAGGTGTAAGGTTTCTAATGGAACCTGGTGAAGGTTTTTTAGGACAATACGAAGCGGCATTCATGGATGATTCCGGAAACTGGTTCCGGCTTACCGAGGATTGGGATGCAGTGTAACGACTTTCGCCCGTCGGCTATCAGCTGTCAGAGGAAACTTAATACACATTGATCTGCTGACGGCTGATAGCTAATAGCAACATTTACAAACACCTTATGTTTAACACCTCTTCATAAAAGTGTATTTGATTAGCCAGAATCAGGAGAGTAATTCTTAGATTTGGCGTTGTTTAGTTATACGCCGATCATTAGAGTTAAATGTATATACTATTGTAGTGTATGTCAACCTAAAATTATCGCTTGCTATCAGCGGTCAGCTATCATGATGCTAATGTGTAATGCATTTCCTCCTGATAGCTGACGGCTGATAGCACTACACAAAGAATCAAAACAAAAAATTACAATTATCAATATGAAAAGTTTTAAGCAGGTTATAGTGTATGCAGCAGTTTTATTAGTAGTGATTTCAGGATATGGATTTCATAATTCCGAACCTGCAAAATCGTTTACCGACTCCACAAAGAGATTTGCAATAGTGGAACTGTTTACTTCCGAAGGATGCTCCAGTTGTCCGGCTGCAGATGCGTTGGCAGCTTCTATCAGCGCTGAAAATAATAAGGATATTCATTTCCTGTCTTTTCATGTGGATTACTGGAACCAGTATGGTTGGAAGGATATTTTTAGCAGCAATAATTATACGGTGAGGCAAGAACAATATGCAGGGTTTTTCAAATTAAAAAGTATCTATACCCCACAGGTAGTTGTTAATGGCAAAACAGAATTTGTAGGCTCAAACGAAACTAAATTAAGATCAGCCATTCAACGTGAATTAAAAAACAATGCATCCGTTTCAATTAATCTTCAGACAATTACTGATGCAAGAACAGTTTCAGTAACATGTGCTGTCAGCGATGCAATCAACAGTGTTTTAAACATTGCCCTTGTTCAAAAGCAGGCGGAGGTCTCTGTTAAAAGGGGTGAGAATGCCGGTAAAACTTTAAAACATATAGATATTGTAAGAGGGTTTAAAAAACTGGACGTTCTAGGTAAAGATCCAAATCAGGTAACGCTTTATATTCCTGATGGTTTGTTACCAAAGGATCTCAAAGTGGTTGCTTATGTGCAGAACAGGGATGATTATAAAGTAACAGGCGTAGCTGAAAAAAATCTGTGAATTAAACCACGAAGGCAGGGTGGCACGGAGCTGCACGGAGTTTTTGATACCGGACATTTTATCTTTCCGTGTTTCACCCTGTCTCCATGCCTCCGTGGTTCAACTGAAGCCATAAATTGTTACGGGAAAACTTTAGAGAGCCATTGCCTTAACCATAATTGAAATGATTACCTGATTGTTTTAATCAGGGTTCCTTTTAAATTTTCTGGATAAATGGTTAGCATCAAAATTGAAGTGAATATTAAACGAGTGATTATTAAAATAACAGTACTATGCGTTTAATATACTTGGTTCTCTTGGGTTTTATGCTTTCCTGCACCACCTCTCAACAGGCATTGTTTGCACCTAAATCGCCGCATGAACAATATGCAGATCATATTAACGATGCCAGTTTAAGTAAAACGGTTATGGGACGCTCCTGGCTGAATGCAGCTACCAGGGCTTTACAACAACCATTGTCTGTTACCTTGCCTTACCAGGAGGCTGGTTATTTTGCATCAGCGGAAACGGATGCGCAAGGATATCGTTTTAATGCACGGCGTGGTGAGCAGGTAGTAGTTACGCTTACCAGGAATGATTCGCGTAACGTAATCATGTTTCTTGATTTATGGGAAATGGCGGAGAACGTCAGGTTTAGGTTACTGGCAAGTTTAGATACGGCTGCCAATACTTTAGAATATGAAGTGAAAAAAGACGGAACTATTTTTATCAGGTTGCAGCCCGAACTGCTTACCAGTGTGGATTACAAATTGATTGTTATTACAAAGCCCAGTCTGAATTTTCCTGTAGCCATGACTTTCCATCCAAAAATAGGCAGCTTCTGGGGCGCCGGCAGAGATGCCGGTGCTAGGAGTCATGAAGGGATAGATATTTTCGGAGTTTTTCGCACTCCGGTTATTGCGGCAGCTGATGGTCTGATTACTTCTGTAACACTTAACAAGCTTGGTGGTAAGGTAGTGTTTATGCGTCCCTATGGAAAAGACTACTCCTTATATTATGCACATCTTGACTCGCAACTTGTTGAAGAAGGGCAGCGTGTTACAACCGGTGATACGCTTGGACTCATGGGTAATACAAGGCAACGCTAAAAATACTCCTACGCATCTTCATTTTGGATTGTATGCTTCGGGTGGCGCTGTTGATCCTTTACCGTTTGTTAACCAAAACAGGCCGGAGCCTGTTGCTATTAATGCCGGCCTTTCGCAATTAAAGCAATACGTTAGATGCAATATGAGTACGGTCTTAAATAACACAGCAGGGAACGACGCTTCAAAGATTTCTACTATTCAAAAGAATACCATTGTGCAGGTAAAAGCGGCTACTGGTAAGTGGTATAAAGTTTTGTTACCTGATGAAACGCAGGGATATCTTCCTGCGGATGTTGTGGGCATTATTGATGTGATTCGTACTATAAAAGTTACAGATGATTGTGCTTTATTAGATAAGCCTGATAGCATTGCTTCAATGAAAAGCCTGATAAGTAAGGGTTCTAAGGTTCCGATGTTAGGAATGTTCGGAAGTTATTATTATGTAGAAATGAGCGGAGAAAGGGGATGGATTGAAGACAAAGGGAGACAATCCTGGAGGGTTAACAGGATAATAGTGAGTATTTTATAAAAGTCTGCGCATTATATATTAATAAATATTCGGATTTAAATTTATTCCACAACACAATAGCTTAAATAAACATATAGATACTGCTTATCTTAATACACCGGTTAATTTTAATGAAAGACGCGAGTTATTTAATTTAGTAACTACTGTTATGTTAACTCTAAATTGACGTTCCTGCTATCAGCCGTCAGTTATCAGCAGTCAGCAGATCAATCTGTATAGTGCATCAACTTATCTATTCCGGGTAGCATTGCAGGAATTTTAAAAATCCAATTCTATCTTGCTCGACATATTACTTTACATTTTAAAACCACACGTTAAAACACCCCCCATCTTTGTCAATTTCCCCGGGTTAATTTACGGTGATATTCCTGTTTATGGTGAACCTGTTTCATTTGATATTGCAAATGATTGTATGATTAAATAAACAGTTTGATTATTCATTTCACAATCATTAGAATTAGTAACCTCAGCCAACAATGGAACATTTATCGAAACCGTTTTGTATTAAAGACATAGATGCGGATGTTGAAATTATAAACAACCTCAAAACATCGGGAATAAATAAAAGAAAAGCGGAAGAAAAATTGTTTGAACGATTTTCTTACTTTATCCGTTTAAAAGAAAATAAGAACTCATTATCACGGGAAGATCTCTTTGATGCTTATTCAGACACAGTTCTGGCAGTTATCAATTCCATAACCTATGGCAGCTTTCAAAATCGCTCCTCTTTAAAAACATTTGTGTATGGAGTATATCAAAATAAATGTATTGACAGGCTAAGAAGAAAATCAACCCATAAATATACTGTGCACAAAACAGAGCCACTCAGCGAAATACAGTCCTGTTTATCAGATTCATCATTATCTGTCTTTGAGAAATTGGTATACCAGTCAGATTTAGAATGCATACACCAACAAATGGTTTTTTTATCGGAAAATTGCCGTAATGCATTGCTATTATCACTTAATGGATATTCTGACAAGGAAATAGCGGCTATTACAAAATTTAAAACTGCTGATGTTGCCAAAACTTCCCGCCAGCGATCTATTAAGAAGTTACGGCAATTATTATCCTGAATGCAGGTTAATACTTGAATGCATTTTTTGCATAAAACAAGGAAGTCAAATATGAAAGATATTGTATACCTTTCTTAGGTACTGTTGCATCAATAGTGTAATTAGTTGAGCGAGTTAAGTAGCATTCAAAAAATACAATTGCATTTATAGAAGCAGCTGTTTTATGAGAGATCATGTTCAAAAAACTAAGTTTCATATTGTAAAAGAACCATCTGGCAAAAGAAGAAGTTTTTGGATGCTACTACCTGTATTTGGCACAATAATTTTTGTAGCTCTATACATTATTGCTACACTTTTATATCCGGGTGGTTCGCAGGTTAACAAAAACGCTGTTGGATTTAGCTGGATAAACAATTACTGGTGCAATCTGCTTAACGACCATGCAATTAATGGACAACACAATGCTGCCAGGCCGGTTGCTTTGGTAGCAATGACTATATTATGTATGACACTTGCATATTTTTGGTATCTCTTTCCAAAGCAAATTAACTTTTCAAAATATAACAGGTTAGCAATTCAAATTGCCGGAGCTATTTCGATGACAATTGCAATGTTCTTGTTTACAGACCTGCATGACATAATCATTAACATTGCTTCTCTTTTTGGATTAATTTCCCTCATAGGCACATATGCAGGACTGTACAGGATTAAGTTGTATAAACTTTTTTGGATAGGGATGTTTAACGTACCACTTGTTGCATTAAATAATTACGTTTACTACTCAAAAGGACTTATAATTTACTTACCGGTAATTCAGAAAATTAGTTTTGCATTTTTTCTCTTCTGGTTGTGCTGCATCAATATAGTTTTATATCGGAAAACTAAACTTGACAATTATTAATTGCACACAAATACAAAGTTATATTGAAGTGACGCGTTCTACTTTCAGCCCTCAGCTTTCGGCAGTCAGTAGATCAATGTGTATTACGCTTCTTCCTGGTACCTGACGGCTGAAAGCAAATACATCAATCTACGCGCAACTTGACAGTGTATTTAATCCAACCTTTATTCACTTATTCCATTTAAATACCTGCTGTACGAAACCTAATAAAAAATTCTCCGGCAAGAATACCGGAGACTCTTTATCTTTTAGAACCTCGAAACAAAGTTTAAAAACTTAATTAGATATGATCAGGTTAAACCGCCAGGTTTATTCCCCAAATGGTAATTATTACTATAATAAGAAACGCTCCCGGTATTGGAAAATTGTAAAGGCTTAAAAGATTACAGGTAAACACTTATAATCTAATAAGATCAGGTGAAATAGCAACAAGAAACCATACCCACCTTTTGCTGGATTCAGTTAAAACTGTAGCAGTTGTTCTCTCCTGATAGCTGATAGCTGACTGCTGATAGCAAAATGCGTCAGCATCACATTAGATTTTATATATTAAATCAAAAAAAATTTCGTTAGTAATTAAATGTAAATATATGTTACAAAGAAACAATCCCTTTTCTGATCCACCTCAAACCAAACAAGTAAGCAATGATATTCCTAAAGCATTTAATGCTAAGCTCTACGATCATTTGCAGCAAGGTAATACAATAAACTTTGTTCAGGCTCATGCCATGGGCATCGCTCAGCTTAATACTCATATTGCAGAGATTCGAAAAATAGTAAATATTTATTCAAGAATGATAAGAATAAATAATGTACAGTGTATGGAGTATAGTTTGCAGCCGATTGTGTGATAAACAAATGAGAATAGACGACTGAGGGGACAACCACGAAATAAAAAAACCACAACTGATATGGATTATCCAATTATAGGCTATTAGCAGAGATCCCGGGCGGATTCTTAAGGTAGAATTAAGTAATTAATTTTAAACTCCTTCCAGTTCGTTATCCTCAAACAATTTTATATTATATACTTTGTTGCCAATTTTTACCATCTTAACGCAATCAATTATTAACCCGTAAAATACTAATTTTATAGCAAGAACAGCATTATCCATAAATAACTGCGGATTTATCAGTAACTCATTTATCCTTGCTGATTTCTTTAATATTTCAAGTATAGTACTGCGGGTAAGTTCAGTTTTGCTTTGTATATACGCAAGCATATCCGGTATCTCAAACTGTAATTAAAAGGAAAGTATTAGCAGCGGGGATTATTAGCTGAATAATGAGATCATAGTAGCACATCAATACATAATAATCCTAAAACAACCTCCCGGTTTTACTTTCCGCAACTGCCGTTTAAAACAATTTTACAAAGCCGGATCAACAGGTTCGCTTTCCAATGCTAACACACCAAATGCACATTCATGAACTCTTCGTAGGGGTTCTTTGTTTACAAAACGGTCAATGCCTTCAATGCCTAAAGAAAATTCACGTAAGGCAAGTGAACGTTTGGCTGATAGTCCTCTTGATTTTAGTCTGGTAATATTTGCAGGGGTATCATATTCAGGTCCGTAAATGATGCGCAGGTATTCTTTGCCTCTTACTTTGATAGCAGGTTGTATCAATCCTTTTTTACCTTTTTGAATGAAATGAAAAGGCTTTACTACCATGCCTTCTCCACCGTCTGCTGTAAGCTGTAACCACCATTCGGTAGCTTCCGCAACTGCCGCCTCATCATTTAAATAAACGATTTTATAAGGAGTAGCTAACAAAATGGATGTATCCGCCACGCAAAAAGCTTCTATGTTATGCATGTGCCACTCGTGGTCCTTTTCTCCCCACGCCTTACCTTCGGTAGCGAGAATATGAAAAGGAGCCAGGGTATAATCGTCTAAACTATTTACCGCCCACGAATACTGCTGATACGATTTAATGTATTGCTGTACCTGCTGATAACGTTTGCTATAGCTATTCAACAAAGGCTCAATCCCTGAATGATGCAAGGCAGCCTTTTGCAATACATCAAGTGTTGCACTTAACGCATGCGTGGCAGCAACCCCTGTTGGAGCGTATTGTCTTTCAATAAGGCTTTGTGCTTTGGCGCTCCAGGGCATTAACTCGCAATCAAGGCAAACCCAGTCTGTTTGAAAGCGGTTATAAAAACCGGAGTGGAACAAAGCTGCATTTACCCTTTGCAGTAAAGCCTGTTCGGTTTCTTTATCATTAAAGTAAGCACGACCGGTCCTGGTATAAATCACACCAATACCTTCACCTTCAATACCAAAAGTGTTTTGTACGGCTTCTTCGTTTTTTGCAACAATTACGATGGCTCTTGAACCCATGTGTTTTTCTTCGCAAATCACCTTTTCTACACCCACGCCTCTGAAGTAGTTAAATGCTTCTGTGGGATATTCAAGGTATTCATCCAGTTTGCTTGTTTCGCACGGACTCATAGTAGGAGGGAGGTAGATGAGCCATTTAGGATTGATGGCAAAGCGACTCATAACTTCCAGAGCCGCAATTGAATTTTCTTCACGGATAGTTATGTTGTGATGGTGTTTTGTTTCAACAATTCGCTTACCTGTGAAGTCGGCAATATCAAGCACATCGTCCTGTTCCTGCTGAATAGTTAAAGCCGTAGCCTTGTAATCCAAAGGACGAACAGGTTCACAATAAACCTCTTTTGCATCAACAGACACCAATTCCTTTTCAGGATAACGCAAGGCAGTAAGTTTGCCACCAAAAACGCAACCGGTATCAATGTCAATTGTACGGTTTAGCCATTGAGCATTCGGAACGGGGGTATGTCCATACACCACCATTGCTTTTCCATTGTATTCCGCTGCCCAGTTGTATCTTACCGGTAAGCCAAACTCGTCGGTTTCGCCTGTTGTTTCTCCATACATACAAAACTCTCTTACGGCTCCTGAACCACGACCCTGCATTTCAGCTTTCAATCCTGCATGCGCTACTACCAGTTTGCCTTCATCAAATACATAATGACTTATCAATCCATCTAAAAACTCTCTTAGCTTTTGCCTGAATTCTGCAAGCTCTTGTTCTAACTGGTCAATGGATTGCTGCAAGCCATGCTTCATACTGACATTCTTCCTGTTAAGCCATTTCAACAACTTGATATCATGGTTGCCGGGAACACACCATGCCATTCCGGCTTCAACCATTTGCATTACAAGCTTTAAAACGGATGGTGTTTTTTGTCCCCTGTCCACAAGGTCGCCCACAAACACAGCCTGCCTTTTTTTGCCTTCCGTTACAGGTACAGAAATACAGTGGTGATTTTCTTTATCAATCTCATAACCCAACTGAATAAGGATCTCGCAAAGTTCATCGTAACAGCCATGAATATCACCGATTATATCAAAAGGACCTTTTACCTGTTTCTTATTGTTGTAAAGCGGGTCACGGATGAAGCCGGATATAGCAGCTATTTCTTCCAGTGAACTAAGTTCAATTATGTGCCTGAAACCTTCCAACTTTAACCTTCTTATACTTCGCCTTAACTGGCTTACCTGTTGAGGAATGACGTGTCTTCCAAAGTTTCTGTCGCTTCGGCCCGCATTACGTTCAATACAAATATTTTCAGGTGTATTGATAACTATTGCTACAGGCAGCACATGATATTGCCTTGCAATTTGTACCCAGTCTTTTCTGGCTTCTTCCTGTACGTTGGTTGCATCAATGACAGTCAGTAGACCGTTTTGTAATCTTTTTGATGCGATAAACCTTGCCAGTTCAAATGCATCTGCTGAAGCCGCCTGGTTGTTCTCATCATCGCTTATAACTCCCCGGCAAACGTCAGAGGAAACAATCTCCGTAGGTTTGAAATGCATACGGGCAAAGGTAGATTTACCGGAACCTGAAGCTCCCATCAATATTACTAAAGAAAGCTCCGGTATATGTACCTGTTTAGTTAGTGTCTCCATAAAATTGTTCCCTGACATTAATTAGTAAATCCTCTGCTTTTTGTACATCCGGTGTTTCAGGTAAATCAGATGTACGATATAGGTCTTCAATCCTTTTCATGTTTTCCTCTACCATTTGCATCAAATCATCATATTCAAATTCACCTTTCCTAATTCGTATTAAAAAATCCCTGTCTTCGCGATGCACTATGACTTTTTTGTGCAATGATATTTCTTCTGCCATATTTAACAATCGAAATGTATGCATCATGTTTTTGCTATCGTAGTTTTTACCATGCGCTAAAGTATTCTGATAACGAGCATCATTGCGTTTTTCTACCCATTGCCAATACTCATTATATTCCTTGCAATAAACAGAATAGCCATCTTTATTAAAGTTCATTACCGCTAATGGTTCTATTCCTTTTGGCACTGCACTTAGTTGAACATCATTTGCCAATTCTCCTGAAACAATGCCTTTTAATTTTTCAATGCCGAAAACCTGTTCATTATGATATAACAAATACACATCCCTGAAATGCGGCAGGTTAACTAATCCGCAATCTTCCTGCTTATAATTATTTTCTACCAGCCATTGTTTCAAACCAACACTTACATTCCCTTTCACGACGTAACAAAAATCTGTTACTGATTTTCTTTCCTGTTCCAGTGGTTTGTTGATTTTCTTATTTAATCCCCGTGCTTTTTTTATCTGGGTTTTAGCATAACCTGCAAAAGTATCAAAACAGAGTTTAGAGAGAAAGTCTTCAGGCTTGATTAAATGCATTAACGGATGCCGGAACAATATCGCGTGTTGTGGTGTGCTTAATAGCTCCAATATGTTCGGATTGTTCTTGCATAACAATTCTATGAACCTCCCTATTTCAATATAAACTTCATCGTTCGTTTCATTTGATACTTGTCCGGTATAATTCAAGCCATATAATTCTTTTTGCGGCAAAACAAAAATCCCTTTAATGTCAGTATCAGAGGTTGCTACAGTAAGATTGTAAGCCCTGCTGCCACTAACAGCTTTTAGCAGCAGGTGTTGAGGTTGTATTATAAGCTGTTCAAAGGTCATTATGCTCGAATATACTTTTCATCTACCATTCGTTAACTCCCTTTTGATAATGTAAATACAGCCATTTGGGTTAATGCGCCAACTTGTTCATCAGTTTCTCCTATCGGCTTGTAGGCAACAGAATAATTAAATCTTGTTGCGATATTGTTTCCCCAATCTTCAAACTGTTTACGTGTCCATTCAAAACGGTGATCTGTATGGCGCATTTTACCTTCTTCGTGATTTGTAAACTTAATATTGTATTCGGCATTCGGAGTTGTTATAACTACAAAAGCTGGTTTGGCAAATTCAAACACAACCCTTTCAAAAGATGCCAATCCCGGTTCATCCAAATGTTCTATAACCTCAACTAAAGCTGCTCCATCAAAGCCCTCAATTCGTTTGTCTCTATAGTTTAATGAACCTTGAATCAGTTTTAGTCGATCGTATTGTTTCGGAGGTAACCGGTCTAATTTCAGTTTATCTTTTGCAATTTCCAATGACCTGTAGCTAATATCCATTCCCAGTATCTGTTCAAACTGTTTTTCTGCGAGCAGCAGTTTCAGTAATTTTCCTTCGCCGCATCCCAGGTCAGCAACTGTTTTTGCACCGCTTTGTAAAAGTTCCTGCTTAACTGTCTCTAATCTTACATCATGGATTCTTATTTTTTGCTCAGGAATAATTTCCTCTTTAATTTCTTGCTCAACTGCTTCATCTTTTAATAGTATTTCCAACGCGTCATTGGCCAGGTATCTCTGGTTTTTTAAGTAACGCATAGTAATAAGTTCCCTTGCAGGATGAGTCTGCAACCAGTCTTTGCCCTTTTTTAAAAGTTTCTCCACTTCATGTGTGCCCACCCAATAATGCTTATCGTTATCACACACTGGTATTAGAATATACAGGTGTGTCAACAATTGCTGCAGTGTGATTTTATTTTGCAGTGTGACTGTATAATAGCGGCTATCTCCCCAATCAGGAAAGTCGTCATGCAGCAAGTGCTTTTGAATGAATACAGTATAACCTAAAGGCTCAAACAGGTGTCTAAGCATAATTTCACCTCCACGAACCGGCAACACAGCTATCTTTACTTCAAAAGGAAATGCTACGTTTACCAACTCTGGCTTGTCTTTACAGCGTCCATTCATAGCGGTGGAAAAAGCCTTAGAAATAGCTGCACTCATGAAAGAACTGCCTACATACGGCCTGTCATTTACATATTGCTCCAAAGCAAAGTCGTTACCGGAAGGACCGCTATTTTTCCTTACTAATCCAATTGGGTCTATATCTAACAATAAAGCAGCCGTACACTTTTCATCTGAAACTTCCCTGTAAAATATATGTGCTTTACTGGCAGTTATTTCCACTTCCTGAATTTTAGAAGGATGTTTATGTAAGAGGTAACTTAAATCACTCGCAGGTTTATGTGTAGTAGTTATTGTGAGAAGCATATGTTTTTACTAAACAATGAAGATAGAGATTTTAGGAGGAATTGTTCTATAAACAGTATAAACTATAATGAAGAAAGTACTATTCGAAGTCTTTACGAATATGAATAACTGGATAATATAGAAACACAAAATCTACCGGGGTTAATAGAAATAACGGAAGTCTATGAAGCAATGAAATAAATGATTGCATTGTGGGCAATGGCTGGGTTTATGCGGGAATTTTATACACTCGTGAGCAGCCCTCATGCCTAACTTTTGTAGTATAGTTAATAGGGTAAAATATATGGTATTTCAGGATACTGCCTGATAGAATTACAAATATTTAACTACTTCTGTTAGGCTGATAAATATTATCCAGCCCGCTTTTGGCAATGGTGATATTCAGCAATAAATTTGCTTTTTTTAACTGGCTTGATTTCATTTGATCAAAGTAACATTTTTTTACCAGGGCAATATTCCTTCTTCACTAAAAAATGTTCCGCTTGGTTCATCATCTTTCAAAGTGGCACATTTCACAATAATCTGAGTTGAAAATTCAGGCGTTCTTTGACCTCTGTGATTATTAAGGTCGGTTGCTGTAGATCCCGGATTTACACTGTTTATCTTAAATTTAGTGTCCTTTAATTCATATGCCAATGTGATGGTGAAAGCATTCAATGCAGCTTTGGATGCCATATATGCAAGTGGTTTAATTTTAGCATACATCCAATTGGGATCACTTTGCATCGTAAGCGAACCCAAGTCGCTGCTAACATTCACAATCCGGGGTTCTTCTGACTTTTTAAGAAGTGGCAAAAACTGTTGCGTTGTTTGAACTGCTCCATAAAAATTGGTTTCCAATACTTTTTGTATTGGTTCAATTTCAATATGGGAAGCTGCTTGTGGTGTTCCTACCGATGAAATTCCTGCATTATTGATCAAAACATCCAAACAAGCTATTTTACTTTCCAATTCTTCTTTTGCATGTATGATTGAATTGAGATCAGTCACATCAATTTCTGTGGCTTCTATATTTGAAAAGCCTAACGCTTGCAATTTGCTTACGGCTTCTTCTCCTTTGAGCTTATCCCTGCTACCTACATATACAAAATAGCCTAACGTAGCCATTTGCTTTGCTGTTTCAAAACCAATTCCTTTGTTTGCTCCTGTGATAAGTACTGTTTGCATGTTTAAAATATTTGTCATTTAGTAATGCAAAGGTCACAAACATTTAACGAATAGATTTTTCTAAATTTATCTTTGTCGTATTCAGACCTGATATTGCGATATGAAATAAGTTTATGGGGTCGTTGTGTTCTTAAAGCGTTTTTTCAATTGAACGATAACCTGAATTCCAAAGGTGAAAGGGCTTGAACTGTTGGAAGCCCTTGCAGTAATGATTTTTTGTTGTTGAAATAATCATTTAAAAGCCCTTCTAGCTTCTGAGCGAAGCTAGCCCTGAGATTACATTTACAATGCGGGGTTGTGGCGATTGTTGCCACAAATACATAAACGCCTGTGTCACCAGCACTACACCAAAAAATTAGTATCGAAAACCTGCTTATAAACAGCTACGTCTGTGTTGGTTGCCGTTTGCTGCATACCACCCATGATGCCGGCGTTATTGATCAGCGCATCAAATACATCGGTTTTCTCTCCTATTTCAGCACGTGCAGCGTTTACCGATTCTTGATCGCTTACATCTATCTCTGGTAAAAGGTGTAACAATTGATGTTGATATGTCTTCAAAACCTGATAGACAAAGAGGTATTGCTAAGTCTGATTTTCCATATTCACTGTCTAATGAGAGATAACATTACAAGAGGCAAGTATGTTCTATTAAACGTTCTACTTAAGTAAAATCAAGCTTTATAAAGTTCAAAAGAGAAAGAAGAACAAAAATATACAAGAAGTTAAAAATCAAAAACTTGAAAGTAAAGTAGCGTAAAAACAAATAAGGATTACATTTCTGTAATCCTTATTTCAGAGGTCCCGAGCGGGTTCGAACCGCTGTACGAGCTTTTGCAGAGCTCTGCCTAACCACTCGGCCACAGGACCTTTTTTGCTGGCTGCGAAAATAAGATATTTTTAATAAAAGCGAAAATTGGTTTATTGTTCCTTAAAACCATCCTTACAGATACAATTGCCCTAAATTACGTGTGATAAGCAATCCTTAATAACAAACACTTTATCATGCAACGCATTGCCGAGTCTGAACTTATTATCAATTCCCGCAGCGCTGTTTACCATCTTGATGTACGACCTGAAGAATTAGCCACCACCATTATTACTGTTGGAGACCCTGACCGGGTAATACAGGTAAGCAAACACTTTGATAGTGTTGAGTCAAAATCCCGGCACCGCGAATTTGTTACTCATACTGGATGGGTTGGAAAGAAAAAAGTTTCCGTTGTATCAACCGGTATAGGTACCGATAACATTGATATCGTATTAAATGAACTGGACGCTCTCGTTAATATAGACTTTGAAAGCAGGACCATCAAAAAGGAACTCACTACTCTTAACATCATCCGCATCGGCACTTCAGGATCACTTCAAAAAGATATTCCGGTAGATAGCTATGTGGCATCTACTCACGGACTGGGTATCGACAACCTGCTGAACTTCTACCGGCATAATAATAACGATGAGGAAAAACAACTCGTTCAATCTTTTATTACACAAACACAATTACATAACCAGTTCGCGCATCCTTATATAAGCGGCTGCAGCCCATCACTGCTTAAAAATTTTGTAAAAGACTTCCATCATGGCATAACTGTTACCTGTCCTGGTTTCTACGGCCCGCAAGGACGTGTGCTTCGGTTAGGACTTAGCAACCCTGACCTTATTGACAGGTTAACTCATTTTAGTTTCGGCCAACACCATATCACCAACTTTGAAATGGAAACTGCCGGCATTTACGGACTGGGAAAACTACTTGGTCATCATTGTCTTAGCCTTAATGCCATTGTAGCTAACAGGATCGCAAAAGAATTTTCAACTGATGCCAATGCATCAATGGAGAAACTGATTAAACAATCTTTGGATGTAATAGAAGGTCTATAAAATGGACCGGCTGCTAATAATTTTAACTTTAAAAGGGTCAAAAGAATAACCGGAGCTATAGGGTCACACTTCTTAAATTCAAGAGGCCGGCTTCCGAATGATTAAATGTCTTCATCGTATACTTCAAACGCTGACTTCGAAAGTCTTAATTTAAAGTTACCTCCATTCAAGACTTTCGAAGTCTGGACATGCGGTGTAAGATGCTGAAAATTTTAAGACTTCGGAAGCCAGCGTATCAACTTTAAGAGTTACTATTAAACGGTTAAGACAATTATCGTAATTTTCCACCAGTTAATTATTTCTTTAACATGAACATCCACTTTTTCAAATACCAGGGAACCGGCAATGACTTTGTAATAATGGATAACCGCAATCATGAATATGATTTCCTTAGCCGCGAACAAATAAATTTTTTATGTGATCGCAGATTCGGCATCGGTGCAGACGGACTAATGCTGTTAAACCTGAAAACAGGCTACGATTTCGAAATGAAATATTTTAATTCTGATGGCAATGAAAGCAGCATGTGCGGAAATGGCGGACGCTGCCTTGTAAAATTTGCTCAACACTGTGGTATACATAAAGACAATTATCATTTTACAGCCATCGATGGTGACCATGAAGCTGAGATAGATGGTGAAATTGTAAGTCTTAAAATGAAAGATGTAGATCAGATTAAAGACTATTACGGAGATGCCATTGTGGATACAGGTTCACCTCATTATGTAAAAATTGTAACGGGTGTAATGGATATAGATGTTTTTCAAAAGGGCAAACAAATCCGGTACAGCCATCATTTTGCAGCGAACGGCATTAATGTTAATTTTGTAGAACCACAGGATGAAGATGAAATCATAGTAAGAACCTATGAGCGCGGCGTGGAAGCTGAAACCCTGAGTTGCGGCACCGGCGTAACTGCAAGCGCCCTGGTATGTTACCATAATGAAACAGGCTATAACAGTGTAGATGTTACTACGAAAGGCGGCAGGCTCTCAGTAGAGTTCGACAGGATTAACACAGGCTCTTATCATAATATCTGGTTGTCGGGCCCGGCACAAAAGGTTTATGAAGGCATTATTCAAATTGAAAAGCTGGTAGAAGCCTAGTGTTAAGTTAACCCTAAATTGACGTATTTGCTATCAGCCGTCAGCTATCAGCCGTCAGCGGATCAATGTGTATTAAGTTTCCTCCTGATACCTGACAGCTGATAGCTGACGGCTGATAGTACTATCTTTATTTTCAGCATTTCGTATTTTCTCACTTCACTACTTTCAAGCTATATTTGTTGCACTGTGATACAGTACTTCAAAAATATCAACCACCAGACTATTGCAATAGACAGTCCTGATTCAGGTGCCTGGGTAAATGTATTGCCACCACTTAAACAGGAAGAATTCTCTGAATTGTCAAACGGTTTAGATATACCGCTGGACTTTCTTACTGACTCTCTTGACATTGATGAGCGAACACGTTTTGAAGAAGAAGACAATGTTAAACTTATTGTAATCAAAACCCCGACTGAGAATAATTCATTCAATGAAAGCGACGCATTTTACATCACTATCCCTATTTGTATCATACTGACGCATAACCAGATTGTGACTGTAAACTCATTCGAAAATGCCGCCATTAAAAAATTTCTGAGCACATTTCAAAACCGCCATCCTGATAATCGTAAGATGATGGTGCTAAAAATCTTTGAAAAAGTAGTGCAGAACTTCCTTGATTATCTTAAAGAAATTAACCAGCGCAGGAATATCTTAGAGCAAAAACTGTATGCCAGTAACCGCAATGAGCAATTGCTCGACCTGATGCGCATACAGAAAAGCCTGGTATATTTTATAACGGCCCTTCGCTCCAATGAGCTACTGCTGATGAAGCTGGAACGGACTAATTTCCTGGCATTAAACGAAGAAGAGCGGCAGTTTCTTAATGACCTGATTGTAGATAATTCGCAGGCGCTTGAAATGGCAAATATCTATACTAATATACTTAGCAGCACCCTGGATGCTTATGCAAGCATTATTGCCAATAATCAGAATGATGTATTAAAACGTTTGTCGGTAATCACGATTGTGCTCACTTTTCCCGTGTTGGTGGCCAGTATTTACGGGATGAATGTGCCTATTCCTTATGCCCATTCACCCTTCGCTTTTTACATACCAGTTCTATTATCATTGATCATATCCCTGGTGATTGGCTGGTTCTTCCTGAGAAAAAAATTATTTTAATAAATGAACTTATTTAATATTCGTGTTTATGGAATTTTGCTGGGAGAAGATAATAGTGTTCTTGTTAGTGATGAATATATAAGGGGTGGCTACTACACCAAATTTCCAGGTGGCGGACAGGAGTTTGGCGAAGGCACCAGAGAATGCCTGAAAAGGGAATTTAGGGAGGAAATGAACCTTGATGTATCAGTTACCGATCATATTTATACCACTGACTTTTTCCAGATTTCCGCATTCAATCCAGGGCACCAGATCATTTCAATATATTATTTCGCTAAACCACTTGAACCCATAACCTGCGCCTTAAGAGATAAACCTTTCGACTTTGACGAGGACCAGTTAATTATTTATAAAGAAAAAAATGAGATAGAAACTTTTCGGTTCATTCCGTGGAAAGATTTTTCTGATGAAGTTGTTACACTACCGATAGACAAAGTGGTAGCTAAGATGTTGAGGAATCTTTTATAGAAAACTTACACTTCATCATGCTTTATCGTAAGTTTCTTCACCATATCATCACTTAGGGTATCTGAACTGGCTCCATAACCATTTACCAGCACACCTTTCAAGCCATGTATTGATTCAATAGCATATACTACCGCTTCATCTGCCGGATCACTATCGCCTTCAAACCGATATACTTCAGTGATTTCAAATTCAGATGCTTTTAATGGAACAGGCATATGGCTGCATTCAAGACCATCGGCCGCAAGGTTGAAATCTGTTAAATAACCTCTTACTTTAAGATCATCAACGGCTTGTGAAATAGTGTCATATTGATTCATAGATATGAAAGTTAGTATTAAATTAAAATATTACTTACTATACTGTTCAATGGTTTACTATAAAACCTTAAAACATACCCACATAATTGTATATATTAATGGATAGTTTTAAATTTGCGCCAAATCAAACAAATATAATAATGTCAAGCGTAACAAATGTAACAATCGACTTTGATCTGAAGTATAAAGTAGCAGATATGAGCCTTGCCGATTGGGGCAGAAAAGAAATAAGATTAGCTGAAGCAGAAATGCCCGGACTAATGTCATTAAGAAGCGAATATGGTGCTTCTCAACCTTTAAAAGGTGCGCGGGTTGCAGGTTGCTTACACATGACCATTCAAACAGCCGTATTGATTGAAACTCTTGTAGCACTTGGCGCAGAAGTTAAATGGAGCTCTTGTAATATATTCTCTACCCAGGATCATGCCGCCGCTGCTATTGCTGCTGCTGGTATTGGAGTATTCGCATGGAAGGGACAGTCGCAGCAGGATGCTGACTGGTGTATTGAACAAACGTTATTTTTTGGTGGCTCTGATCGTCCTCTGAATATGATCCTTGACGATGGCGGAGACCTTACCAACATGGTATTCGACAAATATCCTGAGCTGATTCAGCACGTAAAGGGATTATCTGAAGAAACTACTACCGGCGTTCACCGCCTGTACGAAAGAATGGAAAAAGGCACCCTGCCTGTTCCTGCTTTCAACGTGAATGACAGTGTTACAAAATCAAAATTCGATAATAAATATGGTTGCCGTGAATCACTGGTGGATGCTATCCGCAGAGCTACCGATATAATGATGGCAGGTAAAGTTGCTGTTGTTGGTGGTTATGGTGATGTAGGTAAAGGCTCTGCTGATTCATTAAGAGGCGCAGGCGCCAGGGTAATTGTTACTGAAATTGATCCTATCTGCGCATTACAGGCAGCAATGGATGGTTTTGAAGTAAAGAAAATGGCAGACGCTGTTAAAGAAGCCGATATTATTGTTACAGCAAGTGGTTGCCGCGACCTGATCACTGAACAGCATTTCCGTTTGATGAAAGATAAAGCGATCGTTTGTAATATCGGTCACTTCGATATTGAGATAGATATGGCATGGCTGAATGAAAATTATGGCCAAACCAAAGACACCATTAAACCACAGGTTGATTTATACAATGTTGAAGGTAAAGACCTCATCATTCTTGCAGAAGGCCGTTTAGTAAATCTCGGCTGTGCTACAGGTCATCCATCATTTGTAATGAGTAACTCTTTTACCAATCAAACGTTGGCGCAGATTGAATTATGGACCAATTACAGCAAGTACGAAAACAAAGTGTATGTACTGCCAAAACATCTAGATGAAAAAGTTGCCCGTTTGCACCTGGCTAAAATCGGTGTTGAACTGGAAGAACTTACTTCTTCTCAAAGTGCCTACCTTGGAATATCTAAAGACGGTCCGTATAAAACAGATATGTACAGATATTAATGGTTAATTGTTAATCAATGTCGTTAACTTATGGATTTCGTATTTAGCAGGCATTCATTGTGTCCCTTGTAGGATTTCCTTTGTGTTCTTTGTGGTTAAAGGCACTTAGAATCATAGACCTTATTAACCACAATGGACACAAAGGAAATCCCACAAGGGACTCTAAGATCTCTAACCAAATTGTAATTCAAATACGAATGAACATTACTAACTTCTTAAGTCAACGACATTGAATGGTTAATTGTTAATGGTTAGTGTTAATTATAATGAAATGCTTTCCCGGTTCAAATATGAACCGGGATTTTTTTTGTATGTAGGCGAAAGGGGCTGAGTTCTGAAGTCTTAATTCATATTGTATTGAAATGGCTCCTATCTGAGCCCGTTTTTCTTTCATCAATTCCTGATGAATTAGAATAATTGCATGCAATCTTTCCGTTATACCAAAAAGTGTTACCTATGTACTGCTATATATCAATTAAACATTAACCATTAATAAATATTCCATGCTTACCATTCAAAACGAATTGTTGAAAATAGATATTAAATTAAAAGGCGCAGAGCTTGATAGCATTTATCATAAGCGACACCAAATGGAGTATTTATGGAGCGGAGATCCGGCAGTCTGGGGCAAAAAATCTCCCTTATTATTCCCTATAGTCGGAACACTTAAAGAGGATACTTATTATTATGAAAATAAGGCATACCAACTCAGTCGCCATGGTTTTGCAAGAGAGCATGACTTTATAGTTATGCAGCAATCGGAAAGCTCAGTAAGCCTGTCATTGAAAAGTAATGAGGATACACTTACGAAGTTTCCTTTTGCGTTTAATTTGATCGTTACATATACTCTGCAGGAAGATTCTTTAAGCGTTTCTTACAAAGTGATTAATGAAGATAGTAAGCTTATCTTTTTTTCAATAGGGGGCCATCCGGCTTTTAAAGTGCCATTAGAGAATGACTGCAATTATGAAGATTATTTCCTTGAATTTGATAAAATAGAAAATGCAGTCCGTTGGCCAGTTTCACCAGAAGGCCTTATCGAGTCATTACCTGCACCTTTACTTGAAAACACCAACCGTTTAAAACTGACCAGGGAGTTATTTCATAAAGACGCACTGGTATTTAAACACCTTACTTCCCACCAGGTTTCTTTAAAGAGTGAGAAAACAACTCATGGACTTACATTCGACTTTGCCAGCTTTCCTTATCTTGGAATTTGGGCTGCTAAAAATGCAGACTTTGTATGCATTGAACCCTGGTACGGTATTGCGGATAATGTAACCAGCAGCCAGCAACTGCCTGAAAAGGAAGGGATTCAAAAGCTGGAGGCAAGTCTGGAGTTTGAAGCAAAATGGAATGTTCAACTGTTTTAAAAATTATTTAAATAAAGTAGTATGTTACAATTTGTTATAACAGGAAAAGATGGTACCGGCCCAGAAGCGTTAGATCTCAGGATGTCTGTTCGTCCTTTACATTTAGATGGAGTACGTAAGCTAAAAGAAAACAATAATTATGTAGTTGGCGGCGCTACGCTGGATAAAGAAGGTAAGATGAATGGTTCTATCATGATCGTGCAATTTGAAAATGAAGAAGATTTAAAGCAATGGATGAAAAATGAACCATATATAACAGGTGATGTATGGCAGCACATAGATGTGAAACCATTTAAGGTGGCGGATGTGTGAAGTATTTTTCCCCTCCGTAGAGGTATGTCACTAATCTAAGGTTTTAAGTACTCAATCGAGTTTTAGTCAACATTTATGAAGGAGTGGTACGTTCCCCTCCTTTTTTTCAAGGAGGGGACGTTGCGTTAAGATGCGAAGCACTTAACGCAACGGGGGTGGTTACTAACTGTAAGTAGTCAATAACTTGCAAACGAATACATTCACCTAAACGACCTGTTCAACCGATCAAAGATAGTAACCACCCCCGTGAGGAAACGTGCTTCGCATCGTTTCCTCACGTCCCCTCCTTAAAAAAGGAGGGGAACGTACCGCTCATTCATCATTGAACTAAACGACATTTATTTTTTATTAAATATTTACTTAAGTTAGTGCCATTACTCCAAAGAGGGAATGGCACCCAGTTTCCCTTTCCAAACCCTCACTCTTTGAAAAGGCTGCACTATCACTTACCTTTGTGGCTCAAAATTATGAAGTACACAAACGAGATTAATAAAAGAAAAACATTCGCAATCATTTCTCACCCGGATGCCGGTAAAACAACCCTCACAGAAAAATTGCTGTTATTTGGAGGCGCCATCCAGATAGCAGGCGCTGTAAAAAGTAATAAGATCAAAAAACATGCAACCAGCGACTTTATGGAAATTGAGCGACAGCGTGGTATCTCAGTGGCTACCTCGGTGATGAGTTTTGAATACGATGGCCACCTTATTAACCTGCTGGATACTCCCGGTCATAAAGACTTTGCCGAAGACACTTACAGAACACTTACCGCAGTTGATAGTGTTATATTAGTTATTGACAGCGTGAATGGAGTGGAAGCCCAAACGCGCCGTCTTATGGAAGTTTGCCGCATGCGCAATACTCCGGTAATTGTTTTCATGAACAAGCTTGACCGGGATGGTAAAAACCGTTTTGACCTCCTTGAAGAAGTGGAAAAAGAACTTAACCTGCCCCTGCACCCGATGACCTGGCCCATCAATAGCGGTAAAGAATTTAAGGGTGTTTATAACTTATACGATAAAAGCCTGGTATTGTTTACTGCCAACACAAAAGCCACGGGTGAAGAAGTGGTAAAAATCAACGACCTTACTGATCCTTCACTTGATGAAAAATTAGGTGAAAGAGATGCGGCTACGCTGCGCGAAGATGTGGAACTGGTTGATGGCGTGCACGGACAATTGAATGTGTCCGATTACCTGCAAGGCCAAGTGGCGCCTGTATTTTTTGGCAGTGCCGTTAATAATTTTGGTGTAAAGGAGATGCTGGATACTTTTGTTCGAATCGCACCAATTCCCCGCAGCCGTGAAACTTCTACCCGTTTGCTGGATGTTAATGAAGATACATTCAGCGGGTTTATTTTTAAGATTCATGCTAACCTCGATCCTAAACACCGCGACAGAATAGCATTCCTCAGGGTTTGCTCAGGCCGATTCGAAAGGAATAAATATTTTCATCATGTCCGGTTACATAAAGATGTCCGGTTCAGTAATCCATACACTTTCCTGGCGCGTGACAAAGATGTTATTGATGAAGCATTTCCCGGAGATGTGATAGGCTTGTTCGATACAGGAAATTTTAAGATAGGTGATACACTAACGGAAGGTGAAGACTTTTTCTTTACAGGCATCCCATCTTTTTCACCGGAAATTTTTAAAGAGGTGGTGAACAAGGACCCCATGAAAACCAAGCAACTTGAAAAAGGATTGCTTCAATTAACCGATGAAGGAGTTGCGCAGTTGTTTACGCAATACGGTGGCAATAAAAAGATCATTGGCTGTGTGGGTGAACTGCAATTCGAAGTAATTCAATACCGGCTCCTGCATGAATACGGCGCTTCGGTTCAATTAAACTCTTTGCCTTTTTACAAAGCCTGCTGGATCACAAGTAAAGACGCTAAAAAGTTGTTCGACTTTACCCGTTTCAAAGCCGCAAATGTTGGAGAGGATAAAGACGGCAACCAGGTTTATCTGGCACAAAGCGAATGGTTCCTGAACACGGAAAGGATCAACAACCCTGATATCTCGTTCCATTTCACTTCTGAAATTCATAAATAGTTTCAATAAAGCCATTGGTCATGGTAGAAACAGATCGCTTAATAATTATTCCGCTAACTTATCCTCAGCTTATTAAGTATCTGCAAGCCAATGATAAACTGGAAGATGAGCTGGAACTGACTAAAACAGGTCGCATCATTTCAGGAGATGTAAAGGACATGGTGGAATATTTCACGCTGCCTAAAATGAAAGGGGTTAATAAGCACAATTATCTGTTCTATACTTTTTGGATTGTAATTGATAAGTCAATCAATGTAATTGTTGCCGAGCTTGGCTTTAAAGGAGCTCCGGACAAGGTTGGAGTAATTGAGATTGGCTATGGAACCATGCCCGGCTACACGGGTAAGGGCTACATGACAGAAGCTGTTAGTGGCATGTTGAACTGGGCTTTAGAAAGAGAAGATGTAACATGTGTACTGGCTGAAACAGATGAAAGGAACCTGGCTTCTATTCGTATTGTGCAGAAGAATGGCTTTGAACAGTTTGATAAGAGAGGGGTAATGTTGTGGTGGAAAAAAAGCAAATTATAATTTTTTTTTAACACAGAGAGCACAAAGGAAACCCTCTGTGTCCTCTGTGTTTCCTCCTCTGGCAATTCTCTGTGTTAAAAAAACACGATGAGAAAGTACTGTTAATAATCAATCAGAATCCCTGTATAGTTCTGCGGTGTAATTTTCTTCAGCTCTCTTTTTACAGTTACCGGCACCGTTAGTTCGTCTATAAATTGATGAATAGTTTCTTTATTAATCTTACCATTACCTCTTGTAAGTTCTTTTAAAGCTTCATAAGGTTTCGGATAATTTTCACGACGGAGAATTGTTTGAATAGCCTCTGCAATAACGGCCCAGTTATTTTCAAGATCCTCGATGATCTTGGCTTCATTAAGCAGCAGCTTGTCCAATCCCTTTTCAATTGATTTAATAGCAATCATCGTATGAGCAAAAGGCACACCTATGTTTCTTAAAACGGTCGAATCCGTTAGGTCACGCTGCATACGTGAGATAGGTAACTTCGAAGATAAATGTTCGAACAGCGCATTAGCTACACCAAGGTTTCCTTCTGCATTTTCAAAGTCAATAGGGTTTACTTTATGCGGCATCGCGGAAGAACCAACTTCACCTTTTGTTACTTTCTGTTTAAAATAATCCATGGATACATACGTCCACAAGTCACGGCAAAGATTAATTAAAATGTTATTGATTCTTTTCATGGTATCAAAATGCGCCGCCAGGGTATCATAATGTTCAATTTGGGTGGTAAACTGCTGGCGTTGCAATCCTAATGTTCCTTCTACAAATTCATTAGCGAGTTTAATCCAGTCTTTCTTCGGATATGCCACATAGTGCGCATTGAAGTTGCCGGTGGCTCCGCCGAATTTTGCAGAGAAAGGAATATGTATAAACAGCTCCACCTGGTTCTGTATTCTTTCAACAAACACCATTATCTCTTTACCTAATCTTGTAGGACTGGCGGGCTGTCCATGCGTTCTGGCAAGCATAGGAACATTCTTCCAATCCTGCGCCAGCAATTGCAGCTGCTGATTAAGATTTAGAATTAAAGGAAGGTATTCAATTTCAATCGCATGCTTCCAGGCCAGTGGTACGGAGGTATTATTAATATCCTGTGAGGTTAGTCCGAAATGAATCCATTCATTTCCTTCTTCAGCACCTGCATCGCTTAGTTTTGATTTTAAAAAGTATTCAACCGCTTTAACATCGTGATTGGTAATTTTTTCAGTCTCTTTAATTTGCAAGGCATCGTCCAGGCTAAAGTTTTCGGCTACAGCCTTCATAAATTTTTTCTGTTTGGCATTAAGGTCAAAAAACTTTTTATCAGAAAGAAAAAGGAAATATTCAATTTCCACCATCACTCTATATTTCATTAGGGCATATTCAGAAAAATAATCTTCCAGGTGGTGCACCTGTTTACGGTAACGCCCGTCAATAGGTGAAATGGCAGTAAGTGTATTAAGTTCCATGGCAAGAGTTGAGGAGCTATGAAATATTAATGGACGATGTACATTTGCGAAATTAAATTAAACCTGGGATACATGGAGGAAAAGTTAAGGTGTGGGGTATGAGGTGGGAGGTATGAGGTATGAGGAAGAAGATGAAAACGTTTGAACGACTTGCTAAGTCTTATATACAGACGCTGACTTCCGAAGTCTTAAATTTCACCTGCTTTCAATACAAACGCAGACTTCGAAAGTCTTGAATAAAAACATCTTCAAACCTGATGAATTTTAGAGCTTTATGAGACAGCTTATCCATTCGAGACTTCGGAAGTCAGCGCTTGTAGGTTAAGTTATATTTATTCAAGACTTCGGAAGTCAACGGCTGTATTGGAAATTTTCCCTGGATGTAAGTTGAATATACCTTTATTTAATTTAAACAGAATAGATAGTCCATTGTTAGTTGTATAGAAATAAATAAGCAAGATCAATTAATGAATACACATAAAAAAATCAGGGTAGGGGCGGTGAGTTACCTCAATACAAAACCTTTGGTATATGGTTTTGAACAGGGAATGATGAAAGAGGAGATAACGTTAATCAATGATTATCCTGCGCGCATTGCATCCATGTTATTAAATGATGAGATAGATGTAGGACTGGTGCCTGTTGCTATCATACCTGAAATGGAACAATGGCATATTACATCAGACTATTGTATCGGCACCGAAGGCGAGGTAGCTTCTGTATGTTTGTTCAGTGAAACCCCTCTTGAAAATGTTGAACAAGTATTATTGGATTATCAAAGCAAGACTTCCGTTGCCCTTGCCAAATTGCTGATTCATGAATACTGGAAGATCAGTCCTGAACTGATTCATGCAAAAGAAGATTTTCGCGATCATATCAAAGACACAACAGCCGGACTGGTAATTGGCGACAGGGCATTGCAGCAGCGAAAAATATCTCCTTACATCTATGATCTCGGCGCAGCCTGGAAAGCCCATACCGGCCTGCCTTTTATCTTTGCAGCCTGGGTGAGTAACAAACAACTTGATGATGACTTTATTGAATCATTTAATAAAGCCAACAAAATTGGATTGGATAATATTGATGAAGTGGTAAGACTACATCCTTATGAGTTGTTTGATCTTAAAGAATATTACACTCAGTATATTAATTATAACTTGGATGATCAGAAAAGAAGGGGGATGGAATTATTTCTTCAACAACTACCCGCGTTTCAGCTTGGCCTTTATTGAATTTATAATAGGAATGAAATCCGGTGTCAGGTTCAGGTAATACACTATTGCAATAAACAAGCTTGAAAAGAGTACTGATTTGCCGATCATACCACTCCATCCACCCAGATTTCTTGTTGTAGCGTAAACAATAAAATATACGCCGATTGCGCAAACGATAGCCCAGATAGTTTTAACAGTAAAAGGCTGCATGTTGTATTTTTTGTAAATAAACAGAATGCGTACTATGTTGTAAATAGAGAGAGCAATAATATTTGAATAGGCTGCACCCATTATTCCATAACGCCTGACCAGGAAATAATTTAATGGTAGTGCCAGTGCTGCCAGGATCATTCCGGCATAAAATTCAAAGCGCCATGATGGAGAGGTATATAATAACTGACTATTGACTCCCGTACCCATATCTATTATTTTTGTGATGCCTAGTATAAAAATTACATATTTGCCTTTCTCATAAGCTTTGTCAATATGGAATAATTTATAGGCATCATCTACATTCAACCAGATATTACAAAAGATGAACAATGAAATAATCAGCAGGTTAATGGAACTGCGAAAATATATGCGTTTTATTTCAGCATAGTTCATGTCCTTCCATGCCTGAGCCATATAAGGTGTAGCAATAGATACCATACTCCGTTGCGGCACCTGCACTACCGTTGCAATAAATGAGCTTAATGTAAAAATTCCTAGCTCCGCTGCTCCCCGCTGGCTGGTGATAGCGATACTATCAGCCTGTTGTGCCAATGTAAAAACTACAATTCCTAAAAAAACATATCCTACAAAAAGTCCCATCTCTCTACCTTTCCTGCGTGTAACAGCACTGATCTTAAACACCAGGTTAACTTCACCAAATTTTTTAAGGTATAGGTAAAGCATTATCACAGTCACCCCATAGATGCAGGCAAACATTTTAATAAAAAAGTCAAAAGAAATTACTTTAAAAATGTACAGTACAATCAATAACGTAGTGCACATCCTCACAACACCTTCTTTCAAAAAATTAGGGAACACAGTTCTTTTAAAGATAGCCGCATGAGCTTCCAGGATAGAAAATATCAGGTAGAAAAAAGTAAAAGGGAAAAGCCAGAAATAGTAGTTAACTACCTGTGGCGATTTCTCAGAAAACTTTCGGATAAATAATGGCTTAAAAACAATTCCTCCAACCACCACCAATACAAATCCGATCATTGCAATGGTAAAAGCAAGAGCAAGCAGGTCGTTTTGGTTTTTCTTCAGGCTGTCATAGTAATAAGGATAAAACCTGCTCATGATGCTTACCATTCCCAGGCATGCAACGGAATAAAACACCAGGTTAATGCTCGCCATTGCTTGTATCAATCCATACTGAGCCGGATCGAAGAAGCCCTGTTTGGTATATAAAAATGTGTTAAGGGCGCCGAAAGCAAAGCCTATGTAAATAAATACCGATGACGAAATGCTTTGTTTCCGGATATCTCCCATGCCACTAAAATTTATTCATTACTTCTATTACCTGTTGTACATCAGAAGGTGTATGAAAATATGAAATCGGTAAACTTAAAGTAGTTTGATGAATTTTTTCAGAGATAGGTGTTAATTGTTTATCCAGTATTCCCTGCATAGCTTTTTGTTTATTTGGAGGAACCGGGTAGTGGATCTCCGTTTTTATGTTATGTTGTAACAGGTGCTTTTTCAGCGCATCTCTTTGCGGATGTCGAATATTAAAGATGTGGTACACATCAAAATAATCAGGGTCTATCACCGGCTTAATAAAATCATCTTTTAATCCTTGAAGGTATAATGCAGCCAGCGCTCTTTTATGTTCATTGATTGTATCCAGTTGCTGCAGTTTTATGGAAAGCAAAGCAGCCTGCACTTCATCCAGTCTTGAGTTATAGCCCACTTCTTCATTGTAATATTTAACCGTTGATCCGTAATTACGGAGGTTACTGATCATTTGCCGCAGCGACTCATCATTACAGGTAACTGCCCCGGCATCGCCTAGCGCGCCAAGGTTTTTGGTAGGATAAAAACTAAATCCACCCAAATCACCGAAGTTTCCTGCCCTTACCCCTTTAAAAGCAGCACCATGAGCTTGTGCACAATCTTCAATAATTTTTAAATGGTGTTTACCTGCTATATCTTTTATTTTATCCATACTACACACTTTGCCATACAGGTGCACCAGCATGATAGCCCTGGTTTTTGAATTAATTTTTTCTTCAATTTTATCCGGGTCGATATTATATGTTTTGATGTCTGGTTCAACCAGTACAGGTTTCATTTGGTTGTGCAGGATAGAAAGAATGGTGGCTATATAGGTATTTGATGGAACGATCACTTCATCACCTGCCGTAAAACCCAATGTCTTTAGGGAGATTGTAAGTGCATCCAATCCATTGGCTACGCCAATACAATATTTTGTGCCGCAGTAAGCAGCAAATTGTTCTTCGAAGGTTTTTACACTTTTTCCTAATATATACCACCCACTTGTGAGCACCTTGTCAAAGGCCTGGCGGTATTCGTCAAAAAAACGCTGGTTGGCTTTATCCAGGTTTTCATATTCAATCGTTGGCATAGGGTTCAAAGATATAATCGTTCAGGTTAAAATACTCGGAAGCCAGTACCATTAAGATAGCATTTGATGAGAAAGCATTCATTGTATGCCAGTCTTCAGGTTCCAGGATCAGGCATTTGTCAGGGCGATCTAAAGTAAATTCAGATTGCGTTTTACTGTTATTGTTCCATATCCTGCAGGAGCCCTGGATGCAGATAGCGGCCTGGCGGGTGGTATGATGGCGGTGGCCTCCGCGAACAGATTCATCAACACCATAAATATAAAAGATCCGTTTAATATCGAAAGGAATGGTTTTTTCAATAACGGTTAGGTTACCACGTTTGTCGGTAAATGTTTTCAGGTCTATGAGGTATGCCATTTTAAGGTTTGTAGGTGCTGTATGTTTTATTCGTTTTTTTAACCGCAGAGGGCACAGAGGAGGAAACACAGAGAGCACAAAGCGCTTCTCTGCGTTCTCTGTGTTTCCTCCTCCGGCTGTTCTCTGCGGTTAAAAAAAACTGTCATCCAGGTTATGCAAATGATAATGTTTTGTAAAGTTATAATTTTTTAAATGTAAGGCGGCAGGAAGATAGCGTGCAAAACCATGCAACTGGTCAATAAGAAACTGTTTGAATACTTGTTGTTTTGAAGGCGCAACTTTAAAGACGCCATTAGCATTAAGAGATGGATCTTGCTGATGAATGCCTTTAGCAATATTTATCAACTGGCTAATATAGGGATAGTAAAATATTTTTTTAACGTCAGCACTGATCTCATACAAAGGCCCTGCAAGAGAAATTTTTTTATCTTTAAAAAACTGTACTCCATGGAAATGAAAGAAAATTACTTCATATGCCGTTACTGTTTTTTTTTCTATGAGCTGTAAATCAGGCTCATTCAAAAAATCATACAAAATTAAATTCCATGGTGCTACACCACCTCCGCGATGTTGCATCACATGAATACAATCAAAACGTGTTGTCCAGTCATCGAGATATTTTTGGTCACCGAATTTGCCATCTTCCAGCCTGCCATAACACCATTCAAGGCAGCGGTCTTTCCACCAGTTCAGTACTTTCAGTCCGGCTTCATTATTCTTAAAGCACATAAATTGTACACAGTAAATACCGCTATACCACGACTGGTCATAAATTTTGGGATACTGGTGTTCACTGATCAAAACAGATTTATCACCCATTTCATCTACCAGTACTTTCGGATCGTTGTAAAAGATCATGTCTGCATCCAGGTAAGTACAATCGGCAAGGTTAAATTTTTGCAGGCAATATAAAATGGTAAAAGGTGTGCTCGTCCAGCAGTATTCGGCCATAGACCTTGTTGGCTTAATATGTAGTAAAGAAGGGCTTTCAAAATTATGCAATGAAATAGCGGTAAGATGAGGAAGCGGATGATTGTTTAAATAAGTATAACAATCATTATCAAACGCAAATACATATAAATGAAATGACGGACAAACTTTTTCAAGTGATTGATACATGGCTAGTCCGCGCGACAGATAATTAGTATTGAAAAGTGTGCAGAAATTAAGCATTGATATCAGTGAATAACTTATTGAATTGTTTCTTCATCATCACCAGTGGCAGTTTCAGCTTTTCTTTTTTCAACTGTTGCAATACTGCATGTTTAGATGTCAAGAAAATGGGATCATCTGATTGTTGCAACGCAAGGTCGCACACTTCCAGTGCAAATCCATATTGCCTTTCAAGCAAGGCAAAGATATACAATAGTAAAAGCGTGCGTGGATTAAAGCCGGAAGGGTTTTGAAGATAAGTCAGTTCAGCCCAGCATGGTGATTTTCGCACCATGCGATTAGTATTAAAAGCACCAAACTCTTTAATATAGCTTTCATGTAACCTTTGTGTTCCTTTAACTTCCATAGAAGATAGCCAATAATCTAATCGGTGCATCTCCTGCATGATGGTAAACAATTTATCTTCCTCAACATAAGCATCCATAATGCCGGGTTCAAATTCGGCAGCTAGTATATTATTGCGAACATCATCGGTTACGCTGAGGAACAAACGAAGGTCAGTGCCTTGTGTGTCTGTCTTAAACCAATCAATATAATTGATCCCGGCAACCAGCATTGCCTGTTGCAGGGTAGTGGCTTGTAGTTGTAATGTTTGCTCTACTTTAAAAAGTGATTTGAATACCCATGGCTGCAATTTGTCCATATCTGGTTTTAACAGGCTCGAGCAAAATGGTGATGCAGTAAGATTGAAATCAGCAGCCGGGGTTGCTTTGGCTGTAACAATCCTGTTAATAACCAGTAGTTTTTTGTAACCGGAAGCCTGTTTCTCACTAACATTAAATTCACGGTCATCCGCATCAAAAGCAATACAGATTGAATAGGGTGCAATTGCTTTCCATTTTTTATTTATTTCACCTGAGGCGCCAATATCAAAAAGCACCGGTGGCTTATTTTCAAAGTAGGAAGATGATAATATTGTATGGATGATCTTCATGTAGTTTCTCTTTTCAGTTCCAGAAGAAATCCCTCGTAGTGAATAATTCTGCCATCCAATTCAATGGTATCGTCGTTATTATGTTTACTTATTAAAGTGTATTTTTCACTGAATGCCGATACAACATTATCATGGTCAAGAAACCAACAGGGATAAGAAGCTGTGTATATTGCAGGTGGCACTTTTTGTACCGTTATCCGATCGCGGTTTTCGTAATTAAAAGGAGTATTATCAATGATAATATGCAGGATATTATATTGTATGATTTTCTTTATCAGTTCATAAGGTTTTTCAATATATTGAAGGGCGCATGAAATGACTAAAAGGTCAGCTTTATGTATTACCTGCGCTTCCTCAAAAGAGGAATGAAAGCTAATCCTATCATCCTGGATGTATTTACGGCCTGTGTCAACAAAGTTGGCTTGTTCGATGATATTCCAGCGCACTTCATTAATATCGTCCAGATATTTTTTGTTCTGGTAATAAGTGCTGCCTAGTGATCCGCCAAAATCTATAACATTAAGTTTGCTGTTATTTAGTAAAGCTTTCCATAACAAAGCGGAAAGTAAAGGGTAGGAGTATTGTATAATATTAAAGAGCACGGAATCCTTTTCATAATTAGCTTCTCCATTTTTTACTTTTATAGTAGCGTCCTTTACTTTTTCAAGGATATTTAAGGCATCGTACCCGGTACAGTTTTGTAAGGCCTGCTGCCAGCTTGAATAATCGCCTGACCAGCCGTAGGTCTTTCGTTTTACATATTTTCTATAAAATATTAGTGCTTCCTCAACCATACCTTACTCAGTAGATTTTTGGCAAGATGCATCATTTTTTTTATATAAGATGTTTTTAGCGGGCGTATATGTTTTTCAAAATTAATAAAAGCATCTATGGCGCTATCGTCGTTTACTAAAGGGATGTCGTTTAGTTGAATAGGGGTATCAGCCAAAACAAGGTCCTCATTATAATCGGCAGTTTTTACATGGGTGGAATCAGCGCCAAAACCTATATGTTTCGACAGCGAGCGTGATGGATATAATGTAAGGGAGTTGTTCAAAAATGCGGTGGCTGTCCAGCGTATAGCCCAACTGTTGACTTTGCCTTCGAGCTGGTGTTTAAGCATATTTTCATACGGAAATCTGCCTCCAAGATTAAATTCGTTCAACAGTCCGCGTTCTGTAAGCTGGTTGTAAATCTTTTGAGTGTCAGGTTCAAAATGATCCCAGGCTCTTTTCCAGCTTGCCCAGGCGATGGTATCAGGTAAACGAATGAAGTAAGTGTCGGAAGCAGCTTCATTATAATAATAATTCCAGCTGCCAAGACTGAAGACATTGTTTACATTTTTGTATTTTTCCAGTCCTTCATTCATAAAGCGAAGAAAATATTCTGATACTACAACATCATCTTCAATCACGATTACTTTCTGGTGTAGGTTAACAGTCTCCGTTACTCCATAAATGATAGAAGGAGCCAAACCTTTGTTTAACGCTGACTCGATGATGGTAACATTCTTGCACCATTTTTTGCTGCGGATAATTCTTCTTACTTCGTCAATAGCTGCCAGCTGGCTCGGATTAGCATTTGATTTTGGGCCGTCTGCATAAATAAATAATTCTGACTCCCGGGCCAGGTCATTTTCTAAAATGGATTCAAGTGTGCGCAACGTAAACTGCGGACGATTGTAAACAAAAAGAGTGATGGGAGCAAGTGACATTATAAAGCAAATGTAGAGACAAATTGATTTTATAATTGTGATTATTTGCATTTGTCAGCTAATACAAAGCAGTTTTCTATATAATTGTGATAAATATTATCTTACCGTGGAATATTAAAAAATAATTCACATGTTACAATTTTTGCCATACTCCCGTTTGAGTAAAAAAATCAGCGTACGGACTGGAACTTTTCTGATTAAAAATCAGTTTAAAATTCTTTTGAAGCATATTATTTAAGTTTTTAAAATAATATTTTCTATCTGAATTATCAACAATTAAATATCCTGTTTTTTTAATCTTAGTTAGGCTGTGAAAAATGCATGATGGCCTTGATCTTCCATCAACCAGCACTACATCGAAGTATTTGTCAGGATAACGGTCAATAAATGATGCATAAGATTTAAATATACTGCCGAAGAAGTTTTCATCGGCAGTATAGTAGTGTTGTGGGTTTGAAGCATCAAGAGATGTACCTGTTTTATTTTCAGGTAAAATCAGGTTGCCGCTCCAATTCTTTGTTGATTCATTCGCTAAGTTTTGTTGCAGCCTGGTAAACCATTCCGGATCATGCTCCACTGTTACAACTTCTTTAGCTTTGTTTACAAAAAACAATGTTGAGCCACCACCACCATATTCAAACACCCTACTATTGGAATTGATGTTTGATTTTAAAAAGTCAATAACAGGGAAGGTAATCCAGGGTTGTTTATCAGTAACGGAGTTCATGCCAGGTTGTAAAGATGTTTTCCATTTACGAAAGTATTTAACATTTTTAATAATTGTATAATTGCCTTTCAAAAGTTCTTGCAGTACCTGTTTCCCAAAACGGAAATATAAGTTAGCGGACATATTAAGTAGTTGAATTTATTATTTTTTACTTTGGTAGCAAGACACTGAATTTAAACCTATAAGGTTTTTAAAACCTTATAGGTTTGCACGCAGCATCTTACATATTCTCCAGCTTCAGCCACACTTTAATTTTGTACAACCCTTTTCCAAAGCGACTGCTTAGCAGCGAATGTAAGATTTTGAGCCTCCATTGCCATACACATAATTTGAAAGATTTACCATGATGCTTTTCAAATACTTCTTTGCCTTCTTGAAGTGCTGATAAATAATCCCGGTCTGTTGTGCCACCAGGCGCAAATACCACCATGGCTGCATCAATGAATACAAAGGGCTCCCGGTAAATACGGCATACAAAATCGTAATCCATAGCATTTTTTAAGCTCGTATCATACAGTCCGTATTTGTCATGCAATGTTCTTTTTACAAACATGCTTTGATGGGAGAGGCTCCGCATTCCCCGGTATGATTTTGAAGGATCGAATGCTTTTCCGATGGTTACCCAGATGCCACCTCTTTGCAGTTGGTATTTACTATGTAACCAGGAAATGTGTGGGTGCTCTTTAAAGGTTTTTAAAACAGTTGCCAATACCAACCCATCGTAGTAATAGTCTGCTGCATTCAACATGTTGATAATATCGCCGGTTGCTCTTTGTATGCCTTTGTTAAAAGCATCGGCTATTCCTGAATCTTTTTCGCTGATCCATCTACGGTAGGAAGGCTGAGCGTTTGTTTCCAGGTAATTATTTATTTCATTATTGGTAGATCCATTAATAATCCAATGTTCATGGGGAGGTAATGTTTGATTATCTACCGATGCCATTGTTACCAGCAGTTCCTGCAGGTTGTTAAAACAAATGGTTATAATAGAGATGTTCATAATAAATTACCTATAAGGTTTTCAAAACCTTATAGGTTTACCGGGCGGGTTGTTAATAAAATCCGCTGCCTTCTTCGCAATATTACCCCAATAAAACTTTGTATAAAAACTATCAGGTATATTATTAACAGGTTCGGATGCTACCTGGATCATCTTCAATGCAAAATGTTTCCAGTCATTATCAGGAACTATTGTTAGCTGGCCGGCTGTTTCCGCTTCCGTTACGCCGATACTTCCATTATTGGTTGATATCACTTTTGTATTATAACCCAAAGCCTCAACCATTTTTGTCTTTATTCCCCCACCTTCCACCACCGGGTTTATAAATATACCGGCACCTATAAAGTAGACTGTAATATCATCAACAAATCCGGCATAAATGATATTCTTATCAGCGTAATCCTTCAATGCATTCATTTCATCCGGCAGCCCTCTTCCGCAAATAATAATTTTATAATTAAAGCCGGAAGTGAGCAGGTAAGGATTTATGTTATCTAGAATATTTTTAACGGCATCAAGATTAGGTTTGTAATCCAGTGCGCCATTGAATAAAAAAATAGTTTCCTTACTTTCGATATGATGCTGTTGCCGTAGTTGCAATTTGCAACGCTGTTTTTCTTCCGTTAATGGTGCCTTGTCTATTTCAATGCCGTAAGTTATCGTAGTGCACTTAGTCTCTTTGAGATGAAATTCTTTTAATGCAAATTCTCTGTCAGCATCATGAATAAAAAAATTATAATCTGCATTGCGATGTGTGGTGCGTTCATACCACCATAGTATTTTCCACCACCATTTTCCAAGACTCTTCCACCGGGTGGATTCGATATTATGAGAATGAATGATGAGTTTAATGCCGGTTACCTTTTTCAATAAGATTCCCAGCCAGCCGTAATACGGATGTTCTAAAATCAGGTGAGTGGCACTTTGCTGTTTGATTATTTTTTTTATGGTGATGAATAGCAGGGGGTTGATGTATCTGTGGGCTTTATTTGATAAGATGTTGATGACTTTGTATCCTTTTGCATATTGAGGATCATTGTTCTTAACTGTTACACAGGTGAGTTCGCAGGTTGTTGAGAAGTATTCATTAAAGAGGGCAATTCCTTTTTGTCCGCCTACTTTAGCGGGGAAGATTTTATAGGGGACAAGGGTGAGGACTTTCATCATTTTAAGTGACTGTATTGTAAGAGTTTTTTTAACGCAGAGAGCACAGAGGGAAGAAACACAGAGAAATACAATGAGGATCAAATACTTTAAAGCCCTCTGCGTTTCTCTGTGTTTCTTCCCTCTGTGCCCTCTGTGTTTAAATTCTTTAAACTAAACAATGCCTTTACCTAATTGGGTTCTTCTAAACTCTATTACAATCCCTGCAACCAGCATAAGATACAGTAAAATGGACAGCCACATTGTGATCTTATCACTAAGTATCACAGAACGCGGTTCAAAAATAAATTCAATCTTATGAGAACCCGCAGGAACAGGCATTCCACGCAGCAGATAGTTAACACGTGTGTAAGATGTTTTCTTACCATCAATATATGCATCCCATCCATAAGGATAATATACCTCACTAAATACTGCAAACTGGTTGCTGTTGGCATTCGATTGGTAAGAAATTTTATCATTCAAATTTTCAATCAACTTAATTGAAGCCGTTGAATCAAATACCGGTTTGGTTGCTATCATATCCCGGTACCGGGCATCTATAACCGCACTGTCTTTAGTATTTAAAGAAGTGAGGATGCTCATTTCATCATCCGCGTTTTTAGCAATTTTAAAACCCTTTACAAACCAGGCATTTCCTAAAGCACCAGGATTATTATGCTCTTCCGGCTGACCGGTCTTTTGATCAGCAGTAATAAAGTATTTTGTATTCAGCATATTAAATACCTGCATGTTACCGGCAGACAGCTGACGCTGGATGATGTCCTGGTATAAAGCCAGTTTCACCGGACTATATCCACCAACCGAGTTATGATGAAAAGAAGCGCGCGCATCTTCAAACGGACTATTGGAAGTTTGATCAAATACCCGGTAGTAGCCAGGATCAGTCTTTATCTTAAGATCGGCGGGTGTAGGAACAAACATTGATTCAAAGTCAGTGGGTTCTACAAAGTTGTCATTGTTAAGGTAACGCTTGCCAATAGCCAGTAAATCAAACGAACTCAGTAATACTAAAGCGGATAAGGTAACTATAGCGCTGAGTTTATTCTTCAAGTATAAAAAGATGGAGCCGCAAGCAAGGAGCACCAGGAAAAGAGAACGCAACAGATCTTTTCCAAACAAACTTTGTCTGTCCTCCTTCAATCCGCTCATAAGTCCCCGTGCAAATTCATCAGCCTGCTGTTGCATTTGCGGAGTGGGCTGTTGGGTCTGGGATGCTTGTTGCAACATACCGGAAACAAAATTTTGTTTTAGGCCTGCATCATTAGGCCCGGTGTAATCGAAACTAAAATACATAATAACCAATAAGGAAAAAATACCCCCGGTTATATAAGTTGCCAGTCGAAATTTTTTCCATGCTTCTTCCTTTTTCAGATTGCCGAACAACACTTCATTTGCGCCGAGGCAGGCCAGTACCACAAAACATAATTGAGGTATTACTAATGACATAGTTGGAGCCCTGAATTTATTATACATGGGCAGGTAATCAAATAAAAAATAATTAACCGTCTCAAAGTGTCTCCCCCAGGATAGAATGAAGGCAAAAATACTTGCTGCGGCCAAACCCCATTTGATCCAGTGTTTTACAAACACTAAACATAGTATAGCTAAAAAACAAATTACGGCACCAAGGTAAACAGGTCCTGAAGTGCCCTGTTGTTGCGGTCCCCAATATGCGGTGCTATTGGCATAGCGCAATGCGTTATCCTCCGGCTGCCCGACCTCTATGAGTTTATCTGCAAACTTTGAATTTCCTGAAGTAAGCTGGTTGCCACCAGAGCCCCCGCCATACAATCCGGGCACCAGGATTGTGAACGTTTCTGAAATTCCATAGCTCCAGGTAAAAGCATAGTCTTTATCAAAGCCACCCTTGGTCTTGTTTTTTGGATGAGAGGGATCAGTAAGCTCTGAACGTCCGCCGCGCATTGTTTCTTTAACGTATTCATTCATTGGCCAGATGTTGATAATGTTTACGCCAAGGGCGATACCTCCGGCCAACAATGCAAGCGCCCCGGCGACAACAACATCTTTTACCTTACCATTACGAATGGCATATACCGAGTAAGCAATACCAATGCTCAGTGCAGTTATTAATGTGTAATAAGTTATCTGGATATGATTCTGCCAGAGTATCATCGCCGCAAGCAGCGAGGTAAGAACTGTGCCAATAATATAACGTTTCTGAAAGATCAATAGCAATGCTCCAATAACGCCTGGTGCATAACCGATACAGATCATCTTGGTATCATGACCAACCGATATTATAATAGGGTCATAAGTAGAGTAGGCGTAAGCGATAGCTCCCATTATACCGAGCCATGGATTAACCGGCAACACCATAAATAAAAAATAAGCCATGATGCAGGCCAGGAAAAAGAAGTTGATAGGTTTTGGAAGTCCTAAAGTAAAAATATAATTATGCAGGAAACCGATAGAGATTTTGTTTGGTGTTTCAAAAGCGATCTGGTAACCGGGCATGCCGCCAAACATGCTGTTTGTCCAGTAAGGATAGAGGCCGTGTTTTTCTTTGAACTCAAATGACTGCTGAGCCATTCCCCGCCATTGCTGGTTATCGGTACTTCCCAGCACCTTTCCCTGCAATGCAGGCTGGCAATAAATTACAGCTACCACCAAAAAAATTACCACTGCTATAATATGGGGCATTGCCTTTTTCAAAAAAATAGCATTCATACACGGTCATTAATTATTTCCCGCAAAATAATGGTATTTTAAGGATAAATGCGGATTTTGGATAAGCTAATAAGGATTTGTGAATACCTGACCGTAAATTGAATAACAATGAAGACCTTACTATTTCTTTCGAGGGTAACTTTTATTTATAACCTGTGTATGATAGCGACGCTGCTGATGGGTTATATTAATTTTATGCCTGATAAAGAGATGAAATCAAGCATTATAGTGGCCGGGTTATTTTTGTCTATAGTGTTTAACGGGTTGATACATGTGTGGATGGGAATGATGTTGCTTAGAAAAAGATCGCTACTGATTTTTTCGCCTGCCTGGTTGTTCATTACAAACTTTTGTTGTTTTATTTACCAAATCTATATGCTGCTGAAATGATACATCAAATTATTAAAGACAAACCCACCAGGCTGCTTATATTTTTTACAGCCTTCTTTGTTGCCAATGCCCTGATAGCAGAATGCATAGGCGGTAAAATTTTTTCTTTGGAAAAAGTTTTCGGACTGGCACCGTCTCAGTTTGGGTTGTTAGGCCAGAAAGGACTTTCATTTAATCTTACCTGCGGTGTTTTGTTGTGGCCGCTGGAATTTATTATAACGGATATTGTGAATGAATATTATGGACCTAAAGCAGTTCGAAGGATCTCTTATATAGCTGTCGCTTTAATTACCTATGCGTTTGTGATGTTTTACATGGCTATTCATATTCCTTCAGCAGATTTCTGGATAGGTTCAAAGGCGCCTGAAATTGCAAACATGCAGGTTGCCTTTAATAGCATATTCGGACAGGGTATGTGGATTATTGTTGGAAGCCTGGTGGCGTTTTTGGTGAGCCAGATCGTGGATGTAACGATCTTTCACCGTATAAAGAGGGTTACCGGTGAAAAATGGGTGTGGCTGCGGGCAACGGGTTCAACAGTTGTATCGCAGTTGATTGATAGTTTTATTGTGTTGTTTATTGCGTTTAGAATTGGTAATAACTGGAGCTGGCAACTGGTGTTGGCTATTTGTTTGGTTAATTACGCGTATAAATTCACAATGGCTATCCTGCTTACTCCTTTGATATATTTGATTGAAGGTGGCATTGAAAGATACCTTGGGCATGAAGTGACGTTTAAAATGAAACAGGCGGCTATGGGGAAGGAGATTGCCTAGCTTATTAAGACCCGAAACTTCGAAGAAATTTTAACGCAGAGAGCGCAGAGGGAAGAAACACAGAGAACGCAGAGGGATGCCTCTGCGTTCTCTGTGTTTCTTCCTTCCGTGCTCTCTGCGTTAAAAAAATATCAAATAGTCAACCTCATCACATAATCATTCATAAAGTAACCATTCCCAATATCAATATCTTCTTCCCTAATCACTTCAAATCCTAATCTTTCGTAAAACGAAGTAGCTTTATTATTCCGGTTTACATTCAGTTCCAAAGTAGTGGCATCAAGAAGTTTTAACGCATCAATAATAAAATTGATTAATGCCTTTCCAAGTCCGCGACCCTGCACCTGTGTACTTACATAAAGTTTGTGAAGTTTGTGATTTCCTTCGGCAGAAATTAGAGAATAAGAAGCAAATCCAACCGGTTCATTATCCAGGTATGCAAGAAGAAAAGTATGTCTATTAAATTGTTCTTTTAAAGAAGCATCACTATAAAACAACTCCATCATATACTCAATCTGTTCAGGAGACAAAATGTCTTTATAAGTGAAAGGCCAAACAGATTCGGCCAGTTTTTTAATTGTAGCAACATCTTTAACCCCGGCCTTACGGATGATTACTTTATTTGTCATTAGCTATAGTCAATAAGTTATAACTATGAAAATATTAAAAAATTTATATTCCTTAGTTTGAATTTTTGGATTGGGCTGAAAGCTGACAACCCTATTTTACATATATTTACCTGCTATGAGATTCCTTTTTTCAGTTATACTTTTAATAACAACTTTTTCTGCATTTTCGCAACGCTTTGGTGGTAACCCGCCATCTGTAAAATGGAATCAAATTAATAATCCGGCAACAAGAGTTATTTTTCCAAGGGGACTTGATTCAGTCGCCCAACAGGTTGCTGGTATCGTTCAGCAATTGAATACTTCCACACAGCAATCAATCGGTAATAAGCTGCATAAGATTGACATAGTCTTGCATAATCAAACCACTTTTTCAAATGCCTATGTAGGACTAGGACCTTACCGTAGCGAGTTTTACCTGATGCCACCTCAAAATAGTTTTACTTTGGGAAGCCTTTCCTGGCCGGAGCAACTGGCGATTCATGAGTTCAGGCATGTGCAGCAAAACAATAATTTTAATGTAGGCCTGTCAAAAGTATTTCGGGTAATTTTTGGTGAAGAAGGACAGGCACTGGCAAACAGCCTGGTAATTCCCGATTGGTTTTATGAAGGCGATGCTGTATATAACGAAACCAACGTAAGCAGGCAGGGCAGGGGACGATTACCTTTTTTCTACAACGACTATCGCTCCTTATGGCAGGCAGGTAAAAATTATTCGTGGATGAAGCTGCGCAACGGATCATTTAAAGATTTTACACCCGACCATTACAGGCTTGGATATATGATGGTAGCTTATGGCAGAGAGCAATATGGAAATGAATTCTGGAGAAAGGTTACGCAGGATGCTGCTTCTTACAAAGGCGTGTTCTATCCTTTTCAAAAAGCAGTTAAAAATTATTCAGGAAAGAACTATACCGTATTTAGAAAAGAAGTTTTAAATTATTTCAGAAAGCTGAATGATACTGCAAAGCTAGCCATGGATAAGACTTCTAAGGCACACAGGCATTTTGTAGCAGATGAAGAATACCCTGCCGTAGTAGATGATAGTACAATGGTTTTTATGAAAACCACTTATAAACAGATTCCGGTACTTACTATACGAACAAATAACAAAGATAAAAAATTGAGGGTAAGGGATTACTCCCTCGATAATCAATTTTCTTACAGGAATGGCAACATCGTTTATACATCTTATCGTCCTGATCTGCGATGGGGATGGAAAGATTACAGTGAAATAAAAGTGATAGATATTCATACAGGTAAACAGCGTTCGCTGACAAAGCATTCGAAATATTTTTCTCCTGACATCAGCAATGACGGAAGCACCATTATTGCGGTTAATGTTGATAGTAAAGGGAATAGTGAGTTACAGTTTTTAGATGCAGGTAATGGCACATTGATTAAGGCTGTTCCCAATCCTGAAAAATTATTTTATACCTATCCTAAATTTTATAATGCCAGGGATATTATAACGGCTGTAAAAAATACATCCGGACAAATGTCACTGGCTTTGATTGATGGCGTTAAAGGAACCGCCAGTTACCTGACACCATTTTCGTTTAATGTGATTGGTTTCCCGGTTATTCAAAATGATACAGTTTATTTCAGTACCTCATATAGTTCAATCGATCAAATTTTCGCATACTCATTGGAGGAAAAGAAGTTGTTCCGGCTGGTACCAGGCACTTCGTCTAATTTGGGTAATTATCAACCTGCTGTTGGTTCCGATAAATTATGGTGGAGCAACTTTACAGCCTTTGGTTATCAGCTGCAATCTGCAAATAAAAAGGAGGTAATATGGGAAAGTATGCCGGCAACGGCTTTCAATTCACCACTTCCAGACTTTGGAATAACTTCAATCAATAAAAATCCTGCTGGTACTTTTACATCTTTCAAATCGCCGGTAGCTAAATATCCGGCCTCTTACAGGTTATTAAATTTCCATAGCCTGCAGCCATTAGTTAACGATCCGGTTTATTCATTATCGCTTGTTGGAGAAAATGTGTTGAATACTTTACAGTCTGAATTATTTTTTAGCTATAACCGCAATGAAAAATCTAAGCAGCTTGGTTTTAATACTATTTATGGTGCATTGTTTCCGTACTTGTCAGCAGGTGCCAATTATACTTTTGACAGAAGAAGTTTATACCATGGCAAACGGATCTATTGGAATGAAGGAGAGTTTCGTGGGGGTTTTAGGCTTCCTTTTAATTTGAACAAGGGCAGGAATTTTACCGGACTGAACATTGGCGCTGATTATGTTTTTAATCAGCCAAATTTTAAAGGGGTTTATAAAGATAGTTTGGGAAATCAGTCGTTTGGCTACGTGAACACTTATGTTAGTTTTTATAACCAGGTGCAACAGGCAAGGCAGCATATTTATCCGCGTTTCGCCCAATCCCTTTTGATCAATTATAAAAGAGCGGTATCTAATTTCGATGCCAACCAGTTTTTGATATCTGGCTATTTATATTTACCAGGATTGTTTGTAAACCATAACCTGGTTCTGAATGCGGCTTTTCAACAGAAAGACACTTTAAATCAAAGAAGCTTCTCCAATAATTTTCCTTTTTCCCGCGGCTACTCTGCTGAGAACTTTCACCTGATGACAAAATGGGGAGTTAACTATCATTTTCCTCTGGCTTATCCTGATGCCGGGTTTGGCAATATAATTTACCTGTTACGATTACGGGCAAATGTTTTTTATGATAATACTTATGTGAAGGATTCAAGAAAGCACACTGCAAGTTTCAGATCAACCGGAACAGAAGTATTCTTTGATACTAAATGGTGGAACCAACTGCCAATGAGCATTGGCTTCAGGTATAGTTACCTGTTAGATAAAGATCTGTTTGGCGGTAGCGGTTCAAACAGGTTTGAGTTTGTGCTGCCGGTTAATTTGTTGCAGCGGTAAGATTCTCATCGGCTCATTAAAGCAAGGTTCAACCTGTGAGGTTTCTAAAAACCTCACAGGTTTGAGAGAAGGAATCTCATAATTAATCACATAACCTGAAGCAAAACCTGTGAGGTTTTTGGAAACCTCACAGGTTGAACCTCTTTTTATAGGTTAGCCAAACTTTCTTTAATCACTCTTATCTTGCTCTCCGCATCCAATTTCTTCTTCCTCTCCAGCTCAACCACTTCAGGTTTGGCATTCTGTACAAATCTTTCGTTACCTAGCTTTTTATCTACTGAAACAATAAAGCCGGTGAGGTATTGTAATTCTTTTATCAGATCTTCTTTCTGACTGGCAGCATCAAGCGGCTGATCGGAACCTATGAAGAAAGTGTCTTTACCAACTACTACTGCTATAGTCTTTTCAATAGCTTCAGATGTAAAATGTATGGTTGTTGCATTTACCTGCTTTGCTAATATCGTTTGTAAATCATTGTAGACATCACCCGATAATGTTTGTATGTACAACTTAATTTCTTCTTTAGGTTTTATCTGGTTTTTGTTCCGTGCATCGCGAATAGCAGTTATTACTTCTTTTAATAAACCGGCTTTTGCAAGAATTGCATGATCTGCAACCTGGTTACCAGGAAATTGTCTTACGCATAAATCATCTTCCCTTTCTTCAAGCAAATGGTACACTTCCTCCGTTATAAAAGGCATAAAAGGATGCAGCAGCTGCATCAGTAAAGTAAAAAATTCACGCGTTTTATGGTAAACGTTAGCTGGTATAGGTTGCTCAAAACCTGGCTTTATCCATTCCAGATACCAGCTACAGAAATCATCCCATATCAAAGAGTATAATGTCTTTAGTGCTTCGCTTAGCCGGAACTGTTGGAGCAGCGCATCTATCTCCGCAGTTGCCTGCTGCAGCCTGTTTTCAAACCAGTTTATAGCAAAGGTGCTGGACTGATGCTGATCGGTAATTGGTGCTTCAGTGCTTTGTCTTTCACTCCACATCTTAACCAGCTTCAGCGCATTCCAGATCTTATTATTAAAATTCCTTCCCTGCTCCAGGCTGTTCTCATCAAACAATAAATCATTACCTGCAGGAGAGGAGATCATGATGCCAAAGCGCACAGCATCTGCGCCATATTTATCTATCAGTTCCAGCAGGTCTGGTGAGTTGCCTAAACTCTTGCTCATCTTTCTGCCCAGCTTATCACGAACCATGCCGGTGAAATATACATCAGAGAAAGGCTTCTGTTTTTCCAGTTCCATCCCTGCTATAATCATACGGGCAACCCAGAAGAATATAATATCCTGACCGGTTACCAGTACTGAAGCAGGATAATAATATTGTAGTTCTTTATTACCCGGGTCACTTACTCCTTTAAAAACCTCCATGGGCCAGAGCCACGATGAGAACCAGGTATCGAGCACATCCTCATCACGCCTTAGTGTAGCATTAGGAATCAGGTATAATTCTTCGTAAGTTTTCTTTGCTTCTTCTTCATCGTAGGCCACTACAAATCTTCCTGAAAGATCATACCAGGCTGGTATTTGCTGGCCCCACCACAACTGGCGGCTGATACACCAGTCCTTAACATTTTCCATCCAATATTTATAGGTGGCTAAAAACTTATCACCGGGATGAATAAATATTTTTTCTTCAGTAACCGCTTTTAAGGCTGGTTCTGCAAGCTCTTTCATCTTAACAAACCATTGTGTGGAGATCCTGGGTTCCACTACCACGCCGGTACGCTGACTATAACCGAGACGAGTTGGGTATTCTTCTTCTTTTAACAGGAAGTTCTGCTCTTTTAAAGTGCTGATGATTTTCTTTCTTACCGTAAAGCGGTCTTCACCAACAAAGATTTGTGCTGCTTCACTCATGGTTCCATCTTCATTCAAAGTATCAATAACTTCCAGGTTAAATTTCAATCCAAGGTTATAGTCGTTGATATCATGAGCAGGTGTTACTTTAAGGGCGCCAGTACCAAATTCTGGAGAAACATATTCATCAAAAATGATGGGGATTCGCCTGTTGATCAGCGGAACAAATGCATAAGCGCCTTTAAGGTGAGTATAACGGCTATCATCAGGGTTTACACAGATGGCAGTGTCTCCCATGATCGTTTCAGGGCGCTGTGTGGCAATGCTGATATAATTTTTTGATGCAGTACCGGCATCGCCATCATCCAGGTAATATTTCAGGTAATAAAGGGTTCCCTGCAGGTCTTTATACTCTACTTCTTCATCGCTTAGAGCGGTCTTTGCTGCAGGATCCCAGTTGATCATTCTCGCTCCGCGGTAGATCAGTCCTTTATTATATAGTTCAACAAAAACTTTAATAACAGCTTTGTAATAATGATCATCCATGGTGAATGTTACCCGGTTCCAGTCTACACTGCAACCCAGCTTTGCTATCTGGCTATAGATGATGCCGCCGTATTTTTCTTTCCACTCAAAAGCATAACGTAAAAATTCCTCGCGGCTCAGGTCATTTTTATTGATACCTTTTTCTTTCAGCATGTTCACTACTCTTGCTTCCGTAGCAATAGAAGCGTGGTCGCTACCCGGAACCCAGCATGCATTGAACCCGCTCATTCTTGCCTTGCGTACCAGGATATCCTGAACGGTTTCGTTTAAAGTGTGTCCCATGTGAAGCACACCTGTTACATTAGGTGGCGGAATAACTACTGTAAACGCGGGACGATCATCCGGGTAGCTGTTGAAGTATTTTTTGTCCAGCCAATGCCTGTACCATTTCTCCTCAATGGCTGCCGGTATATAATTTTTGCTGAGTTCCATTGCTACAATATCTTTTTTAAAGGAGCGCAAAGGTACATAAATAGGCAATGATTTTTTTTGCCAAAAGATTTAGTATTTTTGATTACAAAATATTCAATACTTGTTCGCGATTATAGATATAGAAACAACCGGAGGGTATGCAGGCGCTAACAGCATTACTGAAATAGCTATCGTTCTTTTCGATGGAAAGAAAATAGAAGGCCACTATGAAACATTGATCAATCCGGGTATGCCCATACCGCATTTCATTACCACCTTAACAGGAATCACGAACGAGATGGTGAATAATGCACCGAAGTTTGAAGAAGTGGCTGCCAATATTTTTAACCTTTTACAAGGAAGGGTATTTGTTGCACATAATGTAAACTTTGATTACTCTTTTGTAAAGCATCACCTGCAGCTTAACGGCTTCGAGTTGAACAGTAAAAAATTATGTACCGTACGGTTAAGCAGAAAAGTCTTTCCCGGATACATTAAATATGGACTAGGATCTATTTGCCGCGAGCTTGGTATTGAAATGATCAACCGTCACCGGGCAATGGGTGATGCTTCAGCTACCGTTGAATTGTTTTCCAGAATAGTAGCATGCGATAATGAAGGACATATACAACTGATGCTGAAAGGCAAAAACAAAGAGCAATACCTGCCACCAAATATTCCTGCGGAGCAGGTTGAGCGACTTCCTTACTTCCCGGGTGTTTATTATTTTCATGATCAGAAGGGAAAGATTATTTATGTAGGTAAAGCAAGGAATTTGCAGCAACGCGTTAAAAGTCATTTTTCCAATAATGATAAAACCAGGCGCAAGCAGGAATTTCTGAGGGATGTCTGCAGTATCAGTCACCAGGTATGTGGCAGTGAATTGATGGCGCTTATTTTGGAATGTGCAGAGATACGCCGTTTATGGCCAGCACATAACCGAAGCCTTAAACGCTTTGAACATGTGTATGGACTATATTCTTTCGAAGACCAGAATGGTTATATCAGGTTAGGGATTGAAAAGAAGAGAAAGCACCTGCAGCCTTTGTATACTTTCAATCTGTTACAACAAGGATATATATTACTCCGCAAGCTGGTAAAAGACTTTATGTTAGATGAAGGACTTTGTTTTATAGACAAAAAAAAAGAACCTCTGCAGGAAGATCCTGCAAGTTATAACCAGCGGGTACGGGAAGGGATTGAAACACTGCAAAAACAGTTACCAACTTTTGCTTTGTTAGGAAATGGGAAGACTGGTGACGATCAAAGCTGCCTGCTGATTGAACAAGGAAGGTTTTATGGAATGGGATACTTGCCGCAGCAATATGCAGTATCAGACATAAATGATTTGAAGCTGAATCTTACACAATATCCGGATAATGATTATGTGCGGGGATTGGTATATCAGTATGCAGAAAAGAACCCGCATTTGAAATTGGCTTTTTCAGATATTGGCAGTATCAAGTTTGTTTTACAATGTTTGTTCATCTCCTTAACTACATAATTACAAGCCTCAGGAGTAAAGGTTTCATCAGGCTGGTGCATGAAGAAATACAGTTCCTGCAAACCACTATCAAGCCATTTTTTAATACGGTTGATCCATTGATCTATTCTTGTATAATCGGTAGCATGCAGGTTATTACCGGTAAACCGGATGAATGCTTTAGGTACGGTCAATTCCATGTGAATGCAATCCCTGCGTCCGGCCGTATCCAGAATGACAGCGCCGACATTAAGTTCTTTAAGAGTCTGACAGTATTCTTTACGAATTGCCGCATCAGCATACCAGTCACGATGGCGAACCTCTACAAAGAACTGCAAATCTTTTGGCAGGCTTTTCAGGTAAGCATAGAGGTTATCTTTCTTCAGAGGTGAGAATCTATCACTTAATTGTAGGAACACGGGCCCAAGATGTTCTTTTAATGCAACGATACCTTTTAAAAATTTATCGGTTGATTCATGTGCTTTTGGTGAGACCAGGTCAGAAAAATGACTGATAGCCTGAGGAACCTTCGGACAGAATTTAAAATCGGCATTGCCAGCCTTATTAGTCCAAACAGCAATTTCATCAGCAGTATAAATTTTATAGTGAGTGGCATTTAATTCAATACCGTTAAAATGTTGAATGTAATGATCGAGAAAAACAGCTTCTTTGGTTTTTTGCGGATATAAATTTCCTACCCATTCCTTTCTTCCCCATTTGGCGCAACCAACATAAACCTGTGGAGCATTTTTATTTCCGGAACCGGACAAAGAATTCTTAGTAAGTAAACCATCCGGCGGTAAAGAAAATGTTATAGCGTTTAAGTCTTCTTCTTGTAAATGCCCAAATTGCATTGCAGGTGTTTTTGCGGATCGAGCCATAATAATGAAGCGTTAAATGTTTGTCAGGTTAATAATGTTAACCATGCTGAGCATGTATTAATTTAGGAAAGATAATAAAAAGCCGCAATAATGCTAATTACCAGGCAGGGGTTTATCATGCCGTCATTTGTTTCCATTAAAATATATAATGTATTTTCATTCAAAATTAATTATGGATAGACAGCTTACTTCCTGGCATAGTCCTTCGTTGAACAGGCAAATGCCTGTGTCGGTGTATGGATGGAATGGATTCGCGCTTTTACTGATCCCAACAGCCGCCGCTGATTACCTGGAATATGAGCGTTTTCAATTGATAGATGCTATTGCTCCGTTTATCAACGCGGGTAAATGCAAAGTGTTTTCAATTAATAGTATCAACAATGAAAGCTGGATGAATTATGGCATGAATGGAAGAGACAAAATGATCCGTCATCTAGCATTCAATGATTATGTGTATAATGAAATAGTGCCTTTTATAAAAAACGCTACTAGTTGGGAAACTCCCATTATAACCTGCGGTGCTTCCTTTGGCGCTTTACATAGCGCTAATTTGTTTTTCAAAAGACCAGATCTTATTAACGGATGTATTGCAATGAGCGGGGTGTATGACCTTACAGAGTACTCAAGAGGATATTATGATGAAGATGTTTATTTTAATAGTCCTATTCATTACCTTCCGAATTTATCTGATTATTATATTTTAGAACAGATCCGGCGAAGTCACCATATTCATGTAGTTACCGGCAGCGGGGAGTATGAAGATCCTGAAGCGAACCGCCGCTTTGCCGGCGTTTTATATAGTAAAGGAATTAATTACGAACTCGATATTTGGGGCCAGGATATGCGGCATGACTGGCCGACCTGGAGGGCAATGTTGCCGCATTATCTGGGAACACGATTTTAATGGTTAATTGTTAACGGGAAGCTGTTAATAATTATTGATGCATCTTCCAAGTAATCATTAATCTTCCAATTTCGTTAACTGCAAGAAGTTTGTAGTGTTTTTTTCTATTTGAAAATAGTTTGGTTAGAGGTCTTAGTGTCCCTTGTGGATTACCTTTGTGTTCCTCGTGGTTAAATAAAGTCTATGAATCAAGGTGTTTCTTAACCACAAGGGACACTAAGGTAATCCACAAAGGACACAAGGGATGCTACTTGAAGACGTAATCCTTAAGTTAATGACCTTGATTAATCGTTACTAACGGTTGGTTGTTGATTGTTATTAATGCATCTATCCGTTAATAACTAATAATTCATTCAGGAGATTGATAAACATTTTCCTTGAAATCATAGTTGCCCCTAAGCTTTCAAGATGCGGAGTATATACCTGGCAATCTATCAATACAATGCCTTCCCGGATCAACTGTTGCACATACTTTATAAAGACATATTTGCTTGCATTATTAACGGTGCTGAACATACTCTCGCCAAAAAAAACTTTTCCTATCTTAACTCCATACAAGCCGCCAACGAGTTTATTGTTGAGCCATGTTTCCGCACTGTGTGCATATCCTGCATGATGGAAATTTATATAAGCATCTTTAACATCCTGAGTAATCCAGGTGCCGTTTTGATTTTTTCTTGAAATTGTTTTGCAGTTATCAATCACCTGTTTGAAGTCTTTGTTAATCGTAAATTCAAAACTTTCCAGTCGCAATATTTTCTCCATGCTTTTACTTACTTTCAATTCATCCGGAAACAATACAAACCTTGGATCGGGGCTCCACCATAAAATATTATTTTCGTTAGGCCATGGGAAGATGCCATTTTGATAAGCAATTAATAATCGTTTTATAGAGAGGTCGCCACCGACTGCTAACAATCCATCGGACTCGGCTAATTCAACGGGAGGGAAAAGTAAACTTTTATCGAGGGCGAATACAGGCATGTAGAGGTGTTCGTAACTTCATACAGACTTAGGTGTAATGAAGAAAATTTTATCAGGAAACCGTTAATTCAACAGTAGCGCCTATTCCCCTGTCTGTTATAGCATCGCACATAGGTTTCAGTTCTTCATAGTTGCCATGCTTAACGGAATATTTTCCCTGCGTATGAATGAGCATCGCGCATTGTTCGGCCTGCTCGGTGCTATGTTTGCAGATTTCAATCAATGTATCAATGACCCATTGGAATGTATTCACCTCATCATTCCAAACGATCAGGTGGTAAGGATTTTCAACGGATGTCAATACATCCAACTCTTCATATGTAGAAACCTGGGTCTCTTCCTTTAGCATATATCACTCTTTTCCCAAAAATATGAATTTCGTGTGAACTATTATTGAAGAAGTATAAAGGTGGTTCTTGTTTGGAGATAGAGTAATCAAGCTATTCAAGATTGGCTTAATCATTAATTTAGATAGAACGTTGTAAGCTGAGGTATAATGAGTTATAGAATCCGGTAAAAATATTTTGCAGAAATAATTCATCCCTTATCTTTGCACTCCTTCTAAATAAAGGGAGTTTAGCTCAGCTGGTTCAGAGCATCTGCCTTACAAGCAGAGGGTCGGCGGTTCGAACCCGTCAACTCCCACATAATCTGGTTAAAGGTTTCAGGAAACTGAAGCCTTTTTGTTTTTAGGACGTTTGCATACAATTGCATACAATTTTAAAATATACATTTTATAGTAAAATGAATAGTGACCTCAAATATCGATAGGATTAAACCTTGGATTGAGTACATAGACCTTAACCGAATCTACATAACCCAGGAAAACTTTAATTTAAAGCTTAAAGTTATAGCAGCGGGAGTAAAGAAGAAAGTAAGTTCATACATCGGGCGTCATACTTTCGGTTCATCCCTGGTAGATTTAAACATTGATAAGAAATTAGCCCAAAAGCTTTTACCACATGGAAGTATAAGCAGTACTAAAATATACTACCATGTTAAGGACGAAAACTTAGATAAAGCAATGGAGAAATTTAATAAATGAATTCTATTAAATAATTTAACACATTGTACCATGTAGGCGTTGCAATTATAATCTAAAATAAATACATTAGATTTAAATAACCTAAGATGACGCGAGACGAACTAAGAGCCGAATTTCAAAGACTTTGCAGCTCTCCAAGAATTGAGGATAGTTACGATTTATTAAATATATATGCAGATTATTTTTTAAAAACAATCAAAAATCATTTTAATGACCCCGTAAAAGATATTGCTGAACATCAAGCACACATTGTAAATCAAATGATGTTGACTAAAATACTGCACATCAAACAAATTATAACGGGCGTCAGTTTTAAATCTTCCGATGGAACTTCGTTAAACGAAATTATAGACCCGACAGTTTTAGCAACGCTCATTCGGAATGTTTACGAAACGGTATGCATGTTTAATTTAATTTACCGTCATTCGAAAACCGATGATGAAAAGTTAATTCTTTATAACCTATGGGTAATTGCGGGCTTAAAGTATAGGCAAAAGTTTGAAAGCATAATAAGTACTCCGGAAAATAGTCAAGTCTTAATAGAAGAACAACAGCTAATTAAGGAAAATGTTTCTGTGATAGAGCAAACAAAATTATATACTGGATTGGATGAAAAGAATAAAGAAAAAATTCAAAATAAGATAAAAGAGAAAGACTATAAAATAAGATTCGAAAACAATAATGTTGTCTTTCTTAACTGGCAAGAGCTATCTGATACAACGGGGATTAAATACAAATTATTTGATGCAGTTTATACATATTTCTCGCTTTACGCTCATCCGTCAAATGTGGCAGTACAGCAATTTGGAGAAATGTTTTTTGAGGAAACGCAGCATTTTTTAGGGTTTACAAGTTATAACCTAAAAAATCTTTGTTGCTTATTGAGTGCTTTTGTTGCTGATTTTATATACTTGTTCCCGAAAGTCAAAGTAACATTTGAGAGCCAGTCATTAATAAATCAGTTAGTAATGAATGGACTAAATAAAATGTCAAGAGGGGTTGAATATTCAATTAATGATAGCTATAAAGTTTTGGGATAATAAAAATGATTTAAATGACAAAAATCAAATTATCAAAATGGAAACAATCATAGATATATTTAATGAAGCAGTAGGCGACATTATTAATAATAAAAGTCAAGTCGCAAAAATAATTGTCCCTCATTTGTCAAATCTCGATCTGACTATAAGGAATGATAGAAAAAAACGAGAAGAATTAATAAATTTTATAAAGTTTATTGTTGCATCAAATGAGCCTATAACAATTTTAAAAAATCAAGAGGAACCGGACTTCATCATAAGTTGGTATAATGAAGTTTACGGATTAGAAATTGTTCAAATTATTGACGAAAAACAGAAAGTTATCTTTGAAAAAAATGAATCTTTTGTAAAGCAGATTGAGGAGCATTTTTTAAATCAATATGGGAATATTGAAAAACTGATTAATCTAAGTTTAAAGTACGAAATAACCGAGATAGATGAGAAGCACAAAAGAACTCGGGTGCATTTCAAATTGTCGCAACGTAATTGTAAATTTAAGGAACTAATTATTCCTTGATATGACAAAAGAGCAATTAATTGCAGCTATAAGTGCTCACTATGATGAGCTGAATGCGTTAAACAAG
>JAABUS010000608.1_pt1 | contig 89047 bp, 73 predicted proteins | sample 5560161 | NCBI WGS metagenome assembly JAABUS01 (sample SAMN10711885, study PRJNA513376) | rock metagenome | isolation source: Antarctica rocks | place: Antarctica: Victoria Land, Trio Nunatak nord | collected 2016-01-04
TCCGCGGAGCGCAGACCGGCCGCCAGGGCCTGCCGCTCCTCCTCGCTGGGCGGACGCACGAACAGCGGAGCTTGCATGAGCCCGAGGATACCGCATGGACCAGCAACTCGTCGGAGACAGCACTAGCGCGACGGGTCGGGAAGATCTCCGGCCCGTCGTGGTGTATCTCCGCCCGGGGGCGGTACGGCTTGCGGATAACTGTGATTATCCGAATCTAAAAAAGCGAAGGTGCCAAGGACCCATCCTCCTTCGACAGACGCTCTCGCGGGTCCATGGATCCCAGCGACCGAAACTCACGCCGCGTAGCATTTGAGTTGACTTCGAACACACGCTCATCTAGCCTGCGCCCGGCAGCACGTCGCTGTTGATCGAAGCTGTGTTTGACGAAGGGTCCTCACCATGAACGACGAGTCCACACGCTCCCCGTCCTCCGTCTCGCGCCGCACCGCGCTCGCCGGTCTCGGCGCCGGGGGAGCCAGCCTGGCCCTCACCACCGTGCGCTTGGCTGCCGCCCAGGAGGCATCTCCCGTGTCCTGCGCTGCCACCGAGGCGAACACGCGGCTGGTGGAGCGCCTCGTCGCCGCCATCCGCGCCGGGGACCCCAGCGAAATCGACGAGATTTTGTCGCCGGACTACGTGCAGCACCAGCCGGGCGTGCCGCCGGGACGCGAAGGGTTTAAGCAGTTCATCGCGTCGATCGGAGCGACGCCCCTCCAGGTTCAGCACACCATCGCCGAAGGCGACCTGGTGATGGTCCACTCGGTGATCCCTGCCGCCGACCCGACCGCCGCCCCGACCGGAGAGTTCATAGACGTGTTCCGGGTCGCCGGCGGTCAGGTTGCCGAGCACTGGGGGGCGGTGAACATGGCGGCGGCCGCCCCAGCGACGCCGACGACGTAAGCGCCAACACTCCGGCCGCCGTTCCATGGTCGGGTGAGCGGTCGGCCATGGCACAACCCATCAGGCTGATCCAGTTTTGGCGAGGGTACCGCACGCAACCACGCCGATTCTGAGTGCCACAATTCGCATCACCGGATCTGAGTCCGCTCGTTCGGACGATCGGAGATGAGGCCGGTCAGTGGATCCCAAGCCCATCGCGGGCGATCGACGCAATCGCTCGGGCTTCGGGGCGGGGCCTATCGCGCCCGCCGCCAACGACATGACGCAAAGCGGAAGTCGACATTAAGATTGCCGTACTGCCGCAGCTTTGAGGCAGCTGAAGCAAGCGGCCAGGGACTGATCAAGGCCCGATCTGAAACGTGTCTTGGTCCCCGGCGCCCGGCACTCCGCTCTACGATCTGACCGTCACCGCGCGCCCACTGCGATGACACCTCGCCCCATTCATCGGTGGTCGGAACTTGAAACCTGCCGACGTCCCACACGCGATTGACATCATTGGCATATGAGAACTGGTTATGTATAGTCTACGTAGGCTGTAAATAGTTATCGATCAATTCTTCCAGGAAATTGACCATCCGTAGTGGAAGTCCTCGCAGAGTTGGCCGAACTCTCGGAATAGGTGCACCAGGCAACAGGGCAGACTGACGTCATGAACGCGCTGTCCCAAGTCGGCGCGAACTCCCATTCGCATGAGTCGTGATTATCCGAACCCGCCTGTGGCGCAGTCGGTCGCCGCTCCGGCCCACTCAGGACCACGTCATGGTCTAATCTCCTCTCGCCTACCGCGCCCATAGCTAGTTTCCGACCGCCGGTTTCGACCACCCCCCTCGCCACCAGGTCGCGACGCTCGCAAGACCTCTCGCTCGTGGATCTCCGCCACCGCGACCGCGTCGAGTCCCGGACCAGCGTCAACGATACCGCTCGGATGGCCTCCGTCATCGGTCAGGGCTAGCTTGGCTTGCCGGGTCAACCGCTGCCCCCCTCCACCCTCTGCACCAACTGCATCCATCCGGTCACCAGCCGCCCCAACGCATTGCACGCTGCCCCGATGAGGAACGTCCCCTCGTCGTTCTGGCCCGCTGCCATCCTGGACTTACACATGCCATCTACATACTTCTGAGGATGCCCGGAGGGGCGGTCCGGCGGATAGTGGAGCTACCGTCGGGTCCGCCTCCCCCTCGCTGCGGGAGACGCGCCACGGACCACAGCGTCGCCGCGGGCGCCCCGCCGCGGCGAAAACCCAGGGAGGCATCATGGACGGCATCCGATTCGATGCGTGGACCCGCCGGCGGTTTGGTCTCGCCGCCGGCAGCGCCCTCGTCGCGCTCTTCATCGCGAGCGACGAGAATGATGTCAGAGCCAAGAAGCGACGCTGCAAGCGACTGCATGCCACTTGCACCCCTAGCGGGAGACGTTGCTGCGCTGGTCTCGCATGCGATCAGAGCACGGTCAACGCCACCGCCGGAATCTTTTGCTGTCGGCCCGAAGACGCCTCCTGCACCTCCTCGGAGTCGTGCTGTTCCCGCAATTGCGACCTATCCGGCAGTACTGGAACGTGCCGCTCCTGTCAGGGTCACCCCTGCAGCGCCGCCGAACCCTGTTGCGGCGGAATGGACTGCACCGATGGCTTCTGCGGCGGCTGTGTCCACCGCGGCGACTCCTGCTTTGACGCTCAGCCGTGCTGCACCGGGTCGGACTGCATCGACGGGTTCTGCGACGGCTGCCGCCGCCATGGCACCGTCTGCGACAACGACAACCAGTGCTGCGACACCGACTGCATCAACAATGCTTGCCTCTCATCGCAGGGCGGTCCCTGCGTGGTAGACCTTGACTGCCGAGCCTGCTACTCCGACTTCGCGAACTGCCCCGATGCCTGCATTAGCGGGAGTTGCACGGTCTGAGGTGATTTGGTTGCGAATGATGAGAGGATGCCTATCTACCGATTGCAACCAATACGACCCACAAGAATCGTCGTGGTTAATCTCATGGGATATGTTGCGTGTAGGCGTCGCAGGGCACCCTCGTGCCGCGCCCGTACCAGACGCCGCGCGGCACCCGCAAAAAGCCCCCGAGACCTGGCACCCTCCAGCCCGTCTGGGCGCCAGGACTCGGGGGCTTACGTTCCCCACGAACAGTTTAGGACGCGGTGTCGTCCGTGCTCGTCCCAAGGATGCTGGCGATGATCGTCGCCGCCAGATCATCACCCACCGGCACACCTTCGACCGTGATCACCGACCCAGTCGATCCACTGTCCACCGGCTCGACCGTCCCTACCGTGACCGAGCCACCATCCGCATCAGAACCAGACGAACCCCCGTTGCCGGCGGCCGCGACGCTGTCCCCGGTCTCGGCCAAGGCGCCACCCGCCAGCGTCACGCTCAGCAGCCCCGCGGCCGCGAACCCTACGCTCGCGCGGCGGACCATGCCGAACCGCTCGTCCATCACGTCGAATCCAAACATCTTCATGGGTAGAATCCTCCCCTCCTATAAATACCCCTTGCCGCCGACAGTCCTGGGCGAGGGCAGGATAGCCACGCCTCGGCCACCCCTCCGTCGTGCGGCTCCCCCTAGCCTACACGGATCGACGGTAATGTCAAGCCAAACGGCCAGAGGGAGGACCGCACGTTTCCCAAAGATCTCGCGCATCATCTACGTCTATATAATGTGCAGGGCGATGGCTGTACACGCAACATTAACTCTTCCGTTGAAACTGCTAAGAATGTCCAGACAGTGAATGTAGCCCTCCCTCGCGGCGCCCCGCGGCCGGCGAACGATCCATCGCCGGAGTCAGCCTCGAAATGCGCGCTCCGCGATTCGCTCCCAAACACCCCATCGCCAGCGCGCACAATCGCTGACACGGACACCCCCACCAACCGTTCCGTCTATAATGGCCCCCGCCGCCACCGTCAGATTCACCCGCTACCGGGTCTCGACGCCATCGCGCGACGATTCAAGGATCAACGACGCCCGCATGACCGAGATCACCTCCTCTTCACTGACCGCCGGCGCTGACGCCCCCAGTCGCTCTCCCCGCGTCACCAGCCACCATCCACCTCCTCACCCTGCCCCCTTCCTCCGCCCGATCGTCTTTCTCGGCGGCGTCACCAGCGTCGGGATCGAGCTCGCCGCCTCCCGCCTCGTCGCCCCCTACTTCGGCGGGTCCACCTTCATTTGGGCCAATCTCATCGGCGTCACCCTCGCCTTCCTCTCGCTCGGCTACTGGCTCGGCGGGCGCATCGCCGACCGTCGTCCCTCCCCTACCCTCCTCTACACTGTCACCGCCCTTGGCGCCGTGGCCGCCGCTCTCGTCCCAATTATGTCGCGCCCAATCCTCCGCACTTCTCTCCACGCCTTCGATCGCTACGACATCGGGGCCTTCTACGCCTCCCTGATCGGTGTCTTGTTGCTCCTTGCCGTCCCAATCACCCTCCTCGGCTTCGTCACACCCTTCGCCATCCGCCTCCGGCTCCGCGACGTCGCCACCGCCGGCCATACCGCCGGCAACATCTACGCCCTCTCCACCATCGGCTCGATCCTCGGCAGCTTCCTCCCGGTCATCGTCCTCATTCCCCTCGTCGGTACGGCGCGGACCTTCCTTATCCTGAGTCTCCTCCTCCTCATCCCATCCATCCTCGGGCTGCTGATCGTCCGCGCCAGGTCGCTCGCCGCCACCGCCGCGCTGCTGGCCGTCGCCTTACCTCCCTTGTCACTCGTCGCCGAGGCCGGCGTTATTCGCCCCCCAGAGCTCGGCCATCTCGTCTACGAGCACGAGTCGGAGTACAACTACATCCAGGTCATCGAAGACCAGGGTCGTTACCTGCTCGCCCTCAACGAAGGCCACGCCATCCACTCTATTTATGATCCCACCCAGTTGCTGACCCATGGCCCCTGGGACTACTTCATGGTCGCGCCTCTCGTCAACCCAACCGCCGGCCCCGCTTCCCTCAAAAGCGCCTTGCTGATCGGTCTCGCCGGTGGCACGGTCGCTCGCCAGCTCACGGCCGGATACGGCCCAATCCCCATCGATGGCGTCGAGCTCGACCCCGACGTCGCCCGCGTCGGACGCCAATACTTCGGGCTCAATGCCCTGCCAAATCTCAACATCCTGGTCGAAGACGGCCGCTACTTCCTCCGCACAACCGATCGTCGCTACGATCTCATCGGCATCGACGCCTACCGCCAGCCCTACATCCCCTTCCAGCTCACGTCGAAGGAGTTCTTCCAGGAAGTCTCCGACCACCTCAACCCCGCCGGCGTCGCCGTCGTCAACGCCGGCCGTACCGCAACCGACTTTCGCCTCGTCAACGTTATCGCCTCGACCATGCGCGCCGTCTATGCCCACGTCTACGTCATCGACGTCGAGAGTTACAGCAACAGCATCGTCGTCGGCACCAACGCCCCGGGTGGGATCGACGCCTTCAAAGCCAACATCGCCTCCTTCCCAACCACCTCTCCTGTCCGCCTCGTCGCCGAGCGCAGCCTCGCCTCCGGCAACCTCCGGGAGGTTCCGGCAGGAGGCACGGTCTTCACCGACGACCATGCCCCCGTCGAGCAGGTCATCGATCAGATCATCCTCAGCGCCGCCCGCGCCGGAGCCGGCCCATGATTCCCCGCCGCCATCCCTTCGCCCAACAACGATACCCACCTCTGGACAGCGCGCTCCTACCCGTCACCCGGAGTCGCCTCCTCAGCGACCACCCTGGCGTGATTCACGGCATCACTCACCGGGTTCCGGGCCTCGGCCTCGCCGATGGCAATCTCGGCTATGGCCCACCAAGGGACACGGCGGACGCCTGGCAAATGCGCCGGCAATGGTCATCCGCTATCGGCGTCGATCCCGATCGCCTGGTCGCCGCGGGCCAGGTTCACGGCGCCGACGTACTGCGGGTTCGTCGTGACCACGCTGGCGTAGGCGCCCGGCCGGACTCAAGACGAGTCGGCATCGCCGATGCCCTGATCACCGACGAGCCAGGGGTGGCGCTCCTCTCCCTTCACGCCGATTGCCTCCCCCTCCTCCTCGTCGATCCCCAGCGTCCCGCCATCGCCGCCGTCCACGCCGGCTGGCGCGGCACCGTCGCCAACATCGCCGCCGCCGCCGTTGCCGCGATGTCCGCTCAGTTCGGCAGCCGTCCAGATCAGCTGCTCGCCTTCCTCGGTCCCGCCATCGGCGCCTGCTGCTACGAGGTCGGCCCAGACGTCATCACCGCCTGGCAGGCGCGGGCTGGCGCCGCCGCGTCCTTATCCCTGACCGCCACCGGCCCGCGCCGCACCTTCGACCTCCACGCCGCCAACACCCTCCTCCTCACCCGCGCCGGCCTCCTCAGCCAGCACATCGAGCACAGTCCGATCTGCACCCGCTGTGCCGGCGAAGACTCGTTCTCCCATCGCGGCCAAGGCGCAAACACGGGACGTTTCGGCGCCATCATCTCCCTGGCCGGGTAAGTGTCCGATTCCCCCCGGTCGCCATGCGTACCACCTTGCGAGGAGCCAGCCGACCATTTATCAATGGTGTCGATCGCCGCCGTCGGGGCCGCGTTCTCAGGTCCAGTCGCCCTCAAGGCGCCACACGTCATGCAGCGCGGCGCCAGACCGCACGGAGAACACGATGCTGACAGCGACCTCCTTGGAGCAGCGGATCGCCGCCGTCCGCACCGAGGTTGCCGCGGCCGCGGAACGTTCCGGTCGCCACCCCGGCGCCGTCACCCTGATCGCCGTCTCCAAAACAGTCGACCGTGCGGCCGTCGACGCTGCCTACGCCCTCGGCGTCCGCCACTTCGGCGAAAACCGCGTCCAGGACGCCCTCGCCAAATTCACCGCCCCCCTGCCTGAAGACGGCGTGCTCCACCTCATCGGTCAACTCCAGAGCAACAAAGCGCGATCCGCCGCCGCCCTCTTCCACGTCATCGAGTCGGTCGACCGCCTCTCCCTCGTCGACGCTCTGGAGAAGGCCGCCGCCGCTCAGGACCAGACGTTGCCGGTCCTCCTTCAGGTCAACGTCGCCCGCGAGCCGCAGAAGGCCGGCTGCGCCCCGGAAGACGCCGCCGCGCTCGCCACCCGCATCCACGCCTCGCTCCATCTCTCCCTTCGTGGCTTAATGACGATCGCCCCCCTCGTCGCCGACCCGGAGGAGACGCGGCCGGTCTTCGCCGGCCTACGCGCGCTTCGGGATCAGTTGCTTCAAACGGACCCCTCGCTCGATCTCCCTCTCCTGTCGATGGGCATGAGCAACGACTATCCCATCGCCATCGCCGAGGGCGCGACCCATGTCCGCGTCGGTCGGGCCATCTTCGGCGGCTGACGATCCTCCTTTCATGCCCTATCCAGACGGTCGTGGATGCCCCACCCACCCCACCTCCAACCGGCGAACTTTCGGCGTCTTGACACGACTTTGACCCTCTGGTAGCGTTCGCCCGCTCGGCTCATCATTTCGGCCCGAGAGCGCTCCGTCGCCGCCAATCTGGACATCGTCCCCGATCACGGCGCGCCGTTCTCCGCATTGCCGGCGATTCCTCCTCATCGATGTAGCCGAGCCGCCGGGATCGCGGTTCATCAACCCGGCTCCCTGCCGTTCGTCTCGATACTCACCGCGGACCGAAATGGAGGTGGCACCCCCGCATCATCACTCAGTCCCAACTCGCCGCGCCGGGCGCGGCAAAACGATGGCGAGCGCGGTGGAGCGCTCGCAAACAATGGTGGCGAAAGGAGTCAACGGTGACCTCGAAGGATTTGTCGACCTCGCACGCGGAGTTGCTGCGCGATGCCATGGCGGGCCGGCTCAGCCGGCGCCAGGCGCTCAAACGCGCGCTCGCCCTCGGGCTCAGCGCCCCGGCCATCGCCGGTCTGATGACCGCCTACCGCTCCGTGCCGGCCATGGCCCAAGCGTCGCCCGCCGCCGCAACCAGCGCCCTCGCCGGCAAGTCGATCGACATGACCATCCTCGGCATCGCTGGCTGGCCCCCCAGCAAGCTCGGCGTCGACCTCGCCACCGAGCTATTCAAGCCGTACGCCAAGCAGACCTACGGCTACGACGTCAACTTCTCCTTCGAGGAAGCCCCGTTCGAGTCCCTCTTCCAAAAGGCCGCCACCTCGCTTCAATCCAAGTCGGCCCAGTACAACATCATCATCAGCGACAGCCAGTGGCTCGGCGCGCTCGCCGAGCCAGGCTGGATCGTCCAGCTCAACGACATCATCGTCAAGAACCCCGACCTCGATATCAAGTTCGAGGATATCGCCCAGGCCGGCTATCGCGTCTACCCCGATGGCAGCGACAAGCTCTGGGGATTCCCTCAGGAAGGCGATACCATCTCCGTCGCGGTCCGCCAGGATCTCTTTACGGATCAGAAGGAGCGCGACGCCTACAAGGACGCCAATAACGGCGAGGACCTGCCTCAGACGTTCGAGGATTGGGAGAAAGTCGATATCGACCGCTACGAGCGGATCACCAAGTTCTTCACCCGCCCCGACAAGGATCTCTACGGCACGGCCTTCCAATGGTCCAAGGTCTACGACTTCGTTTCGTGCTATGCCTACCCGTTCATGTTCTCGACCGGTGGCGACGTCTGGGATCCGAAGACGGGGCAAGTCGAGGGCATCCTCGACACCGACGTCAACGCCAAGGGCCTCGAGCGCAACAAGACCTTCCTCAAGTACGCGCCCAGCGGCGCCACCAACTTTGGCATCGCCGAGGAGGTCGACGCCTTCACCGCCGGCAAGCTCGCCACCTGCCTCCAATGGTCCGCCCTCGGCCCCCAGATGATGAACCAGAAGCCAGGCGCGCCCGCCGGCACCAAGGCCGACGACGCCAAGCCGATCTCGCCGGAGCAGGTCGCGATCATGGTCCCGCCGGGTTTCAAGCAGGCTGACGGCTCCCTGAAGCGGATCTACACCCTTGGCGGCCAGCCCTGGGTCATCAACGCCTTCAACGACGCCGACCACATGCAAGTCGCCATCGACTACATGAAGTTCTGGTACCAACCAGATACCCAGCTCACGTTCGCCAAGCGCGGCGGCAACCCCGCGGTCAAGGCGGTCCTCGACGACCCGAGCTTCGAGTCGATTCAACCCCACTTCCGCGCCTACAAGTACATGATCACCGAAGGCCGCTCCCGCGACTTCTGGCACGACCCCAACTACTCCGAGATGCTCGCCCAGCAGCAGGAAGCCTTCAGCGCTTACATGACCGACATCGTCACCGATCCCATGCAAGCGTTGAAGTTCGCCGCCTGCAAGCAACAAGGCATCCTCTACGACGCCGGGCGCTCGGAGATCGAGCCGTCCGATGCCTGCAACGACGTCACCCTCGGCTAATCGCCCAACCCGACGACCGAGGACTGAGCGATCAACGACCCGTCGCTCAGTCCTCAGTCCTCGTCCGGAGCAGCCATGGCCCATATTGGGACCCAACTCGATCGCGTCGACCCCGTCGGTTTCGCGCCGTCGCGGCCACGGGCGCGAGGCGGTCTCCGGGCGCTCGATGACAGCCGCTTCTTTCCGATGCTCCTGCTCGGGCCGATCCTCATCTTCTTTCTCGTCTGGAACATCGTCCCCCTTCTCTGGCTCCTCGGGCTCAGCTTCTATCGCTACAAAGTCACCTCCGCACGCCCCGCCCGCTACGTCGGCCTCGAGAATTTCCGGAACATCCTCTCCAGCAGCGAAATCTGGGGCACACTCGCCCGCACCCTCTCATTCATGGTCATCACCGTCGGCCTCGCCACGATCCTTGGCGTCCTCCTCGGTCTCCTCTTCTGGGGCAGCGCACGGATGCCCGGCCGCCGCTTGGCGTTAACGCTCCTCTTCACCCCGATGGTCCTTCCCCCAGTCGCCGTCGGCACCTTCTACCGGCTCATCTACGATCCCACCTTCGGCGTTGCCAACTACTACGCCAAACGAATCGTCGGCCACACGTTCGACTTCCTCGGCAACAAAAACTACGCCTTCGCCGCAACCATCGCCGTCGACGTCTGGATGTGGACCCCCTTCATGATCCTGATGACCCTCGCCGCCCTCGGCTCGGTCCCCAAGGCCGAGCTGGAGGCCGCCGAGGTCGATCGACTCCCCTGGCTCAAACGGCTCTGGTACATCGTCCTCCCCCACGGCAAATTCATCCTCATGCTCGGCATCCTCCTCCGCACCATCGACGCCTTCAAGACCACCGACCTGCCCTACCTGATGACCAATGGCGGCCCCGGCAATCGCACCGAGTTCGTCGGGCTCTCCCTCTACCGGACCGGTTTCGAGGCATTCCAGATGGGCGCCGCCTCCTCGCTGGCGATCGTCACCCTTCTCATCGCCATCGCCTTTACCTCCATCTACCTCTATATCCTCAATTACCGCGAGACAAGGACCCAATTGCGATGACCGGCACGACCTGGCGCCAGCACCTCTACCATCTGCTCCTCTGGGGTATCGCGCTCGTCTTCTTTCTGCCCGTCCTCTGGATCTTCCTCGCGGCCTTCAAATCCGCCGGCGAATTGCTCTCCTGGCCGCCGAAGTGGCTCTTCACCCCAACCCTCGACAACCTCCGGCGCGTCTTCACCCAACCGAACTTCTGGCAATATCTCGGGACCAGCTTCGCCCTCTCCATCGGCGCCGTCCTCATCGCCCTCGTCGTCGCTTTCTTAGCCGCCTATTCCTTTTCGCGGTTCAAGCCGACCGGTACCAATTTCCTTATGTTTCTCTTGCTCTCAGTCCGAATGGTGCCGGCTTCGGCCGTCGTCGTCCCCGTCTTCCTCATGTACAACGCCTTTCACTGGAGCAAGTCCTTCCCCGGCATGCTCCTCTTCTACGCCATGTTCTGCATTCCCTTCTCCCTCTGGATTCTGAAAGGCTTCCTCGATGGCGTCTCGCTCCGCTATGACGAAACCGCTCTCGTCAATGGCGGCTCCCGGCTCCATGTCATCTTTCGCGTCGTCCTACCCCAGGTCAAACCTGGCCTCGTCGCCGCCGCCATCTTCAACCTGATCTTTGTCTGGAACGAGTTCCTCTTCAACTACATCCTCGGCGGCAAGGGTTCGACCATGATCCCCGTCCAGCTCGCGACCGGCCTCAAACAGGGCGGCAGCACCGATTGGAGCTACATCGCCTCGCTCTCCTTCGTCTTCGTCCTCCCCCCCATCATCGCCATCTACGTCTTCCAAAAGTACCTCCTCGTCGGCATGACCTTCGGTACCGTCCGCGGCGAGGTCTAACGCGATGTCGTCTCCCGTCAGCACCGTCGATCCCGCGCTCGAGTCGGCCTCCGAAGATGGACGCGTCATCGCGGGCGCCTCTTCCGACGTCGCCCCGCCTGTCGCCCGAACCCCGTTCGCGGCCCGCTTCCAGGCGATCCTGATCGCGGTCATGTTCGTCGGCTTCGTCCTCATCGCTCAGAGCGTCAGCAAATCGCTCTATCAGATCGGGCTGCCCCTCCTGATGATCGCCGCCTTTATGCAGATCGCCTTCGGCAATATCGCCCCCACCGCCGGTTTCGCGAAGTCGATGCGACAGTTAGCCCTCACCTGGGTTATCGTCGCCGCCGTCTTCGGTCTCGCCATCTGGCTGGCCCCCTACATGATCCGGCTCGGGCAATAAGGAGGCGATCGGGCGGTCATGGGCACCACGGCGGGACGCGACCCCATCTTGACCTTCGAGCGGATCGCCAAGAGCTACGGGCCGGCGTCTGTCCTCGACGACGTCAATCTCTCCGTCGCGCCCGGCGACTTCATGGTCGTCTACGGCCCGCCCGCTGCCGGCAAGTCGGTCCTTATGCGGATCTTGATGGGGCTGGAGCGTCCCACCTCGGGCCGGGTCATCCTCCGTGGCGATGACGTCACCAAACTCGCCGCCGCCGACCGCAACATCGGCTACGTCCCCCAGTCCTTCGCCCTCTACCCTCACCTCAGCGTCCACGACAACATCGCCTACCCGCTCCACCTCGCGGGTCTCCCCACGGGCGACAGCGAGCCGATCGTCCGCCACGCCGCCGAAATGCTCAAGATCACCGACCTCGTCAGCAAGCGCCCCGATCAGCTCAGCGGCGGTCAGAAGCAGCGGGTCGCCATCGCCCGCGGTATCGCCAAGCGCAGCGATCTCTACGTTCTCGACGATCCCCTCGCCGGCCTCGATTTCAAGCTCCGCGAGCAACTCGTCGAAGACCTCCGCGGGCTCCAGCAGGACTCCCGCGCCACCTTCCTCTACACCACCTCCGACGCCATCGAGGCCCTCACCCTCGCCGATCGCCTCGCCGTCCTCGACGGTGGCTCGATCGTCGAGGCCGGACCGCCGCAGAGCCTCTACCGGGAGCCCCAGCACGCCCGCACCATGGCGCTCGTCGGCTTCCCGCCGGCCAACTTCCTGGATGGCGTCCTTGATTTCCGCTCCGCCACTCCCCGCTGCCGGACACCGCTCTTCGAAATCCCTGTCCAACTCGCTCCCTCCACCCCCATCGACGGCTCCCAGGTTGTTGTCGGCCTCCGCCCGGAGGATCTGATCATCGTCGCCGGTTCGGACGGCGACCACACCGTCAACGGCCGCGACGACCCCCGTGTCCGCCTTCCAGCCCGAATCGTTCTTCGCGAAGATCTCGGCGGCGAGGAGATCGTCTACCTCGACTGCGCCGGCACGACCCTGACTGCCGTCACCCGTCGGCACGCTCGCCACGACGACCTCGACGAGGAAACGACCGTCGCCATCGACCCCCGCGATCTGATCCTCTTCCAACCGGCAACGGGCCAGCGCCTGGGACAAGGCGCGTCCGCGTCCTTGGTCCCCGACGCCCCGGCACCGGCCGTCGGTTCAGTCGCCCCATGAACATCCCCACCTCGCCACCCACTACCTCGCCCGACGACCTCGTCCACGATCTTCGACAGCCTCGCCGGCGAGGTCAGGACCGCCTCGCCGCCCGCCAGAACGAGCGCGTCGTCAAGGGTTTCTGGCGGGCCATGGCCGCCAATGACTTCGCCGCCGCCGGCCGGTTCCTGCACGACGACTTCGTCCTCGACTGGCCCCAGTCGGGCGAGCGCATCCGCGGTCCCGAGAATTTCGTCGCGGTCAACCAGCACTATCCGACCGTCGGTCGCTGGCAGATCACCGTCGACCGGCTGATCGCGGACGAGCGCGGCGTCGCGACCGACGTCACCGTCACCGACGGCGTTCAAGCCGATCGCGCGATCACCTTCTCCGAGCTGCGCGATGGCCGGATCATCCGGCAGACCGAATACTGGCTTGGTGGCGTTGAGCCCGCCGCCTGGCGCGCTCGCTGGGTGGAATCCGGGCCATGATGCCAGTGATCGCCCCGCCGTCCACCGCGCTCCGCGGGTCCGCGAGAAAGGGTCAGGACAGGCAAAACTATGGCTGATGTCCGCGTCGATCGCTTGCGTAAGGTCTTCGGACCGGTCGTCGCCCTCGACGACGTCTCGTTCAGCTTTGCCGATTCCCAGGTCACCTGCCTGCTCGGTCCCTCCGGCTGCGGCAAGACCACCCTGATGCGCATCATCGCCGGCTTGGAGCGCCCCACCGCCGGCGAGGTCTACTTTGGCGACCGCCGGGTCACCGGTCTCCCGCCTCGCAAGCGCGAGATCGGCATGGTCTTCCAGTACCCCGTCGTCTACCGCGGCATTAGCGTCTACCGCAACATCGAGCTCCCGCTCCTCTCGCAGCGGCTCGGCAAGGCCGAGCGTACACAGCGGGTCGAGGAGGTCATCGCGCTTCTCGGGCTTGGACCGAGCGCCGGGAAGGAGGTCTCCGAGCTCGACAACGGCACCCGCCAAAAGGTCGCCGTCGCCCGCGAGGTCGCCCGCCAACCCCGCATCATCCTCTTCGATGAACCAATCACCAACGTCGACGCCACCGCCAAGCTCCAGCTCAAACGCGCCTTCAAGGAGCTGAGCCGCCGTCTCAGCCAAACCATCGTCTACGTCACCCACGACCAAACCGAGGCCATGACCCTCGCCGACCAGATCGCCCTCATGCGCGACGGCCGCATCGTCCAATGCGACGCCCCGCGCGCCCTCTACAACCGGCCCGATGATCGCTTCGGCGGCTGGTTTCTCGGCAACCCCGGCATGGTCTTCTTTGACGCCGCGATTCAGGCGGATAGGTCCGGCTCGTCCCTCGCCTCGCCCCTCTTTCCGGCACCTGTCGCCCTCCACGGGCTCCCCCCCGGCGCCGCCACCGCCGTGACGGTCGGCATCCGGCCCGAGCACATCCGCGTCGGCGAGCATCCGACCTCTGGCTCAGTCCAGGGAACTATCGTTCGCAAGTCGATCACCATTGGCCGTCAGTACCTCCTCACCCTCCACGTCCCCGGTGTTGAGAACGCAACCTTGAAGGCCAAAGTCGAGCCGCGGCTCGGCGACGACCTGGCGGTTGGCCCCAAGACCTGGATCGAGCTCCCCCTCGACCGCCTGACCCTCTTCGACCCAACCGGCCGTCGCCTTGAGACAACCCTGTCGTCGACCACGGGAGCCTCCCATCCAACCTCCTCCCTGGCCGCCCACCAGCCATAGCCGAGCGTCGCTGCCAAGCCCGCTACCCGATCAGCGCGCCACCTACCCGTTGTCCCTCGATCCTCGGACATCGACTCACGGAGGAGATGAGCAGCCTCGTGACCACACGTCCCTTCCTCTTTGGCACAAATCTCAAAATGAACCAGACGGCCGATGAGTCCGGCCGGTTCTACGTCGAGCTGGCCGGCTCGATCGCGCCTCCCCCTGGCGTCCAACTCTTCGTCATCCCACCCTTCACCTCGCTCCCCGCCACGATTGCCCAAAAGCAGGCCCTCGGCGGCGCGATCTGGGTCGGCGCCCAAAATATGCACTGGGCGACCGACGGCGCCTACACCGGCGAAATCTCCGCCGGCATGCTGACCGCGCTCGGCGTCGATCTCGTCCTGCTCGGTCACGCCGAGCGGCGCGGTCTCTTTCACGAGACCGACGAGGCGCTCAATCAGAAAGTCCTCGCGGCCATGAAGACGGATCTCCGGGTCCTGCTCTGCGTCGGCGAGACGGCAGCCGAGAAAGCCTACGGCGTCGGCCCCGAAACCGTGGCCCGCCAGCTCAAGATCGCCCTTCATACCCTCGATGTCGCGACATTGCCGCGACTCCAGATTGCCTACGAGCCCGTCTGGTCGATTGGCTCAGGTGGCACCCCCGCCCACCCGGAGGATGTCGTCCCCATCGCCGCCCACCTCCGCCAAACGCTCCAAGATCAATTTGGTGACGCCGGTACGCACACCCCAATCCTCTACGGCGGCAGCGTCGATCCCCGCAACGCCGGCTCCTTCGCCCACCTCCCCAACATCGACGGCCTCTTCGTCGGCCGCGCCGCCTGGACCCCCACCGGTTTCGCTCAGGTCCTCACCTCCGCCCTCGCCCAGCGGACCAAGAGCGGCCCCTGACAATCACCTGCCAGAGCATTCCTACCCTCCGCCCTCCGACCTCCGACCTCCGACCTCCGACCCCCAGCCCCCGACCCCCGGCCCTCTCAGTCCTCAGTCCTCAGTCCACAGTCCTCGTCCAGAGGAGCCCCCCATGCCCGACGTCGTCAGCCTCGGCATCCACATCCTCGATGTGCTCGGTCGTCCCGTCACCCGCATCCCTCCGAAGCAGGACGTCGACCTGCTCGACGAGATTCGCCTGACCGTCGCCGGCACCGCCGCCGGCACGAGTGTCGACCTCGCCAAGCTCGGCGCCAGCGTCCTCGCCATCGGCGCGATTGGTAACGACGCCGCTGGTGACTTTATTATCGACACCATGCGTCGTTACGGCATCGATACCGCCGGTCTGGTCCGGAAATCCACCGTCCAGACCTCCGCGACCATGCTCCCCATTCGGCCCAATGGCGAGCGCCCCGCCCTTCACGTCCTCGGCGCCAACGCCGAGCTGACCGAGGACGATGTCGATCTCGACCTGATCGGGCAGGCTCGCCATCTCCACCTCGGCGGCACCTACCTGATGTCCAAGCTCGACGGCCAACCGACCGCCCATATCCTCCGCGCCGCCAAAGACCGCGGCCTCACCACCAGCCTCGACCTGATCGCTATCGACCGGCCCGATCTCCTGGAGATCATCACCCCCGCCCTCGCCTACGTCGACTACTTCATGCCAGGTCTCGACGAAGCCCGGCTGATCTCCGGTCTCACCGATCGCGCGGACGTGATCCGCTTCTTCCTCGATCGCGGCGCCGGCCATACCGTCTTCAAGATGGGTGCCGAGGGGAGCAGCCTCGCCGGCCGCACCGTCGCCGGCGAAATCCGGATTCCCGCTTTCGCGGCCCCCGTCGTCGACTCCACCGGCTGCGGTGACGCCTACTGCGCCGGCTTCATCGTCGGCCTGCTCCGTGGCTGGGACCTCGAACGAGCCGGTCGCCTCGGCACCGCCGCCGCCGGCCTCGTCATCACCGGTCTCGGCTCCGACGCCGGTATCGTCGACCTCGCCCAGACCCTCCAGTTCATGCAAACCGCCACCCCATTGCCGATGACCGAATAGAGGGTTTGCCCGCCCATCCAGCCCCGACAGAAGACCCGCCCAGCCCCATTCCTCTGGCGCGCTTCTCCGCCGGCTTCGCCTCACGGGTGATCCACCACTGTCGCGTATACTTCCGTGATGAGTATCCGGGTCGAGTCCCCCGCCGCCATCGTGGACTCGCCTCCTGCCTAGGGAACGCGCATGCCCACACCATCATCATCGTCCGGCTCACCTCCGCGCCGCGTCGCCATCACCGGCCTTGGCGCCATCACCTCACTCGGCTCAAGCGCCGCCGACACCTGGCGCCGCATGCTCGCCGGTGAGACCGGCATCCGCCGCGTCCCCGATCTCGATCCGGCCCAGCATCCCTGCCTCCTCCGCGGCGACGTCGACGACAACGCCATTCCGTCTCGCTTCCTAGAAGGCAAGGTCGCCCGCAACACCTCCCGTTTCGCCCGCATGGCCGTCGAGGCCGCCGGCGCGGCGCTCATCGATGCCGGCCTCCTCGACGCCGCCCTCCAGGCCACCGTTCCCCTCGATAACGGCGGCGCGCTCCTCGGCACCTGCGTCGGTGGCATCTACGACGATCTGATCCCCGCCTACGATGTCTTCCGCACCCGCGGCGCCGCTCGGGTCCCACCGCACCTCCACGTCATGTTTCCTCACAACCTTGCCGCCTACACCATTCAATCCCGCTTCAACCTCGGCGGCCCCAGCTCGACCGTCGTCACCGCCTGCGCCACCGGCGCCCAAGCCATCGGCGACGCCTTCCATGTCGTCAAGGACGGCCGCGCTCCGCTGATGGTCGCCGGTGCCGTCGAATCGAGTCAGCACCCCCTCTTTCTCGCCGGTTTCGCCGCCATGCGCGCCCTCGTCACCGATAGCAACGACGAACCCGACGCGGCCAGCCGCCCCTTCGATGCCAGCCGCGCCGGCTTCGTCCTCGGTGAAGGCACGGGGATGCTCATCCTCGAAGACTTGGACCATGCCCGCCGCCGCGGCGCGCGCGTTTACGCCGAAATCCTTGGTTTCGGCTCCTCCAACGACGCCTATCACCCGATTGCCCCCCACCCCGAGGGGGCCGGCGCCGCCCGCGCGATCCGCGCCGCTCTCGCCGACGGAGCGGTCGATCCCGACCGCGTCGACCACGTCAACGCCCATGCCGCCTCCACGCCCGCTGGCGACCTCGCCGAGGCCGCCGCCATCAAGGCGATCTTCGGCGAACGCGCGACCCGCCTCCCGGTCACCTCTGTCAAGGGCGCCATCGGCCACTGTATGGGTGCCGCCGGCGCCATCGAAACCGTTGCCGCTGTCCTCTCCATCGCCGAAGGCTGCCTTCCCCCAACCCGGAATTACCACACCCCTGATCCCGCCATTGGCCTCGATGTCGTCCACGACGGTCCGCGCCCAGTCCCGGTCGACGTCCTCTTGAAAAACTCGTTTGGCCTCGGCGGCCAGAACGCCTGCCTCGTCATTGGTCGGCTCGACGAGCGCTGAGCAGCGAGGACCGCCCGCCCCATGACTGACCAACCAAACCGTCAGCGAACGGCCTTAGTCACCGGCGCCGGCATGGGCATCGGCCAGGGGATCGCCCTTGAGCTCGCCGGCCAGGGTATCGCCGTCGCCGTTCAATACGCTCACAGTGACGCCGGAGCGCGCGAGACCGTCGCCGAGATTGAGCGGCTCGGCGGCAAAGCCCTTGCCCTCGGTGGCGACTTGACCGAGGTCGCCACCTGCCAGCGGATCGTCGACGACGCGATCGCTGCCCTCGGTGGTCTCGACATCCTCGTCAACAATGCCGGCGTCACCGATGTCCGCGATTTCCTCGACACCGACGAGACCTCCTACAATCGAATGCTCGACCTCAACATGCGTGCCTACTTCTTCTGCGCCCAGCGGGCCGTCCCCTCGATGCTCGAACGTGGCGGCGGCAGCATCGTCAACATTTCGTCCGTCCACGGCTACGCCGGCTTTCCCCGTCACGCCGCCTACGCCGCCACCAAGGGCGCGATCGTCGCCTTCACCCGCACCCTCGCCGTCGAGCTCGCCCCAAAGCGCATCCGGGTCAACGCCGTCGGCCCCGGCATCATCGAAGTCCCCCGCTATTTCGACGACCCCGCCTACACCACCGAGTTCGGCGCCTCCCTCGTCCCCTGGGGCCGCGTCGGCACCCCCAAGGACGTCGCCGCCGCCGTCGCCTTCCTCGCCTCCCCCGCCGCCGATTTCATCACCGGCCAAATCCTCTACGTCGACGGCGGCACCACCGCCCGCATGGGCCTCAACTGGGACAACCGCCGCTAGCGCACCGCCCCGTAGCCGCCTGCCCATCTCCATCGCTAAGACAACGACCGGCTCGTCCCCGCCACGCACCGTTAGCATCCCCGCCTGAACACCCGGCATACCGGGCCGCCAATACGGCATCCGGTTGATGCCCGCGGCTTCGGCCCTGGTTCCCCCTTCACCGCGCATCAGGCAGGTAGCCTCCAGGCGCGAAGGGGAGTGAGCCCCAGCACAGCGAGCACCCTGCGTTGGCGCGAATGCCCTATTAGCCGCCATCCAGCTGATCGGTACGTCTCCCACCAACCCGACCCGACGCGGCCAACCTCCCCTCTCCCGCGCAAACGTAGGGGAGGGCCCTGTGCCCTCCCTCGCTCCCTGTCCCCCGGACAGTTTGCGTTTTGGCCCGCCTTGACCGATCGCGGGGCAGTCGGCGGCGCCGCGTAACGGCCTCAACGCTTCGCGTCGAGCTGGAATCGGCCGTTCAGACGCGGCTCGTGGGCGGGTGGGTGGCCTCCTCAATCGCCTGCAACCGCCCAAAACTGAAACTTCCGGGACAGAGGGGATAGGGGGTGACGGCTTTCGGGCGTCGGGGCCGAGGGCCGCTCCCGCGCACCACGACCCCCGCCGGGCCCGGTCGGACAGCAAAAGCTATCGCCGTCGTCTCTTGACACCCTCCATCGCCTATTCTACGATTGACAACGTTGACGACAACGTTGTCAAGGAGTGCCCCGGTGCCGCAGCCGAGCATTAAAGACGTCGCCCACCACAGCGGTGTCTCCTACAAGACCGTCTCCCGCGTCATCAACGGTGAGCCCAACGTCGCCGCCCCAACCCGCCAGCGCGTCGAGGCCGCCGTCGCCGCTCTCGGCTATCGCCCCGATCCCACCGCCCGCAGTCTCCGCCGTGGTCGCACCCGCGCCCTCCGCCTCCTCGTTGTCCGCCGTTTCGAGCGCTTTCTCACCGAGCCGTTCCTCGATGAGGTCGTCTCCGGTATCGTCGATAGCGCCGCTGGCGCCGGCTACGCCCTGATGCTCGAGGTCGCCGGTCCCCACGACCCCATGCCCCGTTCCGCCTCCGGCGCAGAGCGCCGCGTCGATGGCACCATCCTCGTCGATGGCCGCAGCGCCAGCCCCCTCCTCCCGCCGCTGGACTATGCCGGTCCTCCCTACGTCGTCCTCCCCACCCGTCCCAGCAATCCCCAGGTCGGCTGGGTCTACGCCGATTTCCGCGGCGGCGCCGAACGCCTCGTCGGTCACCTCATCGCCCTTGGTCACCGGCGCATTGCCCACCTCACCGGTCGCCTCAGCCTCCCCGAGCGCGACCGCCTCAGTGGCTACCGGCGCGCCCTCGCCGCTTCCGGCCTCGCCGCCAATCCCGACCTCGTCATCGCCGCCGGCCACCTCCGCCACCATGGCTACGCCGCCATGGAAAAGCTGCTCGCCCGCCAGGTCGATTTCACCGCCGTCTTCGCTGTCAATGACCTCACGGCTCTCGGCGCCATGGAGTGCCTCCAGCAACGCGGCCACCGCGTCCCCGACGACGTCTCCGTCGCCGGCTTCGACGACATCTACCTTGCCCGCTACGCCTCCCCACCCCTCACCACCGTCCGCCTCCCCGCCTACGAGATGGGCGCCGCCGCCACCGATCTGCTCATCAGCGCCATCGAGCACGCTGACGCCTTCCCCGACGGCCGCGACTTCCCCGTCGAGCTCTGCCTACGTGCCTCAGCCGGTCCAGCGCCAGCGGGCCCGCGCGCCCGCGGAAAGGAGGACGCCGCCTAAATCATCACCAGCGGCCGACGTGCCCTGGCGCTGCAACCGGCGCCCTGGGCCGACCCGTCCGATCGCCGGGCATCCGGCCGATCAACGCCGCGCTCCGCGAGGAAGCGGAGCCGCCAGGAGGAAACATCGTGGATCACCCAGCCCGGACTTCAGTCGCCAACGCCGTCCAGCGCGCGACGACCCGCCGTCGCTTCCTCCAGGGCGCCGGCGCGGCCCTGGCCGTGCCAAGCATCCTCGCCAAGTCAGCCGCGGCCGCGCCCCGTACCCAATCGCCCGTCAAACTCGAATATTGGTGGCCGGTCTCCGCCACCGGCGCCGACTACCCCAATCTCGTCGCCCTCGTCGATGAGTTCGAAAAGCTCCATCCAAACATCCAGGTCAACCCCCAAACCGTCTCCTTCGAGCAATTGGAGAACAAAGTCACCATCGCCGCCCAGGGCGGCAACCTGCCCGACGTCGTCTGGTCCCTCCCGGAGACGATTCCCACCTACCAGGGGATGGGCATCCTCGCCGACCTCACCAGCCAGTGGGACGCCTGGGACGAGAAGGATGGCATCTACCCCCAGGCCCTCACCGGCATCACCTTCAACGACAAGATCTACGGTGGCGTCCCCCACTATCTCGGCATCCGCGCCTACCAGTACCACGCCGACCAGTTCAAGAAGGCCGGCGTCGAGGCGCCCCCCAAGACCTGGGACGACCTCGTCACCGTCGGCAAGAAGCTCAAGGACGCCGGCTTTCCCGGCTTCGGCTTCTGCGGGCAGAGCGTCCGCCAGCCCCAAGAAGTCATCGTCTACTTCTGGCAAAACGATCTCGACATCGCCGTCAAGACGAGCGACGGTAAGTTCAAGAACACCTGGCAGGACAACCCCGACGAGCTCACCCGCGCCACCGAGGTCTTTCAGTTCTACTACGACCTGATGCACACCCACGGCATCGTCCCCCGCGACGCCGCCAGTTGGGGCTACCCCGAGCTCGACACCAACCTCGCCCAAGCCACGATCGCCAGCGCCGTCGACGGCGCCTGGATGGCCGGCTACGAGGACGACGACCCCGAAACGATGGCCGACATCGCCTTCGCCCCCATACCCTACAAGCGAACCCCCGCCACCTTCCTCGAGGTCGCCTACCAGGTCACCTTCGCTAAATCTCCACACCCCGCCGAGGCCTGGGAGTTCCTCAAGTTCATCGCCGGCAAAACCGCCCAGTCGATGCCGGCCTACGTCAACCGCTCCGTTCGTCAGGACGTCAAAGCCGAAGGCAAATGGACCGAGCCCTTCCTCGCTCTCGTCCCCCAGGGTCGCTCCTGGCCGCAGATCGCCCTCGGGCAAATTAGCCAGCACATGATCGACGCCTTCCAAAGCGTCCTGCTCAAGCAGGCCAAACCGGACGAGGCCGCCAAGACCCTCTCCGATCAGGTCAACAGCGCCCTCGCCGATCAGGGCCAGGGCTAGCCCAGCCTCATGCCTATTCGCCTCGCCGGCAGCCGTGCCTGACCCGGCGGAGCCTCACCGGCAGGACGTGGGGTCAACCAGCCCCGCGTCCTGCCCCAGCCACCGACGATCACCGTCCCGTCCCGCCCGTACCGCACCACCCACATTCCGCCCCCGGTCGGGGGGTCGCCCCGCGACGACCAGGGAAGACGCGCGAGGAGGTTTCTACCCGTGGGCATCAACGTCGCCCGACCCGCCCGGACCACCTCAGCCCTCCGCCTCCCCCGCGGCTTCGCCCGCTACAGCCATGCCTACCTCTTCATGCTGCCCGCCGTCCTTCTCCTCCTGGGCCTGACCGTCTGGCCCCTCATCCGCACCTTTTCCCTCAGCGTCGAGGACATCAATCTCGTTCGACCAGGGTCTCGCTTCGTCGGCCTCGGCAACTTCCGCGCTCAGCTCGCCGATCGCCTTGTCTTCTGGCCCGCCCTCTGGCACAGCCTGATCTGGACCGTCGGCTCCGTCGGCGGGGAGTACCTCCTCGGTCTCGGCACCGCCGTCCTCCTCAATCAGCCCCTCCGCGGTCGCGCCCTCTACCGGATGCTTCTCCTCATTCCCTGGACCGTCCCCATTGTCATCACCGCCATGACCTGGCGCTGGATCCTCCAACCCGAGTTTGGCATCGCCAACGTCATCCTCGTCCGCCTCGGTCTCCTCTCCGAGCCCCGCTACTGGCTCGGCGACATCTCCACCGCCCTCGGCTCGACGATCTTCGTCAACGTCTGGCGCAGCTTCCCCTTCTACACGATCACCCTCCTCGCCGCGCTCCAGGCGGTCCCCAAGGAGCTTCTCGAAGCCGCCGCCATCGACGGCGCCAACCCCTGGCAGCGGTTCTGGAAGATCGCCCTCCCCCACCTCCGCGGCGTCTCCGTCGCCTTGATCGTTCTCCACGTTGTCTGGACCTTCAACAACGTCGAGTTCATCTGGCTCCTCACCGAAGGCGGTCCCCTCCACGCGTCTGAAACCCTCGCCACCTTGGTCTACCGCATGGCCTTCCGCACCTTTCAGATCGGCGACGCCGCCGCCCTCTCCGTGATGATGATCCTCTTCTTGGTCGGTCTCGGCGCCCTCTACTCAGGTATCGGTCGCAAGCTGCGGCGAGCCTAGGAGGTATTCCCCATGCTCTCGACCACCCACTGGCAACGACGCTGGCCCACCCTCCTCGCCTACGCCTGCATCGCCGTCCTCCTCCTCTACGCCCTTTTCCCCGTCCTCTGGATGGTCACCACCGCGCTCAAACCCACCCCCGAGATCCGCACCGCCCATCCCACCTTCATCCCCACCCGCATCACCTGGGACCACTTCCACCTGGTCCTCCGTCAGAGCCACTTCCTCATCTACGTCCGCAACAGCCTGCTCGTCGCCACCACCGTCACCATTGCCACCCTGGTCGTCTCGACCTTCGCCGGCTACGCCTTCAGCCGTTTTGGATCACGCCCCGGCATCAGCATCGCCGGCATCGGCATGATCCTCGGCCAGATGGTTCCCGGCGTCCTCCTCGTCGTCCCCCTCTACATCATCATGAAGAACCTCGGCCTGCTCGATACCCTCTGGTCGCTGATCCTGACCTACACCACTTTTAGCGTTCCCCTTAGCACTCTGATGCTCAAAGGCTTCTTCGATCAAGTCCCCGTCGAGATCGAGGAGGCCGCCCAAATCGACGGCTGCCGCCCGACCCAGGTCGTCTGGCGCATCGTCCTCCCCCTCGCCATCCCCGGCCTCATGACCACCGCCCTCTACGCCTTCGTCCAGTCGTGGAACGAGTTCCTCTTCGGTTACACCTTCATCTCCCAGGATAGCCATCGCACCCTCACCCCCGGCATGGCCGACTTCATCGGCCTCTGGACCGTCGATTGGGGCGCCCTGATGGCCTCCGCCACCCTCGCCGTCCTCCCCGTCACCCTCGCCTACCTCTATCTTCAGCGCTACCTGATCGCCGGTCTCTCGACCGGCGCCACCAAGGGCTAACCGCGGAACGCGGTCGCGGCTTGATCGCACCGTCTCCCCGATTCCAGGAGGAACCATTCATGGCGAAAGTCACGATTGTCGGCGCTGGCGGCTATGTCTTCCCGCTCCGCCTCATCGGCGATCTCCTCAGCTTCCCCGCACTCCGCGACAGCACCCTCACCTTGATGGACGTCGACCCCGGCCGCCTCGAGCGCACCGCCAGTGCCGCTCGCGACCTCGTCGCCCACCACCGCTTCCTGACCCGCGTCGAAGCCACCACCGATCGCCGCCAGGCGCTGGACGGCGCCGATTACGTCATCGTCACCTTCCAGGTCGGCGGTCTCGACGCCTACCGCCTCGACGTCGAGATCCCCCGCCGCTACGGCATCGACCAAACGGTCGGTGATACCCTCGGCCCCGGTGGCGTCTTCCGCTTCCTCCGCTCCGCTCCCGCCTACCGCGACCTCGCCGCCGATATCGCCGCGCTCTGCCCCGGCGCCCTCCTCATCAACTACGCCAACCCGATGGCCATGAGCTGCTGGTTCCTTGACCACCTTGGCGTCAACGTCGTCGGCCTCTGCCACAGCGTCCAGGGCACCTCCCGCATGCTCGCCCGCCAGCTCGACGTTCCCTACGATGAGGTGACCTACCTCGCCGCCGGTATCAATCATCAGGCCTGGTTCCTCCAGTTTCGCCGTAGCGACGAGGACCTCTACCCCCGGCTCCGCGAGGTCATGACCCGCCAGCATCTCCGCCGCCCCGGCGCCAACGGCCTCGCCAACGACCGCGGCGAACACAGCGACGCCGGCCGCGGTGACTCTGTCTACGAAGGGGGCGCCGAACGCGTTCGGACGGAGATCATGGCCGCCTTCGGCTACTTCCATACCGAATCCAGCCACCACGCCTCGGAATATCTCCCCTATTTCCGCAAGAACCCAGCGCTGGTCAACGAGTTCGTCCCCCAGCGCTGGGACTACTATCAGATCTGCGCCGCCCACGACGCAGCCGAGCAGACCGCCACCCTCCTCGCCCGTCTCAAGACCGAGCTCGCGCCCTCCGTCGAGTACGGCGCCGCCATCGTCAACAGCATCGAAACCGGCCAGCCGAGCGTCGTCTACGGCAACGTCGCCAACCGCGGCCTCATCCCCAACCTCCCCCACGGCTGCTGCGTCGAGCTTCCCTGTCTCGTCGACGCCAATGGCATCCAGCCCACCGCTGTCTCGCCCCTACCTCCCCAGTGTGCCGCCGTCAACCGGACCAACGTCAACGTCCAGGACCTCGCCGTCGCCGCCGCCCTCGAAGAGAACCTGGAGCACGTCTACCACGCCATCATGCTCGATCCCCTGACTGGCGCCCTCCTCACCCTCGAGCAGATCCGCGCCATGATCGACGAGATGCTGACGGCCGAAGCCGCCTGGCTCCCTGCTTTCGCCAGCCGCGCCGCCGTCGCCTCATGAGCGCACGAGTCTCCACAAACGGCCCGCTCCGATCTACCCGTCCTCCCCCTCCGCCGAAGGCGCCGGGTGCAACAACGGCGGCACCGCCGGATCGATCGCGACGTCGAGCACCATCGGTCTGCGCTCCCGCCGCGCCGTCGCGAACGCCGACCGTAGCTCCTCTCCCAGCTCCTTCCCTCGCTCGATCCGCCGTCCGGCGCAGCCAAATCCGCCCGCGATCCCCACAATGTCCAATCCAGGGATATCGAGACCAGGCACGCCGGGCGCGTCGTGAAACGCGGCAAAGGATTTCAGAATCGCGTACTCGCCGTTGTTCAGCACCAGGAAGACGACCGGCGCCTTGAGCTGAGCCGCCGTCCACAGCGCCTGCACCGCGTACATCGCCGCTCCGTCGCCTACTACGCAGACCACCGGACGGTCGGGCCACGCCAGCTGCACCCCGACGGCGCCGGGGACCGCGAATCCCAACCCGCCGCTCCCCGTCGCGTAGTAGCTGCCGCTCCGCTTGATCCGCACCTGGTCGTAGAACGCCGCCCGGCTCGACGCCGACTCCTCGACGACCACCGCGTCCTCCGGCAACGCCTCCGCTAATGCCCGCATCACGAACGCCGGCGCCAGCGGCTCGCCGTCCGCCACCGCGGCCGGCCGCGCCCGCATCGGCGGTGCCGGCCTCGTCGCCTCACCGACCATCCTTGCTAGCTCATCGAGCGCCAGCGCCACATCGCCGATAACCGCCATCCCCGCCGGTGCCCGCGCCGCCTCCTCCGCGTCGTCGGTGAAATGGATCAGCCGTGTTTCCTCACCCACCACCGGCCCCGGCACATACGGGTAGTAGCGAAAAATCGGCGCGCCAAACACCACCACCAGATCGTAGCCCGCCAGCCGCTCCGCCAGCGGCGCCATCGCCAGCGGCAAGATTCCCTGGAACTGCCGATGATCCTGCGGGAATCCCGCTCCCTCCCCCGCGGGCGCCGCCCAGACGGCCGCCCGCGTCCGCTCCGCCAGCCGCACCGCCGCGTCCCACCCGCCCGCTCGGTCGACCCCCGCCCCCATCACCAGCGCCGGCGTCCGGCACCGGTCGAGCAGCGTCGCCACCCGCTACAACGCCACTGGGTCGGGCACCGCGCGGTAGCTCACCTCCCGCGCCCGCCGCGACGTGGCCGCGACCTTCCAGTCATCCATCGGAATCGAGACGAACACTGGACCCCGTGGTGCCTGCATCGCCGTGTGGTAGGCGCGCTCGATCGCCGCCGGCACATCCTCCGCCCGCGCCGGTTCGTGGCTCCACTTCACGTACGGCTTCGGCAGATCGACCGCCTCCCGGCTGAACAACCACGGCTCCAACGCCATCATCGTCCGCACCTGCTGCCCCGCCGTCACCACCAGCGGTGCCCGGTTGTACCAGGCTGTGACCATCGCTCCCATCGCGGCGCCGACCCCAGGCGCCGTGTGCAAATTGACGAACGCCGCCCGTCCCGTCGCCTGGGCGTAGCCGTCCGCCATCCCCACCACCGCGCCCTCTTGGAGACCGAGCACGTACCTGAAGTCGTCCGGGAACCGCTCCAGAAACGGTTCCTCGGTCGATCCTGGGTTGCCGAACACCGTCGTCATCCCCAGGTCCCGGAGCAGATCGTAGGTCGCCTCACGAACCGTCGTCATCATCCCCCCATTCACTGCTCCGCCCTCACCTCCGGCCAACTCCCAGCCAGCCCGACTCCATTTTTCCGGCGCTTGACAAGCTCCTTGTTCGTCAACCCCTGGTTGCTCTCGTCACCCTCAGCTCACCCACCCTCGCAGGCACACCAGTCCCATGATGCGCCCGCCCGTCGTCCCCTCCTCCTCGCATAGGCCACAATGGTGCCGGGTCCCCTGGTACTCTCGTACGAACGTCGTTTCCTTAATTTGTTTTGCTCCGACGGAGTGCAACTCGGCTCCCCTCTCCCGCGCATCGGGCGGGTGCCCTCTGGGCGGGGTAGGGGGTGAGGGCGTTCCAGCGTAGGGGCTGAGGGCTTTTCGGCATAGGGCGTGAGGGCTCTCCCGGCTAGGGCCTGAGGACCGCTCGCCCACCGGGCGATGGATCACTGGTTCCCACGGGGGGAGAAGATCGCCCTCACCCGTGTCGTGCCCTACACATCTCGTCACCCCGATTCCGTCCCAGCCCTCCACGCCTGGCACCGCCGCGCCACTCGCCCGATCCCAGTCACCTCGCACCGTCCCCGGCCGCAGCGCGGCGTCGCGCCTCTCGCGATGCCACTCCCCCTCCACGCTCCGCGGCTCAGGAGCTCGCCGCGTCCAGCGGATTCGTGTTCCTGCTCACCTCGTCACCGTCGCTCCGGCCATCGCCGTCCGAATCGGCCACGAGTGCGTTCGTCCGGTAGACATTGATCTCGTCGCCGTCCGGCAACCCATCGCCGTCCGTGTCCGCCGCCGATGGGTTCGTCCCCAAATCCTTCTCCCGAGCGTCCGAGAGACCATCGCCGTCCGCGTCCGCGCCACCCGCCGTCTCCGTCGGCCCGACCGTCGCCCCCGCCGTCGGCTCGGGCACCCCAGTCGCCGCCTCGGTCGCGCTCCCCGGGCTGCTCGGGTCGAGGGGATCGCTGCCCCGCACCACTTCTTCGCCATCCGTCAAACCGTCGCCGTCGCTGTCCACTGTGAATGGGTCGGTCCCCGCCGCGATCTCGTCCGCATCACCAAGTCCATCGCCATCGGTGTCAGCCGCCAGCGGGCTCGTCCCCGCCGCAACTTCCGCGGCGTCGCCAACCCCGTCACCATCGGTATCCGGCAGCGTCGGGTCAGTTCCCACCGCCGCCTCGTCTGCATCGGTCAAACCGTCGCCATCGCTGTCCACCGTTGGCACTTCCGTCGGCTCGGGCGCGGTCGTTGGCGGCGCTGTGGTCGGCTCGCTGGTCGCGCTCGGCGTCGAGGTCGCTGCCGGCGTCGATGTCCTCTCCGTTTGATTGACAACCCGCGGCGTCGCGGTCACCCGCGCCGCTCCCGCTTCTCGCGTCGACCCCGCGTCCTGCGCCCCCAAACGCGACGCTCCCGTCCGCCCGACCGCGCCCAGCTCATCGAGCACGATCAGGCGGCCCGCCGCTGGCACCCAGAGCACCTCCGTCAACTCGGCGCTCTCCGGCGCCGAGAAGCCAATCGCGCCGCTCCGGTCATCCCCCGCCGCCAGCTTGCCCTCAATCAGTGGCGCTCCCCCAGACCGCGGGCCCGCGCCGGCTACCGGCGTCGCCGCCGCCCCCCGCAGACCTGTTTGCAGGTCGCTATCTGGCCCGTACAGAAACCCGTCCTGGTCCCTCAAGAGGAAACTGCTCAGCTCCAGCGTCAGCGCCGCGTCGCCCGTATTCTCCACCGCCAGCGTCACCAGCACGTACCGGTCGCCACTCGCCGGCTTCGCGCCCCCCGGCGCTTCCTTGAACGGGTCGACGACCTGTTCCACCGTCAAACGGGCCAGCTCGTTCCCGTCCGCGTCGACGTACGGAACCGTTCGCGCCCTTCCCCCCGCGGTCGGTGTTCCATCTTGAGCCGCGGCCATAGGATGGATTCCCGACATCAATCCAACGACCGTCAGCAACGCCACGGCCAGCGCCAGCACGCGTGGTAGCGACCTCATCACCTCTCTCCTCGTGTCTCCACTGTTCACCGCACCTCGGCGGCTGCGCCTTGTCCATCTTCATCGAGTCCGCCCACTGTACGTTAAACGCGCGTCGCGTCAACCACGTCCCTCCGACCGCCGCGTTGGACCGCACCTCACCACCCCGTCGTCCGCCCGGTTTCTCCATTTTCGCCCCGGCCCCGCCCTCGTCACCCGGCCGTGCATTCCATGAGCAGACCCCGCCTGCGTACCGGTTCACCCCAGGCGGGAAGGCGGCGTCTCCTGGAACAAGTGCGCGCCGCCCCTCCCACATGCCCGCTCACCGCCCTATCGCGCCTCCGGGCTCGCCACCGAAATCGGCGCCACCACTGGCGTTCCTACCCGCACCGCCCCAACAATCACCGCGTTCCCAACCGCCGTTCCGCTCCCCGCGTGCGCCGCCGGCAACGGCTCCTTCGTCACCTGGTCGTAGAAGCTGACCGCCACGCGATAAGCCCCCGGCTGGGCATCGTCGGGAACGCGCATCTCCCGTTCAACCGGCGTGATCGTCCGCGCCACGTCCTCCAGACTCACCGCTCTATCCTCGCGCATCAACTCGCGACCATCACTCGTCAGCCAGCGCACCCGCATCTCGATCCCGCGATCGCTTGCGGCCAATCGCTCCACGTAGAACGTCGCCCCGACGCTCTCACCCGCCGTCACTGGCGCCTCCGGCAAATCCGCCGCGACCAGGCGGACGCGCTCGCCCCAATCGATCACCCGCGATCCCGGACCCGAGAAGTAATCGGGCAATGGCGCCGGCCGCAGATCATAGACGTCCACGTATTCCAGCCCCTGCAGGCGCACGGCAAACACCGGCTGCAATCCGGCAAAGTACGCCAGCAGTCCTTGCGGCAGCAATTTCCGTTGCCGCTGATCGATGTACAGCACGTAGTAATCCGTCGTCGCCCACCGCAGCGCCCCCTCCGATCCCCGGGTAAATGGAAGCTGCCGCGTCTCACCGTGGAAGAAGTAGGAAAACGTCCCGGACCAGGCCGATGTCGCCACCCGGAGCCCGTCCGCGTCCGGCAGCGCGTTGAGATACGTCGCCGCCTGGTCGAGCCCCTCGCCCCATCCCATCATCATCACTGCCGCCGCTTTCGTGGTTCCCCCCAGCAGTGGGTTGTAATAGTCGAAATAATAGGGATATGTCGCCGCCGCGCTCCCCGCTTGCCCACCGACCACCAGCGCCGCCACAATCAGGATCGCCCAGCGTGCCACTCTTCCCGATCCGCGTCTCAGCCATCGCGCCGCGGCCAGCCAGCCCCCCACCGCTATCAGATCGAGCGGCGCGTAGACCGGCAGCAGGTACCGGTCGAGCTTCTTCGCGCCGAGGCTCATCATCACCGTAAAGAGGACCGCGAACAGCGCCAGCGTCATCAGTGCCCGTCGCTCCGCCGCCGGCATCACTCGCCACCGCGGCACCGCCATCTCCAGCACCGCCAAACCAATCCCGACCAGCACGACCGGCGTCGTCCGCCACAGATACGTGACCGGATAGAACGACCAACCCGGATCGCCGGATCGGATCGCACCGTTGAAGAAGATCGGCGCTTTGTGCCCTTCTTCCGCCAACCCCATCGCGCCGTGGAAGATCATCCACACGCTGTGTCCCGGGTCTACCCACATCGCCGGCCACAGGACCACGAACGTGACCCCAGCCACAGCCGTCCATGCCGTCATCGATAGCGCGGCCCGGCGCAGATCACCACGTTGGATCCGGCGCCGCGCCCTCCATCCCAACCAGAGATCGACCGCCAGCACCAACGCTACGAACGGCAGGAGAAAGAGTGCCGGCGATCGCGTCAGCCACGCCAAACCGGCGGCCACGCCAGACACCGCCAAATCGACCCCGCGCCGCCCACCGTGCACGAAGTTCAGGAACGCCAACACCGACAGCAACATCAGAGCGCTGACGAGCCCGTCGAGATGAAGCAACCGGGACAGCGCGATCCCAAACGGATCGAACGCGATCACCAGGAACCCCACCCCGGCCGTCACCAGACCAACCAACCGCGCCGCCGCCCAGAACGCCGCCGCCAGCACGACCGTCACCGCCAGCACGACCACCACCCGACCCGCGATCAGCACATCGAGCGGCGCCTGCCCGTGCGCCTTCAAAAACGGCGCCACCGTCGGCTTCCACGGCCCAATCTGGCCCGGCGCCTCCCTCGCGTACTCCCGATCGCTCCACAGGTATCCGAGCGTCCCCGCCCACATCGTCGTCACCCCAGGATGAACGTACTGCGCCGTCCCCCCCAGGTCGCCATGTGCCAGAGCGAAAAAGAAATTGCCTGACCTCGTCAACCACGTCGGCTCATCCGGCGTCACGAGACGATCCAACGCCACCCCGCGCGGCAGCCACACCGCCACGACGATAAGCCCCAATACCATCCACCGCCGACCGCTCCACCACGCGATCAACGCTTAGCGGTCCATCGACAGCCCGCGCCTACCGCAACCACGACATCCCCCACCCTACCCGACGTCCCCTCCCTCACCCGTCCCCCGTCGATCACGACGACCTCAGCACCGGGTCAGCGTCGCCCTCGCTCACCGCTCTTCCCGCCGCGCATTCCCGCCCGGTGCAGCCCAGAGCAATAGCGGTCGATTCCCCACGCCAGTTATTCCGAGTCGCCCTCGTGCCCCGCGCGTATCTCCCTTATATCCACTCCCCTCGCCCGCGCCCTGGAGGGGATCGCCCGTCAAGCGGATTGGTGGCTCCTACCCGCCGCTGGTCTAGGCTCCCCCCTCCCCCGCATCGGTCGGGCGCCCTCTGGGCTCGGCTAGCGGATCAGGGCGAACGCTGGCGCCACGGTCGTTGCTCCCGTTCGCACGTCTCTCCGAGATCACAGCCGAGAGCGCTGCCCCGCCACGTATCGTCTGACTCCCGACTCCCGACTCCTGACCTCTCAGCACGAGGCACTCACCACGCCGACGCTATGGCTTCGTCCCGATCACGTCAAAGCGCCGGCCGCCGTCACCACGCCATCACCTGAACGCGGTCAGACAGCCCTATTAACGACTGCGGCCCCCCGAGCTTCACGTCGGAAGGCCACTAGGAGCGGGTGATGGGACTCGAACCCACGACATCCTGCTTGGGAAGCAGACACTCTACCAGCTGAGTTACACCCGCGTCGCCCCTGCCAGCACCCCGGAGTCTAGCACTTCGTTCCCAGCCCATCCATCTCTGGCATCGGCATTCCCAACCCCTCACCGCCAGCCCCACAACCTCGTCCCCCACCGCACCCCATCCCTAACCTCATGCCTCCCACCCCCTCTGCCCTCGCTCACCCACCCAACCACCGTCCACAGATCCGCCTCCCCACCCCCTTGACAAATGGCTAGAACATATATTCTACTCCCTAAGCGGCACCCATGGCATGATGGGCGGGCCCGGGCAGCGCCTGAATCTACCCGGGGTGGTTCCCCGTCATCCGCACCCCCGGAGCTCACCCGGGTCACCCCGAGTCCCTCCCCGTCGTCGCGTAGCAGCCCCATCCCTGCCGTGACCGCGTATCGCGTCCCCCCCACCGACGGCCCTCACCCCCAACCCCTCTCCCAGAATTGGGAGAGGGGTTGGGGGTGAGGGCCGTCCGGCGTCGTGTGGTTTGAGCGCGCGGGGCCGTCCGCACTCCCGCCGGCGGCCTGACCGCGAGGGTATCGTCTCCCCTTCGGCGATTCGCTCTGAGACGACAACTGAGAGCTGCGCCCTCCGCTCATCTCTGCCCTCTGACTTCTGACTTCTGACTTCTGACTCCTCCGTCCTCGTCACGCCCTCGCCGGCATCAGCCGGATCATCGCCTTCCGTGGCTTCGCTGCGGCGTCGACGGCCAAGCGGGCCGCGACCCGCTCGGCGAGGTGGACAAACGCCGTCGCCGTCAGTGAGTCGGGATGACCGACGACAACCGGCTGACCGCTGTCGCCTCCCTCTCGCACCTCAGGCTCGATCGGGATATCGCCGAGAAAGGCAACGTCATACTGCTCGGCGGTGCGCTTCCCGCCTCCCGCGGCGAAGATGTCCGTCCGTGTCCCGCAGCATGGGCAGACGAAACCGCTCATGTTCTCGACGATACCCAGGATGCTCGTCTTCACTTCCTGGAACATCTTGAGCCCCTTGACCGCGTCCGCCAGCGCCACGTCCTGCGGCGTGGTCACGATCACGGCGCCCGAGATCGGGATCTTCTGGACCAGGGTCAGCTGGACGTCCCCGGTTCCTGGCGGCAGGTCGATCACCAAGTAATCAAGCTCGCCCCACAGGACGTCATTCAAAAACTGCGTGATCAACTGCGCGACGAGCGGACCGCGCCAGATCAGCGCCTTCTCGGGGTCCAGCAGGAACCCGATGCTCATCACCTTGACCCCATGGGCCTCCAACGGCACGATCTTGCCGTCCCGCACGACCGGCTTGCTGGTCTGCCCCATCATCAGCGGCATGCTCGGTCCGTAGACGTCGGCGTCAAGCAGGCCCACCGCCGCCCCCGCGCGCGCCAGAGTCACCGCCAGATTGGCGGCCACCGTCGACTTGCCGACGCCCCCTTTGCCGGAGGCGACGGCAATCGTGTTCTTGACCCCCTTGATCGGTTCGGCGTCCGCCTTACCACCGCCGCTGGCCCTGACCTTCGTCGTCCAGGCGATCGTCACCTGACCAAGCTCAGGGATCGTGGCCAGCGCCGCTCGCAGCTCCTCCTCGATCCGATCCTTATATGGAGTCAACGGGCTCAGCAATTCGACGGTGAGCGCGATGTCCGTCCCGCTGATCTCGACCCGCGTGATCATCTTGAGCTCGACCAAGCCGCGCCCAACCTCTGGTTCCCGCACGGCGCTGATCGCGCGAATGACCTGTTCTTCGGTCAGTTGGCCGGGACCAGTCGGCCGCTCCGTTGTCGTTGACATGCGTGGATTCCCTTCATCAAATGATCGTTGCACCGCGCGGTGCCAGCAGGCGGTCGGCGTCGCAACGTCATGAGTGTAGCGAATGGGGGCCAGTCGGAGCCGTTGGGGACGAGTCCGGTATCCAGTAGGATTCCCGATCCCCCGTCATTTAAGCTCCGGAGGTCGGTTCCCCTCGCCAGATGCGCTCGATCACTGGCACCGCCGCGGCGATTGGGAGGGCGACCAGCACCCCGATGATACCCAGAAGCTCCCCACCGATCAGGACCGCGATCAGGACCGCAAACGACGAGATGCGGAGGGTGTCTCGGTAGACCCGGGGTACGATCAGGTAGTTCTCGACCTGCTGATAGGCGAGGTAGGCCACGACCACAATCACCGCCGTCGGCAGCGAGACCGTCAGAGCCAGCAGCGCCGCCGGCACCGTCGCGATCAGGATACCCGCGATTGGGATCGCGTCGGCGATGGCCGCCAGCAGAGCAAGCAGCAGCGGTTGCGGCACCCCGGCGATCGAGACGACGCCAAAGCTGAAGAGACCGAACAAGACCGACGTGATGACCTGACCGATCACGTACCCGCTGACGACGTGACTGATCTCGGGTAACGCCTGTCGAACCTTGAATCGCTGCTGCGCTGGCGCGTACCGCAGCACCCAGTCCAGGACGCGCTCCCCGTCAACCAACAAGTACACCGTGAGCACCAGCAGAAGCAGGGCATTCGTGATCCCCTGGACAACACCGGCCCCCACCCGCAGGACGCCGGAGAAGAACGTGCTGGGATCAGCCGCACCCTGATTTGCGACGTCGCGTAGCCGGCCAAAGAGGGCCGGATTCCGGTTAAGAACCCCTTGCGCCTTGTCCACGTACGCCGGTAGGTTCTGTGCGAACTGGGTCGCCTCGTCGATCACCGGCGGCACAAGAATCGACAACGCGAGCGCCGCCACAACGGCGAGCACGGCGACGATCAGCGCGACGGAGAGCGACCGCGGCCACCCCCGCCGTTCGAGCCGGGTCACCAAGGGATCCAGCGCGGCGGCCAGCAGCAGCCCTACGAACAACAGAAGGAGAAGCGACCACAGCTTAACGAGGAGCCAGAGGAGCCCAAGCGTTAACACGACCTTGAAGATGGTCCGGGTCGGTAGCTCGATCCGGGTCGTCAACGCCGGGGAAGTCTCCGCCAACCTGACACCGCCAGGTGACGCGACCGGCGACGCGTCCGCGCTTGCCCGCTCGACGACGAGCGAGCGATCGTCAATGGTCATGTCCACATCATCGAGAATGACGCCTCGCTCTCCACCTCGACGACCTCAACCCAGCAACCCGGCGGCGAGATTCGACCCAGCCGCTACCGGTGACGGAACGTGATACGTCCGCGCGTGAGATCGTAGGGGGAGAGTTCGACGATGACCCGATCGCCGGGGAGCACGCGGATATAGTTCTTCCGCATCTTGCCGCCAAGGTGACCGAGGACGTTGTGACCGTTGTCGAGCTCGACGGTAAACATCGCGTTCGGCAGGGCGTCAACGACGCGGCCCTCCACCGCGAGCGCGTCCGGATCTTGGCGTCGGGGACGCTCCTCGGTCGGGGTCGCGGGTGGGCGGACGGGACGGGGTGGCTTACGATAGGCCGGTTTCTTCGGCAACGGTGACCTCCTGAAGAGACACTAAATGACGCTCTTCCGCACGCTGGCGGAACAATAACAACGGCGGCAACCTTGGTCACCACCCCGACGTCGCGCGCTTAGACCGACGCCCCTGGAACGCGTTCCGCGACCACTTCATCGGCCATCATCGCTTCGGTCCTGGCCGCGGCGGCAACCGACGTCGACTCGCCGCGGGACCTGGGCGCCACGCGCGGTTTTAGCGAGCCGTCTCCATCCAATACGGGAGGCGGTTCGGCGAGAACCCATTGACGAAGCTCACCGAGCGACTCTTGCGCCAGCCAGCCGCCAAGATCGGCGCGGATCGCCGCTGTGGCCTCGGCCAACTCACTGCGGGTCATGCTCGATCCGCCGAGCCAGGGCCGTTCAGCCGGGTCGCCACGCCCACCTGGCAAGCACCGATAGATCCGGAAGCACCAGTACCGGGGCTCCCTTGGATCACGGGCCGGTTCCAGCCGGTAGAGCCGACCGGTCGCACGCACCTTGAACGAAAACCCGATCCCCTCGGGAGTCCGCGACGCGAGCACGTCGACGCTATCGTCCATCACGCCTCCGGTTCCCGTAGCGAGTGGTTGAGCCTCGATAAGAAAGGATGCAGCCCGTGACTCCACTCACTCTGCACGATACACCGCACCCATGATGATGGCTAATCCCTTGCCCGGATGATCAAGCACCGCCCCAGCGCCAGGCGTTGCCGGCGCTTCACATCCTCCGACGATGAAGCAAATGGCTCCAATAATGTGGTCCGAGGGCCAAGGACAATGGTATCCAAAGACACTGGTCCATCCACCGCTCACGCGGTGACGCACCAGGTTGTGCCCGGTGCGTGTGTGCGTCTAGCGTACCATAAACGAGACGCTGAGCGTGGGCGGGCGTCAGCGGAGCGGCGACTCGCCTGGCTCCGCCGAGGTCGTCGGCTCGCATTTCACGGCACGTCTTATGTAAAAAATGGTGGTCCCAGCCTGCCGCCTGACACGTGGTCAATCGGCCGTGCTGAGGCGATAATGGCCCTCGCCGGAGACAGAGTGACGGTCAGTGCTACACTGGTCTAGCACAGGGCGCGGCAAGGCGCAGAAAGGACAAGGTTCGTGGCCACCGGAACGATTAAGACGATTCGCGATGATAAGGGGTTCGGATTCGTTACCCCAGATGGAACCTCGGGTCGGAATGACCTGTTTTTCCATCGATCGGCAGTCGAGGACAATGCGTTCGACATGCTCCGTGAGGGGCAGCGGATTAACTTTGATGAGGAGCCCGATCCCCGGGATCCGACCCGCCGTCGTGCGGTGCGGGTAACGGTGGCGGAAGACGACGTTTAGCGGTCCTTCCCCGCGCGGGACTGTCTGAGCGTTTGGCACTCCGTCAAACGGTGCAAAGTGAGTTGGGAACGAGCCGGGGACGTGCCCCGGCTCGTTTCACGTTAATTCGGTCTCCACCGCGTTACCCGCGGACGCCGTGCTCACGCGTAACCGAGGCATACCATCGACCGCTGCGTTTGATCGTGCGGACCTGCGTCGCGTAGTCGACGTGCGTCAACCCGAAACGGCGTGCGTAACCGAAGGACCATTCGAAGTTGTCCAGCAGGGACCAGGCAAAGTAGCCGCGAAGCGGAACGCCCGCCTCGATCGCGCGGTACGCCTCCAGCAGGTGGTCGTGCAAGTAGGCCTCCCGTTCGGGATCGTCGACCGCGCCATCAACCAGGCGATCGTCGAAGGCGGCCCCATTTTCCGTCACGTAGATCGCCGGCGGCGCATAGTCGCGCTGGACGCGCGTTAGGACATCGAAGAGACCTTCAGGGTAGACCTCCCAGCCCATGGCCGTGGTCGGTCGACCAGGCGGCACGATGAGCGACGCCTGGACGGGCGTGGCACCGGCGTCGTGGCGGACGACCGCGCGGAAGTAGTAATTGACGCCGAGGAAGTCGATTGGCACGCTAATCCGTGACAGATCGCCGGCCCCCATCTCTGGCACGGCCTCGCCGTACCAGTGCCAGAGGTCGTCGGGATAGCTGCCTCGGAAGAGCGGATCGAGGAACCAGCGATTGTGATAGCCATCGTAGCGATCGGTGGCCTCGGCGTCGGCGTTGGAGTCGCCATCAGGCTTGACCGGGGAAAGGTTGAGCGTCACGCCAATCTGGTCCGAAGCGGAGAGCTCGGTGCGGAGGGCGGTCGTTGCCTCGGCGTGGGCCAGAAGCTGGTGGTGGGCCGTGCGGAGCGCCGTTTGGAGGTCACGCCCGCCAGGGGCATGGACGCCCATCAGATGACCGAGGAAGCTTGCCACCCACGGTTCGTTGAGGGTGATCCAGTGATGCACCTCGCCACCGAGCGCCATCCCGAGCGCTTGCGCGTACTCACCGAAGCGGCCGACAGTATCCCGGTTCGCCCAGCCACCAGCGTCCTGCAGCGCCTGCGGTAAATCCCAGTGGTAGAGCGTGAGGAACGGCTCGATGCCGGCCGCGCGGAGGGTGTCAACGAGACGCTTGTAGAAATCAATGCCTGCCGAGTTTGGCCGTCCGGCGCCGCTCGGGAAGATGCGAGGCCAGGAGACGGAGAAGCGATAAGCGCCGAGACCCAGATCACGCATGATCGCGACATCCTCGGGATAGCGGTGGTAGTGGTCGCAGGCGATGTCGCCGGTGTCGCCGCCGAGGATCTTGCCAGGGGTATGGGAGAAGGTGTCCCAGATCGACGGACCGCGCCCGTCCGCATCGGGCGCTCCCTCAATTTGATAGGCCGCGGTCGCGGCGCCCCAGATGAAGTCGGCAGGGAAGATCGCGTCGGCGGACGGCATCGGGTGCAGCTCCTTAAGTCAGAATACTGGTCGAGAGACGATGCGGAGACAATTATCGCAGTCGCGGCTGGCATGCGGATTGGAGGAGATTGGGACGCCGGGAAGGGTGACGGTCTTGACAGACGGGCGGGAGCGGAGGATACAGCTCATCCGCGCCCCGGGCCTGGCTCTCTGCAGGAGGCTCAGGAGAACGTCGAGTGAGGAGTGAATGGGCATGGCGTTCGAAACCGCCTTCACGATGGACACCTCGGGCATCAAGTTCGGACCGGGCGTCACGCGCGAGATCGGGGACGACATGGCACGGCTTGGGGCAAGGCGCGTGCTGGTGGTGACCGATCCGCGACTGGCCGACGGTGAAACGGTGGCGATCGCTCGGGAGGCGCTACGGCACGAGGGGATCGATGAGACGCTCTTCGCGGATGTGCGGGTCGAGCCGACGGACGCTTCGTTCCAGGAGGCGATCGGGGTCGCGACCGAGGGGGCGTTTGATGGCTACGTGGCGGTTGGCGGCGGTTCGGTAATCGACACCGCTAAGGCGGCGAACCTCTACGCGACCTATCCCGCTGATTTGCTCGCCTACGTCAATCGTCCGATCGGTGAAGGGAGACCCGTTCCCGGTCCGCTGAAGCCGCTGATCGCCGTGCCCACCACCGCCGGCACCGGGAGTGAGACGACAGGCGTCGCCATCTTCGACCTGGTCGCGATGCACGCGAAGACGGGTATCGCGCATCGCGCCCTACGACCCATCCTCGGCATCATCGACCCCGACAACACACGGACGATGCCACCGATGGTTGCCGCCTGCTCCGGGCTCGACGTGCTCAGTCACGCGCTGGAGTCGTACACGGCGCTGCCGTACCACCGGCGACCCGCGCCGGAGGAGGCGAGCCTCCGGCCCGCCTACCAGGGCGCAAACCCGATCAGCGACATCTGGGCGGCGCGCGCCATCGAGTTGCTCGCCGCCAATCTCGTTCGCGCCGTCGAAGATCCAGCGGACGACGAGGCGCGGGGGCAGATGATGCTGGCAGCCGCGTTCGCCGGGATTGGTTTCGGCAACGCTGGTGTCCACTTGCCACACGGGATGTCGTATCCCGTTTCGGGAATGGTCCGCGAGTTTGTCCCCGAAGGCTATCCGAGCGACCACCCCATCATTCCGCATGGCATGTCGGTGATTCTCCACGCGCCGGCGGTTTTTCGGTTCACCGCGCCGTCCGATCCCGCGCGTCACCTCGAAGCCGCGCGATTGATGGGAGCGGACATCCGAGGTGCGGGCGAGGAGGACGCCGGGGAGGCACTGGCGGACGCTGTCGTCGGGGTGATGCGGCGGACGGGGATGCCGAACGGGCTTCGGGCGGTCGGGTTCGGGCCCGCCGACGTCGACGCGCTGGTGGCGGGGACACTACCCCAGCATCGGGTGACGAAGCTCGCGCCGCGGCCGGCCAGCGAGGAGGAATTGCGGCGTCTCTTCCTCGACTCGATGACCTGCTGGTGAGGCGGTGAAGACGGAAGCGGGCCGACGCGAGGGAGAGAGGGGGCGTTTCTGTACGGCGGCGTAGGGAACCATTGGCCCCGCTTTGATGAGGCGGCACTCAGCGGGGAGGCGCGGCGTTCGGGCGGGATGGCGTCGGCGTTTGATGGGACATCCAGGCGACAAGGGAGGCCGCGAGGGCAAAGAGCGGCAGGCCGAGACCGAGCGCGGTGAAGCCCCCGATGGCGAGGAGCAGTCCGCCGAGGGCGGCGCCGAGGGCAGAGCCGAGGTTGAAGATCGACCCGTTGAGCACCATGGTGGTTCCAGCGCCGGCTGTGGTCTCGGCGGCGAGCAAGGTCGCGACACCGACGAAGGCGACGGCACCGGTTAAAGCGGCCGGTGTGAGGAGGATGAGGGTGGTGGGAACGCCGAGCGGCAGGACGAAGAGGGCGGTCAGGAGCAGACCTTGGGCGGCGGTCGTGATCGCCACGAGAGGGCGCGGGGGGATGCGGCGCAAGCGTGTGGCCGCGGCAAGCGTCCCGATGAGGACACCACCGCCGGCGGCGAGGTAAGCGACCGCGACACCAGTGGAACCGAGACCTCGCTCCCGGGTAAGGAATGCGCCGAGGTAGGTGAGAAGTCCGATCCAGCAGACGGCGCGGAGACCGCTGACGGCGTAGAGGGCCGTGAGCGAGCGGTCGGCGAGGACCGGACGATAGGCGGCGAGCAGCGCTGGGACGTGGGATCTCGTAGCCCGCGGGGAGTCGGCCGGGAGCCAGCAGGTGGCGAGCCAGGCCGCGCCGAGCGTGGCGACTCCCGTGGCGACGAAGATAGGTCTCCAACCGACGAGACCACCGATCGCGGTCAGGAGGGGTACGCCCGCGACCGTGCCCAAGGGAAGGGCGGCCGATGTCCAGGCGATGGCGCGTCGCTGGGATTCGCCGCTGAAATGGGAACTGGCGAGGGCGAGAGGGAGCCCGAAGAGGACCGCGTCACCAAGACCGCCGACGACGGCCAAGGTGAGGAGGACGCCGTAGGATGGGGCGATACCCGTTCCGGCGAGATTGATGGCGACGGCGACGATGCCGCCGATGACAAGCCGGCGCGGACCGTAGCGGTCCGCCAGCGGTCCGATCGCGAGACCGCGCAGGGCGCTGAGCAGGGTGACCGCGGTCGTGACCTGGCCGAGAAGGGGGATTGTCGTGTGGAGATCGCCGGCTACCCGCGGGAGGAATGGAGCGAGCGCGGCGAAGTTGATGACGGCAAGGAACATGGCCAGGCAGAGAACCGCCAGGATGCGGATGTCGCTGGCCGGGGTGGAAGGTTGCTGGGTTCCAGTGGGCGTGGCGGGGGCGACAGTCATGGCGTTGCGGGTCATGTGCCCTCCTGGTCGCTGCGGACGACCGTTGGGAGCACCGCCGCTTACCGGGACGGTCTCGGGCGGAAGCTCTCGTCGTTCGGCTCACCTCAGGGTGGGACGAATGGCGCTTCCGGTCGATGATGATGGGGCGGAGTGTATGCGATGAACGAGCGCGGCGTGAGGTGACCTGGGCTTGACCGCGCGGGGTCGCTTGGACCAGGGCTGTGCGGGACGATCGGCAGGGCGATGGACCAGGACGCGGACTGGCGCGTGGCGGCGCCAGGGGCGACCATGATAGGGATCGGGGCGGAGTCGCGGCGACGTATCGCGGTGATGGTCAGTGGGGTGACGAGGAGGAGGACGGTGAGCGACGGGACGAGTGAGACGACGCGAAAGATCCTCCGGGTGTTGGAGGGTGACGCGCGGCGGAGCGCAGGGCAGGTCGCCGCGATGGTTGGCGTTCCAGAGGAGGAGGTGGCGGCGACGATCGCGCGCTGCGAGCGGTCGGGCGTGATTCGCGGCTATCGAACGACAATCGCCTGGGATCGCGTCCTGGATGACCGGGTCGTGGCCTTCATCGACGTCAGTGTCTCGCCGCAGCGCGACGTTGGGTTTGACCAGGTGGCGGCTCGGATTTACCGGCATCCCGAGGTGCGGAGCGTCCACCTGGTTTCCGGCGGGCACGATTTGCGAGTGGTCGTCGAGGGGTCGACGATCCGCGAGGTTGCGGCGTTCGTGGCGGAGAAGCTGGCCTCCGTCGATCACGTGACGGCGACCAACACCCACTTTCTGTTGCGGGCCTACAAAGAAGACGGGGAGATCATGGTCGAGGAGGAGAGCGACGACGACCGCCTGGCGGTGACACCATGAAGCTGGCGCGGACGGTCGAGGGGTTGGCGCCGTCGGGGATTCGCCTCTTCTTCGACGGGGTCGCCGAGATGGACGACGTGATCTCGCTGGGGGTCGGCGAGCCGGATTTCGGAACGGCCTGGCGGGTGCGCGAAGCGGCGATCTATGGGCTGGAGCGGGGCCGGACAACGTACACCGCGAACTCAGGCTTACTGGAGTTGCGACAGGCGGTGGCGGGGCACCTGCGACGGCGCTATGGACTGGAATACGACCCGGCCAAGGAGCTGCTGATCACGGTCGGGGTGAGCGAGGCGCTCGATCTGGCGTTGCGAGCGCTGCTCGATCCGGGCGATGAGGTGCTGGTGCCTGAACCGAGCTACGTCGCCTACCCGCCATGCGTCGTCCTCTCGGGCGGGGTGCCGGTGGCGCTGCCAACGCTGGCGGAGGACGCGTTCGTGCCGAAGGCGAAGGCGGTGACGCGACTGGTGACGGCGCGGACGCGGGTTCTGCTGCTGAACTATCCAAACAATCCGACGGGCGCGGCACCGACACGGGCGGAGTTGTTGGAACTGGCTGAGGTCGTGCGGCGGCACGATCTAACCGTGATCAGCGACGAGATCTACGACCGGCTCAGTTACGACCGGCCGCACGTCGCCTTCGCGTCGCTGCCGGGGATGGCGGAGCGGACGCTGCTGCTGAACGGGTTTAGCAAGACGTATGGGATGACCGGCTGGCGGGTGGGCTACGCGGCGGGACCGGCCGAGCTGATCGGGGGAATGACGAAGATTCACCAGTACACGGCGCTCTGCGCGGGACGGTCGGCGCAGGAGGCGGCGATCGTGGCGCTGCGGGTGCCGGAGCGCGAGGTGCAGGCGATGGTCGACGACTACGACGCGCGGCGCCGCTTGATCGTCGGCGGGTTGAATCGGATCGGACTGCCGTGCCATCTGCCGGCGGGCGCGTTTTACGCGTTTCCCTCGATCGCACCGACGGGTCTATCGGCGCAGGAGTTCGCGGAGGGGCTGCTACATGAGGGACGTGTGGCAGTTGTGCCGGGTGACGCATTCGGCGCGGGTGGAGCGGGGCACGTGCGGTGCGCCTACGCGACGGGCCTCGATCAGATCGAGGAGGCGCTGGAGCGGATCGAGCGGTTCGTGGTGAGCCTCCAGGGCGGGCGGCGGATAGCTAAGGGTCTGACGGCGGCGGTGTAGGCGGCGATCGAGGGCGGGGAGCGCTTGGCGATCCGCTGGCACTCGTCTTGCAGCCAGGTGGCGATCGACATCATGGATTTGGATGCCTTTGTGAGGAGGAGCGGGATGTCCGACGATCACAGTGCTGGGGACGCGCGGCAACCATACGCCGACCGGGGTGGACCAGCGGGGCGGCACGCGGAGACGCACGACGTGCGACGGGAGGCGTTGACGAATCCGACGGGACCGGCACCAGTCGATGAGAGCTTCGCGGAGCAGTTGGCGCCGGACACTTCGACGGCGGAGCCAGGCGGACACGCGGATGAGAGCTTGTCCGCGGCTGACGACAAGCGGCTTCGAGAGCGGCTGCCGGACCTCGACAACGCCGAGTTGTCGCGGCTGGCGGTGCTCGAAACGGGGACATCCCTGGAGCAGGGCGGCACCTACCTCGATCTCGACGACCTGCGGCGGGGACCGTTCAAGGCGCTCGGTGGCCAGAGCGCGGAGCAGGGCAGCCGGGTAATCGCCAAGCGCGATACGGACTACGAGCTCTGGAACCGGCTGGCCGGGGACCGCGAGGCCGAGGTCGAGCGGCCAGGGGAGACTAAGGACTGAGGACTCAGGACTCACGACTCAGACGAGTGGAGGCCTGAACGGCTGGTGGGCGGGGCGCACTTCTCAGCTTTCCTCTCATGACGATTGACGAATGGGGAGACGATACCCTCGCGGTCAGGCCGCCGGCACGGTGCGGACGGCCCCGCGCGCTCAGGCCGCCGGCACGGTGCGGACGGCCCCACGCGCTCAAACCACACGACGCCAGAGGGGAGAGGGAGAGAGGGAAAGACGGAAGGAGGACGACGAGCGGAGGATACCGGCTGGCGATGGGGGACGCGATACGCGGTCACGGCGGGGGTGAGGGTCCGCTACGCGACGACGGGGAGGGACTCGGGGTGACCCGGGTGAGTTCCGGGGGTGCTGATAACGGGGGACCACCCCGGAGGGATTCAGGCACTGCCCAGGCATGCCCATCACTCACGGGTGCCGCTTAAGGAGTAGAATATATGTTCTGATGTCGATTGTCAAGAGGGTGAGCGTCGCGTTTTTTGGCAGATCTTCGGGATCCGCCAGGCGTGAGGGTTTGACGGAGGCGAGCGCGGTAGGGCCAATCGCGAGGATCGCGAGAGTGATGTGGACGGCGGAGCGATATCGCCCGTCGCTTCAACACCAGCGCAGCGAGACGGTCGACGGGTTTGAAATGCAGTTCGGGACCAATTACCCCGGGCCGTTCGCGCTGACCCGCGAGCTCATCTCTACTGCTGGGGCAACCCCCATCCCAGGGTGCGCTGACGTCCCTGTTTGCCACCATCTCCGCCGCCGCCAAAAGCGGCCACTCCTTCGCACCCAACGGCTTTCGCGAGCTGAGGGGCACGCCCGCGGAGGTTAGGGTTTCGGACCGGGCCAACGACACGACGGTCGCCGCCCGGCTTTGGCACACCTCGCAGGAGCTCACCGGGGGAACGCCCGCGGCGGCGGCTTGGGCGGCATGCTTGCGCGTTTTGGAGCACGACCAAGCGGTCGCAGACACCATCAGGACATCCACGAACGGAGCCTGTGAGCTAAAGGATTCGACCGATATCCTTGGGAGGAGCCACACTTGAGACCGCGCATACCGTTCACGCGTGCGCTCCAAGGGAGACGCGAATCATGACCACCTATCAAGACGATGCATCGACGACCGCGCTGGAAGCTTCACGCCCCCTTGGGGACATTTCTCAGGAAACGGCTCGGCATTCGGTGAACCATTTTGAGGCCGAGAGTCGGGCCGACATCTTCGTTGCCCATGCCTTCGAAGAGGCGCGAGTCGACCTCGGTGAAGTCCGGATGAACTACTGCGTCGTCGGGGCCGCCAACCGTCCCGCGCTGCTGCTGATCCCCGGCCAGGCCGAGTCGTGGTGGGGCTACGAGGACGCCTTGCCGTATCTGGCGGAGCACTTCCAAGCCTACGCCGTCGACTTGCGCGGCCAGGGTCGATCCACGTGGACACCCGGCCGCTACACGCTCGACAACATGGGAAACGACCTCGTCCGGTTCATCGATCTCGTCGTCAGACGTCCGACGATCGTCAGTGGGCTTTCGTCGGGCGGCGTTCTCTCGGCCTGGCTGTCCGCGTACGCGAAGCCCGGTCAGGTTCGCGGCGCCATCTGGGAGGATGCTCCGCTCTTCGCGTCGGAGGTCAACCCCGCCTGGGGTCAATCGATCCGCCAAGGGCTCGGCCCTCTGTTCGCCCTGTGGAGCAAATGGCTCGGTGATCAGTGGACGATCGGCAACTGGGCAGGGATGCAGGCAGCCGCGGCCACTGAGCTTCCGGCATGGCTGCCGGCCGCGCTCGCCGCAATGAGCACGAAGCGAGATGGGGCAGGTGCCGGGCCGCCGCAAAATCCCAGCGGGCCACCACAGAATCTCCTAGAGTACGACCCGGAATGGGGACGCGCGTTTTCCAGCGGGACGGCCACCGCGGGCTGCGACCACGCCCGCATGCTCGCCAGTGTTCGGGTGCCGGTGCTGTTCACCCACCATTTTCGGATGGTCGACGATGCGACGGGTACCGTCATGGGCGCGATCTCCGACCTCCAAGTGCGCCACGCCCGCGAGCTCGTCACCAGTGCCGGTCAACGCTTCGACTATCACTCCTTCCCGCACATGCCCCACTCGATGCACAGCCAAGATCCGGAGCTGTTCGCGCGGACCGTCACCGACTGGTCCGCGACGCCCCCACAAGACCCCGCCGTCACCGTGAGGTGAGACGGACGGGGTCCAGCCGCATCCTTCCCGTTTAACATCATTGGGCGCTGGAGACGCCGAATCGTCGGCGCCCGCGCCCGCCGGGGCGGCCAACGCCGGTCCGGGTCTGGTGCATGCCGACGCGTCCCTTTCGGTCGGTACGCCCCCCGCGCCCAAACCCGGTGATCGCCCCTTACCGGGCCGACGGGCGGCACAGAGAACTCTCGATCCGCCAGCGACGGGCTGACGAGGCGGTAGTCATCAGCCGGGTCGCCGCGACAGAAACGCGGGTTCCCGAGCGGCTCGCCGACGTCCAGGACCGCCGCGTCCCCGGTCGAGGCGCGAAGCAGAATCCGTGGCATTGCGTCCGGCTCAGGCGAGGTGACAGGCGGGCTGCCCATCGATCGTGGCCGCGAACCGCCGGTGAGCGTTTAAGCACACCGCGCCCGTCGAAGGCATCGGAGCGATGCGCCGCGAGATCATACGAATCGCTGACCGGTACGCCGCGGCTCAAGAACTTCTCGATGCCGGGCTCCGGCTTGCGGGGGCGCCAAATCAACACGTGCCGGTTGCCGAGCGGGGCGAGCCGGGACGGCGTCCTACGACGGGTCGAGCAGGCAGCCACCCAGGGTGCACGCGGTAGCCTGCCGAGGTCGCTAATCGTTCCAGACGGCGCGGATCCGGTCGAGATCGACCCGGGCCTGGCGGACACCCGCCTGGTGAGCGTCCCCGACCCGCCCGGCATCCATCAGGTTGGCGCCTCCGCCGCTGATGGCGAGGAACTCCTCGCCCGGCTCGATCACCTCCAGGGCATCTCCGCGATCGCGCACCGTGTTCAGCTCGGCCCCCTGGGCCGCTACCCGGGCCGAGACCGTCGGGTCGCTCACGCCATCCGGGAGGCTCAGGGGGAAGCACGAGATGACCACGACCCGCTCCTGGCCGGCGGCGAGGTCGGCGTTGAGGGGGGACCGCAAGCCGCCATCCATATAGCGCCGGTTGTCGATCGTCACGGGCGGAAGAATGAACGGCACGGAGCAGCTCGAGGCGACCGCCCGCTGCAACGGCACGCCGCTCCCAGCGTCCCACACCTGCCGCGTCCCGGTCTCCACGTCGATGGCCGTGCAGGCGAAGCGGCGCGGCCAGGCTTTGCCGTCCAACTGGGCGAGGAGGCCGAGGAAATGTTCTTCATCGATGGTCGTCGCCTCGACCGCCAGTCGCCCCAGGTCGTGGAGACCCTGCTCGGGCGACGCGCTCGCCGCCGCGTTCGCCATCGCGTCGAGCAGTGCCTGCGAAGCGACCTTCACCTGCTCAGCGTCGAGAGTGGCGCCGAAGGCGGCGACGGAGTTCAGCGCGTCGGCCGGGTCCATCCCGAGGGCAAGGTGCGCGCCAACGACTGACCCGGCTGAGGTTCCGACGATCAGGTCGGCATCGGTGAAAACGACCCCACCTTCGGCGAATCCGGCCAGGAGGCCGACTTCCCAGGCGATGCCGAGCGCTCCCCCGCCACCCAGGACCAGCGCGCGGGACGCGGGCCGACCATCATCACGACGATTTCCGGTGGCGACCACCGGGCTGGCCTCGGGACTGCCATCCTGCGCAGCAACCACCCCGGCCCGTGCCAAGCCGGCCCCGATGGCCATCGCCGAGGCGCCATGGGCAGCGGCTCGGACCACGAACGCCCGGCGGTCGATTCGAGCATCGCGCAGTTTCTCGATAAACAAGTTGAACCGCGGGTCCATCGTCTTCCTCCATCGTGTTCACGTGTCGCCGGCATCTCCGGCCATCGGGGGTAGTCGCCGCCGGTCACCTCGGTCCTCGTGCTCGCCGCCGGCATCGCCCCTGGCTTCGAGGAGCGGCCACTGGGCTGACTAATTGGCTCCGTCCAGCGATGGGCGGCGCGTCTACGGATGTTGGGAGATGGGGCGGAACGCCGATCGACGCGGCTCGCCGGTCGGTCTCGTCACGGAGGCCGCGACCAGCACCGCGCGCCGCCGGCTCAGCAGCCGGACCGCCTTCGCTATCAGGCGATTCAGCCGGCCCGAAATGACGCTGGGCGGCGGCGTACGGCGGTCGAGCGCCCGCAGTGCCGTTTCCACCACTTGCCGCGGCGTCTCAAACGCGGCGCGACTGGTCGGCTCCTCCGTGCCCAGGATGTCGTTGAACTCGGTGCGGGTCGCGCCGGGAGAGAGGGCGATCACACGCAGCCCGGTGCCGAGGGATTCTTGCCAGAGGGCCTCGGTGAAACTCAGCACGAAGGCCTTCGCCGCCGCGTAGACGGCCATGTTCGGGATGGGCTGGTACGCCGCCATGCTCGCGACGTTGATCAGCACCCCAGTGCCGGAGGCGCGCAGCCGCTCGATGAACGCCCGGCTGACGTCAACGACGCTGGCCACGTCGACGGTGATCTCCTCCCGGAGGCGCTTCGGATCCTCGGTGTGGAACGGACCGAAGGTGCCGAACCCCGCGTTGTTGACGAGGCTCGTCACGGGAAGGCCGCGCCGGGCCACCTCCTCCGCGAGCGTCTGACCGGCGGCGGGGAGACTCAGGTCGAGCGGGATCGCCGTGGCCCGAATGCCGTAGGTCGTGGTGAGCTCGGCGGCTAGCTTCTCGAGACGGTCCAGGCGTCGGGCGACGAGCACGACGTCCGAGCCCCGCTTGGCGAGTTCACGCGCGAACTCGACGCCGATGCCGGAACTGGCGCCGGTAATAAGGGTGGTTTGCCCGTGGTAGTCGACGGCGGTCATGGCTGCTCCTACGATACCGAGTGCGAACGAAAGAGCCGGCGCGTTGCCGGGCGGGGAGAGCGCCGCGAGGAACGATCCGCACCCGCTACGCCCCAGTACACCATGATTGACACTCAATGTCAATACTGTCTTATGGTGTTACTTTAGCCGGAATGGTATGCTGAACGCATGGGTTCTTCCGTCACTGACACCTCAGGGTTGCGAGCGCGCACCCGTCGAGCCGTGCAGGCTGAGATCGGCGGCGCGGCCACGCGCCTCTTCCTCGCCCAGGGCTTCGACGCCACTACGATGGAGCAGATCGCGCACGCGGCCGGCATCTCGCGCCGCTCCCTGTTCCGCTACTTCAGCACGAAAGAGGACATCGTCCTTGGCACCCTCGTCGAGGCGGGGCGGGTCGTGCAGACCGCCCTGGAAGCTCGTCCAGCGAGTGAGCCCCCATGGGAGGCACTGCGTGCCGCCTTCGCCTCGCTCACCGACGACCCGGAGTACTCACCCGAGAGGAACCTCAAGCTCTCGAAGATGCTCTACGGCACTCCCTCGCTGCGCGCCGGCCATCTGGAGAAGCAGCTGCGGTGGCAGGAGCTCCTCGTCCCGAACATCCAAATGCGCTTGGGCGCGGCGCCCGGCGACGCGTCCGATCCGCGGGCGCAGGCGATCGTCGCCTGCGCCCTAACCTGCCTCGACGTCGCGATCGAGATCTGGGCCCGGCGGGATGGCGAGGCAGACCCCGGCCACCTTTTCGACGAGGCGGTCGCCGCGGTCCGCGGTTAGCTGGTTCTTGACGTGGCACCTCGCGTCAGCGCGGACCGCGCGCGGCGTCGGCCACGAACGGCCCGGGGGACACCCGTCAGCTTGGCGGCTGCACCGGATCCATGGAGAGGCGCGCCCAGGCGATGCGCCCCGCTTCGATCGCCTGAATGGTCGTGCCCCGCAGCTCGAAGGGCGAGCCATCGGCTTGGGTGCCCCAGAAATGCATCTCCGCCCAAACCGTGTTCCCGGTCTCGCTCCAGCGGAGCGTCTCCACCCGCAGGTCTGGTGTCGCCGCGAACATCGCTGTCCAGTTCCGGCGCACTCCCTCAGGCCCACGGAAGGCCCGCTCGGGGTGCAGGGGCTGCTCGCTCTGGAAGTCGGGGGCGAAACACGCCGCCATCGCCTCGGGATCATGGGCGTTCACCGCCTGCAGAAGTCGCTCCACGACCTCTCGCGGCGACGTCTCCTCGCTCGAAACGACCGTGTCGTTGTCGACCATCGACGCGCCTCCTGAACCCAGATTCGCCACCCTTGGCGCTTCTCCGCCCCGAACGACGAGGAGGCGGGGCGCCGAAAACCCCCCGTCCTGTTGCCTGGGGGACCAGTCCGCACCCCGTCGCCGCGCGACGAGCGCCCGCGCCGACACCCCCGCGCTAGGTTTTCCCATCGCGGCGGGCTACCGACCGGCGGATCACCAGGTTGGTCGGCAGCGTCCATTTGATCCGCCGCGCCATCGGTTGCTCCACACCATCGATCAGGCCGCGAAGGCGTTCGAAGGCGACGCGGCCCATCGCCTCTCCCGGGACCTGGACCGTGGTCACCGGCGGGTTCAATGCCTGCCCCACCTCGATATCGTCGAAGCCAACGATCGAGATATCGGCCGGGACAGACAACCCTCGCTCGTGGACGGCCCGGTAAGCGCCGACCGCGGCCTTGTCGCTGACGGCAAAAACGGCGGTCGGGGGCGCTGTCAGCCCCAACAGGTGGAGCATCTCGCCGTAGCCCTTTTCCCCGGAGCGCGAGCCGCGCGGCGCGATGAGCTCCTCGTCGGGTAGGACCCCCGCCTGGGTCATCGCCAGCATGAATCCGGCGAGGCGCTCACTCAACGTCCAGTACTTGGACGGTCCGGGGATGAAGCCGATGCGGCGATGTCCCATCCCGAGGAGGTATTGCGTCGCCTCGTAGGCACCGGCGAGGTTGTCGGGCACGACGGCGGGAATGTCCAGGCCGACAACGACGTGGTCGACCATGACCACGGGCAGGGTCGTCTCGACGGCGGCGCGCACCCAAACCGGGCTCAAATCACCGCCGCCGAGGATAATCACGCCCGCGGTCGAACCTTGCGCCCAATGTCCGGACTCCGGTTTGTCCTCGGGACTGACAAACTCCATCGCGATCCGGTAGCCGTGCTGCCGCGCCGTCGCCTCCAATCCTTGCAGGATCGCGCGGTTGAAGGGATCGGACATCGGGGCCACCGGCAGATGCTCGACGATGACGCTGACCGTCGGCGGCGTGCGCGGTGAACGTGGCACGGTTCGTTCGTACCCTAAGCTGCAAGCCGTCTCGACCACGCGTTGTCGGGTCTCCGGCGACACCCCCCCCTTGTCGTTGAGGGCGAGCGAAATGCTGCCCAAGGAGAGACCGGTGACCTGGGCGATGTCGGACAGGGTGACGCGACGACGTTCCATGTTCATCCTTCGTATCGACTGCTTACAACCTCATCGGGACCAGATCGCGACGGCACAAGCGCCGGGGCGGCAGGAGGCACGCGCTCTCAGAGGGAACCAGCCAGCGCGATAACGCGACGCCGGGTGCGCGTCAACGCTCGACCACCACGACGGGCGGGGACAAAGAACCATCGCCGTCCGCACGTCTCAGCTCCGCCTGAGCGCCGGCGATCGCCAGGTCGTCGCGGACAGGAACAGTCCCAGGGGAGCCGCCAAGAGGACGGGAACAATTGGTCCGAAAACCGTGCTCCCCAGCCAGGCAAGGACGAGCAGGGCGATGCTGGCAAGGGTCGTCAGCGGACTCGCGGCGGCAACCGCGAGGGAGGCGCGCCACAGCGGCACGCCGGTCATCCCGCCGGTGGTCGCCAGCGAAAACGCGGAGAAGGCGGCGAGCAGCGCCAGCGTGGCGACGCTACCGTCGACGAAGAGCGGGAGGAGCAGCCAGCGTTCGCCGGGATGAGCGGCGAGGAGGTTGCCCGTCCCGAGCAAGGCCGTGGCCACCACACCAGGCACCCCGCTGACGGCGGCTCCCGTTCTCCCGTGGCGACCCACCATCCGCGCGAAGGTGCGCAGCGAGGCGTCGTCGCCCAGGTTGAGGCGATCGGCGACCGCGATCGTCGCGGCCCAGAGCGGTCCGAGCGTCACGACCGCGACCAGGGGCGCCAGCAGCCACACCCCGGCCAGCGCCAGGAGCACCACCGGCATCGCGGCGGCGAGCAACAGGCTGTCGATGATGAGGAGGGTCGTCAGGTTCGACCAGATGGCGCCCGCCAGCTCCCCGAGGAACGCGGTCTCTTCGGTGCGCGGCTGAACGATGCTCTTTCGCTGCAAGGCGGCTAGCCTTTCATCCCGGTCATGGCGATGCTTTCGGTCAACGCCCGCTGGGTAAAGAGGAAGAGGACCAGGATGGGGACGGCGACCATCGACAGCGCGGCGAAGAGGACGACGGCGGAGCCACCGCCATAGGAGCCTTTGAGCGCGACGAGGCCAACCGGGAGCGTCATTCTCTCGGGCGAGGAGAGGAAGAGGTTGGGCCAGAAGAAGTCGTTCCAGGCGGCTTGAAAGACGAAGATGGCTAGTGCGGAGAGAGCGGGACCGGAGAGGGGCATGATGATCTGCCAGAGGACGCGCAGATGTCCCGCCCCATCGAGGCGCGCGGAATCCTCCAATTCGCGCGGGATCGAGAGAAAGAACTGGCGGAGGAGAAAGATGCCGAGGACGTTGATCGTGGCCGGCAGGTAGACGGCCTCGTGGGTGTCGAGGAGACCGAGCGAGCGGATCAGGATGAAGGTCGGGATGACGGTCACCTGCTGCGGCACCATCAGCGCCGACAGCAGCAGCAAGAAGAGGGCGTCGCGCCCGGGAAAGCGCAGCCGGGCGAAGGCATACGCCGCTAACGTGCTGGTGCCGACCGCGCCGACCGTGATGATCGTCGAGATTTTGAGGCTATTGAGGACCAGCTTCCCAAACGGAATGAGGGTGAAGACCTCCCGGTAATTATCCAGCGTCAGGTGGGTGGGCAGCCATTTCGGCGGCAGCGCGAAGGCGTCGGCGGTCGGCAGCACCGACGTCACCAGCGCCCAGTAGAAGGGAGCGAGCATGCACAATCCGGTCAGAATCAGCAGCAGGTTCAATAACCAGCCGCTGAGGTGGGCGAGCCCGAGGTGACGCCGGTGCATGCCGTTCCCGCTAATCGTAGTGGACCCAATAGCGACTCAATCGCAGTTGGAGCAGCGTAACCGCCATGATCACGAGAAAGACGATCAGGGCCATGGCGGAGGCATAGCCCATCTGAAACGAGCGGAACCCCGTTTCAAAGATGTGGAGAACCAGGCTGCGGGTGGCGTTGCCGGGACCGCCCTCGGTCATGATGAACATCGGCTCGAAGATCTGAAACGCGCCGATAAAGGTCAGGACGGTGGCGAAGAAGAGGGTCGGAGACATCATCGGGATCGTAATGTTGACGAAGCGCCGGAAGGGACCGGCGCCGTCGATCATCGCCGCCTCGTACAAATGGCGAGGCACACCCTGCAACCCCGCCAGCAAGATGATGAAGGTGAACCCGATCGTGCGCCACAGATCGACGAAGATGATCGCCGGCATGGCCCACCGGGGCGCCAGGAGCCAGTTCGGCGAGGTGATTCCCAGCCGGTGCAGGTAATAGTTGAAAAAGCCGAAGTTCGGATCGAGAGCATAGAGCCAGATGAGTGAACCCGACGCCCAGGAGATGAGCAGCGGAAAGAAGAATGCCGTCCGCAAAAAATAGCGGATCACCGACGGCATCGCCCGGTTCACCGCCAGCGCCAGCAGCAAGCCGAGCCCCAGATGGAGGACGATCGACCAGAAGGTGAAGACGAACGAGTTCGTGACCGCGGTCCGTGCGACCGGATCCGAGAGCAACGTGCGGTAGTTCTGGAGGCCAACGAAGGTCGCCGGGCTGAAAAGATCCCACTCAAAGAGACTGAGCGCGATGGCGCCAAGCAGCGGGCCGGCGATGAAGACCAGGAAGAGGATGAGCGCGGGACTGAGGAACGCGTAGGCGGCGAGCGCTTCACGCCGCGCCGACCCCGATCGGATCGCGCGACGTGAAGCACCCGCCATCAGGAGCGGGCGCGGATGAGCCGAGTTGGGAGGTGGTCCCATCCGCATCGTGCCCTTTCCCGCCCTTACAGATTGCCCTGGATCGTGGTGTTCAGGGCATTCAGCCCGTCCTCTGGCGTGACGTTGCCGACGAGAATCTGCTTGAAGGCATCCTCGATCGCCTTCTGGACGACGTTGCCCTTGTCTGGCGAAGGGATCGGCGTCGCGTATTCCAACGCCTCATACAGCTTAATGCTTCCAGCGGGGGCGTTGGCGAGATAGGCGTCGCTGTTCGCAACCGACTTCCGGCCCGGCACGATCGTGCCGCCCTGTTGGGCGAAATAGACGCTCGCCTCTTTCGAGGCGATGAACTTCACGAACGCCCAGGCCGCTTCCCGGTTCTTCGTCCCTTTCATGATCGGATAGGCGCCCCAGCCGACGGGTGAGCCCTTCTCCTTTTGGTGCGGCCAGGCGACGATCTTGATCTTATCGACGACGTTCAGCTTGCGCATGTTCAAGACCGGCCAGCGCCCACCCCCGAACATCGCCATCTTGCCTTGGGCCGTCGCCGTGAACTGATCGAAGGTGCCGCCGGGAACCGGGCTGATCTTCTTCTCGACGAGCGAGCGCATGAACGTCGCGGCCTCGATCGCCGCCGGGGAGTTGACGGTCGCCTTCGTCCAGTCCTCGCTCAGCGTGCTCGCCCCATTGGTCAGCAAGTAGGGCATGACGCTGATGAAGTACTCGGGCGTGACATTGATGCCATAGGCGCCACTGGCGACGATCTTCTCGCCGGCGGCGGTCAGGTCGGCCCAGGTCCAATCGTCGGTCGGCTCCGCGACGCCCGTCTTTTTGAGAACATCCGTGTTGTACCAGACACCCATCGTATTGAAGTCCCCTGGCAGGTAGAAGGTCTTGCCGTCGGGGGAATTGTTGTATTGCTCGTTCCACTTGATGAGGTTTGGGTGGATGTCGGCGAAGTAATCCGCCAGCTCATCCTTGTCCCGGTCGATCAACTCGTTGATCGGCTCGACCAGACCGCGACTCGCGAAGAGCCGCTGCCCCTCGGTCGCCACTTGAACGATGTCCGGCGTCTTGCCGCCGGCGATCTGCGTCGAAATCGAATCGAAGAACCCAGCCCAGTCGTTGACCGGGTTCGCTTGAGCGTGGAGGGTGATATTCGGATAGGTCTTCTTGAACAACGCGAAGAGCGCTTCCCAGGCCGGCACTTGGTCAGCCGTCCCCAGGTACGCCAGCGACAGACTCCCCTCGACCTGCGCCGTCGCTTGGTTCGCGGTCGTGCGGACCGCTGGCACCGCGAACCGGCCGGCCGCGGCGGCGGTCCGCGTGCCGGCCGCCGCCGCAGCCACGCTCAGGCCAATGACGCCGGTGCGCTGCAGTAGCCGCCTCCGCGAGAGACTGGGTTGGGCTGTCGCCTCCGATTCCGGACAGGTTTTTTCCATCATCACGTCGCTCCCTCACGCACGTCGCTTCGGCCGATTGCCCCGTTTGCTGGAGGTTCAATCTAGCACTGTGACTAAAAGTCGTCAATAGTTTTGAGAAATTTTTACAAAAAATGACGTGCGTTCATTGCCAACTTCACGTGGTTCCCTTAAGGTGATCCGCGGTTGTGACGAGTTCGCGGGGACCAGCGGGCGTCCCGCGAGCATGCGGGGTCGCGGTCGACACGTCGGCATCGAACAGGCTCCCACCCACGAAGCGGAGCGGGCCGGTACCTGGAGGAGCATCACCGATGACAGAGGACCCGCGCGAGGGGAAACTGGAGGCATCGAGCGACGGCGCCTCCGAGATCACGTACGCCGGCTCACGACTCCGTCACGTGGCGATGCCGATCGGTGGCCTGGGCGCAGGGCAGATCGCGTTGGGGGGCGACGGGGGGCTCAGACAGTGGCAGATCGTCAATCAGGTCAACCATCGCGGGTTTGTCCCAGACAGCTTCTTCGCCATCCGCGCCACCTCCACCGAGCCGCCGCGCAACGTCATTAGGGTGCTGCAATCGCGGGAGGTGTTGGACCGGCCCGACGACCCGACACCGCTGGTCAATGATGACGACGTCCCCGCCGACCAGCGCCACTTGGTGCGTGATTTCCCTGGGGTGACGCGCACCGACTTCCGGGCCACCTACCCCTTCGCCCGGGTCCGATACGACGACGAGGCCCTGCCCGTCGACGTCGAGCTCGAAGCCTATTCGCCGTTCGTGCCGTTGGACGCGGAGGCGAGCGGTCTGCCAGCCGGTCTCTTCACCTTCACGATCCTGAACCGCGGCGGCGTGACGATGCAAGGGTGTCTCGCCGCGACGTTGCAGAATGCCGTCGGCTGGGATGGAATCACCCCGATCTCGGGGAACGTCTGCCCCCTCTACGGGGGCAATACCAACCGCGTCCGGCGGTTCGCCGACCGGACCTCAATCGTGATGGAGAATCCCTCGTTGGCGGAAGATCATCCGGGGGCCGGCCAGATGGTCCTGACGGCCCTGACCGCTCAGGCCCGAGCCTACGAACGCTGGACAACCGCCGGTCAGTTTCTGCGGTTCATGGAGGGGTTCAACGCGTCCCGGCAATTCGTCGGCCAGGACAGCACGTCGGCGCGCTCGTACAACAATGGTCCAGTGATGGCCTCCGGGCCGAGTCCCCAGGGGACCACCTTCAACGGCGGCTTGATGGTGCCCTTTCGACTCGGACCGGGGGAGGCGACGTCGATCGGCTTCCTGATCAGCTGGTACTTCCCCAACCGCTACGTCAATTTCGACCAATTTGGCCGGATGCGGGACTACGGGTTGAGCCGTTTTTGGTTAGGGAATGCCTACGCCACCCGTTTTGGCGACGCTATGGAGGTGACGGACCATTTCGTTCATCACCGGACGTGGTTAGGGGAGACGTCGCGGTCGTGGGAACAAACGCTGCGCCAGAGCACGCTTCCGGCCTGGCTGATCGAAGCGGTGGCGGCGCAGGGGAGCCTGCTCCGAAGTCCGACCTGCTTTTGGACGGAAGATGGCAACTTCTACGGATTCGAGGGTTCCCTCGGCGCCTCGACGACGATGTGGAATGGAGATTTCGGCGGCTCCTGCCCATTGAACTGTACCCACGTCTGGAACTACGAAATGGCCCTCGCCAAGCTGTTTCCATCACTTGAGGGGCGGATGCGCGCGATAGAGCTCGATCACGTCCAGGCGCCGGAGGGGTACATTCCCCACCGTACGATCCTGCCGCTCTACCTGCGCCAGCTCTGGGACGAGCCGATTGGAGGTCCGACCAACCCGGCCCTCGATGGCATGCTGGGCACCATCCTCAAGACCTACCGCGAGGTCCGGCAGAGCGGCGATCGCGCTTGGTTCGCGCAGCACTGGCCACAGGTGAAGCGCCTGCTCGGCTACATCATCGACCGTTGGGACGGCGACAACGACGGCGTCCTCCAGGGCGAGCAGCCCAACACCTACGACATCGCCTTTTTCGGACCGAACATGTACATCGGAGGCTTATGGCTGGCGGCGTTGCGCGCCGCGGAAGAGCTGGCCCGGATCGCCAGCGACGAAGTCTCCGCGGGCGAGCTGCGGCGCCGGTTCGACCAGGGGAGCGCGCGCTATGACGAGTTGCTGTGGAACGGCGAATACTACGTCCAACTCCTCGACCCCGAGACACCGCTGGAGAACCAATTCGGCGAGGGTTGCCTGGCGGATCAGCTCTTTGGGCAATGGTGGGCGTACCTCCTCGATCTTGGCTACATCCTGCCACGGGAGCACGTCCGAACCACGCTGACCTCCATCGTTCGTTACAACGTCCGGCACGGCTTCAATGACTTCGTCCACGGCTTTCGGGTCTACGCGGACCGCGACGACGCCGGCTTGCTCGTCTGCACCTGGCCCCGAGGGGGCCGGCCGGCGGTCCCCGTCCGGTACTGCGACGAGGTCTGGACCGGTATCGAGTACCAGGTGGCGGCCCACTGCATCATGGAAGGGATGGTCGACGAAGGCATGGGCCTGCTGGTCGCGCTCCGTGGCCGCTACTCGGGCGCCCGGCGGAATCCGTACAACGAGATCGAATGCGGCGATCACTACGCGCGAGCGATGGCGGGTTGGTCGGTCATCGACGCCCTGAGCGGGCTTCGCACCGACGCGCTCCGCGACGCGTTCCATCTCTCCCCGGTGAACGGGTCCGAGCGCAGTCGTCTCCCGTTCATCGTCGGCACGGCGTGGGGCACCGTGAGCCAAGCGCGCGACGGTTCCGGCTATCACGCCGACCTCTGCCCGGCGTTCGGACACGTCGCGCTGCGTGAGCTGACGGTCGACGGCATCGGTCGCGGCCGCGTCGCGGTGCATCTCGGCTCTCGCGCCCTGGCGTGCGAGACCGCCTGGACCGGCGACCGACTCGTCATCACCTTGGCGGATCGGCTTGTGGTCGGCACGAACGAGCGTCTGGCGATCGAGATAGCCACCGACGGCTCCACCGGCGCGGGGCCGCCATCACCCGCCTCCGTCGATCCGCTCGCAGGGCCGGCGAATGGCCTTGACCGGCAGGGAGGGCCAGCTTAGGATGCGGCCCTCGTTGGCTAACACTAGGGGATGAGCGACCGTCCATCATGACGGGGGACTGGCAGGATGGCGGAACCGGTCCGGCTGGCGATCGTCGGCTGCGGGGGGATGGGCCGGCGGCACCTGGCGGGCCTGGCTGAGCTGGCGCGTGCCGACCTGCTGACCGTCGACCTGGTCGCGGTCTGCGACCTCGATCAGCGGAACGCCGAGGATCTCGCCGACGAGGCGCGGGAACTGCTGGGCGCCCGGCCAGCCGTCTTCACCGACCTCACGCGGCTGACGCGCGAGACGGACGGGCTCGAGGCCGCCGCCTGCACGACGCCGACCGGTATCCACCACCAGGTCGCCACGGACCTGCTCGACGCCGGGTTGCACACCCTCTGCGAGAAGCCCCTCGCGCTGACGATCCGCGGCTGCACCCAGATCGTCGCCGCGGCGACCCGCAGTGGCAAGATCCTCTCCGTCGCGGAGAACTTCCGCCGCGACCCGATCAACCGGCTGGTCCGCGCTCTGCTGGATGACGGCGCAATCGGCCACCGGCAGTTCATCATGGAAACCGGGGTCCGGGGGCGCGACACGCTCGTCATCACCCCCTGGCGTCACCAGAAACTGACCGGGACGTTGACGCTCGATGCTGGTGTCCATAGCGCCGACATCCTCCAGTACTACTTCGGCGACGCCGCCAGCGCTTTCGGCCAGGTTCGCCTCTACGAGACGACGCGGGTCAGGCGCGACTCCGCCGGGCCGGGTGGGTTCTACGAGAAGTGGGCGGCCCATCTCCCAGCGACCGTGGCGGCCACCGGCGAGGACGCCATCTTCGGCCTGATCACCTTCGCGAACGGGACGCTCGGTCAGTGGGTCGATCACTACGCCGGCCACGGCCAGCCCTTCAGCCATCGCATGGTCTTCGGCACTCAGGGCTCGATCGCCGCGCCCGGCGATCGCAACGGCCAGCCGGTCCGTCTCGTCCTGGACGATGGCACGGACCTCAGCGACGAGCGGGTGCTGGACTACGCGCCGGGTTACGAGCTCAATCCGGCGGCGGCGACCCTCTTTGGCGACCCGCGACCCTGGACGTACGCGTTCGACTTCCCGGTCACCGACCGCAAGCTGATCGCCCTGGAGTATCACGAGTTTGCGGCCTGCATCCGAGGCGGAGCCCGGCCAGAGGTGGATGGAGCGACCGGGCGGCGGGCCGTCGCGCTCGTCTACGCGCTGTTCGAGTCAGACGCAGCCGGCCGGCCGGTCACCATCGCGGAAGTGGAAACGAGTGTTGTCGATGCCTATCAACGTGAGATCGACGAACACCTTGGTCTCGTGGCCTCAACCGTCGCCGGCAAGCGAGGAGGGTGAGGCGACGATGGGGATGTCGCTCTCGCACAGTACCTGGGGTATGCCGCGCGTCCCGATCGAGGTCGCGGCCGCCCACTGCGCGGCGGCCGGCTTCGATGGGCTCGAGCTGACGGTCATTCCTGGCTGGAGCACCGATGGCGCCACACTTGGCGCCGCGGCGCGGCGGCGCATCCGTCGACTGTACGATGAGCATGGCCTCGCGCTCTGCGGCCTGTCCGGCAACACGCCCCTTTTGGCTCCCGATCGGGAAGAACACGCCCAGAACATGACGCGGCTGCACGGCTACCTCGATCTCGCGGCCGACCTCCAACATCCCGGCGAGCGCTTGACGGTCAGCACGACCTCCGGCGGCAAACCCGCGGATTGGGACCGGGTCAAAGGGCAACTCGTGGACCGCTTCGGCGACCTTGCCGATCACGCCCACCGGGCCGGCGTCATGGTTGGCCTGGAAGCCCACGTCGACACCGCCATCCACCACCCGGACCAAGTGCTGTGGGTGCTGGATCAGGTCGACTCGCCAGCGCTGACGATCCACTTCGACATCAGCCACTTCAACGTCCAGGGGTTGGCGATGGAACCGGTGATCGCCCAACTCGCCCCACGCAGCGCCCACACCCACGTCAAAGACGAGCGTGGCACCGCCCCCGACCACCAGTTCCTGATTCCCGGTGAAGGCGACATGGACTACGTACGCTACCTGCGGGCGATGGCCCGGTCCGGCTACACCGGACACATCGTCGTCGAGATCAGCCTGATGGTGCAGCGGCGTCCGGACTACGATCCACTGGCCGCGGCCACCCAGTCGTACGACGTGCTCTCGGCGGCGTTCGTGGAAGCGGGGATTCCCCGGTTCCCAGGAGCGGCCGCCGCGACTGGTTGACGGTGGCGACCAGCGAAGCGGGAGCGATGCGCCCCAGCCGTCCATCTTCCATCGAAAACGCACCGGCGCTGGGGTCGATGAAGCGGGCGGCAGACGGAAGCGGGGGAGTGGTCCTGGCGACCACTCCCCCGCTTCCCTTGTCCGGTCCCCACCGCTGGGGTGGGGCTCGCTCGTCGTCCCGAGGGGCGGCGTGTCTTGGCCGCGACCGCCCCGTCCGGGGCTAGTTGGTGTCGCCGACCGTGATCGTCGCTCCGTGGTTGCCACCGCTGTTGATGTCGCCAGTTGTGATCGTGCCGCCATTGGCATTCGCGCTGGCGTCCCCGCCGTTGCCGGCCGCCGCGTCGCCACCGTTGCCATTGGCCCCACCGGCGCCACCGGTCGCCGTGTTCTGGTTGCCGCCACTGGCGTCCGCCGTGGCGGTGCCGCCGTCGGCGCTGAGGTCAACCGTGGTCGTCGTCGTCACGTCGCCGCCGTCGATCGCCACGCTGCCGGAGCCGTAATAGCCGCCACTGGTGTCGCCGACGGTGATCCTCGCCCCGCGGTTGTCGCCGCTGTTGATGTCGCCCGTAGTGATCGTTCCACCATTGGCGTTCGCGTTGGCTGTGCCACCGTTGCCGGCTGCCGCCTTGCCACCCTTGCCAGTGGCCCCACCAGCTCCACCCGTGGCGCTGTTCCGATTCCCACCGCTGGCATCCGCATTCGCGGTCCCGCCATTGGCACTGGCCTTGACGCTGGTCGTGGTCGTCACGTCGCCACCGACGATGTGGACGGCCGCCGCGCCGCCGAAGTAGCCGGCGTTCGTATCGCCGACGGTGATGGTGGCGCCGCTGTTGTGGCCGCTGTTGACGTTCCCGAGCTTGATCGTGCCGCCGTTGGCGTTGGCAGTCGCCGTGCCGCCATTACCGGCATTGGCGTCGCCGCCCTTGCCACCCGCTCCCCCGGCGCCGCCGGTCGCGGTATTGCGGTTGCCGCCACTCGCATCCGAGGTGGCGGTGCCGCCATCGGCGCTGAGATCGACGCTGGTTGAGGTGGTGACGTTGCCGCCCTGGATCGCCACGCTGGCGCTCCCGCCGCTGTAGCTTCCGTAGCTGCTGGATCCACAAACCGGCGCGCTGTAGGTGTCGCCGACCGTGACCTTGGCTCCGCTGTTATTCCCGCTGTTGATGTCGCCGATGTCGAGCATGCCGCCGTTGGCGTTCGCGTCGGCGGTGCCGCCGTTGCTGGCCTTGGCGTCGCCGCCCTTGCCATTGGTCCCACCAGCTCCGCCGGTAGCGGTGTTGCGGTTACCGCCGCTGGCGTCCGCGGTCGCGATGCCGCCGTCGGCGCTGAGATCGACGCTGGTCGTCGTCGTCACGTCGCCGCCGCCGACCACGACGTGGGCGTGGCTCGGCGAGCAGGGGGCGCTGGTGGCCAGAGCGGCCGGCGCCGTCGTCGCAACCCCGGCCAGCATCAGGGCCAGGGGAATGAGGCGGAGACCGCCGCGCACCGTTGAGCGCAGCAGCGAGCCCTGCCGGATGGCGAGGGCGGCGAGACCGCTCTGCTGACGGCCGTCATCCGAACCGCGATCGACCTGGTCCATAGCGACTGGGAACTGAGTCATCGTCCTCTCTCCTTCAGTGGTCGCCGTGTCATCACGGCGCTGTAGCCATTCCACCATCGCCGCCCCTTCCCGGCCGCCAAGCTCTTAACCGGGGCGGTGTCAAGTCGGGAACAGCCCCCCACCCGGCTCCACCATGCGGCGCGATCCGCACCGGCTCTCTTACCCGCCCCGTAGCTGTCCGGCGCCGAGACGAACGCCGGCGCTCCGGCGCGCTGCGCGTCTCCATGTCCTTCTGGAACCAGGGGAAGACCGCCCGCATGTCCTTTGAAAGATTTTTGTAAGAGCGCCTCATTAGCCTCTCCTGCAGAGACAAAGCCCCAGGCACTCCCCACCGGCGGGGAGACCCACGGCGAGCGAGCAGGCAGACGGAGTCCAGTGATGCGCGTTCCCCATCTGGCACCGGCGGCAAGGACGATCGCCGCACCGATCGCGACGGTGGTTGGTGCGCTGGACCTTGGCCGGTCCGTTCCGCCCCGCGCCCTGAACGGACGCGACCCGCCCTGGCGAATCGCGCGCCTGCCGCGACCGGCGACGTCGTGATCGGCGTCCGCGAGCCGAGCAACCGCCGACCACAGCCTGAGCGAAACCCGTTTCAATCGTTCGACATGAAGTTGGAGGAAATGAGCGATGCGTGGTTTGCGCCTGACGACACTGCTGGCCGTGTTGATCGCGTCCGTTGTCACGTTCGCCGCGCCAGCGAGAACACTGGCGGCGGACCCGTGTAAGCACCCAACGGTCACAGTCAAACCCGGCCGGACGACGATCCGGGGAACGGCGCGCAACGACGTGATCCAGGGAACCAAGGCCGCTGAGTACATCTACGGTGGTGGTGGGGACGACATCATCTGCGGCGGTGGCGGCAACGATTCGCTTCACGGCGAGGATGGCAACGACCGCCTCTACGGTCAAAGCGGCAGCGACCACCTCTTCGGCGGCCTCGGCGACGACCAGCTCTTCGGTGGATCGGGTGGCTACGACAGCCTGATCGGCGAGGAAGGGTTCGATACCTGCGACGGCGGGACCGGCGCGCCCGACGGCGTCGGCGATACCTGCGAGACCAAGACCGGCGCTCCCTAGCGGCTGGCGACGGACAGTTCTCGCGACCGCGTATCGCGTCCTCCACCGCCAGCCCTTGTCCTCCTCCCGTCTTCCCCTCTCTCCCTCTCCCGTCTGGCGGCGTGTGGTTTGAGCGCGCGCCGTCGTCATGAGAGACCGCGCGCCATCCACTCGCCCGGCTCGTCCGTATGGCAGGCAGCGGCCCAATTCATTGCGACGGATCGGGGTTGGCGGCCGCCAGGCAGGCATGCCCCCGGGCGTCTTCGGGACGGGCATCGGGGCACAAAGACAGGAGGTCGTGATGAAACGCGTAGCTATCGTGGTTGGCGTCGCCGTCCTGCTGCTCCTCGCACCCAGCACGTCTGCCCTGGCCCAGGGGGCCGTCGCCAGCCTGGTGTCAGTCGGTGGGTCCGGCGTCAGCGGGCTCATCTCGGCGCAGGAGGTGGGCGATGGGGTCGACATCAACGTGTTCGCGACCGGACTCGAGCCGGGGACCGCGTACGTTTCCCTCTACTATGACAATGCCACCTGCGATCTCGAGCCCTACTCGGCGGAGGATGTCATCGGCGGCCCGTACACTGGCGACCTCGCCGGCTTGGGGATGACCCACGGCACCGCCGACGACCCGTTGGAGGACATCCACTCTGTCTCGGTGCGGCGGGCGAGTGACTTCGCCCTCCTCGCCTGTGCCACGCTGGCACCCATCGCGAGCTGACTCCGATTCAGCGCTGGGCAGTGGTCGCGTCGCAGACCAGTGCCCAGCGCGCGGCGGCCGGCAATCATCGGCACGACCGCGCTCAGCGATGTCGACGCTGAGGTGAGCAACGTCGACGTCAGCGTCATAAGGCCTCGGAGCGCATAAACGGAATGCGGGAGCGGGGAAGACCCATCCGTCGGAGTCGTCGCCGTCTTCGCGGTTGGGGATGGTCTGGAGCCGGTCGCGACACTGGTCACCCTGACCGGCGTGCTCGAGCGATCATCCGAGCAGACCGGTTGATGAGCTTGGTCCCAGCCACGGGTGCGTCCATCAGGCAGCCGGTTCACGGACCAGTCTGACCGCTGTCCACCAGCCTTGTGCCCGATCCGAGTTCACTGTTCACTCCCGACGGCCCCGGGACGACGGCGTGGAGGGCACCGCGTCACACGCGATTGAGCGCCACGACCGGAATGGTTCGCGTGGTCTTGCGTTCGTACTCGCCGAAGTTTGGCGCTCGCGCAACGTGCTCGTTCCAGAGCCGGTCCCGCTCAGCGCCGGTGATGACGGTCGCCCGCGCCGGAAACGTTTCGGTGCCGAGCTCGACGGTCACCTCCGGGTTGGCGACGAGATTGTGATACCACGCTAAGTTATTCGGCTCCCCGGCGGCCGAGGCGTAGATCAGCAGCCGATCGCCGTCCACCGTACAGACCAACGGGGAGAGGGTGTGCTTGCCGCTCTTGGCGCCAGTCGTCGTTAGCAACAGCAACGTCGTGCCGGCGAAATAGCCGCCGACCTTGCCACCGTTGGCGCGGAACTCATCGATGATCTGCTGGTTGTAATCGTTGCTCACGCTCACATGAAATCCTTTCCCAGGCGAGTATCCGGCACTGTTTGAGCTCAAGACCCCTCGTGTGGCGAAGGTTAGCTTTCGACGGTTGTAGAGAGCAACTCGGTCCGGTAGGTGGGGGCAAGGGCCGCCGCTTTCGCCAGGAAGGCCTCCTGGGCGGCCGCGTCGAGCTTCGGGGGCATTGCCGTGCGGCTGGCGACGGGCTGCCCGATGGCGAGGAAGAACTCCTCCTGCCCGGCCGGCGAGCAGATGCACAGCAGGCGGGCAGGCTGCTCTGACACGTTGTGAAATGCGTGCGGCGCGTTGGCCGGGATGTTGACCGTCTGGCCGGCGCGCGCAACCGATGGCACGCCGCGGAAAGTAACCTCGACCTCGCCATCGAGAACGGCGAACATCTCCTCAAAGTCGTGGCGATGAGGACCAGGCCCGCCGCCGGGCGGGACATGCATGTCGATCAGGCAGTAGCGGCCGGCGGTATCGGCGCCGGTCAGCAGGATCGTGTAAGTATCGCCGACGATCCCGATGTGGGCCAACGCCGGGTCGCCGTCCGGGTCCGCGACCACGAGTCTCCGCTGCAGATCATCCGGCGGAATCGGCGATGCGGGCCGCGGCGAGGCATTTGAACGATCGATCACGGGGTTCCTCCTTGATATGGCATCTGATGGTCACAATCGGCTAACGGCGAAAACCGACGCACGAACTCAGGGAATGACCTGGCTGGCCACACCCGTCGTCCCCGTCGAACTCCGGTGTCTTTGCCGCCGTCGCCCCGTCGTCGGCCGGTTCTCCGCTCTCCCTGCCGAGGGCCGCGAGCCAACCCGGGATGTCCTGAATGACAGATCCTGCCACCCGCCACGTCGCCAGGCCAGAGACGATCCGCTTTGGCGGGCCCATAGACGGCGACACGGCCGTCACCGAGGACCCCAGGTTTACCGGCAGCCTGGCTCGCTCGGGGTCCTGTCCCTAGCCTATGATGCGGTCACGAGTTGATCAACCTATAAATAGACATGATTCGTTCGCCCGCGGGGAATGAGTGAAGGGGCTTGACAGCTCGTGGAACTTCTCCAGCTTTCGCAGTTCCAGGTCGTGGCGCGACTCGAGCACATGACCCGGGCAGCCGAAGAGCTCAACATCACCCAGCCCTCACTCAGCAAGGCGATCAAGCGGCTGGAACGGGAAGTCGGCGTCGAGCTGTTCGACCGGCAGGGACGCGGCATCCGCCTGAACCAGTTCGGCGCGGCGTTCCTCACACGCCTCGAGCGGGTCTTTCGCGAGCTCAACGCCGCGACGGACGAGCTCCGCGACCTGGCGGGGCTGGAGCGGGGCACCGTCTCGCTGGCCGCGGGTGCGCTGCACTGGCTGCCCGACGTGCTCCTCCCGTTTCGGGCCGCCTACCCGGAAGTTCGGTTCCGGCTCTACCAGCGATCGCTGGCCGAACTGCACGGACTGCTCGAGCGCGGTGAGATCGATTTCTGTTTCGTGCCGGCCGCCTCGACGACGCGAGCCATCCACTGGCGGCACCTCCAAACCGAGGAGATCTCTCTCGTCGTCCCGTCCTGCCACCGGTTCGCTGGCCGGCCGAGCGTTAGTCTGCGTGACGTCAGCCAGGAGGAGATGGTGCTCGGCAAACCGGGAGATGTCCTGCGGGAGATCATGAACGGCTATTTCCGGCAGGCCGGGTTCGCACCGCGCGTAGCCTGTGAGGCCGATGAACCGGCGGCGGTCGAGGACTACGTGGCGGCCGGACTCGGTGTAGCGTTCATTCCTGGCCTGCTGAAACCCCTTCCCAGACACGAGATGACGTCGTGGGTCCGGATTACGGAGCCGGTCTGCCAGTTGACGGTCGGGATCGCCTGGAACGAGACACGCTACCTGTCCCTGGCGGCGCGCGCCTTCCGTCGCCACGTCATCGCGCATTACGTCGGTCAGCCATCAGTGCCAATGGCGAGCGCGGTCTGAGTCCTGACCGAGCCGCTAAGACCAGCACGGTGCCGACCGGCGCGCTGTTACGCTGACCAGCGGCCACGAGCCTCTTGCCCATGATCCCCCGTTCCTCGACCTGAGCCAGCGCCGGTCGATCTCCACCGGCGGGGCCCAGCTGTGGGACGATGCCCGCGGACGGACAGCCACCGCCCACAATGGCACGTCAGATCGGTCGCGCCACGAGCCTCAGACCGCCCTTATGACTCCCCTCGCCGGCCGTGGCCGGAACGGCGTCAGATCGCACCCCGGCTCCCGCCCGGTCAGCGGATCGAGGCTGATGCGGCCGGCGATGGCGGCCGCACTCCCGTTCGCGGCGCCCCCGCATCCTTCCCACCATCTACAGCCAACCGACCGTCACAGCCTCGGGCGTCAGAGGATTAACCGCGTTCGTGACGGCGATCGTCCGCCGCTCGCCTGGCGCGAGATCGACGTAGTTATCGCTGAAGCGCGTCGCCTCATCGGGCACCGACACATGAACCAGGAGGTCATACGCCGTCGGTTGACTTTGCAGCTCGACCCGTAACTCGCGGGGGCCGATCTGGGTGATCTCGATTTCGGGGGCCGCCGGCGCTCGTCGCAGTTCTTTGATCGGGACGAAGAAATGGCGATTCGCCGGAACGCGCTGCGTCGCTAACCGCACCGCCAGATAGCGATCGGCCGCCGCGCCAACCTCGTCCGCCGACCAACGCCACACCGGCTGGCTACTGTTCGCAGGCACGTCGATCGCCCGCTCCGCGTCCCACACCACCGTCCCGTCGAACGATCTGAGGTGCACGGTGACCGTGTCGGACACGGGTGTCCGCAGCTCGTTCGTCACCCAGAGCGCCACACCACCGTCCGGCAGCGCCTGAAACGACGCCAGCACCGGGGAAAAGACACGTTTCAGGTATGAGTACCCCGCCTTGCCGAAACCGTAATAGTCGAGCACGCTCCAGCTCAGCACCGGCCAGCAATCGTTCAGCTGCCAGACGAGGGTGCCGGAGCAGTGCGGTTTCCGACGGCGGAAGTGCTCGATCCCGAACTTCAGCCCCTCCGCCTGCGCCAGCTGACTGAAGGCGATGTACTCCGCCAGGTCGCCTGGCAGCCCGGTCGTCCCCTCCATCAGCAGATCGCCCTTGTTCTTCGGCGAATCCTTGTTGTGCCAGTCCATCGACGGACTGTGGTGGTAGAGTTGATCGGCGGGGATCACTCGCCGCAATGTCTCCAGCACCGGAGCCGCGTGCATCCCGAACTCGCTGCAGAATCGCCCCATGTCCTCCGCGTAGCGCAGGTACGAGACCCCTTCCGCCGTCCGATTCGTCTGCGGTTGCTCCCCAAAGCGGCGGGGCACGTTGCCGTGCCAGACGTCCCAATTGTGGACGTTGCCCTGCCGCCGGTCGTTGTGGTCATCGCCACCGAACGGGCTGCCGGGCCAGTACGGAGTCCTTCCGTCCAACTCGGCGACCGCGGCGGGCAAGAGCTGGTTGTAGTACAGCTCACCGTAGGGCGGCGGGCTCGGATCGTTCCAGTACCGCATGTCGTGCAACCATTGGTTCTCGTTGTTACCGCACCACAGCGCCAAACAGGGATGACTTCGCAGCCGTCGAATCTGATACCGAGCCTCGGCGTCGACCTCGCCGGCGAAATCGGGGTCGTGCTCCGGATACATCGCGCAGGCAAACATGAAGTCCTGCCAGACGAGCACGCCGAGGCGGTCACACGTCTCGTAGAAGACGTCGTGCTCGTAGATGCCGCCACCCCAGACGCGAAGCATCGTCATATTCGCGTCGCGGGCGGCGGTCAGGAGGTTCACGTAGCGCTCGGGTGGGATCGCCTCGATGAAGGAGTCGCAGGGAATCCAATCCGCGCCGCGGGCAAAGATCAGGACGCCGTTGAGGACGAAGCGAAAGAAGCGGGTGCCCCGCTCCTCCGGGTCCGGCGACTGATCGAGGGTCAGGGTGCGAATGCCGACCTCGCGCCGGTCCCGCTCGAGTACCTCGTCGCCCCGGCTGAGCGATACCTCGAGCGTGTACCGGGCCGGCTGGCCCAGGTCATGCGTCCACCATAAGGTGGGGGCGTCCACGGTCAGGTAGGCCGTAGCATCCAACCAATCTCCCGGACCATTCACGTCGAGTTCGTGGACGATCTCCGCGCCACCTGTTCCCTCCGGTGGCGTGAGCACGATCCGGGCGACCAGCGGACGGTTGGTCGCGAACCGCTCAGCCTCAACCCGAACGGCGACCACTGCGCGTCCATGATCGGGCCTCAGATCGACCGTCGAGAAATGGACCCCGATCAGTGCGGCCTCCCGCTCACGTCGCACCTCGACCGGCCGCCAAATGCCGATCGTCGGGAGACGCGGTCCCCAGTCCCAGCCGTAGCCGAACTGCGCCTTGCGCATGACTGTCCGCTCCGGATTCCGACCCCAGGTGCTCATCGTCTTGCCAGCCGCGTGGGCGAGGGGAGGATCGAAGCGAAGCGCCAGGACGTGCGATTCGCCCGGTTGCAGCCGCTCCGTGACGTCGAAGACGGCTGGTCGAAACATGTTCTCATGCCGGCCAAGCTCCTCTCCGTCGAGCCAGACCGTCGCGAAGGTGTCGAGCCCGTGGAAGATCAGCCGCAACCGTTCTCCGCCCTCCAGTTCCTCCGCCAGTCCGTCGAAACGGAGCCGGACCCACCACTCGCGCTCCTCCATCCAGGCGCAGGTGGTTTCATTCTGATCGTAGAAGGGATCAGGGATCCGCCCCGCCGCGATCAAGGTGCGGTGGACGCTGCCAGGAACCGGGATCGCGAGCCAGTCCCGGTCGTCGTGGACCGCACGCTGCGCACCGGCGGCCACACCCTCACCGGGCGCGAAGTCGCGAACCTTGCCACCATCCAGCATTGCTCATCCCTCCCAGAGCGATCGCCGCCTCGCCGCCGCGCCGGCATGGTCATCCTTCGGGACCATCGGCCCTCAGAGTCGTTCCCATCGCGGCGACCGACTCCCGCGCGACCAGTTCCGGCCGGAGCACGGTGAGAACCTTCGCCGCCTCGGGCCAGAGCAGGCGGTACGCCAGCATCTGCACCGCAAGGCGTCCCATCGTAACTTTGTCGACCGCCATGGTCGTTAAGGCCGGCGTGAACTGCGCCGCGAGCTCAATGTCGTCAAAACCGACGACCGAGAGATTCTCAGGCACCCTCCGCCCCAACCCCTGGGCGGCGCGAATTGCCTTGATCGCGCAGCCATCGTTGCAGGCGAACAGAGCCGTCACCTCTGGGTGACGGCTCAATAGTTGGGCCGTTGCCGCCGTCGCGTCGTCGGCGGTCATTGGCGCCGCGTAGGGGGCGAGGGCGAATTCGCGAAGTGCCCGGTGATAGCCGTCGCGGCGCTGTTGGAAATTGGGGTCGGCCTGGGGTTCCGGACTGACGTAGGCGATGCGGCGGTGTCCACGGTCGATGAGATGACGGACCGCGGTGTAGGCGCCGTTCTCGTTGTCCGAGACGATCGCGTCGTGGTGATGCGACCCGGCAGGCCCGTCAACCAACACGACCGCGCCCGTCCCGTGATTCGCGACGGCCGCGATCGTCGCTTCCGCAAATGATCCAATCAGCAGCACGCCGTCGAGTCGTTGGGCCAGCAGATGATCCGGAAGATCAAGCGGCTGGTTGTCGTCGTCGACCTCCAACGCGGCGTACAGCAGATTCATCCGTTGTGGCCGAGCCGCCGCCTCGATGCCCGCGAGAACCCACGAGTAAAACGCATTCACACCGGGCAACCGGATCTCCACCACGCGGCGGCGCGACCGCTGGATCAGACCAATGTTAAGGATTCCTTGTCCCGGTGCCACCGCCACGGGAGCGCGCCGCTGGTATCCCAGGTGGTGCGCCGCCGCCCACACCCGCTGCCGCGTCTCAGCGCCGATCCCCGGTTTGTCGCGTAAAACGAGCGAGACCGTCGTGCGCGAGGCGGAGCTTTGCCGCGCGATATCGTCAATCGTGACTTTGCGCCGCATGGCAACGCCCTTCGCCCATCTCTCACTGTGATTTGGGCGCTAAGATAGCATGCCATCCAGACGATCACAATTGAATTCAGTGATTGTTTACTAGCTTCCAAACAGGACGTTGATCGATGTTCCTTTCGCCGCTGGGACGGCTCAACGCGGACCCAGCCTGGATAACCGTGGAGCACCCGTCTCGGTCGCGGCCAACGCTGCCGTTGCGACACGGCAAGTCGTCAGACTGGCGTCAGATCACTGACGGTCAGTGATTTTTCCCTAGCCCAAGCACTTGACAACCGATAAGGCACGCCATAGGATATTGACCAACTGTCACGTACAACTCAGCCTGTGTTTGGCCGCTCCGTTCGTTGCGGCCAGGCGAGCAATTCAGGAGGATCGGACCCATGGGTATCCCGCGTGGCCTCCGTGCTTCGTTCCTGAACAGATCCCTGAGTCGCCGGCGCGCGATCGGCTTGGGGAGCGGTCTCGCCGCCTCCTTGGCCCTCGGGGGTCGCCATGCCAGTCGCGTCGTCGCCCAAACCGCCGACCCCGTTAGCCCGCTAGCGGCCTCGGGCGGGCTGGACCAACAGGAGATTCGCGTTCTCCTCTTCAGTGGTCCGGAGAACGACGCCCACAAGCGCCTCGCTCCGCAGTTCACCGAAGTACACCAAAGGCAAAGTCAAAGTCACCGTCGAAGAGGGAGGGCGCGACGTCGACTACCAAACCAAGTTCGTGGCGGCGATGCAGGCCGGGTCCGACACCTACGACGTCATCCACACCGATGCCCAAGGATTCCTGCAATTCGGCCCCGCCGGCTACTTTGAACCCCTCGACCCGTTCATGAGCGACGCGAAACTGTTCAACGCCGCCGCCTACAACCTCAAGGACTTCCCAGAGAGCCTCCTCGCGCTCTTCCAGCAGGACGGGACGCAACGCCTCCTGCCGCAGGAAGCCTCGACCCTGATGTTCTACTACCGCAAGGATCTTCTCCAAAAGTACGGTGTGCCGGAACCACCGGTGACCGGTTACAGCTTGGACGAGATGCGCCAGCACGCCCGCACGATCCAGGATGCCCTGACGGCGGAAGGCAAGTCCGACATGAACGCCCTCGTCCTGGGTGCCAAACCGCAGTTCCACTCGGCCATCAACATCGTCCAGCCCGCATGGTCGAAAGGAGCGGAGTTCTTCACCGAAGACTCCCATCCACAACTCGACACCCCACCCATGCGCGATGCCACGACCTTCATGACCAACCTCCTCTTCCAAGATAAGGTGGTCTCTCCTGGGGTCGTCGGCTACGAGTATCCGGAGGTGTTGACCGCTTTCCAGCAAGGCAAAGCGGCAATGGCGCTGCAGTGGAACGCCGCCGCGGCGACGGTCCTCGATCCGGCCAAGTCACCGATGACCGCGACGACGACCGGGTTTGCCGCCTATCCCTACGACGCGACGGCCGGCCAAACACAGCCACATGACTTCCCCTCGGTCCACGCCATCGGGGTCTCCCACTTCAGCAAGAAGCAACAAGCCGCATTCGCCTATGTCGCCTGGTTCACCAGTCAGGACGTGGCCCGCGACTACGTCGTCAACGGCGGTGGCAGCTCCGGACGCGGCTCGCTCCTCAACGACCCCGGTATTCTCGCCAAGGCTCCTTACTACTCGGCGGTGTTCGAGGGCTTCAAGATCTATCACCCGCTGCCGGCGCTGACGCAATGGCCTTACATGTACCTCAACATCCTCGGTGTCGGTCTCAATAGCATCTGGACCAAGCAGACCAGTGTCGATGCCGGGATCAAGCAGATGCAACAGGAGATGACAGACTACTTGAAGGACGAGGGGGTGATTTAGGCGAGGTACCAGCAGTCGGTAGGTGCCAGCGGTAACGACGGATCGTCGTCCGCTGACACCTGCCAACCGCGATCCAGATGCCATGACACCACTTGTTCAACAGCGCCACGCGAAGCCCATTATCGGTCGGGCACGGCCCTTGGTGCCGTCGCTCCCTGATCGCTGGCTGCCCTACCTCTTCCTGATCCCCGCGCTGATCGTGCTCGCGGTAATCATGGCCTACCCGTTGGCCTACAGCTTTTGGCTGAGTCTCCATCGCTACGATTTGCTGCATCCGTCGCGATACGTCGGGATGCTCAACTACCAGCGTATTTGGCACGACGCGCAGGTACGGAATAGTCTCAAGGTCACCTTCGCGTTTGCCATTCCCGTTCTGCTGCTGAATTTGGTCCTTGGGTTCGGACTGGCGCTCCTGATCCACCACAAGGCGCGCGCGAAAGCGGTCTGGCGGATGATCTTTTCCCTGCCAATTCTGTTGACACCGGTGGTGATCGGTCTCAACTGGCGCGTCTTGATGAATTACGACTTCGGGGTCATCAACTACTACCTGACGCGTCTCGGCTTTGAACGGCAACTTTGGGTCGCCGATGCGCGACTGGCGATGCCGACGCTGATCCTCGTCGACACCTGGCAGACGACCGCGTTCGTCATCCTCGTGCTGGTCGCCGGGTTGGCCGCGCTGCCCGAGGACTTGTTCGAAGCCGCGAAGGTCGACGGCGCTTCGACTTGGCAGCAGATCCGGTCGCTGACGATCCCGCTCCTGAAACCGCTGTTCCTGGTCATCATCCTCTTCCGCTCGTTCGAACTGCTCCGCGTGTTCGACATCGTCTGGACCCTCACCCGCGGCGGCCCGGGACGGGCGACCGAAACCATCAGCTTCCACATTTACTCCCGCACCTTCCAGTCATACCAACTCGGCTACGGGGCCGCCATGTCCTACGTCCTCTTCTTCATCAGCGCCATCATCAGCCTCATCCTCATCCGCCTGATCGGCATCGGCAGCGTGCAACACGTGGAGGATGGTCGGTGACGATCGGTTCCGCGCCCGTTGATGGTCGAAGAAAGTCTCGCCGTCCCAGCCTGAGCACGCTTGCCGCGAACGTCGTTCTTGGTCTCTGGGCCGTCATCACCTTGTTCCCAATCCTGTGGGTCTATTCGTCGTCGGTGAAAACCCCCGAGCAGATCTTCGAAATGCCACCAAAGTGGATCTTCAAACCGACGCTCCACAATTTCGAGGTCGTCCTCGGGCTCAAGATCCCGACCGAGCTGGAAACCGTGTCGCAGGAAGGGTCCGGGCAGATCCAGAGCAAATTCCCCCGCTACCTCCTCAACAGCGTCGTCGTGGCGCTTGGCTCGACCGCCCTCTCGCTGGTGATTGGGGCACCCGCTGCCTACAGCCTCTCCCGCCAACGAATGCGCGGCGCCCAAGCGATTCTGACCGGACTCATCCTGACCCGGCTCGTGCCGCCGATCACCGTCGTCATCCCCATCTACATCCTGATGCGCAACGCCCACCTCCTCGACACCTATCAAGGGCTGATCCTCGTCTACCTTGCCTTCAATCTTCCCTTCACGATTTGGATCATGCGCGGGTTCTTTCTCGATCTCCCGGTTGAGTTGGAGGAAGCCTCGCTCGTTGACGGCTCGTCGCGCTACGGGGCCTTCCTCCGCATCGTGCTGCCCCTGGCCGCGCCCGGTCTGGCGACGACGGCTATCTTCAGCATCATCTTCTCCTGGAACGAATTCCTCTTCGCCTCGATCCTCACTACCGAAAACGCCCGCACCCTCACACCCTCCATCTCCACCTTCATCACCGACAAAGCCATCCTCTGGGGCCGCCTCTACGCCGCCGCCGCTATCGTCTTGTTGCCCGTGATGATCTTCGCCCTCGTCGTTCAACGACACCTGGGTCGCGGCGTGACCAGCGGAGCGCTCAAAGGCTGAGCGACACCGGGTGGAGCACACGGGTCGCGTTCCATAGACCGAGGACGCCGCTCGAGATGAAACCCGGAGGACGGCATCGACCGAGGAGATCGACGAGTGGCCGAACCGAAGACCGGCATCGTTCTCGTCGGCTGCGGCGGCATCGGCCGCAGTCACGCGGCAGCGGTCGCGGCCCTGCCCGACGCCCGCCTCGTCGCCACCGTCGACGTCAACGAAGCGCGCGCCCGCGCCTTCGCCCAGCGCTTCGGCGCGGAGACCTACGCGAGCGCCCTCGCCGTCGTCCTCGATCGCGACGACGTCGACGCCGTCATCGTCACGACCGCCAACAACCTCCACGCCCCGCTGACGATCCAAGCGCTCGCGGCCGGCAAGCACGTCATGGTGCAGAAACCGATGGCGATGACCTTGGCAGAGGCCGACGCGATGATTGACGCCGCCGAGCGCTCCGGGAAGCGGCTCATGGTCTCGTTCTTCGAGCTCTTCCATCCGGCGTTCAAACGGGCCAAGGAGCTTGTCGACGCCGGTGCCATCGGCGACGTATTCCTCTTAAAGGCGATCATGGCCTGGAACTCCGGACTCGACAACTGGCGATTCGATCCGGCCGTCTCCGGCGGCGGCATCCTCATGGATGGCCACTCCCACCACATCGCCTTCTTCACCTGGCTCCTGAACGATCCCGCGATCGCCCACGTCTACTGCGAGGCCGGCGCCCTCGCCTCGACCGCCGCGGTCGAGGACACCGGGGTCATCCTCATCCGCACCCCCGGCGTCGTCGCCGAGATCTCCGGTTCCAACCGCCTCTTCGAACCTAACCAACAGAACGGCGCCTTCTTCAAGGAGTCGATCGAGATCTTCGGCACGAAAGGCACCATCCACATCCACCCCACCGAGCGACCGTCGCTCAAGGTCTTCATCGAAGACGGTGCCGCCGCCGAGCCCCTCTCCGGCGGCTGGATCGCACCCCGCCTCGAGTGGGTTCCCTACGACGAGCGCGGCTACAGCACGCACTTCAATGGCGACGAGGATCCATGGGTGGGAGAGCATCGTCATTTCGTCGCCTGCATCCGGGAGGATCGACCCATCGTCACCGACGGCCGCTTCGGACGCCGGGTGCAGGAGCTCGTGCTCGCCGCCTACGAGTCGGCGCAGGCGCAGCGGGCCGTCCGGCTCCCTCTCACGACCGACGCGGTGCCCGAATGAAACTCGGGATCGCCGGCCTGTTGCCTCACGACATCACCGAGCTCGACGCGACGGCGATCCGGCGTGTCGCCGCGATAGGCTTTGCCGGCGTCGCCTTCTCTCCCAGCAATCCGCCGGTCGAGATCTCGACGGAGCGAGCTCGCGAAGTGGGTCGGATCTGCGCGGGCGAAGGCGTCGCGCTCATCGAATACGGCCAGTACGAGACGACCTTCGTCGACCCCGACGAACGCGTGCGGGCACGCACCCTGGCGACCGTGCGGGAGGCGTGCCGGGTCGCTCGCGCGGCCGGCTGCCCCGCCGTCGTCGCTGGCGTCGGCAGCCGAAACCCGGCGAGTCAGTGGTTTCCCCACGCGGAGAATTACGCCCCCGAATCACGCGACCTCCTGGTCTCCACCGTGACCGACGCCGTCAGGATCGCCGAGGACCAAGGCGTCATCCTCGCCCTCGAATGTCACGTCGCCACCTCGTTGAGGGATGCCACGACGGCCCGCGCCCTGCTCGACGCCGTCGCGTCTCCTTCCCTGAAGATCCACCTCGACCCGGTCAACTGGATGACCTTCGAGACCATCTACGACAGTGGCCCGGCCATCGCCGCGATGTTCGCCACCCTCGGACCAAACCGCATCTCCGGGGTGCACAGCAAAGGGGTCAGCGTCGAGAACCGGTTCATCACCCATCTCAACGAGACTTGGACCGGTGCCGGCGACGATCTCCTCGACCACACGGCCGTTCTCCGCGGCCTGACCGGTTTGCCGGGCGATCCCTATCTCGTGATCGAGCACCTGACCATCGAGCAGATGCCGAGCGCGCGTCGCCATCTGCTCGCTATCGCCGAACGTCTTGGCGTGAGTTTTGGCGGCCCATCAATCGGGAGGGCGTGATGCTGAACGTCCGCATCGGGCACACGGCCCTGACGTGGGACGTGCTGTCCAACCCCGCCAATCTGAACGAAGCGATCCGGGATTGCGCCGACCTCGGGTTCGCCGGTACCGAGACCGGCGGCTTCGTCGTTGACTGGTGGGAGCGGGAGCGACCGGGCGAACTCCGGCAACTGCTCCGCGGCCACGGAGTCGAGATGGCCTGTCTCTTCGAATTCGGCGACTGGATTGACCCGGAGGTTGCCGGCGTCCTCATCGAAGATGGAAGGCGCTGGGCTCATGCTGTTCAGACGTTGGGCGGCAACATCCTGATGCTCGTTCCGGGCAGCCGGCGCGACGAGCCACCCTACAACCTCGACGACTTCAAGCGCATGGCGGAGACCATGAACCAGGTCGGTCAGGTGGCGAGGGAAGCGGGTGCGATCGCCGCCATGCATCCCCACTGAGGCACAATGGCAGAATCTCCGCTGGAGATCGACGTCCTTCTTGATCGCCTCGACCCTGTCGACGTCGGGTTCGCGCCGGACACGGGCCAGATCGCGAAAGGCGGGGATGATCCGAGCGCGGCGGTCACGCGGTGAGCCCGCCGCGTCCGCCACGTCCACCTCAAAGACCTCTCACCGCAATGGTCGGAGCAGCGGCGAGCAGGTGTCCCGCTCCGCGGCCCCGAAGGTTACGTCGAGCTTGGCCAGGGCGTGATCGACCTGCGTTCGTTGCTGCCCGTTCTCGATCGGATCAACTTTTCAGGGTGGCTGATGGCCGAGCTCGACCAGGCGAAGCGCCCCGCGCGCGAGGCCGCCCGGCTCAGTCGCGACTATATCGTCAGTACGCTCGGCCTGCCTCTCGGACCGGCGGGACAGGAGAAATCGATGGATGGTCGGATCGCGGACACACAGCCTTCGCCGGGTACCACGTCGCCGCGGCGCCGGCCGGTTACGCGATAGTCGGACTCGACGCGTCCTTCCGGTGAGCAAGGAGCCAAGCGGAATTTGGGTGATTCCCCTCACCGGCCGTGAACGGATTGCTCCACGCGACCGCGTCGCCCAAGCCGGCGAAGCGGTCCGGCCGGAACGGCGTCAGGTCGAACCCCGGCTCCCGCCCGGTCAGCAGATCGGCGACGACGCGGCCGACGATGGCGGCCCAGGAGAAGCCGCCACCGTTGAACCCGGCCGCCAGCGTCAGCCCCGGCGCCGGGCCGTAGCGGCCAATCAGCGGTAGTCCGTCGGCGGTGAATCCCATGATCCCCGCCCAGGCGCGAACCACGCGCGCCCGCCCGCGTAGGATCGGAAAGAGATCGATCAGGCAGCGCGCGATCCCGGCCAGAACCGCTGGGCTGACGCGCTCCTCCGTCGTGCCCAGACCCTCCGCCGTGTCGAGCCGGCGGAAGCCACCACAGAGGATTTGACCACCCGGCGTCTGCCGGCCGTACTCCTTGTCGAAGTTCGTGCCGAAGGGACGAGTCAGCAGCGGCGGCAGCGGCTGGGTGACGAGGATTTGACCCCGCGCCGGGACGATCGCTCCCGCCGGCAGGTCGGGCAAGAGGGGCGGCGTGTAGGCGTTGGTTGCCAGCACGACCTCCTCGGAATCGATCCGGTCGCCGTTGACGACCACTCCGGCGACCCGCTCATTAACCCAGTGGAGACGCTCGACCGGCGCTCCCACCCGGATCGTCGCCCCGCGCCGGCGGGCGGCATCGGCGAACGCGTGGACGAGGGCAAAGGGCCACAGGTGGCCACGCTCAGCGGCGTAGGCGGCGCCGAGAATGGCCGGCGAGAGCGCCGGCATCAGCGACCGCGCTTCGTCGCGATCGAGCAAGGCGACGTCGAGACCAGCCCGCCGCTCCTCGGCGACGCTCGCCGCCAGGTGCGCGTGCTGCTCGGGGGTCGTGATCACGTCGAGCGTGCCTGGCAAGCGCAGCTCGATATCGGCGTCAAGCTCTTGGGGCACGTCTCGCAGCATCGCGAGGTTGGCTTGCCCAAGGGCGAAAACCGCCCGCCCAGCCGCTGACGTGGCGTGGAGCGAGGAACCGCCACCGGTCATCCCACCGTTCCGGCCCGACGCGCCGGCCGCCAAGCCGCGCCCCTCGAGGAGGAGCACGCGCTGGCCCCGCTCCGACAAGCGAAAGGCGATCGAACAGCCAATCACCCCGCCCCCGACGACAATGACGTCCGGGCTGCCACCGCTTCGCGGTTGTCGATTGAGCGAAACCGGCATACACTTCCCCTGGCTCTTCCCCACTCTAGCTCCTGCGGCGCTGCAGCGATTCTAGCAAGCCGGCGCAGGCGAGCCACTGATCCGTGCCACCGTGTTCTGCAACAACCAGAGTGCACATGGCATGTATCGTGCGTTAAATCACAACAGGTACATGATTGATTTTTAAGGGAACGCTCTCGGATATCGCGGCTCTACCCGCTCGGGGAGCGGGCGCGGTTCGAGAGACACGGCGGGCGGTGTGGATGGTGCCACACGCGGCGCCGGTCTAGGTTCGAGACGGATCGGCGGCCGAGCATTCTCGCACCGGAGCGAGCTCGGAGCCCAGTTTCTGATCGACCTCTGACTGACCTGTCGAGAATCGTGTGACAGCCATGTCGCGCGATGTCCTGAACGTGTCTGTCGCGTCGGCGACATGGGCGTTCAGGATGCTGATTCCGGTCGCCTCGCGGCCGGGCAAGGAGCAAACGCACCTGTGGCGACCCGAGTCAATGGTCTTTCAAGCTTCGATGTCGTTGAGCGGGCGCCGGCGGCGCTGATCTGCTTCTCCCACCTTCGGTGGAACTTCGTCTGGCAACGACCGCAGCATCTCCTGGCCCGCTTCGCGGAGCGCGTCCCCGTCTATGTCGTCGAGGAGCCGGAATTTGTCCCTGGTGACGGCGCGGCCGATCTCCGGCTCAGTCGTGACCGCGGCGTTACCATCCTGACCCCGATCCTGCCGGCGTCGCTCGAGCCGAACTGGGGGTTCAACCCGGTCACGAACCCGTGGATACAGTCGCTTCTGACGCCGCTCTTCGCTGACCTCGGATTGACCGGGGTAAACGCGCCGGGTGTCCTTGCTTGGTACTACACACCAATGGCGCTCGGCGCCGCGCCGGTTGAGCTACGTTCCACTATGACGATCTTTGACGCCATGGACGAGCTCGCCAGCTTTCGCGGTCCCCCGCTCGCCCTCCGCGAGCGTGAAGCGGCCCTGATGGCCACCGCTGACCTCGTCTTCACGGGTGGGCCGAGCCTGTACGAAGCTCGCAAGGGCCGCCATCCCCGGGTCTCCTGTTTCCCCTCTGGGGTCGAGCCCGCCCACTTCGCCCAAGCCGCCAACGGCATCCTGCGCCCGCTCGATCTGAATGCCCGGCCGCGACCGATCCTCGGCTTCTACGGCGTGATCGACGAGCGCGTCGACCTCGATCTGCTGGCCGCGGTCGCCGATACCCGGCCCGAGTGGACGATCGCAATGATCGGACCGGTGGTCAAGATCGATCCGGCCGACCTGCCCCAGCGACCCAACATCGTCTACTACGGCAAGCAGGAGTACCGGGACCTGCCGTCCTATCTGGCCTGCTTCGACGTCGCGGTTCTCCCCTTCGCCCGCAACGAGGCGACCCGCTTCATCTCCCCGACGAAGACCCTCGAATACATGGCCGGCGAGAAGCCAATCGTCTCGACGCCGATCAAGGACGTCGTCGACCTCTATGGCGCCGTCGTCGAATTCGGCGAGACGCCCGAGGAGTTCGTCGCCGGCGTCGAGCGCGCCCTGGCCGAGACCTCCGTTACCCGGTCCCAACGGCTGGCCACCGCCCGCGGCATCCTCGCCGAGCATACCTGGGACGCGATTGCCGATGGGATGTGGACCCGGATCATGGACGCTCTGACGCGTCGCGCCACTCCAGCCGCGGTTCGTCCAGCGGTTCACGCACCCTTGCCGCTGGACCTGTCGCAGTTCTCGTGGTCGACACCGGTCTCCGATCGCGCCTGGTTCGACGCGGCGACGCTGACCACCTCCGAGGTCGGTGACGACTGACCGGGAGCCCGGCGGGGCGAGTGACCACCACCCGGTCAGAGACACCCGCGCGTCGGTCTCGCCTCGCTCTACCCGGCGGCTATACTGGCAAACGCTCGGTTCGCAAGGAGCCATGGCGGCGCTTCCTGACGAGGAGTCGCGTCCGCCGGGTTGGATGACGGATGCGCAACCTGCTCGGCCGCCTCCACGCCCGGCCGCCGGGCGAGCTCGCGCGGATCGCGGCGTTTTGGCGGGTCGCCGGCGGCCGCGGTGATGACCACCCCCAGGTTGGTGCCGTCTACCGGGTACTGACCGACCCCCGCGCGGTTCGCTCGGCCTGGGACGACCTCGCCAGCGACGAACGCGAGCTCGTCCGCCTCCTGGCGATCGGGACCAGCGATGAGGCGGCGCCGACCCTGGCGGAGCTGGCGGACCGGCTGGGGCGACCCGAGCCAGACGTGCGGGCAACCGCGATCCGCCTCTACCACGTCGGAATTCTGGCCCGCGAGGGCGACGACGACCCGCTGCCGGTCGGGGCGGCCGCGCGTCTGTTCCTGCCTCGCGAGTTGGCGCTGCTCTTCCGTCGCATCCAGGACGAGATCGAGGCCGGCGATCTCAGCGAGACTCCCCTGCGCGCTCTGCTGGAGTGGCTGGACGACACCGAGATCGAAGAATCAGCCACGATCTGGGGCCTGATGATCGTGCCCGGCCTTCGTCAGCGCGCCGAGATCATGCGGCAGATCCTTCGTCAGGTCGGCGATCCCCAACGCGTCGCGGCCGTCAGCGCCGGCCGCCGGCGCGACGCGGCCGCGATTTGGCGGCGCGTGCGCGACGAGCCGGGTGGACGACCCGTGCCGCTGGCCGATGCGGCGGCAGCGGCGGGTCTCGCCGGAGACGACCCGCGGTCTGGGCATCGGCTGCGGCTGGCGCTGGCCGAGCTGGAGTCGGCGCTGCTCGTCTGGCATACCTATCGGCGGGATGGCAGTCGCTGGTTGTTCGTGCCGGCCGAGATTCGAGCGCCCCGGCCCCCCCCGGCGCCCGAGCTGCCGCCACTGGCGCTCGTCGCCGAGCCAGCGGTCACGCCGCCCGGATGGCGCCACCCCGACGCTCTCGCCTGGGATCTTTTGACGCTGCTGCGGGAGCTGGCCGATCCATCTGCACCCCCGTGGCCCGCGACCGGCGATCCGCCGCGCCCTCGCCTGCGACGCCTCAACCCGCGTCTCTGGCATCGCGGCAGCGACGTGCCGCCCGCCGCCTACCTCGACTTCCTGATCGCCCTGGCCGAGGTGGAGGGACTCCTCGCTCAGCACGGCGACGACCATCACCCCACGCTGATGACCACAGCCGCCGCTCGCGGCTGGCGCAATCAATCATTCCCCGCCCAGAGCGAGCGGCTGCGCTGGTGGTGGCTGGCGAGCCCGCATTGGCTCGAGGGCCGGGCGCGGGATGACGTCGAAGTCTGGGGCGCCGACTGGCGCGGCGCCCGCCGGAAGGTCGTGACCCTTCTCGCGGAGCCAGCGATCGGTTTGGAACCCGGCACGTGGTACACCCTGGAGTCGGTCACCAGCCGCGTCGCGGCCCACGACCCGAACGTGTTGGGGAGCACGTTCACCGCCGCCACCGCCCGCCAGGCGGCCGGCGACGACGGCCGGGCCGCCGCCACGGCCGAGGTCGTGGCCATCGAGTTGGGGACCGCAATGGCCTGGTTTGGCCTGATCGAGGTCGCGACCATTCCGGGGCACGGCGGGGCGGTCCGGCTGACCGGGGCAGGTCGCGCCGTCAGCCTGAAATCACCGATACCGGCCATCGACACGCCACCCGGCCCACCGCTGGTCGTCAGCGCGAGCGGCGAGATCGCACTACATGATCCATCTCCGATCCGCGTCTGGGCGCTGTCCGCGTTCGCCGATCTCGTCGGTCTCGACCGCGTCAGCCGCTACCAGCTCTCGGCCGAAGGGCTGGCGCGAGCCCTCGCCGCCGGCTTCGATCTGAACCAGGTTCTCGCGTTCCTGACACGCCAGGGAGGCGCGCCCCTCCCAGAGGAGGTGGCTGACCAACTAGCCGCCTGGGCTCTCGGCTACCGTCGCGTCCGGCTCCAGCAGGCGGTCATCGTGACGCCAGACGATCCGGCCGCACTCCCCGAGATCGCTCGTCTCCTCGAACAAGCGGGCATCACGTCGCGGGCGCTCGGGACGGACGCGCTGCTCGTCGAACCGCCATCCGGTGAACCGGAAGACGACCCGAGCGACGTCCTGGCGAGTCTGCTCCGGACAGCCGGCTATGCCCCACAGCTAGGCAAGGCAAGTTCGCCTGCCGGGAAGGCGTCGCCGGATCGTCCTTCGGCGTCGGGCCCGACCGGCGGCGACGGCTGAAACGCGGATCGCGACCGGGCACTGGTGACGTTCCACGCGTCCATACGGCACGGCGCCTTGGGCGATACTCTCCGCGGGTCGGTGAAGCAGAAGACGGGCACCGGGAGCCGCACAGCGTCTCCCGGTGCCAGTCGACCGACGGTCAGGACGCGTTGTACTCGGTCACCACGTCCACGACCCAGGTGATACCGAACCGGTCCTTCATCATCCCGTAGAGGACTGCCCACTGCGCCGGTGCCAGCGGCTGCATGACAGTCGCGCCGTCGGCGAGCTCCTCCCAGTACCCGGTGATCTGCTCAGCCGTGTCGCCGCGGAGCGAGACGAAGAACGAATTCTCGCCTCGGTTCCAAGGCGTTCGGGCCGGCACGTCGTACGCCATCACGCGGATGCCATTCGTCGCGGCCACCTGGCCCCACACCACCCAGTTTGCCTCAGACGGGTCTTGGACATTTCCCATGTCCTGGTACGATATCGCCGTCAGATCGCCGCCGAATACCGACTGATAGAATTCGAGCGCCGAGCGCGCGTCGCCGCGAAAATTCAGATGGGTAACAACATTTACACTCACGGTAACCTCCTTGCCCTTGGGGCATAGTGTTTGTGGCGCTTTTGCGCCTGGTCTGTTGGCCGGCAACCATGTGTCGGCCTGGAGTCCGCCCGATCGGGCCCGCTGCGTGAGCAAGTACACGGCTCCGGTGTCGGCCCCGACGGGTGAAGCCTTTTGGCCGACACCGGAGCCGTCTATCTAGGCGGGACGGAGCGCCGGTAACAGGAGGCCGTCGATCAGCGAGACGAGGAAGTCCCGGTCGACCGGCTTGCGCTGGATGAGGACGCGGAAGGCGGCCATCGACGGGACGACATGCAAGACCGTCTCGATGTCGGCGGGAACTGGGATCTCACCGCGGTCGACCGCCCGCTGGAACAGGACGCGGTAGGCGTCGACCCACGGCTCGTGGATCGCGGCGTTGACCGCGTCAGCGAACCCCGAATCGTGCGACAGCATTGACGTCAGCCCGGCCATCACCTTGAGCTTGCGCTGCTCTTCCATGATGGATTGCGGCTTGATCAACCCGATGAGGTCGCCGCGAAGGGTCCCGGTGTCAGGCAGCCGGTCGAGATCGACCTGGCTGCGCTTCATGTGAGCGACCGCGTCTATGAGCATCTCCGCCTTCGACGGCCAGCGGCGGTAGAGCGTTGCCTTCCCGGCTTTCGCCCGCACCGCCACCATGTCCATCGTCATGCTCGCGTAGCCGACCTCGGCGAGTACCTCGAGTGCGGCGTCGAGGATCGGGGCGTCGCGCGAGTGATCACGCTTCCGGCCGACGCGCGAGCGTTGCCTGTCCTTGGCGTCAATGGGTCGATCGTCATGGGCCGGGAGGTCCTGGGTCAGCTCATATTGAATCATGGGGGCTGTCACCTTCTTCCTCGTTGGACGCAATGATACGATTAAGTTCCGAAACTTTCAAGTTCCGGAACCAAAGCGTTCAGGTCACGGCGGCGGCGGCTTCCGTAACCGTTACGGGTCTGACGGATGTGCGGTTCGCCTCACCACGCGGCGCGAAACACCGCTGAACCGGGTGATCCGATCCAGCGGTGGGGACTGCAGACGTATTGTCGTCAGCTGCCGATCTTCTGCGCGATGAGTTCCCGGATCTGCGCCGGACGCCGACCCAACAACCGTTCGAGGGTCGGGTCGACGGGGATAAATTCCCCATTTCGGCTCGCGATGGAGAGGCCCAGTATCTGGGCCGTCACTCGCTCCGGTACGCCCTGCGCGGCCATGTTCGATCGCAGGTCATCGTCCGTGATCATCTCTCGGCGAATAGGCTTGCTCAGCACCTCCGACGCGATCCCCGCGAGGTCGGCGAGATCGAGTGCCTGTGATCCGGTCAGCGGCGGTGTCGGCCCGTCGTACCGTCCCTCATCCGCCAGAATGATCGCGGCGGCCTCGGCGAGATCGACGTGTGCCGTCCACGCGATCTTTCCGTCCGGCGGCGACTCGATCACACCTGTTTCCAAGGCGTCGCCCAACATCGAGATGCCACTCGCCGCGTAGAAACCATGCCGAAGGGCCGTCCACGCGAGCCCAGACTGACGGAGCATGTCCTCGGTCGCGGCATGGTCGAGCGCCGGGGGGAACGCGGAGGCTGCATTCGCGGCCATGTGACTGGTGTAGATGACCCGGCGAGCGCCGACAGCGCGCGCGGCATCGATGGCCGCACGGTGTTGAGCGAGCGGGTCGCCCCCGTATGACCGGGCGTTGGACGAGACGATCAGCACCTGCGTGGCCCCCTCGAAGGCGTGCGGCAGGCTCTCGGGATCAGCGAAGTCGCCGCGACGGACCCGGACGCCGAGCGCCTTCAGATCGGCGGCCTTCTCCGAATCGCGGCCGCTGACGCCCACATGATCGGCGGGAACGCGATCGACGAGCTTCTCGGCAATCAGATGTCCAAGTTGGCCTGTTGCTCCAGTAACGATGATCACGGTCGCCTCCTTTGGTAGAGAGTTCCCAGCGGTATCACCGCTACTGTCTGGATGGTATCACTGATTATCATTGATGTCGATTTGGTGCTACCGCTGGAAAGACTACGGTGTTATGCTGCGTCCATGAACGGACAGAACGCGATTTACGACAAACCTACCTATACGGACGACCTTCGTTCGCGCATCGTCGCCGCCGCCGCTGGGCTGATCGCCGCTGGCGGTCGCGACGCCGCCACCACGCGCGCAGTCGCTGCCGCCGCCGTCGTGCAGGCGCCCACCATCTACCGCTTGTTCGGAGATAAACGCGGGTTGCTCGACGCCGTCGCCGAGCATGACCTGGCCGACTACCTTGCGCAGAAAGCCGCGCGCGAGCCGCACCCCGACCCAGTTCAGGACCTTCGCGATAGTTGGGACGACTACGTCGCGTTCGGCGTGGCCCATCCCGGTGTCTTCGCGATCATGAACGGCGATCCGCGCCCCCGCCCGCTCTCGCCAGCGGTCGCGGCGGGACTAAAGGTCCTGCAGCAGCGGATCAGGAACATCGCATTAGCGGGACGACTGCGGATCAGCGAGGCGCGGGCAGTCGCGCTCCTGCAATCGGTGGGCGTCGGCACGGTGCTCACCCTCCTGCGCGAGCCAGTCGAGCGACGTGATCCCGGGCTGTCAGAGACCGCGCGCGAGGCGGTCATGGCAGCGATCACCGGCGAGGCAATCTCATGTCTGGATCCCGCGCCAAGCGGAGCTGCCGCAACCCTGCGTGCCTCGCTGGACCTGACCTCCGTACTCACCGGCGGCGAGAGGCATCTTCTTGAGGAACTACTCGACCGCATTGCAGATAGCGATTAATGACTGCTACCCGCGGTTCCGGTCATATCTCCGTGCCGAGAAGGGGGCTGCTCGCTCGCGACATCGACCCAACTGGGACGACCTGGACCTCGATGAAGAAGATCGGCTCTGGTCCGCTGGTGAGATACCCCAGGTCGCCGTCGAGCTACCTCCGCTTAAACAAACTCAATCAAGCCACGGGCCTTCTGATCCTTTGAATCGCTTAATTTTCCGGTATCGGCATGTGGCCAAGCGTGCCTGAGGTATAAGGTTCTCGCCCGAAACCAGGCGCAAACGGGGCTTCATTGCTCCGGAGCAAGAGGCCAAAAGTCCGAGTCCTGTCGAGCGTACCACCCAGGTGTCAAGCCTCAAATCCCCTCCGCAAGTGGTCCATCATAGGCAGTGCTTGACCTCTTGTCTGCTGCGATTCGCGAGATGTGGTCTTCCCTCCAGGCAAGTGGTCGGGGAGGCCCACGGACTCTGACGAAAGCGAGGCCGACATGACGGCATCCAAGCACCGGCTGACATTGGCCGCGAGGGCTCCGGTCAGGTGCCGACGTAGGCTGCGAGGTGCTCGCCGGTGAGGGTGGAACGGGCGGCGACGAGGCCGGCCGGGGTGCCCTCGAAGACGATCCGGCCGCCGTCGTGGCCGGCGCCGGGACCGAGGTCGATGATCCAGTCGGCGTGCGCCATGACCGCCTGGTGGTGCTCGATGACGATGACCGACTTGCCGGAGTCGACGAGCCGGTCGAGCAGGCCGAGCAGCTGCTCGACGTCGGCGAGGTGCAGGCCGGTGGTCGGCTCGTCGAGGACGTAGACTCCCCCCTTGTCGGCCATGTGGGTGGCCAGCTTGAGCCGCTGCCGCTCGCCGCCGGACAGCGTGGTGAGCGGCTGGCCGAGGCTGAGGTAGCCGAGCCCGACGTCGGCCATCCGGGACAGGATCGCGCGGGCCGCCGGGGTCTTCGCTGGACCAGACCCGAAGAACTCGGTCGCCTCGGTCACCGACATCGCGAGCACCTCGCTGATGTTCTTGCCGCCGAGCAGATAGGTAAGCACCTCGGCCTGGAACCGCTTGCCGCCGCACTCCTCGCAGACCGTCGCGACGCCGGCCATCATCGCCAGGTCGATGTAGATGACGCCGGCGCCGTTGCAGTTGGGGCAGGCGCCCTCGGAGTTGGCGCTGAACAGCGCCGGCTTCACGCCGTTGGCCTTCGCGAACGCGTTGCGGATCGGGTCGAGCAGTCCGGTGTACGTCGCCGGGTTGCTGCGCCGCGAGCCACGGATCGGGGTCTGGTCGACCGACACCACTCCGTCCCGCCCCGACACCGAGCCGTGGATGAGCGAGCTCTTTCCCGACCCGGCCACGCCGGTCACCACCACCAGCACGCCGAGCGGTATGTCGACATCGACGTCCTGCAGGTTGTGGGTGCTGGCGCCGCGCACCCCCAGCATTCCCGACGGTGTCCGCACCGACGGCATCAAGGAGGCCCGGTCGTCCAGGTGCTGTCCGGTCAGCGTGCCGCTAGCCTGCAGTCCCTCGACAGTGCCCTCGAAGCAGACGGTGCCGCCGGCCGTACCGGCGCCGGGGCCGAGGTCGACGACGTGGTCGGCGATCGCGATCGTCTCCGGCTCGTGCTCGACGACGAGCACCGTGTTGCCCTTGTCGCGCAGTCGCAGCAGCAGATCATTCATCCGCTGGATGTCATGGGGGTGCAGACCCGTGGTGGGCTCGTCGAAGACGTAGGTGACGTCGGTGAGCGAGGAGCCGAGGTGGCGGATCATCTTGACGCGTTGCGCCTCGCCGCCCGACAGCGTGCCCGACGGCCGGTCGAGCGAGAGGTAGCCCAGCCCGATCTCCACGAACGAGTCGAGGATCTGCTGCAGCGTGGCGAGCAGCGGCGCCACCGACGGTTCGTCGACGCAGCGGACCCATTCGGCCAGGTCGCTGATCTGCATCGCGCAGGCGTCGGCGATGTTGATCCCGCCGATCCGCGACGACCGGGCCGCCTCGCTGAGCCGGGTGCCGTCGCACTCGGGGCAGGCGGTGAAGGTGACCGCCCGGTCCACGAACGCCCGGATGTGCGGCTGCAGCGCCTCCCGGTCCTTGGAGAGGAACGACGTCTGGACCCGCGGGATCAGCCCCTCGTACGTCAGGTTGATCCCGTCGACCTTGATCTTGGTCGGCTCCTTGTAGAGCAGGTCCTGGAGCTGCTTCTTTGTGTACGTGCGGATCGGCTTGTCCGGGTCGAAGAAGCCGCAGCCGCGGAAGATGCGGCCGTACCAGCCGTCCATGCTGTAGCCGGGAATCGTGAGCGCGCCCTCGTTGAGCGACAAGCTGTCGTCGTACAGCGCGGACAGGTCGAAGTCCGTGACCGAGCCCATGCCCTCGCAACGCGGGCACATGCCGCCAAGACGGGTGAAGGTCACCTTCTCAGTCTTCGTCTTGCCGGCGCCGCGCTCGATGGTGATCCCACCGCTGGCCCTCACCGAGGGGACGTTGAAGGAGAACGCGTTGGGCGAGCCGATGTGCGGCTGCCCAAGCCGGCTGAAGACGATCCGCAGCATCGCGTTGGCGTCGGTGGCGGTGCCGACGGTAGAGCGGGCGTTGGCGCCCATCCGCTCCTGGTCGACGATGATCGCCGTTGTCAGCCCCTCCAGGAGGTCGACCTCCGGCCGCGCCAGCGTCGGCATGAAGCCCTGCACGAAGGCGCTGTAGGTCTCGTTGATCAGCCGCTGCGACTCCGCGGCGATCGTGCCGAACACCAGCGAGCTCTTGCCCGAGCCGGAGACGCCGGTGAACACCGTCAGCCGGCGCTTCGCGATCTCGATGCTGACGTCCTTGAGGTTGTTCACGC
>JAABUS010000610.1_pt1 | contig 88875 bp, 56 predicted proteins | sample 5560161 | NCBI WGS metagenome assembly JAABUS01 (sample SAMN10711885, study PRJNA513376) | rock metagenome | isolation source: Antarctica rocks | place: Antarctica: Victoria Land, Trio Nunatak nord | collected 2016-01-04
CCTCATCCACTCTACACCCCCCCTCCACCAGTGCCCTCACAACACCCGCCAATCTCGCAATCTCCCTCCTCGTCGCCGCTCCAATCCCCTCATTCCGATTACTATACATCCCCTCCCCAACCCCATCCTCCAATCTCGTAATACTAACATCCTGTCCCCCCTTACCACCAACCAGCTCCCCGCCACTGTGCTTGCAAATCCATATGTATCCATTCACACCTAACACGACGTCCACTTCGCCCCCACCGTTGGCCGTATGTACGGTCCAGACTTGGCGACGAGCGCGCACCACGCCACCGCCGCCGCCAGTGCCGGAGATGGCGAGGAAGATGCCGTTGCGGAGTTTGCCGTATTTGAGGCTGCGTGTGTGGAGGGAGGCGGCGCCGTCTTGGAAGATGGATTGGACTTCGGCGACGAGGAGATCGCCTTCGCTGAAGAAGGTGCGGATGGCTAATTCGTCTGTGCTGGTTCGTTTTCGAAGTATGCCTCCGGGGAGGTTGATGGCGGATAAGGGGAGGTGTGCGAGGAGGGGGGCTGAGAGATCGACTTTCCAGCGTTTGGTTTGGACTTCGACGATGCGGCCGACGACTAGGTCGCCGATTTCGGGGGTGTAGCGGGCGCGGAGGGGTCGGATGGAGAGGAGTTTGTTGGTTTTTTGGAGGGTGCCAGCGACGGAGGAGGTGATGGTGTTGGTGGTTCGGGGGAGGTAGGTTCCGTGGCCTCTGTGGGGGATGTGTTAGCTCATTGGCGGTGATTGCTCAGTTGACCACCTAGTGACACAGGGGATCTGAGGGGCGGATGTAGGGGTACCTCATCCATTGCGGATCGTCGGTGATGGTTTCACCTGGCGTCACTATTGATGTTGAAGAGAGCTTGGGCCGCTTCGATGGGCGTTCCATGTCGATATCACCTTCCGAGTCGGCAGAATCGGAAGAGAAGGGGTCATTGTATTGGATAGGAGCTGGGGGAGCCGGGGTCGTGATTGAGAAAGGCATGTTGAGGCTGCATGTATAGAGCTTGAGGAAGTGAAGCTCTAAAATAATACTCGGTTATCTCGTAATATGGACTCGGTTATCTCATCATGCGGAGCTTATCCGGCGCTAGTGTTTCCGAGATCGGCTCCAATTGGTCAAGGCTTCGTATTTGTCACATGAAGCCTGTTACTGGCTAGGGCATCATTCTTATGTTTCACTCCACAGCTTGGGGTGTTCCGAATACGATGGCCTCCTTCGAGGATGTATTACCAGGGTTTGGTACATATACCAACCTCCTCGTATCAGCGACTCCGCCCTTCTGCCTAGAGTCAGTCGGAAAAGATACGCGAAAAGATGTATACCTCACTGCCATACAAGTATGATGGATTCTTGCCATACCCTTTTGATGAAAACATGAGGACCAAACCAACAGCCTCATACAGGGTCACGCCAGGTCCCTCCCGCCAAACTCGTGCACCTCATGATTCGCCTAAATTGCAAGAGATGATGAGTCTGAGGAAAAACAATAACGCAGTCCCAATCGTCAACCCACAGTCAGCATGCTCTCTCCTCCAAAGAATCCCCCGTGAGATCAGAGAGCAAATATACACAATGGCTGTCACCACCTACGAAGATCCCACCAGACCATTCGACCCGAGCGAATACAATAACAAGTCCGCGTGTTTCGTGATCCCTGAAGACAAAGGGTGGCCCAAATTTCGCATAGGCCGCCAGCAGCACCACCGATCGACATGCATAGCGCTACTGAAAACCTGCAAACGAATTTACAGCGAGGCGCGTCTTCTGCCTGTGTCGGTCAATGAGCACTGCATTCGTTACTTGAAGCCCCAAATAATATCGAGACCACTCCCGACAAAAGGGGTCGAGTATTTCAATCGTCTGACGCCAGAGCAATTGGCGGCGGTGCAACATGTGCACATCTTCACTGACGTGAGCTTATTGAGTGCCTATGATCCGGGAACGTACCGGAGTGAGACTGCCTGGGCTGAGCTGGGTTTCCTCCGCTGGGGAGGTGGAGAGGGGTACAGGCCCCAAGCTGCTGACCGTCAGTACCATATGAAGGGCCCCTTCCCGACTTTCTTCACCATCACCGTTTGCTTCAACGACTGGGGCCTGGCCGGATACCCTTACGTTGGTCTGGAGGATATGTTGCGCAATCTGCATTGGGAAAACGTCTTGGGCGGGGTGAAGGTCTTCAAGATCGAGTTGGAGAAATTCGCAGCCGATAAAGCCAGTTTGGACCTCGAGATAAAGCGGCTTCTGCGTACTGACTTTTACATTGGCAACGGTGAGGTACTTGTGCCTGATTGTGGCGCAAGTTCGTATAAATGGACCAGTGAGATGGATCAAGGGCCTTATGGGCGTCCAGATTGGAAAGACACTGACTTCTTTGGTATGTCGGTCACGTGGAGGGTGCGGAAGTGGGACGACTCGAGGGAGTACTCCTTTCTCAGCCAGTGAATACTGTGGATAAGTCCGTACTCTGGCTTGAGTGAAGAAGCTATGCTGCTTTCTGAAAACCGTGAGTATCAAGGTCCCGTTGCGGCGAGTTCAGGCGCTGATGGAGGTTGCAGTCTAGATTTTCCTTACCCCTCTACACATGGCTTCCAATCAAGAAAAGGCGGCAAAGCAAGGGGCGGAGATCTGAAAAGCCTTAGATATGAAGGATTGATGTTGTAGACAGCAAGGGTAGAACAGATAGCCGTGATGAAGACAATAAAAAGCTATTTCCAACAATTTCAAGAAATTATTCACCACGACGCATTTACTAGCATGCGCCACTGCGTCCAGGAGTACAACCAACAGCTCCTATATATGTTCGTCAATAGTTCTGTACCAACAGACAGGGTCACGACATCTGGTCGTCGAGGAATTCCAATTACGACATTGAGCGGGAACTTACCCTCCAACATACACATATCTGGCGCTAGCTAGGTTACGTTGGCATCTGACCTTGAGTAGGCTATCCTCCACCTACCCATTCCTCCGTGCTGTGGCGATTATAGTCATACACATTGTTAGGGCTGCCTCTCGAGCTGTCTCTTCTTGTCCCTGGTCTGGCCCTGTTTCAGATGTGTAAGATCTGGGGTACCTGACCCAAAACTGTACATCGATGCTGCTCTAAATCAGTCCCTTTTAGAGATGAAATTTGCACAGTTTGGCTGAAAAGGGTACTGGGGAATGCTGCGATGAATAGGATGAAGGCAATGAATAGTACTGGTATTGACCACTACTTTCAGCCAATGCTTCTCATTCCTTGCTGTAGAAGCGGAGTTCCCGTAGGGCGTTGACTCCGTAAAGAACACTCTTGTGGGTTCGAGTGCTCGGTGAAACTAGGACCACAGAAATAATGTACCCTTCTAGACGTCGCATTCTGGCTGTGGAAGAGTAGGAAAAGATTGGAATAGGAGGTGGAGGAGGCTAGAGTTCTTAGTCAGCAGGGGGGATCTCGCTAATCACGTGACCCGAACCATCAACTCTCCAAACATCACCGGCAATTTTGGTCACTTCCGGATTTCGAGGCATGACTCCACGTGTATACGCCTTGATGGTCACACTTTGACTCAAAAACGTCTAGGCATGGAAAGCTGGGAGATAATTGAGAATCGTACTTGATGGCGGAATCGCGAAACGGACAACGGACGGAGCCATGGTTGGACAATCTCGCTACCAAGGAGGGCATCGAAGAGAACAAGACCCGTTTTTGGGCCAAAGACCCTTCACGTATTGTTACAGAAGCTACAATAGATTCAGGGACGTTTGTCATTGGTAACGGTGCCAATGTCTACGAGTCGACAATCTTGCCAGCGCTCGAATCCGCAAAGCGCGAAATCATCCTTGTCACCTGTTTTTGGGCTCACTCGGTCTCCTTGGAACGACTGTCTGCTACTCTAGTGAAGCTTTCCATTCGACATCACCTTCATGAAAATGAGCCAAAATTACGAATCCGCCTCTGTTTCTCTTCGCTCTCCCTTACACAAAAGTTATTCCACACATCCTCTCCATCAGGCTACATCTACCCACCCTCAAGATGGCAATCACTCGGACTACCCTCCCCAGACGTTCTCGAAAACCTAGACCTACAGGTTAAAAGCGTCTTCTTCCGGCCATTCAGTGTCATGCACCCGAAATTCGTCATCGTCGACCGGCAACGTGCCCTACTACCAAGCTGTAACCTCAGCTGGGAGAGCTGGCTTGAATGCTGTCTTCCCATCTCAGGCCCTTTTGTTGATACTCTTGTGGACTTTTGGCAGCATACTTGGGGACGAAATGATCTGCCTTCTTTGGATTCATACGACGGCCAAAGTTCCTATCCTACTACCCTTGTATCTGCGCCAAACTCACCAAAAGGTTATGATGGCACCGTCTCTACGAAACCGACGAATGGATCCGCGACAAGCTCTCCAGTACTAGTGGACCGTCCTTCATCACGCGTCAAAATAGTGCTCCTACCCTCCCCACACCACCGGGCACCCCGTTTCCGGCCAATAATCGCATTCGCACCTCCTCCGCCAACACCACTGAACGTCTATCTCCTCTATCACATCTCCAACGCAATCAACCACATTCGGCTCCTAACGCCCAATTTGACATCCCCACCCGTCATCTCCGCTCTCTTAGCAGCCCTCAAACGTGGTGTAAACGTAACACTAATCACGAATCGTCGCATGATGGTCTTAGAGCAACTCCTCACTGCGGGCACAATCACCGAATTCTGCGTCTGGAACCTACGTAGGTGCTGGAAGAAATTGCTGAATTCAAAGGGCCCATCAACCTTCTCTGCGAGCATGGAAGAAGGAAGGTATCCGAACCCTGGTGCGTTGCAGGTTGGCTATTTCATCCCTAATGAGCGCTATGCGAAAAGCCACATCAAATGCACCATTGTAGATGAGAAAGTTGTCGTATTGGGTAGTGGGAACATGGACAGGGCGAGTTGGTACACCAGCCAAGAACTGGGCATTGCACTCGAAGGGGAGGATGTGGTGAGGGATGTATGGAAGAGGGTTGAGCGCGAGTTGGATGAGGGGAAGATGGCAGGTGTGGAGTGGTTGCGGTCTCAGGGGTATGGAGCTACGAGGACTTCACATATTGGCGGGGTTTGAGCAGAACTGTTAGGCCCAAGGATGGAACTCGGAGCTAAGGTTGTCGACATGCATAAATAGTTGTACGATACTAGATAATAAAGTCAAGGCTCATTACCATCACTTCAGTATGCTCTGGAAGCTCGATTCATGAGAATGTTGCAATTTTCTTGGGATTATTACAATAAGAGACTGACAAAATCAGGATATCTTAAGTAGCGTTTTAGACAAAAAGACAGGGCCAAGAGCTGGGAAAATTCACCTGTATGGGTGACTGCATTGGCAAGTATTGACATTATAAGGCTCGTTGTCATCACTTCCGTATGCTTTGAAAGCTCTTTGTAATTTCAGGGTATATTGCCAAAGTGGGATGATTGAGCGTGGTTATCTTGACCAAGAATAATAAGAGGCGATGGTTTGGAGTTGAATATTCTTGGTTTCGGTTGGTTATACAGTAGTGGATGACAGGAAATGAGTTTTATAGCTCGTCACCATCACCTCAGCATCTTTTCAAAGCATCTCTCACGAAATGGGCAAAAAGGGGATATTGTGAGAGCGGAATAGGTGAATATGTAGCCACCAGAATTTGACAGAATCCTACTCTCGAAGTAGGAAATTTGGCAGATGTTGAGCGCTTGGGACTGAGAGATGCTGATTTAGATGAATTGTTATTCGATAGCAAAGGATAGCATAATAAGGTCACGGATCTTTGCCATTCTCTCAGCGATGGCTTTAGGTTCACCCAGAGAGTCCCCTTGATGGAGTATTCCGAAAGCCTCGAAATGCTCGCAATGGCAAGTCCACAGCGAGGTATCAGCAGTTCTTGTGAGCTAAACACCAGCTGAGTCATTGGCAAGCCGAGCTCTCGAAACAGAAATGAGTGTATGTAGCAGGTAGCGACTTCCTCGCTGTATTTTCATTCAACCTCTGTCATCAGGATGCGTGTGATACTGATAGAAAAGGTTCTGCAATTCATTATGGGCCACCGCTAGCGCCATTTCGGGGTCAGCGAGGCCAGGACTTGAACTCTGAGATCCAGTATGCTCGCTGGATTTCTAGTAATTCACTCAACTGATGCCAGAATTGTAGAAAATATGCTGCAGCAGGAGGCACATGCTCAAGAGCCCTTGGAATCATCTACTCACGGTCTTTGTACTCAAAGAACGAAATCAGCTCCCAAAGAAAAATGAGCGGTAGATCATGAATCCTCGGACATCACAGAAGGGGGGAAAAACACAATTCGTAAAGCGTCTTACCGTTTACCTCACCGCCTGTGCCTTCCAGTCTTGCGGCGCTGCTGAGTCACCTTCCTCGAGCAAATCCGGGGGTGATACCGCGACTTCCAGCCTAAACGAAAAGGGGTTCGGCGCTAAGAATGAGCGCTCTTGCTCTCAACTCCGGCCCACTCCACAAATTACTAGCGTAGTCTTTAATGCTGTATAGGCAGCAATTGAGGCTTGCTGTTCTCGGGATCTCAAGAAGAGAATTGTACGAGAATGTCGGGTGTGAAGGTAACTTCACCCGATGTAAATATATAATTTGAATGTGAAAATCACGTTAGTTCCTTCCAGTTTTTGGTGTGCTTGGAACGTTGCCATGAGATGTGGAAGGCGAGTTCAAGGAAATGCGGCAAATGTATCTGGGTCTAGGAACGCCAAATCACATCTGGGTGAGGACAGCTAGGACTTGGTGGCGTGATTCCCTTGAGGCGGCGAGGGGTATGGATGTGAGTGAAATCTTGTAAGACGTGATATTCCCGCCGTCTTCAAACTGATTCAATCGTAGCTGGGCATAGAGATGAAGCTCTGGGCACTCAGACTCCTGGGTGCTGCGAAAGATAATTCTGTCAGGGATTTTTTCACATCGCCTTGCTTGCAATCGTTGAAATAGGTACGGTAACCCTGGTGGCCGCTTCATACTGCATTTGCGGGGGAATATCAAGCTCTTGCGGGTGGCTCCACATGTAAGAACGGTGATTGGTTTCCACACAACGACGACGCTAAGGGGTATATTCGAATTTCAAACTTTCTTTCGGTGTGTCCCGTTACGGGTGACTCTTCCCCCCATATCATTTTTTCTCCCTTTCTTTGATTCATCCCAACATCTTAAGCGCTCGTACAGCATCGTTCTTTCGGATCTCACAGCAATAGTACAGCGTCGATCGTCGTACTGCACATATTTACTCGAACACAGCAGGTACGCCGCCCTATCGACGTCCTCTCGTCTGAAAACATCAGTAGTCATCTATCAGAGCACAGTCAGACCTTGGATCTCCCTGCCAAGCGAGAAGTAAGACATCATCGTCTACTCACTTCAAGGCTCGAGCTTACCTCTACTGACTGTGATCAAAATCCGGCCCAACCCGGAAGAGGCATCGTATTCGAAGCCCTGGGCCTCCGTTGCAGCAAGACTTGTAAGTCCAATAGAAGGATCATTGACATGTTTCTAGTGCCCCTTATCGATATAAGCAATCAGTCAGCTCATAGATGCTGACATTGATTAGCTATTACCATCCCTGCAACGGACTCCTACCTCTTGAGCAAATCAGAAAAGATTTACATCTGCATCATGGGAGGAAGGGACTCTTCGAACGACGCCGAAATGGCCAGCCCTAGCACCCTTCTGTCGGCGACACACAATGACCCCAATCTCGGAGCAGACACTCTATACTGTGTAAGCCCACCGCAACCAAAGTTGAATGCTACCGAGTATGAGCCAGGATGGCTACACCGCACCATCAGGAAGAAGAAAACTGGATCGAAAGCAACAGCCGGCGAAAATAGACACATGCAAATACACAGGACAAGAAATGGTTATTTCGAAAGGCTACCAGCGGAGCTGATCCTAGAACTCGCACGTCACACTCATCCCTCCGCTATCGGAAAGTTTCAAGAGATAGTACCTATCTTCCGTGATGCCTTCGAAGGCAACAAGACTGCTGTTTTGAGAGGTATGGAAGACGAACAATTCCAGCAACTGAAGTGGCTTTTTGGAGACAGTAAAAGAAGATCCCCAGCACAGACACAAGCACTCAAGGACTACATCGTCACTTCTCTGGAGAACCGCAATGACGACGCTATCCTGGCTTACTTGGACCGCGTCGATGATAATGTCTTCTCCGTCGATGACTCTATTCGCTTTATGCAGACTGCGCAAGACAAGATCGACCAAGGCATAGAAGCCTTCCTGGGAGAGTCCATTCAGCATTTTGGTGGTCGTTTGGAACTGAAGAGGAGAACAACCCTGTGCTTGGCAGCTTTTGCCTTCAGGCGGGCAGAGGTCTTCGTAGAAATGAGCACACCTCAAGTGCCAACCCATACTAGTTCACCAGAGCCCAAGGAAGACGATCGTGCGATAGAACCCCGCTCAATGCCTTGGGAGGAGCGTATCGCTATGTTCCAAAGACAGCCTGTCGGAACCCAGTGCGAGATCGGCTTTATTCTCCAACTTGTCGTCGAAAGGGTCGTAGAAGTCTGCGACTTCTTGGGTGCATGGACAAAGGGCTGGGTGCAAGAGTATTACGAGTCAGAAGATCTTTCCAAGAAGATGGATCCAGCACAGCTTAAGAAGTGGTTCACCAAGGTAGCGGTAGCGTTTGCGATGGCTACGGTCCTCGACTTTTGGGGTGAAAGTGTGAAGGACTTGATGGAGCGTTGCGAGACTGGTTTTGACGATTTTGAGGATCTGGTGGCCAAGGAAGCGGAGCTGTACGAGTATGGGTCGCCAAAGGCGGATCAAAATTTGCAATTGGCCATTGAATTTGTGCAAAGCGTTGGGTTTAATAGTGAGTCTTCGCCCGCCCGAATCCGAGTTCGTGAGCGTTTTCGGGATGCCCAAGGCATGGTTCGAGGACTTTCACGTCCAAGAATCCTATATAGCGACTTGATCTTTCACCATCGAGGACGGATTGCTGACGGAAACCATTTCTAGTGGACAGAGTGCTAGATCGGACGTCCCTGGCAGAATGCCTTGATAGGAGGGCAAAGAAGTTGGCAAAGAGGCTGGCAAAGCCAAAAAAGGAGAGGGAGGCGAGAAAGGCGAAGTGGGTACAAGCCTAGCCTGACTTGGTATAAAATAGATATCTGGCATGTGAAATGACAATCGTTTAAATTAAAGATACTTTGCTCATCAGGAACTTTTTTTCGAATGTGGTTAATTGGCATGCAAGGATAGCACCTGCTTTCACGATACTTTGCTCATCAGTAATGTCTTTGGATTGATTGTTTTCGCTCCGCCTGTCAAGTGCTTGTGGTCCCGTGAGGACATCATCTCCAGAGGGTTGGCATCCCAGATGCAAAGTAATGTCTGAGTTGAAAGACGATGAAAGTGGACACTAGTGGCCTCTTGGCGGCTAGATCGAGCCTGAACTAGTCGCCTTGTTGGGCTGAACTTGCCAACCCGATTACCCCCACCAAGTGAGCCGGATTCGCAACGACAGCTCCTCATCCTAAACCAGGGCAGTGCTTAATCGTCGCACCTGACTAAGCCAAGCTTAGTAGTGGCCACCCGAGTGTCGCGACTAGTCGAGTGTCGCGGGAAATCATGAATCTGTATATAAATAGTTACTGTGAGACGATTATATACCGATTAGGTTTTAAAATCTAAATGGCCCTAGAATTAACTATTATTTATACCCCTAAAAAATATAAATAAGTATTAGGCCCTCGTTATTAAGTGATCTCTATTAAAGTAGTATAATTTTCGTCGAAATCTAACCGTAAAGTACGTTAATAACGGAATAAAGAAATAACTACGATTTATTATATATCTTTCTAAAAATCTAAACTTAAATTCTAAATATATACTACTATCTATATTTATATATCGATAAGTGATTCTTTTATTAATATTAATTTTATAAATTAATTAAAAGATGGCTCGTACTAAAAAACTACTACTTTTCGTAAATCTTACTATTAAACCTGCTAGTAAATAAGAATAAAATTAGAATCCTTATCGTTTCTTATCGAAATAGGTTCGAACTTACTAGAACGTAGTGGTGTTGATATACTAATTACTAGAATACCTGGTTTTTGCGGTAAAAACCGGGCGTCACTCGGCTAGTCGCGACACTCGGGTGGCCACTACTAAGCTTGGCTTAGTCAGGTGCGACGATTACCCCATTGACTAAGCTGATGGGCACCGATTCCTATAGAAGAGAATGGTGACACGTACATCTTCTTGAACAACTCTTGCCTCAAGAACGCACCATTAGAACGGCCGCGCGTATTACACAAAGACCCTCAGATACAGTATTTAAGAGCGGTTAGAAGGCCTCCAAGACACCACTGATTTACAAGCGCACAGTCGTCTCTGGTACTCCCCTACTTTGAGGAATACAATTGTGATAGCTGCTACAAGATGGCAGATCTCCAAGGCCGAAAGGTCTTCAAGGTGTTCAATCAAGATTTCATCGTTGACGAGCGTTACAATGTCACTAAAGAGCTTGGCCAAGGCGCATACGGCATCGTCTGGTAAGCATGCTCTTTGCTTTTGACAAAGCTTCTGGGATCTCTTCAGAAAAGCAGCGATGTCCACGAAATCGTTTGCCATACTTCGAAGATAACGATCTAGACTGACTAATCATGTTTCGTCAGTGCGGCAACGAACAACCAGACAGGTGAGGGCGTCGCTATCAAGAAAGTCACCAATGTATTCAGCAAGAAGATACTCGCCAAGCGGGCTTTGCGAGAGATCAAGCTCCTGCAGCACTTTCGAGGTCACCGCAATGTAAGCGCCACACTCAACAAAGCCATTTCATCGCACGTCTAACTCGCGGGCACGCAGATAACATGTCTTTACGATATGGACATACCTCGACCGGACAATTTCAATGAGACCTACCTCTATGAAGGTGCGGCATCGATCCAAATATGCCGATTGGGCACAATTGATACATCTTAGAGCTCATGGAGTGTGACCTGGCCGCTATCATTAGATCTGGGCAGCCACTCACGGATGCACACTTTCAATCATTCATCTACCAGATCCTTTGCGGTCTGAAATACATACATTCTGCAAATGTGCTACACCGAGATCTCAAGCCTGGAAATTTGCTTGTCAATGCAGACTGTGAATTAAAGATCTGCGATTTTGGTCTTGCACGTGGCTTCTCTATGGACCCCGAAGAAAATGCAGGCTACATGACCGAATATGTTGCTACTCGATGGTACCGTGCACCAGAGATCATGTTGAGCTTCCAGAGCTACACCAAAGCAAGTAAGTTCACAAATATAGATCTGCCTTTACATCTAGTACATTGGCTCAACATCTTAGTCGACGTTTGGTCTATTGGATGCATCCTCGCCGAGCTGCTGGGTGGCCGACCGTTCTTCAAGGGCCGGGATTACGTCGACCAGCTAAACCAAATCCTTCATTATCTCGGAACTCCAAATGAGGAAACGCTGTCTCGCATCGGATCCCCTCGCGCCCAAGAGTATGTACGCAATCTGCCATTCATGCCCAAGGTACTGTTCCAACGCCTCTTCTCGAACGCCAATCCTGATGCTCTCGATCTGTTGGACAAAATGCTTGCTTTTGACCCGTCTGCTCGAATATCCGTTGAAGAAGCATTGGAGCACCGCTATCTGCACATCTGGCATGACGCCTCGGACGAGCCTGCGTGCCAGACCACATTTGACTTCCATTTCGAAGTCGTTGAAGACGTGCCAGAAATGAGGAAAATGATCTTGGCGGAAGTCAGCCGCTTCAGACAGCATGTTCGCGTTCAGCAACCGCAGCAGCAGACGATGGGGCAGATGGGCCAGAATGTGCCTATCCCGGACAACGCCAAGCAATGGTCTCATGAAGATCCACGGCCCCAGGAGACTGCAGCCCCTCAGCAAATGCAGAATATGGGACTTGAGCAGGAGTTGCAAGGAGGACTGGACGCCATGCATTAATACTGCGGACCCACTTATCCGAGGCCTACATCAACATAGGTGTCATTGCCAAGTGAAGGTCCCGACTTGCACCCGGGGATCTTGGATTGGCAACGCCCATATTCTCTGTGTTGTCTCAGTCTTTCTTCGAAAGGGTTATATCCATGTAGAATCTGACAACTTGCTGTTCAGCTTCGATAGCCTTCTTTCTTAATGAACTTGGATATGTGGACCAAGAATGACGACAGGGTTTGTCCAGCCTTGGCTCCCGAAAGCATATGCCTTTCTCGATAAGACTGCTTATGTATTTCTCTGATTCCCCCCAGAGAGTGAAGTGGCAATACTCATTTGCGATTGAAATCACCTCATCGTAGGTTGTAGCCTCGTAGATTGTTCCTCGATCGAGATGTTGAAAGTCTTGGCATTAGTATTACGACGCACTAGTAGATACCCCTCCATCATCCTGCTGCCTTTCCGTTACTCGACATCACCTCCTTCCTCACAACACCACGATGAACGCTACACACCCTCGTTGACACAGTGATTCGAGGCTGGGGCTGGCACTATCACTATCTTGCTGCTACAGACTCTGTTTCGAGAATACACCATCTGTTGACCGAGTCCCTTCATTCCATCCAGGCTTATCAAACTTCAACTTACTCCGTCAAAATTAAGCACCTGATCAAGTATACCTCTCCACCGAATCCTCAGAAACTCTCTCTATATTTGAAGACCCACCGAGTGTTGGAGCCGGCTATGGTCACCAACAATATGGAAGGTAGGCCTCCTCTCTTAGCCTCCCCCACTTCAGCCTCAAGGGACTTCACCGGAAGTCTGTTTCGGGCCCCGCACATCACGCCATCAGCTAATGGTGCATGTTGCAGTCACGATAAAGCTCACACCTCTCGGACATAATGAGGCAGAGAATCATAGGGCGATCAAGATCAGTGATAAGGAGCAGGTCAAAGTTGGCCGAGCATCAAGAAACGAACACAAAGGCCTACTTGCGGCATCGGACAACGCCTGGTTCGACTATCCCATCCTATCAAGGACACACGCCATGTTCACAGCCTCGTCTTCCCTACGGGTGAGTACTATTCGGCTTCGCCAAAGGCTGGTCGGCATGACTGACACTCGATCACAGGAGGTCTACGTTCAAGACTGCGAGTCTACTCATGGAACATTCTTAGACAAGCAGAAGTTGGAGGCTGGAATCGAATATGCCGTAGCTAACGGCGAAGTAATCACATTTGGACAGAAGGTCACCAGCGGAGCTGGTAAGAGTTACCTCTATACTCGGACTTTGAAGTTAGTCGAGCTGATATCCTATACGCAGTTACATACCCAGCCAAGGATTTTCGCATCCACTCAAACTGGAATTCCCGCAACGACGTGCACCAACCTCTACATTCTAATTGTGTGAATGAAAGTACCCATAGCGGACCTGCAGGCATCTTCTCACGTGCGCTTGGCCCACGACCATTCCTTGAGCAACACGGATTCCGTGTTCCAGACATTGACCTCGATTCCTCTCCGGACCCATCTCGCGAGGGTTCTATCCAAGTCCTAGAGTCTCACCCTCGTACTTTCTCCGTTCCATCCATCGACCTAGGCTCCGAGTCTGAAGACGAAGAAGAAGAAGACGATGACGATAACGATGACGATGACGAAGACGAAGACATTGAGATAGCATCGTCTATTCAAGACGAGGCTGAACGTGAGAATACCCAGTCTGCGGCTACAACGCCCGAACAAGGTGCATTGGGCAAGGACCGTGAGATTCAATATGTGGAATTAGAAGATGAGGATAATAGCCCTGCGAAGACCGGTGTACGTGGTCTCAATCTAAAGGGACCTCGCTTGGAGGAAATCCTTTCAAAACCTACAGCTTTAGGTACGTCGCAACTGAACCCCATCGACCTCGAAGGTACATCTTCCCGTCATTACGACGTTAATGACACCGAGAGCGAGGACGGAGGCCCTGAAATCTTGCCAATCTTTCAGCCGGTGTCAAAGAATGATGAATCTACCGATTGGAATGAGCCACAGCTCGCTCGTCCTCAATATCGCATGCCCACAGTTGATGATGATGCGACAGATATCGATGCCGAGGATCTAGTCACACGTATCATCCTTGAAACGCAAGCTCGAAATGCGAAAGACAAAGAAACGGAGAGACCTGAGTCGCCCGAGATCCCTATGGATTCAGTCGCTGGAGCCACTGGTAGCTTCGACAGCGAAGACGATGACGGCTTTAGTCAAGACGACGAAGTCTCCGACAACTTTGAACATGAAACATCCGAAACTACAAGCCCGGGTTCCAACTCTATGTCAAGAGTTGGAAGTGTTCCAGTTCCTCAGGCCTATGCTTGCCTCTTCGCGCCCGAGGAACGTAAGGCGCCTGCTCCCCGAAAGACAACTAGGGCAACAGCATGCTCTAACCTACCTCTGCCCCAAATTTTTGAGCCATCCATCAGCGTGAGTGATGCAGTTGATGTCAGCCAGCCCGACCACGATGACTTGCTTCGGCTTTCTGCTGTTCAACGAGCTCCTAGCCCGTCAGATGCCGCCCTTGCTAGGAAGGCAAGCGATGCAAAGCCCACATACGCCCGATACCTTATGGATTACCGAAGGAATGCGATAGTACCAGAGCCTTTCAAGGTTCCTCCACCACCCGAACGGTTGTATACTCCTCCATTCGGAATAGAGGGCTTCCAGTCATTCCCTCACGCTGAATGGCAGCACGATTCCCGCTCAAGACCCTACGAACAGGGACCATTCAGCAGAAGAGACGAACCTGCGATATTGCAACATTCTTCAGCTACTGACAAGGTCTTCATGGCAGATAATGACGATGATTATGAGCCTTTTCAGCCATCAAATGGTTTCTATGATGTCCGTCCCAGCACCTTGAATACGAACAATCGGTCTTCCTCTAGCCATGAACCTCGCAAAGAAAACGAAGCCCAGTCTTCTAAGATCAATATTGCGAGCCTCGTAAACACCTACCACGCTGAGAATCCGCGTTCTTCCAAGAGGAAAGCTGACGACATTAGCTCGAGCAACGACTTCGAAGATTCTTCCTTGGCTGGCGCGCCTACACAGCCCGCTGCCTCTCAAACACAACCTTCAAAACAACGGCCTCCCCCATCCCCCTATGCCACTCTGCCCGACGAAAACGGCTCTCACTTACCGGATGCCCAGCCTAAAGACCATCTCCAACAAGCCGAGGCTACATATTTGACTCAAGACAGCGTCGTTGATCCAGTAACCAGCTCGATGTCCACTACGGTTATCACCGAGACTGTCGCGACTGAAGGTCCAGCTCGTAAGAAGGCGAGGACGTCAACTTCGACCTCTGGAGGCATTGGCAAGTTCGTCTCCGGCGTTGCCGTTGGCTTAGCAGGAGCCTTCGCCGCCTTTGTCGCTGCCATCCCAGCCAGTGTCCGTGAAGAGGCGTTACGCGAGATGACGAATGGTGCTTGAAGGCCAATGGCAAATTGTCAGATATCACTTCTTCCTCAGTTTACCACTACGTGCGAGGCGTTCGTGGCCGTGCAATGTTTAGAGACCATTGTTAGTCAAGGAGACGCATAGACGGAATTATGTGGCTGTGTGCTGGTGATGATTATGAAGAATGCGGAGTCGGCTTGGAGTGCTTTATGAAATGGCTACAGGAAGGCGCTTGGTCATAATGCATGCGTTCTCATCTCACATCTTATGGCAGTATGGCGTGCAGAACACAAATTATCGAAGCTTTTTGTAGGTGCTCCATTTCACGAATGTTGCTTCACAATAAGTCATTCGTCAACAAGATAACTTCAACCGAGTGCAATGAACGGTAGGCTCGCTCCGAGCGTTACAACAGTAAAGTAGGGATTGGAATAGTCGAGCTACCCTTAGATCGCCCTAGAAGCTCTTTGTATCATACCCTATTCGGCAGCTCCCCTGGCATCCATGCCGAGGCAGGCCCGCTTGATTACTTACCGAGCAGGCTAGACGTCATAGTAGACTGTTGATTTTTGGCCACTTGAAAAGACCAGCGCTTCAACAATTACACTGTCAGATACCCAGACAACACATAACCATAACCATCCGTACTTAACAAGTGAAATACCACCAGCACAATGGCAGTGGAATCGAAATATGATCCCAAGGATATGGTCCAGTTTCACCCCACACCAATAATTGGAGATGGCATCCTGACACCGCACAGGTCTTTCGCCACCTAGGGCCCACTGGCCTCAAGGTTTCCATCTTTTCCCTCGGTATGGACCTCAATTCACAAATTAATTGACCAAACCTTACAATCCTACCAGGTGGCTGGCTCACCTATGGCGGCACCCAAAAGGGCAATATCGTGAAAGACTGCCTGCAAGCAGCATGGGAAAATGGCGTCAATACTTTTGACACTGCGGAGGTGTATGCCAATGGCCAGTGCGAGATTGAGATGGGCACCGCGCTCAAGGAGTTGGCTTGGCCAAGAGACGAATATGTCCTTATTACCAAGGTGTTCTTTGGCACTGGACGCAAGGAGCCAAACACGAGGGGCCTGAGCAGGAAACATGTTGTCGAGGGTTTGAAGAGTAGTTTGCAGAGACTAAAACAGCCGTATGTTGATGTGGTCTTTGCACATCGGCCTGATGTTGCGTAAGTACCTCCCACTCGACGCCTGATGCATAGATTTGGTAGCGCATTAGCTGATGGTTGACAGCACGCCAATGAAGGAAATCGTTGAGGGCTTCACGCAAGTCATCCGCAATCTCAACCTTGCCTACTACTGGGGCACCTCCGAGTGGTCAGCTGTCCAAATCATGGAAGCGACCCAAATCGCAGAAAAATACAACCTTATTGCCCCAATCGCCGAGCAACCTCAATACAACGCCTTCCACCGCGAACGCTTCGAGGTCGAATACGCACCCCTCTTCAACCAATTTCAGTACGGAACGACGACTTGGTCACCACTAGCTTCTGGCCTCCTCACGGGTAAATACAACGACGGTATCCCAGAGGACTCGAGGTTCTCTACCAACAAGTCCTTCTTTGAGGGCAAGATCAAAGAGCTGCAGAGCCCAGAGGGGAAGGCACAGATTGAGAAGGTCAAGAAGCTAACCACTATTGCTGAGAAGTTGGGTGGGACTGCTAGTCAGCTTGCGCTGGCCTGGGCCGCGAAGAACGAAAATGTCAGCACGGTCATCCTGGGTGCTACGAAGGTTGAACAGATCCATGATAACTGCAAAGCGCTCAATGTTTTGGCCAAATTGACTCCGGAGCATATGGAGGAGATTGAGAAGATTTTGGAAAACAAACCCAGTCAGCCTCCTAATTATGGTAGGACAAGGTAGGTGAGTGTCGTGGTTGTCAGCTTGCTGTCTGCAGAGTTGCTAACCATGAAACAGAGCGACTGTCAATGAGCGGAGACGAAGGTTGAAGCTTTAGATGGTGAAACGTTATGATAGACTTTGTAATATCGAACGAGCCTTTCGGTATTATTTTCACTGAGAAACGTATTTTGATGAGCTTAAGCGCCACGTCGTCTGACCTTTCACCAACTACAGTAGATCTCAAAACCATCGAGACTTGCGCTAAACGGATGGCCCGCACACCTTAATTTATATGGGGGAACCACCAACCTCGAGTAGAATAAGAATAGGGCTATAGACGGGTTCATCATAGATAAATAGACCGGTGTATAGTAGATTCATAGTAGGACCACAGATAGGGGTATAATAGAGCATACTATAGAGCAGCAATGGGGCATACTATGGAGTAACAATAGAGCAGCAATGGGGCATACCATGAAGCAGCAATAGAGCATACATGGAGCAACAATAGGGTATACCATAGAGCAATGATAGGGCATATACAGCCCCATTATGTATCAATATATAGCCCTATAATAATCCTGCTACACCCTCGTATATGAATCTATGGCATGCGCTCCGTGGCAGGCTCCGTGGCAGGCTCCGTGACAGGCTGCGTGACAGGCTGCGTGACAGTCTGCGTGACAGTCTGCGTGAATGCCCTATTACTGCCCCCATATATGGCCCATTGCTGCTCCTATATATGCTCTTTTCCTGCTCATGGTATACTCCATGGTATGCCCCATTGTTACTCCATGGTATGCCCCATTACTACTCCATGGTATGCCCCATTGCTGCTCCATATATGCCCTTTTCCTACTCATGGTATGCTCCATGGTATACCCTATTGCTGCTTAATGGTATGCCCCATTATTGCTCCATAGCATGCCCTATTGATGGTCCATAGCATGCCGCATGGTTACTCCATGGTATGCCCTATCCCTGCTCTATAGTATGCCCCATGATTGCTCCATAGCATGCTCTATGGTATGCCCCATTATTGCTACATAGCATGCTCCATTATTACTCCATGGTATACCCCATTCTGGCCTATTCTATGGTATACGCCGTATATAGCCTTATTACCTACCCTACTAGAGCTCTATTATACTACTAATTATGGCCCTACTATAAAGCTACTATATACCCTTCTATAAATCTACTATATACCCGTCTTTAACCTTATTATAGGTCTATATCCTCTTCTACTTAACGTTGGTGGTTCCCCCATATAAATTAAGGTGTGCGGGCCATCCGTTTAGCGCAAGTCTCGATGGTTTTAAGATCTACTGTATGAAATTCTCTTTCAGCTTGCCAATAATCATTTCTCCTTGTAGCAACACCTTTACCCATCCTAGCAGGGTAAAATCCTCAACGGGAACGAGGCAAATCATCTCGTACTACGATGGTACAGATCCATCGGCAGAACATTAATCAAAAAGCCTCGGAAGCGCGATATTGGGCGCTTTGAGGCTCGGAGCTAAGTCCTCATTCGATCAGCTGAAAGTCGAAGGATTCAGGATCCGCCGCTAAGGCGTGGATTCAATCACACTAATTTTATACAGCTCTCATACTCAGCCTCCATCTGCGCATTCCATGTGACAAAATGGATACTTCCATATCTTTGGGTTTTTCTTCTTTTGACTTTTTAGGTAGACGAAAATGGTACTGGATCTTTCAAGGTGCCTGCTCGTTGTTCATATGCACTTCGGCTTCGGCTTGAATGTTTTCTGCAACTAGTCGGTATTGGGGTCTTGACCAGGACAAATTTGGTATCAATTGGATTTTCTGATTGCTGTCTATCTAAGAAGTACTCTTGGAATTCCGTTGTCGTTTTTGAGGGCCGAGGGGGCCATCCTTGCTCCTCAAACATCGTCAGAAGCGCTAGCTTAGACAACTCTTGATTGTTGTCACTTGGAGGAGGTTGAACTCAAAATCCTGCACGATGCTCGCAACTTTTTACTTGCATTGGCAATTTTTAAAGCGCGAGCAAGGGTTCTACCCTCGAACTTCACACTCTGGACATGGCAATGTTGTATGAAACCCTAGAACTGTCTAGGTCTATGGTCGCATGCTGAATGACCTTGCTACAATACAGCTGTCGTCGTTGATCAATATTTCTACATCGATGGCGGAGAATGGTGTGACGTAGACCAGGATGGCACGATATCTGTGAACCAGCGTAGATTGCCTTTCTCACTCTTTGTAACCTCACGTGATCTCATTGGGCTAATAGCAACATGTTCTAGTTTATCCAACATCTGCGGATTGACTTGTCCAGATCCTGGACTAACAGCACTATCACCGCAATCAATAACAGCCGACCTACCGCTATACAGATAGTTAGGCGCCCTGCTCTCTGGTACGATCCGCAATGCGGCCTCGTTAGTGAATGGAGTGGCTGCCCTTACGACGGCATATCGAGCTCCTTGATCTGGTCATTCAAACCAGACGGCAATGGCGGAGCATGGTGGAGTCAAGTGCTGAGTCCAAGCGACTCCAGTTTTGGTCCATTGAACCACCCCGTCGGAGCCCTTTGTGTGGCTACTCCAAACGTTCTCCATAGCCTTGGCGGAGCATTGGTGCTGGAGTTGAACAACTTGACTGGCAATTGGTTCCTGGGACCCACTGCCCAATGGACCGCTATGACCAGCATTGTCTCTTGCCACTTCTGCGGCAAATACCGGGCAAATAAATATGCGGCTGGGTTTTCTCCGGTCTCTCAAGACAGCTTCACGGCGTTTGGTGAGGCGAGCCATGTCCCCGATTTCGGACAGGAGGGTCTTCTTGCGAATACGTCATCGATCCCAATCCACGACATCCATAGCGGTCAATGGTACCATCAGATAACCACTGGAAATATTCCACCTGGCCGTTCGGAAACTCTGTCAGCTTGGAGTTCCGTTATTAGACAATAGCTCTTACGAGATGTAAGTACAATTCCTCAACCGCAAAATGTCCATCCCCTCATAACCCCGTTTGTGACCCCAGCCCCCAGCTTCATTTACGGCGGCTCCACAAACGGTACCTTCGACTCCACCAACAAGAACGACCCAGACTACTCCGAGGTTTGCCGGAACGAAGCTGGCGAAGATGCGGACGAGAACACTCTCCAGATGGGCGCTGGGAAGGATCCTTGGATCCTTGGATTGGGTGCGTTCAGTATGACGAATATTGAACGGGTCGGCTGGGTACGATGCGGCTGCCCGGCCGTATGAGAGCGCTACTGTGGTGGACACTTGGTGCCAGACTAAAGGAACTCAGCCCGGGTCAGACACTTGGGATGATCCAGATCTGCAGGCGCTTTTCGCGAATCATACAACCGCCCCCACAGCAAAAAGTGGTAATGAGACGGCTGCGATTGTTAAGGTTGATGGTCACCATGATAGGAAAGTTGGAGCAATTGTGGGAGAGTTATTGGGGGGGTCGCAGTGGTCTGTATTTTTTTGGCGCTGGCTTGATTTTTTTTACGGAAGAGCAGGAGGAAGCGGGACGCCCATGAGATGCACTCGGGTGAGCATTCGCAGCCGATGAAGATGACGCCGATGCATGAGATGCCCGCTGAGGCGAGGACACATGAGTTGGGCCCGGGAAGACCGCATGAGCTGGGGTCGGAATCGGCGCCAGAGATATGATGAAGAATTGTACGTGGGCTCGACCTATGTTACAACAGATTTCTCGCGCTGCGACACCACGCGAAAGTGAGAACGACGCAAAAACTAATCAAACGAAGTCGAAGAGGCTAAGCTGTGGAGACCTTCACCCGTAGTATGTTCCACATCAAATTCGGTACTCCTAGAGACAATCAAAAGCCATAGGGACTCGTTCGCCGTCAGTACGGCCATGGGAACGCTGCTCCAAACCGACATTAGCGTTTTTAGAACTACAATTTTGGACAAATACAGTGGGCTTATAGCTCGCCGATATGAGCGCAAAATAGTAGAAAAGAGTGGCCACAATCAAGGAGGAAGTGATCCTTTTGCGTAAACTGGATTAGGACAGACTTAGAGAGGAAGGCGTCGAGTATAGCTTATATAGCAGTCTGGATCTCTCTAACGATGTTTTGCCCAGCTGATCGAGCCTTTTTATCCTCTAGCGCCTCGGCTACGATGGTTGTTAACGATTGTCATCAGTGAGATCCGTTGGAGACTGGGTCTGTCTCAGACTGCGGAGTTATCGTTACCTTTCCAAAAAAGTTCCTGAGTGATATGAGATATCAAAAGAAGAAGTAAAAGCGTAGATCTTCAGACACTCTTGCGACTCAGATTACAGCCTCAATGGAGGGATATCGACTATCAAGAATACGAATCTAGGGCGCGCTAGGCTTCCATCAACATACTCCCAGGCGTTGAGACTATGGCGGCGTTGCATATTGAGAATCGTGTTTCACAATCAGCGTTTGGCTTTGTTGTAGGCGAAAGTCGAGTTTGCTAGATATGTATAGAGACCGAACAGAAGACAATAAGTGCATTTGCTCCGCACATGTGTCTTGCGACCCAATATAATGCCTGATTTGAAGGAAAGTGGATTGGAGATATATATATGGTCATTGGGGTGTTGTCCGACAATGTTTTCGAAGCCTGTGCTACGAAGAGTTTCGAGGTCTAGGACGATATAGAAATTCTCGTCGAAATAAGTACCCCCGGTGCGTACGGATTCGGGCTGGTTTGGAAGCTTGTCAACAACGCAGCCGGATCTTGTATATGTTGGAGGTGTAATGTGGCTGAACTTGATATCGGGTAGCTTCACGGCCAATTTGGTACGGGTATGTGGTCTTGTTGAGTGCCTCTTCAATCATATGTTCCTCAACATAAGTATGGATGTTTATTATTTCTGGCTACAGGGTAGCAATGGACTAGCGAAAAGGACTCGAGAACGGGATCTGGGGATAGTTTTACCGAGTGATTCCGGAATGCACAATATTTGGAACCATCGCAGTCTCTGCGACCTTTGTCGTAATGCTCGTACTGCCAATAAGGAAGGATTCTGTTGCAAAGCTGCCGGAAAGGGTCTCATGGAAGATCAGAGAAAGTAACAATAGGATGAGTCCAAGTGCGATCAATATCTACTTGGCCTTGATAGCGGACTTAGGTGTTTGGTAATCGATAATCAATAACATAGCTATTGGATGGCGGTTGCGAGAAGCTTGTGCGCTACTAGTGGAATAACAAAAGAATTTTGTTCGGATCAGAGGAGAAAACAGGATGAAGGATAAAGACATGCAACGGACTTAGGTGAGAAACAAAGAATGAAGGACGAAGAAAACATTCTGGATCCGGGTAGGAAGACTTCAATCCTGAATCAGTCAGGGAGACGCGGTCAATTGGTGAATTTGGACCCTGCACGAAGCTTTTTATTGAAGAGACTGCGCGACTTTGGCGATAATCTTGCAATTGATTTAGATTGGTATTGTCGCAGACGTGCTTATGGCACTAGCTGAAGGGCTGTCTTTGATGGTACTGCTTGTTGGTGACTTTTCCGTCATTGATTGCGCCGGGCCTCTTATCAGGTGTGGTGTTAATTTCGCTTATCAATCGCTATTTACACCAAAGCGACGAGCAAGGAAACCCTGCGAGCTGCCCCTGTGGATACCATTGTTCTTGTGGTCTTTGTGTGAGTGTCTAACACTGGCGCACATTACTTGATTGTACTGCCTTGATTGTATGTAAGACAAGGCCGCGCTAGGTTACTCTTGGAGAAGGTCTACTCACCCCTTAACACTGATGAACGTGTACATCAATGCGAGGCAGCTGATTCCGGACCAGTAAAAGCAGGACTCATGAGACGAGCCGATAGCTTGCCATCCATCAATATTCAACCAGCGAATAGGGAAGCGCAAGCTCATCATTGACGGGCGCCCTATATGTGACCATATTTAGTGATCATGGCTACAGAGCCCAATTTCTCGTCAGAACCAAGGTTCTCGGGAATAAGATTTCTCGAGTCTATAGGCGTTTTCAATTCGTCATCAGGCTCTTTCGACAGATTCTCCGGATCGAGAAGATATTTGACGGCAGCATGATCCTCACCAAAGAGGGCTTTAGTACTCTCCGTAAGCTCTTCAAGGAGAGCGGTTGTTTCTGCCTGTTTACCCTGCAAATTACGGGCCTTGATCAGAGAGAAAATCGCGAGCAATCGGTCGGGATGGCCTTTCCTTGGCCCCTCGTGTGATTCGATGACCTCGGAGAGTATATCCTCGGCTTCCTTGTACTTCTTTGCGTAGAGGAGAATGCGTCCATGGTGCATCTTCCCGAACAGCACGGCAAAGTGGCTTTCTCCTAGATTCCGTCTTGCGATGGCATGGCCAGGAAGGAATATTGACAATCCTTCGTCCACTTCGCCGCTTAGACACTTGATACGTGCGAGGTTGAGACCGGCCCAGAGAGTAAATAAATGCTCTCTCCCGAGCTTTTCCTTGCGTAAGTCGAAGACCTCATGTTCCATCCTGACTGCATGATCAAGATCTCCTGGATGGCCAAAGCCATAAGCGGCCCTGTCGTAGTAAGCCATAGCTAAGTTATCCATGGCGATGATAGTGTCCAAGTGAGAGGGGCCAAGTTTGTTACGAAGTCCAGCGACAACCTTCAAGTGTATCTTGATGGCCGCTGTGAACCTAAAGTCTTTGCCGACCGCTCGACCAAGGTTTCCCATGGCCCTTAATGTATCGACGTGACTATCGCCAAGTACCTTCGTCAAACCCTTGACAGCTGTTTCATGTATTCTGCGTGCCTCTGAGACTCGGCCTTGCTGCCATCGACTCGAGCCATACGCATCCATGATCTTCAGCGTTTTCAAGTCATCTTTACCACGGAGGTTGATACATGCTTCCAACACTCGTTGTTGCAAATCAGCAGCTTCTTCTCCCCGGGCCATCTGCCAATAGGTGCTTGATAACAATAGCATTATGTCCATTGTAGCGGTGTTTTCCATGCCCAATCTTCTGATTGCGAATTCCGCTACCTGTACTTGTAGCTGCTCGGCTTCTTTCAAAAGCCCACATTGCGAATATACCAGACTGAATTTCACAAGCTGCATTAGTTGAGCCCGGTCGAGCCTCGGCTGTAGAACTGGCCACATTCTTCTCCTCAATTCCTGATTCTCTAGGAATCGACCTCGAATTATTTGCTCGTTTTTCTGCACATGACTAACATGCGGAAGTAGGTCTCTTCGGAGGATTTCATCCTCCTCTTTGTCGCCCAAAGGGGGAAGCAGGATGGCTTGACCTAGTATCGTCGCAGTTGCTTGACACCATACTGCCTGATCTGCAATGGTCATTTCCGGTCTCTCTCTCACCCAAAGGTGGACGGCCGGATGCATCGAGTAACTATCGTCCTTTGGATCCGGATTCGCAAACACAAGCGACATTTGAAAGAGCTCTCTCAGAGCTTCCCGGAGTCGCAATTCATCAAAAGACCCCGACTCGGCCGTATCCCTAAGGATCCGTGGTAAAACGGGACGGTAGCCCAGGTTCAACAAGAACGTGAAGATCCCGAAACTGAGTCTCCGAAAGGTTTGTGTCCATGTGAAATTTGGTTTTACCTGACTGCTGCTGTTCTTCTCCTCTTCTTCTCGTCGTCCTTGCTCCGTCTTTTCCAGTCTCGGGCTCGATGCGGCGCGTAAGAAGATGTCCACTCGGATCCGTTGACGGTGGAGGAAGGAGAAGATTTTCAGCAAATCCAAGGCGTCCTCCGAAGCTTGCGTTTTCTTAGCCACCATTCCATCATGAATAAGTTCGTAGCTCGAATAGATAGCGGCGTTGGCATCCGAAATAGAACGTGAGTCATTGGAACTCTTCATCTTCCTTATGCGAGTCCAATTTTTCTCGAAAAAGGTTAGGTAATTCTCCAGTGTACAAAGGCGGGCAAGGATAGTCTTCCCTGCGTGCAGGAGAGCCAGTGGCAGGTAGCCCAGAGTTCTGCAAATCTCCTTCGCTGGTCCTAAGATCTCCTGAGACCATGGCGATGGTTCATTGGCAGCTTTTAACAACAGCTCAATTGACTCTGTCTCTTCTAGCTCACTGAAATGGTATGACCCCGGACCAACTGTACCATGTATTTTGAGGGTCGGGTTTCGTGTCGTGATGAGTATAAAGCCACAATTGCCATCCGGAAAACATTCCTCGACAGGGAAGCTTGTGTCGTCTGCATTATCGATAATTAGTAGCCACGGCTTCTCTTTACCAAGGCTTGAAAGCCAACTCTTTGCGGCGCGCTCGTTCGGCTCGACTTTTCCGATCCTTGAGAGGGTCGAGAAGGATTGCCTAGCATGATCCTGAGAGCTCGCATCGATCCAAAAGACTCCCCAAAAGCTAGTGACATCAGCTAAGGAACATTCTTCGATCTATCGGTTGTCTTTACCTTTGCTGATTGTCTGAGGCGAATTTGCAACAGAATTGCGTCTTGCCTGATCCTGGCAAGCCATAGACCACAAATCTCTTCTGTTCATGGAGTTGATCGGTAGCGATTGGACCCTGGAGACAACTTCCCAAGCTATCTAGATCGGTAGCCCGGCCGGTGAAGATGCTGCTCACACTCTGGGGCGTACAGAAGTGCTCATTCAGAGATGCGAGTGGTAGCACATTTTGGGCGGATATGACAGCATTGTTGAGCTGGAATATTAATGACTAATTTGAAACTTCGCCAATAGATGACCTACAGCTTTCTCCGCCGATGATTCGATATTGGCTTGCAAGGAAACGATCTGTGACTGTAGATTGGCACCCAGACATAGGATGCTCTGTGATATTTCTGAAAAAGATTCTTTTGAGGTCGAATGTGAATTCCGTGTATAAATACTGATGTTCGTTATTCGATTGATATTGACCTTCACAGGCGAGACTACTCACACATTTACTGCTGTCAGACTCGTCTGCAGGGCAATCTGGTGAGCGTTGAGTCTCTGCCGCAAGGCGATGAACTCATCCTCCTTCGACTGTTGCTTCAGATATTTGCGCAGACTGTTGAGCTTGACGTGTTTTGAAGTTCCGGTTGTTAGGATTTTGACGACCAAAGTATTCAAATCCTCCAATATGTCTTGACAGCCTGTCAGAGTGGTCCGAGTCGCTCGCCAATGACTCGCTACAATCTGCTTGTCTCTAAAATCCTTGGGTTCGGCTAGATCGGCTTCGAAACTGCGTTTGATCAAGTCGCTCACAGAGCGGAGTGCTATGATTTCGTTTGACAGCTCCTCTAGATCTTCGTCCACCTTCTGGAATCCGTCTTTGGCCTGTTTCAAGAACTTGGTGAGGCGTATGCAAACATCGGCTAGACCAGCCGAGCCTGCGATTATTGAAAAGGGATCTGCCATAAGGCATTGATGTTGCCGATGACCAGAGTACTTACATCAGATTCTCGAGATTTACTGCCATCGTAGGCACAAGACGGGGGATGCGGGTAAACAAAGTAATGAAGCCCGATATTTTTGAGAGCGAGACTGAAGGAAGACCCCCGCATCCTCAACCTGGCCCCTTCAGTGCGGACGAACTCAATATGCTCATTACGGGCGGCACTCTGTGAGTGGCGCTTATTCGTAAGTGATTGACAGATCTGGACAGATCGAGCGAATCCCCGTCAAGGAGTCTATATCTAGTCTTACAGCTCCCCAAGAGCTTGCGTGGAATCTACTGAGGTGCCTTCGACGAGTGAGCGGGTGGAAGAGCCCAAACGATTATTGGTCGACGTTAGCCGCCTTCCTGAAACGGTGGAGGGGGAGGCCGCCATGTCACACAATGAGGCTTGCACACGTTTGTTGGTTTCTGCGGCGAAAACGCCTGTATGCACTGTGCCTTCTGGACCCCGCTCTTGTTTGGACCTGCTGAGCTCCTTCTTCTCGGGTAGATTTTGTGAAACTAGGTTGAGGCCTACCGCCGCACCGTCCGTGCCGCCGTCGGAGTGCATAGTACAATGACAGCGTGGTAGAACTATAGGTGCCTTAGGTAGATACGCTTTGTTGGATCTATGGAATCAAGGCAGGGGTTTGACCAAACGAAATTAGAAAATGCACTTTGCCGAAGGTGCGCTGAAAAAGAAAGAGATCGACAGTATTACCACCAGTCAACGTTCCGAGATTTAGCGCCGGGGCCGGATGGGAGTCTTCCACCCCCAAAGTAGATGATTGGCTAGATGCACCCTCGTCACAACGGGCGGTTCGATGCACTTCGCGCACTATCAATAGTATTTCGTCCCAAGTCCAGCCGCATCCTTTTCTCACAACAAAACCTCGAGGCATTGATAGCTGAAGCTCAGAGGTATGTCTGCCGGTATTCTTCATGAGCAAGCTGAGTCCACGCATGGTTCCATGCATGGACTCAGTGAAATTATATCTATACGACTTTTCGTATTTCTCGCTTTCTGCTCGTTTGGTTTATATAGATATGCCCTTAAGTCTGCGAAGTATCGGGTGCGATCATGATGAAAATCAGTGACGTCTCATATCACTAATAGGATTCTCTAGGCTGACATTGACTTCGGAAAAAGAAATGGTTGCAAGCCGCCAGCATATGTGCTTGCGTACAAATGGCCTCTGGCCCTGGACGTCGTCAAACGAGGCTTCAGAGCCGGACGCCAAAAGAAGCTGCTTGGGTTATTTACAGAGTATTTCGAGGAACTAGGCCCAACTGCTGAGCTGACAATACTCGGCGGCACTGGGTTTGCGACGAAGGATCCTGAAAACATAGAGGCGGTCTTGTCCACTCGCTTTGATGGTACGTCGATGAACTCAATTTTAGGTGGAGAGCAGTACGTGTATATGGGATCTCTAGTCTCATTGTGGTTACAGACTTCCACCTAGGACCTCGAAATCTAGCCATGATGGCTATGATAGGTGAAGGCATCTTCACTCAAGACGGTCCCGCGTGGAAACATTCTCGAGAGCTCCTGCGCCGTCAATTTGTGCGCATGCAATACCAGAATCTTGAAGGCTTCCGGGAGCATGTGGAAAACCTGATTCATTCTGTCAGCAATTGTCCTGGCGTTGTAGATCTTCAACCGTTCTTCTACCGCTTGACGCTCAATACGACAATCGCTATGATACTTGGCCAATCTGTCGAGAACTTCGACCACGAGATTGGCGACGTGTTTTCGAAATCATTCAACAAAGCCTCATTGGTTACTGCTACGCGTGTCAGACTTGGCGATCTGTACTTCTTATATGCTCCAAAGGGCTTCTTTGCAGCCTGCAAGACGGTCAAAACGTACACAGAACAGTTTGTCAAAGATGCATTGCAGCAAGATCGTGCCAACACCAAGAAGTCAGATAAATATACGTTCATCACTGATCTTTACAGCGAGCATCATCAAGACACGCGTCTTGTCCGCGATCAAGTTATCAACGTACTTATTGCAGGTCGAGATACCACAGCGGCGACAATGTCCTATGTTTTGTGAGTCTGAACACTGAAGCAGGTCGCTATTTGGGTCTTACTAATGTCCTTTCCACAGCCGCCTTCTCGTGCGAAATCCGGATATGCTCGGGAAACTCCGCAGTGAGATCGAGTCCGTCTGTGGTCAGGACAAGGACATTACCAGAGCATATATTCAGCGTATGCCGTACCTACAGAACATATTGAAAGAAAGTGAGTGATTCAGTTCTGCGCGAGGCCATTCTGCCTCCCAACGTAGGCTAAGATCCCCAATTCAGCACTCCGACTATATCCCCCAGTGCCGATAAACACTCGATTTTGCAAACAAGCGACTACACTTCCTCGAGGAGGCGGTCCAGACGGACTTTCTCCGATTCTGGTTCGAGAAGGAATGCCCGTAGCATACTCAGTATACCACATGCAACGGCGTCCTGACCTATATGGCCCTGATGCTGGATCGTTTCGGCCAGAAAGATGGGAAGGCTCAGAACTCGCTGATATCAAATGGGGCTATCTTCCCTTCAACGGAGGTCCGCGACTTTGCCTAGGTAGTAAGTCGAACAATCGCTTCATTGTTCATGACAAGAGCTAATGATCGCGCACTAGAGGACTTTGGGCTTATGCTTGCGTCCTACGGGATTGCGAGGATAATTCAAGCCTTTCCAAACATCAAGCTCGCTCCGGGAGAGGTCTGGGAGGAGCCAGGGGCGGAGCGGCAACATCTTACCCTTACTCTTTCTAATGCAGATGGCTGCAAAGTGCTGCTAGTATAAATGAGAATTGTATCAGGGAAGGTCACCTTTGCTATAACATATCGTACAGCCAACCCCATCTATTTCTCTAGACATATACAACTTGAACAACGGTCTAAATAGATACTGGGGAAGAAAGCTCCAGCCAACAACAATATTGATACATGCCGCTGACTTCGAGACGCATCGTTGGTGAAGGAGAACCCTATGGTTCCAGGAAAACCTTGAGATATTCTAGATCATGGAGATGTTGATAAGTGGAGCTATGTGATATGAGATACGAATTATGAGACGTCGCTCATAAATAACGACTGGGAGATTCCCGTGAATTATCAACGACTTTTCCAGCCTCGGCCTTGGTTCATTAGTAGCTGTGCAAGTAGGAGTAGTGAATCCTCGCAATGCCGCACAAGACGATTGTCATTAGCTACATAATTGTTCTTGACTTAGTAAGAGTACTCGAACGGTACACCTCATGACTATCGTTTTCAGGAATACTACAACCAATAAGTTCCTTGAGTGAACCCGGCGAGTATCTCCTCAGCAAATTTGTTGACTGAACCCACAGCTATTTGTCCTTCAACTCGTCCACAACTAAGAGCGTAGTGGAAGCGAAGAAATCCTTGCAAGTAGCAGGTTCGGAGGCGGTAGCCATTGTGGCAGTGAAAATTTTTCTGACTCGGTATAGAGAATCTTGGCTAGCTTCTCATCGGAGTTGTTTCTTCTGTCGCTTATTTTTTCTTGTAATAAGATTATCAGAGTAACTTTTACTGTTGTGGTTTCCTGCCAAGACGTCAAACTTCATCCCCGAAATCACCCCACATACTGACTAGGGTGAACGCCGCGTTTCCTCGCGCGACTTAGGTGATTGTCACGCGGCTGGAGTGCTTACAAGGACAGTGGGATGCAGTGCAGAGTGTCGCTGGGGTAGTGGACTACGAGATCTTCTTAGAAAGCATTCCGTAAAAATTGTCAACGTCAGACGCCAAACGCCAAGCTTTTAGCTTGCGGCCCATTTCGGTTTTGCGTCTCCTGGTGAACGCATGTGACATATAATCTTTTAGTAAATTCTCTTACTTACAGACACTTTGGCCGAGTGGTTAAGGCGACAGACTCGAATTTCTTGGATATCTGTTTCTTTCGGGAGCGCAGGTTCAAATCCTGCAGGTGTCGTTTTTGCTTATTGAAAACTTGAGGGATCGTCTGATCTTTTGCCATTCGAGTATATTAATCGAAACGACTTTTACCAAACTGTTCTTGGAAACCATGAGCTGGGCGTAGGTTTCCGTCTCCTTCTCACGCTAAGACTTGGACGTGAACACCTCCAATTCTTCGAATCCTTGAAAGTTGGCTGAGCAGTGGATGGCAGCGCGCAGTTTCACTTCGCACATATCGGTGTTGATCTCCATGACCGATAATTTGTATTCACAGATACCTATAAGGATTATTACGTGTCGTAGTCCTTGTGGAATTTGCACAGTATCCTTTGGCCAGCAACACGCATTGAGACCTTTACAATTCAGTATTGACTCTCAACAGCTGTAGCGATGTCCCCGCATCAATCAAAAAGGGACTCTCGCAACGAGTTCATCTCCATACTTATTTCTTACTACAAATTTTCCGTGGGAGTGTACCTACCGCCGTCCGTCATCAAGTATCCCTGGTCAGACGGCTGGCCAGAGGTAATCCCCGAAACCCTCTCCTTCCTCAATAAAAACGACACCATCCTCGACCTAATTAAACACATGCCTTTCGTAAGCCGCGACAGCTCACACGACGTCTCCCAGATCTACGATAAAATTTCCGCTGTCGACTTTGTTAGCGACAGAATCAAAAAGTCATTTGGTATTCCCAGCGCAAGTTCTGATATTGCCGATCCAATGTTGGAAATGAAGGTGGTGCCGGCCTATGTAATGACTATTGCGCGGACCAGTGGAGGAAGGGATGGGTTTTATTTTCTGTGTGATACGGAGAGGTGGACCATTACGATTTGTGATTTTCAGGTAAGGCCGAAGGATTGGACAGACCTGACGCAGGTATGTCGATCAACGAACTTTCCATATTTGATGGTGACCGTTTCGTAATGTGGTATACTGGATAGAGAAGCTGATTTGGTGTCGCAAATGGGTGATTTTGAGAATGAAGAAGAAGGCTGGCGATGTTACGCAATATAAACCCCCAGAGACTTTTTTCAAATGCTGAAGGAACACTACAGGAAGTTGGATGAAGTGCGTAGTCACTCTTCACTGGAAGACGTCATGTCATATCATGTCGTTCCGTCCATGTAGAACAGCCAACTCCAATGTCGCTTATAGGTTCCAGTAGAAACGATTCGAAGCAATGGAGGTATTAATGTTCAAGCATATCCCTACTGGCGTGGACTTAGATCGGTTGAGGGACGTTTCCAGGGGGCATGATTGGCCTGAGGGAGATTACAGGAAAGAGGAGTGTATGAAAAGGGCGAAGGAGGTGTGGGCGGAGGTCTAGCATTAGCTAGGGCTACAGAGGCTCAATTAAGCTAAGACTCGTCCTCGAATTCCATTGACGTTGGCCGTACGGAAGAGAAAAATCTCCAAGCACCTCTCTAGATTCGAGTCTCGTATGGCGCGTATTGGTTGCGAACACCAACTGTCCTCCTCAAGACAATCAATGCGCTAATCCTGGCTAATGAAAAGGCGGACCCGTAGTTGTCGAAGCGCTCTGCCTTGATGAGTTGGATGTAGCGTCGTATTCATCAAAGGGAAAATCTTGCGCCTTACAAGATATGGCAACGACTGCTTGTGCCTACGCTATCACCATCTTCAACAGCGATGTTGACTCGTCCGCTCTCTGCCTGGGGAGTTGCAGGAATAGACGAGCCTCCTCGTCCTTGCTGATGCAAGGATCGCGAAGCTCAAACAGTGAGCAAAGATAGTATTCATCAAGTGCAGTATTTCGGACCAATCGCTGATTTTGGTGGTATGGCCAATGCTCTAGAGGCTCATTACCCTTGACTATGGTCTCATCTGTGGAGTATAAGATTGCAGAATCATTGACAATGGCACGATAGAGAGTACAGAGCTCGTTTTTTTTGGTACGTATTTTGCGCTCTCCTTTTCGTTTGATACGTCCAGTATTGAGGTATGATTGTCCATTGTAGTCTAAGAACCCATGCCTTTCAAGTTGACCTTCGGTCTCATGAATACCCGTATAAAGTAAGGCCATGTCTGAAAGCACAAATGACTTGGCAAAGAGATGCTAAAATATCTTCAAACACTCCGCTGGAGATCTGTAGATCATCACATCTTCATCTGAGACACCCATGCGCGCCAGTTATGGTGATACGGGAAGTCAAGTTTAGAAGTTGACTGATCTTAATACTGTTCTCGCGGGCGCCGATTGGTGGAGAGATGTATTCCAGGGGCATGGCGTACTACTTTGGCGGCAGGAAGGTAGAAGAGGGCGGTATTTCTTGTTGCTGGTGCTGTCCGAGCATAACTCTTCTGATTGGGCTTTTGATCTCTTCGATCGTGCGTCGGCAGGTCTTTACAAACAAGCAAAACCCTTTTCGGTCCGTCTATTGTATTACGATCTGCGTAGCGCCGGAAATCGTGATCTCTAATAACCGACAACTGCGATTCGAAACATCCTCTTCTTACTTTTTACATGATGGTGAGACAGAAGGGGAAGTCATCATGGCTCAAATGAGTGCTCATCCCCTTCTGAATCCTCCAGCTCCTCTTCATGCTAGTCCTGCTTGGCGCAATTGGCTATCTTGTTTCATAGGGCTTGCTGGCGTAAGTATCATCAGAGCTGGATGGCTGATTCTAGGAGCTGACATATGATGTACTTCCGAGCTGGTCATAATGATCATTTGCTGCGTCTGCGTTATTCTTTGATGTAACAGAGATCATACTTTTCGCGAAGCACAATCTACAGCCCCTTACGTACTTAGTCTTTCAATGCATCAAGACAAGAATTTGGTCCATCATTTTCACTATCGAAGTCGTACAAACGACAAGCCAGGGGAGTACGAGAAGGATGGCAATATGATGGACTGCAACTAATTGTGAATAGTCCTGTAGAATCTGTGTTGCTTCTGTATGTAGAGTACAATCTTCAAAATCAAATGGTGAGAAGGCTAACATCTTCATGCATCGCAATTATAGCGACGCTCGTGTATGGCAGCATAATTTACCCTGGTCACCGCCGCGCCAAGGCTCACCAACCTACACTCGACCACGAACGCTACGACCGCTTCTACGACGGACCTTATAGCGAACATGCATCGTCAAAGCCAATTACCAAGACTCACAATCGCCGCTCACGCAACACACTGCGGATAGCACCATTGTCTATGGGCAGAGTCCAACGGGTTCCCGTTGTAACTTGTAAGTGGAGGCGCGGAGGTTCGACAGAAACCAATGCAGACATTGGCATGCCCACAAAAGGTAGTGGAAGATGGCGAGGTGTATGAACTGCCAAGTACGAGGAGTTTGAGAGGTGTGCGAACAAAGGGCGATCGAGAGGAGTCGCTGGGGTGGTTAAAGTGAACTTCAAGCTCCCCGAAACATGTCAGCGCCACGTCCAGGTTAGAAGCTCGAGAAGAACAGTGTAATGCTAATACTTGGATTTCGCGAAGTCCAGTGTCGTCGGCAACGCTCGAACGGTTCGGAGCCTGACGAGAGAAGCAACTGGTGGTGACTCAGATGCCTTCGTCACGCTTTGTGCTTTGCAGAGACACGTGAGCCGAGAGACTCCGCAGGAATTCGTTGATGTTCAACGGAATGTTTGATGGATCATATACTAGCGATTCCTGCTGACTCATTTGATTTTTTGATTGGATTCCTTATTGCGGGTTTTCACTGCTGTCGAGCCCACTTGGTGGCTGTTCTGGATGATTGGCCTTGCCTGAGTCTACTCCCTATCCATTTAGTCCACTTATTTCATCCTGATTAGGATCGTTACCAGCGGAATCATTAGGGCCGGTTTGTGCCGGCTGCCCTCTTCAACTACCCGGATATTTTGTATTGTCACTTGGAGTACTCGAGCCACTTTTCCCGCTTCCGTCAATATTGGGATGATTGTTGGCAGATTTTGGAACTCCTTGTCGGGCGGAATGAACACTTGCGCCACCCGGATCGTTAGTGTTGCCACTGTAATGTCCCAAGCCATCTAGCCCGATTCCTTGACTCTCAGGATCATTGCGTGGGGATTGAATACTGGCTTTGGGCTGCTGCTGGGCTGGTGGTGGATCAATCGACAGCTTTGTCTTGGGGTTATCTACTAAAGGGTCTAGCGCCCTGGTCTGACTGGGCATGGCGAGGAGTGGACGATATGATTCTCCGGGTGCTGGTTTATACCAATTGGTTTCCTGTGTAACCAAATCACTTGCTAAGTCGTCCAGAAGGGGGAGCATCAATAAGGTCATACAATCACACTTTGCAGTGCGCATGGTAGATCTTTGAAGTCGAATTGTCTTGCAGACCTTATGCCCTGCGCAACACTCTAAAGAGATCCCACAAGTGTGTGGACATTTCTCTGGGAGAGAACGAAAGCATTGTTGATGACACCGTTTTCCTTCTACACTCGTCATAGGCCGCGACGCCGTAGAAGTTGGCGTAAACGGCTTGGTAAGGTATCTATAAGCATTTTGACAGGCCTCGAACTTGAAACGTGAATTCTCCGACCACAATTGTGCTAATTGGCAGTTCACCTTTGCTGATCATGTATTGAGGAATATTTCAAGAACATCCAAGCGCATAGATAGGTTTGTTTGAAGCGCTAGGCGAAGCAAGGACCGTATTCGTAGATGCTGCCTCAGTGCACGGATTTGATGCCCACGGATTGAACAACAATTGTTTGACCGACACAGATCCATGTTCTCCCAGTGTTATAAGTGTCATTGTTTTTGAGATGGATGTCCGTCCAGAGACTTAGGAGTTGGCTGTACTCGTACAGCCCCAATACCCAAATGCGTCTTAGTACCGCCGTAATTGATAGGATCAATCTTGTCGCCAACAATATCCAGACAAGACGTGTTGGCGCCGGGCTCCGGCTAGTAATATACGTCAACAATTTCAGCCCACAGTTGGCAAGTGCCACAGCAGGCGTGTTCGTAAACGGTATCGTTTTAGGTGATAACATCCTCGAACATTCCATTCAGATTTGCGTACTCATTCGCACATGTCTTCTTGATTTCAACAAATCTTGATCAGCATTGTTCTGATCTCATCCAGTTCAAAGTACTTCAATTGATCCGCTGATTCCAGTTTAAGGCACTCTTCTTCCGTCGGATCAACGAAGTAGCTATTCTGGAAGAGCAATACTTGCGTCACGTTGAAGAATCCGTCAGTTGCCAAGGCTTTATTTCCTGAGTAAGAACTGTTCCACAGCAGAAATTCATCGCTTAGGCTAGGTATTTGGCTCCAAGCGTCAACGGTGCTGATGATACTCGTATCCTGGGCTGAACAGCCCAAACATGGCGTTCCGTAGGGTTAGTAAACGCAGACCTCCTTGGAATCACTTGCCATCGGAGATGGTGGCGAAGTTATGTTGCTAGTTTTGTTTTTGTAGCGAGGAGTGTTCAATACACTGTGGAATGAGTCATTGCGGGAGATGTTGCTTACCGTTGTCCATGCCACGCGAGCTGTTATGCTTGAAGCGCTGGGAGGGATTCTTACTGGAATGACTGAGGAAGCACCGTTTTGGAGTATCGTGTATTGAAGTCGAGACAGTCGCAACGGTCTTGCTCGATCCTTTCGACGTGGAACCTTCTGACCTTATTTTGAGCGGCAGCGGCAATCGAGGATGTTTGGACAAATTTTCGGACGATCATGTTCTTGATTAAGAATACAATAATAAAGAGGATGATGGTGGACCAGGTTATCATACGCATATCCGAGATGGCGACCTGCTGAGGTGAACCCTAACGGCAAATTATCGATATAAAATACGTCATTGCGGTACAAGATCACAATTCTGTAGCATGCAAAGCAGTCGGCACGAAGCAATGTTTTGTTCGGGGTATTGTCTTTTTATAAAAGCGATGGAAGCCATGATGGAAGACTTAGACCTGAGAACACAGCCTCCTAGAAGTTGAAACCGGGATTTTGCACAAACGTCATATTCTCTAGATGGCGATGAAACAAACCGCTGGGAGAAGAAGCAGAGTGCCCTAAATACAACAACTTGCGAACTTGGAACCCGTCGTAGACTTCTCAAATGGTGAAAAGATCGTCATCTCACAAGGCATCGAAGCGCATTTAAGTACACAGTAATAGGTCCCTCCTCCATATGCCCAGCCTCAGCCTTCGCACCAGCACTGCCTGTCCGTCTACCACCCATCTTGTTATCACTCGCCAAGGTCTGCGCAAACTTACTCTTCTCCCTCACGATCGGTCCCTTCCAGTAGAAAATGTAGATAGGGATCGTCACTAAGACCGCGAGGGCTGCTAGAATAGTTGTAGGCCATTCAAGCTTGTATTTTGCGTGGCCGTTGCCAATGTTGGAATAGAAGGGGGTCGAATACATGGCTGCTATGCCGGCAAGGAAATCTCTAGCGAAACCGTTGCCGCCGGTAGCTGAGGCGGAGTAAGGGCCGTAGGATGCAATCATGTACTCGATGGTGGCCATATAGATAGCGTAATTAGCGATCGCGATCAGCATCGAGAAGAACATAGGAGCGATCCAGTGCACATGATATTCCGGACCCAGAGATGTCCAGGCAAATCCGATCAGCCCGATGGCCTCCAACGGTGCGACGTACAAAAGCCAGTAGAGGCGGGCTTCAGGCTGGAGCGCATCGGGATCCTTGCGACGAATCGCACTGTGTCGGTGAATGAACGGAAAGAAGGAGAAGTAGGCGATGAAGTAGCCAATGATGATCGGGATAAAAGCCAGACCCTGGGCAGTAGTACCGAAGTTCCACTGCTTGTAGACAGGTTGGAATGACTCCAGGAAGGTGAGGATCAGGGCGTCTGAAAATCCGGACAGAAGTGAGAGACACAGTACGATAGGCTCACGGACGAACATCTCGAAAGGGCGCGACCAGATAACGAGGATCTTTCTGAGTTCGAAACGATACTCCTTGAGCTCGTTCGGCCCATATACATTCGTCTCTCCTGCCTTGCGCCGCCTCTTGGCTTCTCGGTCCACAATGATTGAGGATCTTGTCTCTGGTACAAGGAAGAAATGCGCCAGCTGAACAACCACACCAAAGATGAGCTGAACCCAAAAGTTCCAGTGCCAGCTCAGATGTCGCTGAATGAAGGCACCCACAATAGGTCCAAAGGGCAGAGCCACCCACAGACGAAAGGACGATGTAGGCCACGGCGTGTTGTTGGTTGTCAGCCTCCCACATGTCAGCCACCATGCCCAATGTGACAGAGCCGCCGGCTGAGGATAGTCCCCCAAGGAATCGGAAACCAATGATGGTACTGTAATTTGGTGCTAGGGCACAGGGTATCTGCCAGATGTTGACAAGGAACAGTGAGAGTTGGAGAATAGGCCAGCGCCCCAAATCCTCACTCCATGGCGCCCATAATTCGCATCCGAATGCAAATGCCACCAAGAATATCATTTGCCCAACCCTCGCTGCCTGTCCAGATATCTTGAAGGCCACAGTGAGAGGCGTGACGGCGTTGGCGTAGACACTGGTATTGAAGTTCATGGAAACCTGGATCCAGAAGATGACGGTGAGAATCATTCACTTCTTCCAAGTGGGGTATGAGAAACCGAGCTTCTGATAACAATCGTCCTCTGTAAGCTCGATCTTGCCATCCTCCCTCACTTTCTTCTCGTCGTTGCTGTCACTGTCGCGTGTGGGGGAGCTGCCACTACCCGAAGGCTTCTTCTCGACCCAATCCCCTGGCCGGCGTTGTACGTCTGCCATCCTGGAGCCTTTCCAACTCTCCACTCTCACTCTGAGAAGGGGCGCGTGTGTATTGTGTAATGTTGCTATGGAAGGGCCCGTGAAAGGAACATTGTAGCCTGCGAATTTCGAGGGGCAAAAAGACGTCAGAATGTGAAGGCACCGATCGCCCTCCTCTTGACAGTCGAGGAGCAGATCGCAGGAGCTGGGGCGCTGAAAGTCATGCCGAAATGGGTACAGCATCGAAGAGTGGTTCATGGGATTCGTCAAATCGCCGCATGCGCATATGGATGATTATGTACAATTGGTTGTTTTCAAGGGGTGGATGAAGTCATCGGCGCTTAGCTTCCCCACCATCGGATTTCGCTTCCGACCATGCAGAAGTGACAAAGGCCGAGGCACTCACTCGCTAGCATTGCTTTTTTCTGTCCCTTCCGTTGGCATCCGTGCGCGCCAGTCTCTGTAGAGTCGTCAACCTGGCATAGCTGAATACTTTTCCCTCGTTATTTGGGGCTCGTCCATAGATTCCTGAGTGCCGAGTGCTTTCCCCATCTAGATCTCAAAGAATACGGTGGCACGCCCCCACCCAAAATGGAATTCAATAAGGGCCCGCACGATTACCCCGGAGCCGTCCCGGGAGATCCCTATCCTAGCACCTAAAATCACTCTTGTGGGCCCGTTAGAGTGGAGTGGTCCTTCCTACTTAATATCCCCTAGCCTATCAGCGTTACTTAGCTAATAACTTAGTCATTAGCCTAGTATATAATAATAGCTCTTATAAATTTAATCTATATCCTCTTCTACCTTTAAGATATAATTAATATTTTTATTATTTAGCGATTACGGTACGATCTTAAAAAGTTTTAAAGAGTAATTATTTATTTTTAATTATTATTTTAATACTCTAGTTATTAATTCGTTTTTATAATACTTTATTATTTACTTTATACTACTTTATTTATATTATTAAAGTCTTTTATATATTATCTTTAAAATTATAATACTACCGAAGTTTTTTATAATTATATTATTAAAGTATTTTATTTATTTTACTATATCGGTAAAGCGGGAGACTATATAAGAAAATCGAGGTATTAAATATATCTTTTATTACTTTAGACGGAAAAATAATAAAAAGAGAATATTAATTAAAAAAAAAAAAAAAAAAAAAAAATTTTAAATAAAAAATCTAAAAATAGTAACTTCGGATTTAAGATTTTAAATCCGTGATTTTCTACTAGTATTAAGTAGCTCGCTAAGATTATATAGAGTATTATACCTACGCTAATTTAATTTAGATTTTAAATTACGTCGATTTATAAAAATTATATACGCGCGTAATACCCCCTAAACTAGCGCGGTATTATAGACTATATAATTTACTTATAATTATATATATTTAACTATTTACCGCCGGTACTATTTAGATTAATTTATTTTAATTTATTCAAAATTATTTAAAATAAATCGAGGTATTAAATATATATTTAATAACTCCGGTATTAAATCGATCTTTAGGGCTAGTATATAAGTTAAATAAATCTAAATATCTTTTCTATCTTTTTCGGTAGAATACGAGTTTATTATTTTACCGATATAACCCTAGCGAGTCTTCTATTAAAATTCGTTATATATTATAATTTCTAAAATTTTAACTTTATAAAATTATTAAATTCTTATCGAAGTAATTTAAATATATTTTCTTTATTAATACATACTTTTATTACTTTAACTATATTTATAATTTTATTTCAAATAGACTTCAAGATTTATAGACTTTTTTCTAATATAAATAAAGAGACTTTAATTATTAAATAACTCTAGCGTCTCGAGTAGGACTTTAAAGATTATATTATCGATAATATTATATTACTCTACTATTATATTTAAGCCCTTAATCTCCTTTTTATTAAAGATATTATTATATAAATAGAAAATTACTCTATAATAATAGATATCTTTATTATAAAAGTATTTATTAAAGTAGATATTATTATCTTTAAAAATCTTTAATATAAACGATTTCCTAGTAAATCTATTAACGAAACTTTATTAATATATTATAAACGCCTATTTAATATAATAAACCGCGTTAATATTAAAGATAAATTAACTTCGATTTTATTTAATTAACTTAAAATATAGTTATAAAGATCTTCTTTAAAGATTTATTAAATCTTAATATATATTATAAAACTATTTATAGTCTTATTATAATAAATTTATTATTTAAGAGAATTTATAACTTCGTTAAAAAAACTAGATATATTAAACCTAAAGTTAAATAATTTATTATAAAAGATTTTAAAATTAAAGAGTTTAAGATATTATATAAAATCGTAATATAAAAAGTATCTAAAGCCTAGCTCGATAATATTATCTCGTTATATTAAATTTATATATTTACTAGTTTAGATAATAACTCGTAGTACCCTATTAATTTATTAAAATAAAGAGTTTAACTAATTAATAACTATAAGAGTAGACTTTATTAAATAATAATATAAAATCTTAATTACTAGAATAATACCGGTCTTAACTAGAGGGAAGATATTTTATAGAAACCTACTACTAAATTTTCTTTCCGATTTTAATAACGAGAATTATTTAATAAAAATAAATTTATAAATTTATATATTAACGATATTATAATATAATTTATAATTAAAGATAACCCGCTTTACGTAAAGTATAGAAATATTAATATTAAGAAAAATAATAATTACGAGTACTAATTACTATTAGTATAGAAATAGTTATATTTTTATAAAATCGTCTTTAATATAACTCTATAAATTAATTTTACTTCTATAAATTATAGCGAGTTCGACGACCGAGTTAAATTTTAGGGTTCTAACTCTAGGTATTTATTAAATTATATTTCCTCTTTATTTTCGTCTTTAAAATAGTTTACTTTATAGAGTTCTATTATAGACTCTCTATATATTTAATTAATTACCTTCGTTATTATTAGTTTAAAAAATCCGTTTTTAAAAGTTATCGAAATAAATTATAATAAAGATTTAGGACTTAATAAAAAACTCTATATCGAGAATTAATTTTAATAAATACCCTAGTAAATTTAATAACCCGGAGTATTATTTATATTTTAAACTTTAGAAAATCGTATTAAATTTAAAAGTAAAAAGTATATTAGTAAAAAAATAGAGTTATAATCTTTTATAAATATATTTAACGAGTAAATTAATAACTATAATAACTTTCTATTTATTCGTTAAATATTATAGATTAATCGAGTTAATATATATTAAATAAACTTAGTAGCCTAGTCTCCCGCGGTATATAAAAAGTTAAAGTATCTTTATATTAAAGTCTTTAAGAAGCGGGCTCTTAAAGTAAAATTTTCTATATAATTTTAATAAGTATCTTTCTAACCTTAACTCTGTTAATTTATTTAATTTATATTATTTATAAAATTAATATAGTTAGTATTTTAAATCTTCTAGCCTTTCGGTTAGTAATTATTTATACTATAATAATCTTTTTAAAATAGTATATTATAGTAGTTATTTATACTATAATAATTATTTAAATTATAGTAACTAGAATAACTATAGTAAATATAATGACTTTTTATATTATAGGAATTATAACTAGATTAGTAAAATAATAAAGTATTAGTCTCTAATAATAAAGCCGCTATATAAACTTCGCTAATTAATTTTAATATTTATATTAAGTTCTTTAATAATATAATAGGGGTTAATAAAGCCTTCTATATATTATTAATAATATAGATCGGTAGCGTTAATACCTCCCTAGATAAAAGTTAAATTTAAATTAATTAAGGCTTTAACCTTAATATTATTTTATTATTTATATATAATAAACTACGACTAAACCTTCTCCCTCTTTCCGAAATTAGTTTTAAGAGTTTATTTATACGGACGGCCGACTATCGTAATTTACTACTAAAGTATTATATATTTTTAAACTTTAATATAAAAGGAATTTAGTAGGTTATTCGGATATTTATTTTATTTATTTTTAAAGACGTAGTAGACCCGCCTAGAATCCTACTAGGTATTCTATAATTATATAATATTAATACTATTATTTATATCCGTTAATTATTTATTTAAATTAATAACTCTTTTATAAAAGAAACGCCCCGCTATATTACTAAACCTAAAATAATATTCTATAAAAATTATATAATATTTATATATTTTAAAGTTTATTTAATAAACGACTAGGTTTATTATCGTTCTAAGATTATTAAAGTATCCGATAATAATAAAGAGGAAAACGAAGATAGTTTTAAATCCTTAAAGAATAACTTTTCCGATATCGACGAATAAAGTTTATAAATCGTTTTTAATAAGATATAAAATTATTAGAATATTTATTAATCCTATTAAAGTAAACTAGTTTTATAAATATTTATACTACGGGAGCGCCGAAGTTTTCTATAATACTATATTATTAATTTATAAAAGTAATTTTTTCTTTTTATATAAATATATCCTAAATTACTTTCTAAACTATTAGAGTTATCTTTAACCCTAACTTTTTAAATTATTTTTCCACTTTAAATACCCCGATATTTTTCGGGAAAATAAATCTCTTTTTAATTAAATATATCTTTAAATTTATCGTTACTTAATTTCCTCCTATCGAAGATCTCGAAGTATAGGTTTTATATTTAAATTTAACGAAAATACTAGGACTTATAATCCCCACGCCTATAGACCGCCTAAAGGTACTATAATTATTATATGAATATAGGTATCTAAATAGCGAAGATTTTACTAATTTCATTTATACTAATTTTATCACGTACCGCGTACGGATTACTACTAGTATTAAACTATTCTTAACTCGCTCTTAGAAGTATTAACTATAGTATATTAAATAATAAATAAAGAAACTCGTGTACGATAATTTATTTAATAATATCTACGAATTAATTAAGTTTATTAACGGTCGTTTATTAGAATAGAATACTAGAGTAGTAATAATTAATAAAGTCGAAAACCCTAAACCTAATAATAAATTAAAAATAATATTTAATTATTTACGGGTTTATAAGGACCTTTTTAACTACTATTTTAAATTTAATTTTAAAATTTATAACTATTTATTTAAACCTCGTTATAGTTATTTATTTTCCGCCGATTTAAAATATATTTATTTAACTATCCCACTTTATTATAAAGACCGCTACTACTTCTTATTCACGATCTCTAGTATCGGATAATACTAGCCTATTAAGATATAGTAGGGCTTATAGTCCGCCGGGTTTATTATAAATAAACTAGTATATAAAGTTTTTAAATTTATTTTACTACCTCGCCTAGAATTCTCCCTACTATACTCTAATAGAGTTAAAGATCCGCTACTATTTACTTTCTATATAGACGATTTCTTCGGGGGCTTCTAGGACTTTAATAATTAATTTACTTTCTTATAAAAATATTTCTTCCCTAGAGTCGAATAGGCTAAATTACTACTATTATTCAAAAAGTTTAAACTCTTCGCCGCTACCTTAATAACTTTAAATATTATTTATTTAGTAGATAAATATATATATATACTCCCTAAACGAGTTAAGAAAATAATATATTAACTAGTTTCTTTAAACTAGTCTACGGTACGAGTTTTCTTAAATACTATTAATATTACTAAACGATAAATTAAGAACTATACCGAAATAATATAATTACTAAATAAGTTTATAGGTAAAACGCTATAATAGTAAATTAAATTAAAATAACTATTATTTAAGATCTTGAAAATCAAATATACCGTTATAATATCTATATATAAACTCGACTTTACCGAGGTTATATTTCTATATAAACGCGTCTAGTTTTAATACTAGTATAGTCGTTATATAATTTAGGATATTTACGGAAATTTTCTATTTTATTAAAATAGAGCTATAATTTAATAAGTCTAATAGAGTTAATAAAGTAATTAAAATTATTTTAATTTTTTAAAAGATTAACTTTATAAAGGTCCCTATTATCTACGATTTATTTAACTTTAATATAATTTAGAAGTTTTATCCTATTTATAAAAAGAAGTTATATATTATAATTAAATTCCTATATAAATACGATTATTTATATAAGTATTTATATAATACCTCTATCGTTTATATAGATTATAGGTTATTAATTTATTTCTTAATCTCTAATCTTTATAAAAATATTTATAATTATTAAATTAATAAACTTCGCCGCTTTAATATATTTATTAAATATATTCCCGGTTATAGAAATAAGGTTATAAATAATTTATTAAAAACTTTATTCCGTTTATTTAGATACTTTAATAACTCTATTATTATAAAAGTTTCGAAAGACCTCGTTAAATAAAAACCTCGCTAGGTATAAAAGGACGATAAAAGTAATTTGAGGAATTATTTAAATAATTTAACTAAAGTGTTAAAGAAGAGATTATCGAGTAAAGAACCTTTAATAAAATAAAGATCTTTACTATAATAGTAGATTTATTTACTACGGAAGGAGATTTATATTTATTATAGAAATAAACGTATCTAAATTTAATTTAATTCGGTGATATTTATTATATTTATATTATAGATAAAGTTATCTTTAAACTATACCCCTTTATATTATCCAAAGTGTTTATCTACCGTATCGACTATTAGACTAGTATATTATAGATTTATTATAAAGATACTTATATCCTCTATATATTAAAGTCCAAAGTTATACTCCTATTAAGATTAATATATAATAATACTAATTACTAGGTTAAAACTAGTATTATAATAAAGTTTAAAAATTAAATATACTAGCCTAACTAAGTAAAGAATATCGAGATATATATTAAGAGATATATTAATTATATTAAATATAAATTAATTATAGACTTATAGCCTCTTTACTCTATCGTCGTTTTAGGATCTTTTAGGTTATTAAATATAAACTTTATTAATCTACTACCTACTTTATATTTAGGAAATAGATTTATCCTATATATCCTATATCGGTAAATCTCAAAAGTAAATATTAATATACTTTAAATATTATTAACCTTATTAGAAAGCCGTCTATAAATTTATATTAAAACTTTATATTAAATACCGACCCGAGGTTTAGTAGGATTAATAAGTCGGGGGTCTAAATAGGGTCCTATTAATAAATAGTATTTATTATTAATAAATTTAGTAACTCTAGTTTATTATATATATATATTAATAACTTTCGTAATATAGGTTTATTATTCTTTATAAACTTTATTAATTATTTAAATTATTAATTATTACGTTCTTAAATATTTTACGAGTATTTAATATTATTTAGGTTTTATAACTCTCTTAGGTCTTTTTTAATCTTAAATTTATTTAATTTAAACGGTTTTAATAGTTTATTTATATATATAGTATCGTCCGAGTCGGATAATTTTAGAGTATAAAAGAATTCTTATAACCCGGCGGATTCTTAATAAATATATATACTCGCGTTTATATAAATAAGTAGCTTAAATCTCTTTTTTAAATACTACTATATAATAGAAATAGATTTATTTACTATTATTTATATTAATTATTTAGTCGTTATTTAGGATTCTCTCTATATATAGTATTAACGGATAAATATATTATTTACTCGTTTTTTAACTACCTTTATTTTATTTTTTTATACTTTACTTTATTATTTATAATTTAATTATTTTTATTTTATAGTTATTCCTTATTTTATAACCCCGCGATAAAGTAAATCTAGTTTAAGAGGGTATAAAGACTTTATAATTATTATACTTTAATTTCGAAATCGTTTTTATTATTATTAATATTAATAATTTTCGCGTTAAATATATCCTCTTTCTTTTCCCCCGATTAATATTCCTTAACGATTAAGTTACTAGGTATATCTTCGGCCTATATATTTAGAGTTAACTAGTAATATTTATAAACTATTTTCTTTATATATATTAAAGTTATATCGCCCGCTATTTACTTTTATTTTTAGGTTATATTATTATCTTTATTAATTAAATTAATAATATCCCCGTCGTATAACGAGTTAGTAGTATTATCGTCGAGTAGCGAGTTAATAGTATTTTTTATTTATATTTCTATAATTATCTTTACGAAGTCCGGTTTACTTTTTAAGTCCTTTAAAGATTCTTTAAATAAATTAATTACCGGCTATCGATAGTCTTTACTATATATATTTCTATTATAAATATTTATTATATAACTATATAATATCTTTATAATAATACGTATCTTTATTTCTCTTTACTCGTGCTACGCTTTTATAATTTATTCGAATATAACTCGAAGATCTATTAATATAAATATTAATATTTATATTTTAAAAAGCTATCTTACTTCTAACTTTATTACCGTCCTATCTTTTAATAATATAGTATTTTATTTTATATTCTTTAAACCTATAATAAAGCGCCGTTATTATAAGAATAATTATATTAATAGGTAATGAGTTTTATATATTTTCGTAATACCGCCCGAGTTTAATACCGCTTACCTTATTATAAAAGAATATATAATATATTATTACTATAATAAACGGCGTTAGAAAACGACCTTTACACTAAACCCGTAAATAATAAACTTCTATTCGGATATAAGAGGTAATGATATTTATACTATTTTATAAATCCGGAAAGGTAAACCGTAAATCGAATATATAATCCGAGGTATTATTTTTAGTCTACTCTATTATTAAGCCTAGATATTCTATTATTATTTAAATTTAACTTTATATCTTCTTTATTATTTAATTTCTAAAGTTGGTTAAATTATTTAAAAATTATATTATTATTAATTATTATTTAATATATAACGGGTAGTATATAAAAATAGAGATTATAATCTTCCGTATTTCTTTAAAAGTAGGGATATCGCTTAAATTACGTAACCGGCCTAGAATTTATAATCTTTATATATATCGAAGTAAAACTTTTTATTCCTTCTATATTTTAATTATAAAGTTATTTACTTTTATATAATAATATTCTAGCCACGACGTTAGGCTATTAGTATTATTACTATTTATAATCTTTAAAAAAAAATAAGCGTAGTAGTATTTATAATATATTAATAAATCTTAGAGTTTTTATATTTTATTTTATAACGGCGTTATTTTTTATTTTAAAGAGTCGAAATTAAAGCCTATATAATACTTTTATTACTTTTATCTTCATATTCAATATCGGATATAATTATAAGTATAAAATATAAAAGGGGCGGATATTTAGGTATAATATATTTAAACTTTAAAATATAGCGACTAGGAAAGAATAATAGTTTTATTTTATTTTACCCTACTATTACCGCCTATATTACGGACGCGGTTCGTTATTTCTTTACTACCGTTACTCGCTTTATATAATTTATAAAGATTAATTACTATCGGATTAATTATTTAGGAGAAATTTATTAATAATATATCTCTTTTTTTAAAATTCAGCCCCTTCGTTAATTTTTCTTTATATTCAGTTATAAGTTTAATCTCGATAGTTATTTTTTATTTAGATATTTATACCGGTCGCTTTTTAATTTAAAAAGAGTAACTTTTATCTAGTAATACCTAGTTACTTCGTTATTATATTATTAAATATATTAATTATATTTAAATATAATACGTTCTTATTATATTATTTACTAAATTTAAAGAATATCTCTTTATATTAAAACTCTTTTAGGGGGCTTTTTTTATAATCGGAATTTATTCTCCGTATATTAATATACCCGATATATATTTAATAAAAATTAACGATTTATACCTTTTTTCCGAAATTATAACTAGTTATTAAAGTTATAAATATTTAATAATAATAACCGAGATTACTTTTATTAAATATAATATTAACTCCTATTTATAAAAGGGAGTTAATATAATTTATAGTTATAATATAATTTTTATTTCGAAAGCCTATTTATTTCGTTTCCTATATAAGAGTTATTAGCCGTATATATTTCGTATAATTAAGAAAATATACTTTAGTAATAATTATAAATAGGCGGTTCTTTTTAAAACTAAGGTTATCGGGAGAAAAATACTCGTCGATATTAATATTAATTATTATTTTAGAAAGGACTACCTAGTTATTTATAAATATATCGATAATATCCTCGAAATTATAATTATTTTTCTTTACGCGTTTTTTTTACTCTTTTATACTACCTCTTTCGTCGTTATTATTTTATATACCTTCGTTATAATCTCCTTAAAGGGATTTAATATATTATTATATTAATAATCGTTTTATCTAGTTATATATTTAGATATATTTTTTATTTTTTTACTTTTTTCGTAGTTTACCTCTTCGCCGTAGTAGCTTTTATAATAGTTTTCGATTTTTAACTTTTCGTTATTATTAAGATTTACCCGTTATTTATTTACTATATCGAATCGACTTTATTAAAAATCTATAGTGTGAATTTATTATTTAATAATAATATATAAAAATTAATAAAGAGATTATTTAGAATCCGGGATAAAAAAAGGGCGAAAATTTTTAAAAAAAGTAATTTTTCTTTAGCGCGTTATTATTATATTATTTTAATTATCTTTATTAGTTTAATTTAAAAATCCTTAACCGAATTAAATAAAAGTTTATCGAGTCGGTTAAGGTTTTATCGGTACTAGACTCGAAATTTTATCCGAGTTAAATTATTATACCTCTAACTCTTTTTACTTCTTTTTTATACCGTAAAATAATTTACCTATAATATAATATCTTTAAATTATCCTCGTTTACGTCTTTTTAATTATTAAAATCCTCTTTTTTTTATTACCTCGATAAATATACGCTAGGCCTATTAAAGGGATCGATTTAAATTATATTTTAAATATTATTTATTAAAGCGAATATTAATAATTCTATCCGGTAGCGGACCCTTTATATACGGTATAGTATATTAATAATATATACTATACTACCGGCTTTTAAATTATATTAATAAGATATAAAATTATACTATTAAACCTAGCGATTAAATTATATCTTTATATTATTCGACGATAGTTAGAATCTTTATTCTATTTATAATTATTTATATAAAGAGAACTTTTACTAGCGAATATATTATAAATTAACGGAATACTACCCTATACGGCGCCGGGAGCGTTTTAATAATTTAGAGGAGAAAAATCTAAACTAGAATAAATAATATAAAATATTAACTAGATCCGATCCTTATAATATATTAATATAGATATAATAATAAGTAGAGGTAGTATCGGGGTAGTCGTTATAATAAATCTAAAAACTAGAATATAATAATATTAGACGTATATAAAAGTAGATAGTTTAAAGAAACTTTTTTTCGACTATACCCGTTATTTCTTTTTTATTCCTTTTAATTTAAAATATAACTATATTACTAGAAAAGTATATTAATATATATAAAAGCGTTTATAAAGGATTTATATTTAGATAATAAGGTATTTAATATCCTATACTTTTAATAAAGTATAATATAATATAAATAGAGTAGAAGTTAAAGAGAATAAAATATTTATAATTTAATATTAACCGAATAATATATTTCCCTTTCGGGTCTTACTCGGACTATTTTTTTATTTAATATAATATCCGAGTCGGATACTTTATATACTATAGAATTTATAAATAAATTATATTCGTTATATTATAACGCCTTCTACCGAGAGTTATTTACTAGCGAAGACGAGTTTATAAAAGATATAATTATTTATTCCTCTACCGACCTCTACGTCGTTAATAATTATAATATTATATACCGCCTATATTTAGAAGAATTAACGTCTAGTATACCCGGTTAATAAACTATAGATAATTATTAAATATAATAGTTAAATATATAATAAAAGAATATAAATATTCTAGAAATAACTATTAATAACGGGTATTAAATTATAAAAACTATATTACTTAAATTAATATCTAGACCGAATTTAGCCTTTATATTAACCTAGTACTATATATAGTATATATTCCTAGGGTAATTATTATATATTAATATTAAAATACCTTATATATTAAATAAATATAGAAATAAATACGATATAAAAGTCTTTAATTTATATTACTCCTTTTAATTTATTATTTTATCTAGTTATCGGTAATCGTTATTAACCTATAATATTATATTTATATTAAATACAAGGGGCGGAGTTATAAACTTTATAAAGAAAATAAATATTAAATTTATAAATTATAAATTATTTAGTTTATAACTTAAGGTCTATTAAAGAAAAGTATTAATTTTAAGAAAAATAAATTTAATTTATAATTTCTAGTCTAAATAACTCTTATCGTCTAGAATAAAATAATAATTATACGTTTTTTTATTCTTTTAAAATAAACGCGTAACCCGCCCGTTATATTAAATATCGAAGGATTATATCTAGTCTATATCGAGATTAATATTATAGAAAGTATAAATTAAAGTTACTCTAATCCTAAAAATATATTTAATAGATAAGAGAAAGCGATTTTATTCTTTTCTATAAATAACTAAATATAATCTTCGTCCTATTTAATTTAATATATAGATAAACTATACTATAGAGACTCGCCGAGGTAGTACTTCTTTAATCTTTATATAAATATTATTATAAGTTTTAATTAAGGTTAAAAGAGATATATAATTAAAATATTAACCTATACCCCTAAAGCTCTAATATAACGGCGAGGTAATAAGTCGATTATTAAAAATAAAATCTCGAGTAAATTAAAACTAGTATTTATTTATAGACTATAGTTTTATATATACCTATAACTTTATAATTTATAACTCGGCGATAATAAACTCGTTAAGATAATAAATATAAATATTATTCTTTAAATATTTATTTTATTTTATATATTTCCCTTTAACTCGGGGGATACTATACGATCTTTATTATTATTATACCGAGAATTTATAGAGAGCTCGTTATTTATTATTATTAGGCCGTAGATTCGAGTATATATTAAAAAATTTAGTATAATATTAATTATACGAAGTTTATAAACTTTATTAAAATAGTTATTAATTATTAATATAAGCGGTAGTTTATTAACCTCTTTATATTAATAAAGCGGGAGACTATATAAGAAAATCGAGGTACTAAATATATCTTTTATTACTTTAGACGGAAAAATAATAAAAAGAGAATATTAGTTAAAAAAAAAAAAAAAAAAAAAAATTTTAAATAAAAAATCTCAAAATAGTAACTTCGGATTTAAGATTTTAAATCCGTGATTTTCTACTAGCGCCGGGTAGCTCGCTAAGGTTATATAGAGTGTTATAACCACGTTAATTTAATTTAGATTTTAAATTATATCGATTCACGAAAATTATATACGTGCGTAATACCCCCTAAGCTAGCGCGGTATTATAGACTATATAATTCACTTATAATTATATATATTTAACTATCTACCGCCGGTACTATTTAGACTAGTTTATTTTAATTTATTTAAAATTATTTAAAATAAATCGAGGTATTAAATATATATTTAGTAACTCTAGTATTAAATCGATCTCTAGGGCTAGTATATAAACTAAATAGATCTAAGCGCCTTTTTCGTCTTTTTTAGTAGAATACGGGTTTACTGCTTTACCGATATAGTAGTTAATATAACTTCGCGATACTCCTTTTATACTTCTTTATAAATTCGCGACTATTTTTAATAACGTTTTTTTCATCGAGTATCTATAATTAAATAACGGATTCATTTTATTTAATAACGAGGAAGTTTAATAAACTCGACTATACCCTCGAAAATCTTAATAAAAGGTATTTATTTAATTTCGATAAAATTAAGATTTATTTTTATTTTATTTATAACCGCCTTTTCTATATCCTTATCTAGGTATATATAAATAAATAGGTTTATTATCCTTTAACCAGTATCCTCGACTTTAAGAAATATTATATATTTAATAAATAAATCTTAATATTACTATAAGTATTTAATTAACCCGATTATAATTATATATTTTTTTAAAGTACGAGTCTATAGAGCTATAAAGAAACTTTATATAAAAAGTAAACTTTAATAATATATTAATTTATATCTTTAATATAATTCGGATTTTTTTAAATTACTTTTTAATAATATTTTTAAAACCTACTCTTCGATTTTTTATTTAATTTTTTGAATAAATTCGGCGGTTTTACCCTCTTTAATTTTAATTTTATAAAACTCGTTTATAAAGATATATTTTATATAGAAATTATATTTAAGATTAATACCCTCGTTATATAATTTTTTTAATTTATATCTTATATAAATAGAAATTATAAATAATTATTATATTTTTCTAGTCGAGCTTTATACTTTATTAGAGCTATAATATAATAACTCTATATTTATATAAATAAATCGCTTATTAATAACGTAATAATATATTTTATTAAAATAGATATAGAAGTATCTAAATCTTAAAGTCTTAGTATTTATATTAATTTATTTAGTTTATTATTTTAATTAGTTATTTATAATCTTTACCTAAATAATAATAAGGGTAATATTTATTTTAAGAAGAAGAAGAGTATCTTTATCTTTATATATACTAGGGTAATCGAAGGTTAATAAATCTATAAAAAAACGGATCTTTTAATTTATTTACGATTTTATTTCGTATAGAGGGTATTTATTATAATAAAAAGAGTTTTTAAAGTCTTTAAAAATCTTAAACTTTTTAATAAAGAGAGAATTATATTTATATACTATACTTTAATATTCGAGAATACGGGAGTTAAAAATTATAAATATTTAAATCGACTCGGATATTAATATTATTTAAATCGATAATAATATTAGAAAAGATTTAGAGCTAAGTACGAATCTTATTAAAATCTATATTATTATTATTAATAACCTCTTTATAACGGGAAGCCCGCCGCCTTCTTTAAAGATATTATATAATTAATAAATATTTAATTTAAAGGCTAGTATTTTATTATCTATCTTTTTTTACGACTTTAATAATTATATAATATATATATTTATTTATAAACTTATTATCGCTTTTTAGTTAAAATAGTTTATTTATAAATATTTATATTATATTCTTTTATTAAAGTCGGTTCTTTTCGTTAATTATAGTAAAGTTATAAAGTAAATAAATTATAATCGAATTAAAAGATAAAAAGTAAAGAATTTATAATATTTCCCGCTCGTCTTTATTTATAGATATTATATCTATATCTACGATCCTCGCCGTAGTTATTTTCCTTATATTAATATTATATAAGGACGGGTCGCTAGTTTAATACGATTTATTAATAATTAAGTTTTATATTATTTTTTTCTCTTTTTTATCGCTTAATTTATAGCCCGAAAGATATCTCGATAAAGATTTAAAGTCGCTTAATTAGAAAAAATAAAAACGGATCCGGTAAATAATATTTTTAGATAATAAAAAGTAGTATAAAAGGCTTTTTTAAATTTTTAATAAAGAGGTATAAATATTTTTAATCTAAACGTTTTCTCTTCGCGCGAGAAGAGTATAGGTTTTTATAATATAATAGCCGATCGTTATCCCGGTATCTTTTATTAATATTAATAATTCTATTAACTAGTACCTTAATTATTAATTAAAGTAATTTAATTAACGGAGAGACTTATATATAATATAGAGGGGGTATTAAAAATTACCGTATTAATATATATTAACTAGTATATCCTATAGGCCCTCGTTATATTTAATATCTATATATTCGTTATAAATAGAATACTAGAGTTTATTATAATATAAAATATCCTATTTATCCTAGAAGCGCTTCGATATTAAGATATAAATTATTTTATTATAACTAAACCGGAACTATATTATTTTATTATTATTTTTAATATTATCTTTCGCGGTAGCGTTAAACCGAATCTATTTAATCTAATTATCGCGGTTATACGAGATTTTAAAGAGAATCGATTTAGGATTTATAAATATTCGAGGGGGCGAGAGGCGACTTTTTATATAAAGTTTATTTTTTAAATAATTATCTTCGGTCCTTTAAGTTTTAAAATACGAGGATTTAAATAACTCCTCGGATTCTTATTTAAAACCTTAACGGGTCGTAGATTTAATCGCTATTTTATTAAGTAAATATATAAATTACTATATTATTTTATTTTTAAATACGGGAATACGATTAAGTAAATTAAAATTAATAATAATATTATTAATAATTTAACGAAAAGTAAGGTTAATTTTAATATTATATAGATTTTTATTTTAAATATATACTTTTTATATTCTCTTTCTTTAGTTCTACTTTAACTACTAGGAAGAGATTCGGTATATAATATAAACTAAACTCGACGTTTTTAAGATTTTATCGGAGGTTATTTATACCGATTTTAATATAAAAATAAAAATCCGTTAACGTTATAATAAATAGTTTATTTATAATAAAGAGCGAGGTTAAAGAAGATATAATTAATTAAAATAAAATTAAAGAGGGTTAAGAAATAAAGAGTATAAAATATAATCTATAAATAAAGGAGATAAAATATAATTAATAAACTATAAAAATATAGGTTAATTCGAGTACCTAGAATAAATATCGATAATTTTATATATTAAGATTCGCTATAATTCGGGCTAGAGTATCGGCCGAAGTATAATTAAATAAAACTAGATATACTATTTAATTTATAACCGTCGAATATAACGGTAGTATAATTAATATCTTTTATTTATAAAAAGAACCCCCTTCCTATCTTTTTAAAATAATAATAAACGCGGATTATAATTTATATATATTATATAATAACTAGTTAAACCGAGTTAGATATATAACTAAAGTATAATTTACTAGTAAGGATAATAACGCGATTAATAATTTAATTTAAAAGGGTAAATAGGGAGCCGTAACCGATTAATATATATTAAATAAAATAAATATTAACTTTAAATATATAATATATTTAATATTTAATATTTTATATAAATACGCCGATTTATTATATTAGAATTAATTTACGCGGGTTTAATATTTAAAATAAAGTATTATATACTTTATATATATATTTTAACGGTAAATAAAATAGGATTTTCGCCTCTTTTATATATTTATAATATAGCCGCTTTAAATTTACGAGTATAATTAACTTCGATATTATTATCGCCGATATAATATATAATTTTATCGGTAGAGTTATTATAGATTTTATTTTCGCGGAGGACCTTTTTAAATATCCTAAATTCGATTTTATTTAATATAATATTTATTAGAGGCTTCTTCTCCTTTAGGAGTTTAGATACAAAGAAAAATATATCGGCCGTTATTTAGGTTAATTATATATAAAAGCCTATTTTATTAAAAATAAAAAGGCGCGCTATATAAAAAAAATTATCGGTAGAAAAAAATAATATAGTATACCGTTTATAGTTACGATAATAATTATATATATTATTAATTTTTCTAGTTATTTTTAATTTATAGTTTTTAAGCTAGAGTTAAGGTATTTTAGATATAAAAATAGAGGGAAAGATTTTATCTAGTTATTTTAATATTTTATTAAATTTAGCCTAATTCTCGAGGCTCTTTAAAGACGTATTTATAATATATCTTTATTCTATTTCTTTTTATAATATTATTCGTATTTCCTTATAATACGATTATTTAATTATAAAGTTACGCGAAATAATCGAGACCGTTTAATTCCTAGGGTTAACGTTAATATAGAATTTAATAAAAAGTAGGGAGGGTAGAGAGGAGGTAGTAATAACGGGGTCGTAAAGATCTTCTATAATATAAATAAAAATATAGGCTATTAAGTATTAATAGGGATATTAATAATAATAAAGAGGATATTATAAATAAGGACGTCGATATTAATATATAAGAAATAATAATAATATCTAAATAAGTACTATTTTAAATATTTTATTAAACCTATTAAATAATATTAATATAAATATAATTAACGAATATCGAGTCGGACGCTAAACTATATCCGACTCGGATAATTAAATAATAATTAATATATTATCGACTCGTCCGACTCGGATAGGTATCTTTAGTTTATAGAAAATACGAAAAAATATTAATAAATATTAATTATATCTACTAGCTACTTAATAAGGACTATTAATAAAAACTCTTTACCGACGATAAATATAAATATAATATTACTTTATATTTTATCGATTTAGACCTCGTCGTTAAAAAAGTACTAGGATATTAATTATACTAGAATAATCTACTATTTAATATACTAGGGTAGTATATAGTATAAATACTCTATCTAAAAATTTAATATTATATTAAATAACGAAGGTATTATAAGGATAATATCTCTATTAAATATTAATCGGTATAGGCTAAAATATCTAGGCAAAATAATATAAATAAAACGGTAGTATTATTAATTATATTATTTATTTTAATTTAAACCTAGGTGAAGCTCGTTAAGTTTATAATTATAAAAGAGTAATAAAGAACTTCTATTTATAATTTAAAGAAGAGTTATATAAAGTATTTAATTCGCCGATAATAAAAAAAAGCCCCCGTAGTAACGCCTCTTTATCCGATTATTAAATTTAGTCGGATTTTCTTATCGCTTTTTTTATTATTAAATAAATTTATTTCCTTATCTTATTATTTTTTATTTATTTATTTAATACTATCTAGTCTAAATAATTTTTATTATCTAAAATAAAATAATAGTTATATATTTTCTTATTCTTTTAAAATAAGCGCGTAATCCGCCCGTTATATTAAATATCGAAGAATTATATTTAATCCGTATCGAGATTAATATTATAGAAGGTATAAATTAGAGTTACCCTAATCTTAAAAATATATTTAATAAATAAAAGAAAACGAATTTTATTTTTTTTTATAAATAACTAGAGATACTCTTTATCCCGTTTAATTTAATCTATAGATAAATTATATTATAAAGACTCGCCGGGGTAATACTTCTTTAACTATTATATAAATATTAATATAAATTTTATACTAGATATTATCCGATAAATCTAAACTTATATATAATATAATATAAATAACGACGGGTAAACTAGTAAAAATAACTAGCCTCTCTAATTTATTATAAATATTCTAGCCGAGTAAATTAATTAGTTTTTTTAATATTAATAATTTAGGCGTATCCTTAATAAAGTAGTCGAGATAATAAACGTAGATATTATTTTATAAATATTTATTCCAGTCCTTCTATTTCCCCTCTAACTCTAGGAACTCTATATAGGGTCTATTATTATTATATTTAAAATCTATAAAAAACTCCCTATTTCTTAATACTAGGTTTTTAGTTCGAGTAAATATTAGAAAATTTAATATTACTCCTACGGCGCGAAGTTTATAGACCTTTTTAAAATAATTATTAATAATCGTTATAAATACTTCTTTACCCGCCGCTCTAGTAGTTATTATAAATCTTTAATACTCCTTTTATACCTCTTTATTAATTCGTAACTCCTCTTTATAAAGTTTTTCTCGTTAGATATCTATAATAAAATAATAGACTTATTTTATTTTATAGAGGGGAAATTTAATAAGCTCGGCCGTACCCTCGAAATTCTTAATAAAAGATATTAGTTTAATTTCGATAGAATTAAGAATTATCTTTATTTTAATTATAACCGCCTTTTTTATATCTTTATCTAGGTATATATAAACGAGTAAATTTATTATTCTTTAACCGATTTCCTCGATTTTATAAAGTATTATATACTCGGTAGACGAATTTTAAAACTACTATAATTATTTAATTAATTTAATTATAATCGCGTAGTTCTTTAAAATACGAGTTTATAGAGTTATTAAAAAACCTTATATAAAAAATAAACTCTACTAGTATTTATATTTATATATTTTATCTAGTTCGATTTATTTAAAACTACTTTTAGGGAATTTCTTTTAAACCCGCTTTTTAATATTTTATTTAATCTTTTAAATAAATCTAACGGCGGTACCCGTTTTAGTTTTTACTTTATGAAATTCGTCTATAAAGATTTATTTTATATAGAAATTATATTTAAGGCTAGTATCTAGTTAATTTAAAATTTTCTTAACCTATATATTATATAAGGCGGGGTTATATATAAATAGGATTTTTTTTTAATTAAGTTTTATAGTTCTATTTAATTTATAATATAGTAATTTAATATTTTCGGGGGTAAATCGCTAAATATTAATATTAGAATACTTTTTTTTAATTTAGGTATAGAAATATTAAAGTCTTAAATCCTTATTATCCGTATCGATTTATTTAGTTTATTTCTTTAATTAATTCTCTACTACCTTCGCTAGGATAACGACTAGGGTAATATTTTATATAGGATAAATAATAGTATTCTTATATTTATATATATAAAGGTAACGGATATCTAGTAGATTTATAAAGAGATAAATATCGCCGTCGGTTTATAATTATAACTCGTATAAAAGGAGATATTTATTATAATAGGCGGATTCTTTAAATTCTTTAAAATCCCGAAATTTCTTCTAAATACTAAAATAATAGTAATATAAATGAAATTAATATTCGGTAATAAAGTTAAGGAAAATGTTAAATATCTAGGTCGAGTCGGATATTAATATAATCCGATTTAATAATATTATTAAAAGAGACCTAGAGTTAAGAACGAATTTTATTAAATTTTAAATTATTATTATTAATAGCCTCTTTATAATAATTAGCCCGTCGCCTTCTTTAAATAATATTATAGAATTAATAAATATATAGTTTAAGAGGTATTATCTTACTATTTATTATTTTCTACGACTTTAACCCTCGTATAATATATATATTATAAATAAACTTATCACTGGGTTTTAACTAGAATAATTATTTTATAAATATTTATATTCTACTATCTTATTAGGGTCGGTCCTCTTTATTAATTATAATAAAACTACGGAGTAGATAAATTATAAACGAATTAAAAAATAGAGGGTAAAGAATTTATAAAGTTTCCTACTCGTTTATATTTATAGATATCATATTTACCTCGGCGACCCTCGCCGAGGTTATTTTCCTTATATTAATATTATATAAGAACGGGTCCCTCGTTTAATATAATTAATTAATAATTAAATCTTTCGGCGCCTCTTCTTCCTCTTTATTATTATCGGATAATATATCGATAAAGGTTATAATTCGCTTAGTAGGAGAAAACGGGGGCGGATTCATTTAACGGGGTTATTAAACGATAGGAGGTAATAAAGAAGGCTTTTTTAAATATTTAATAAAAACGGAAGACCTCTTTAATTAAATCTTTTCTCTTCGCGGGAGAGGATTATAATATTCTTAAATATATTAATTAATTATAAACTCGGTTTCTTTTATTAACGCTAGTATTTCTATTAATTAATATCTCGATTATTATATAAAATAATTTAATTAACGGAGAGGCCTATATATAATATAGAGGGGTTATTTAAAATTTCCGTTTTACTATATACTAGTTAGTATATCCTATAGGTCCTCGTTATAATTAATATCTATATATTCGCTAGGAGTAGAATACTAAAGTTTATTTTAATATAAATTATTTTACTCGTCCTAAAAGCGCTTTATTATTAAAATATTAATTAATTTAATATAATTAACCCGGAATTATACCGGTTTATTATTATTCTCTATATTATCTTTTAAGATAATATTAAGTCGAATAAATTAGATTTAATTATTATAGTTATATAAGACTTTAAAGAGAATCGTTATAAGATCTCTAAATATTTAAAGGGGCGAGGTATAATTTCTTATATAAAATTTATTTTTAGAGTAATTATCTTCGGTCCTTTTAGCTTTAAAATATAGGGATTTATATAACTCCTCAAATTCTTATTTAAATTAACGATTTATAGTTTTAATAGTATTTTTATTAATTAAATATAGAAACTACTATATCCCCTTATCTAAAAATAAAGGAGAATAATTAAATAAATTAAAATTAATAATAGTAGTATCGATAATTTAACGACGAGTAATTTTAGTTTTATTATTATAGAAGGTTCTACCTAATATTTCTATATTTTATATTCTCCTCTCTAGCTCTATTTTAACTACGGCGAAAAATTTTGGTATATATTATAAACCGAGCTCGATATTCTTAATATTTTATCGGAGATTATTTAAACCGATATTAATATAGAAGTTAGAATTCGATAATACTATAATAGGTAGTTTATCTACGTTAAAAAGCGAGGTTAAAATAAATATTATTAATAAGAATTAAAGTAAAAAGGGTAAACTATAGTTAATAAATAAAAACGATAAGATATAATTAATAAATAAAGGGGGCGAAAGGATAAATAAAGAATACGAATTGATTTTCGATAAATGAAGTAAATAAATATATTATTTATTCTATAACTAGTAACGCTAAGATAATAATATTAAACTCGTCGAAATTTAATACTAATATTTATAAAATCCTATTTATTATAACGTTAGAATATAATAAAATAGAAGATCCTAGGTTTAAATAAAAGTAAAGAGGGCGAGGAATAATAAAATAATAATAACTAGAAATGGATATTAAAATAATATTAAATTCGCGTATTAAGTACGAATTAATAGTATATATAACTAAATATTTATTAAAGCGGAATTATATTCGATTAGGTAGTTAATAAAGTTATTATTATATTTAGATTATTATAGGATTATTATTAAGAATTAATACTTTTATTTCTATAAATTCTTAAATCTTAAAAGTAGCCGGATAGTAAAAAACGTCCGAGTCGATTAAAACTACACTTAATATACTATAAAAAAAGATATAGCGGGAGGAATAAATAAAGTAAATAATATAAAAAACCGTTTACTTTTAACTAAATACTATATTATCGGAATATTTATATAGGTCTATACTCTAGTACTATTAATAGTTTATAATTATTATTAAATATAATAGTAAACTTAGGCTATAATTATTTCTTAATTAATATCGTATTATACTCTAGATTAAAAGTGGTAGAGTTTACCTATAATCGAGAATATTATAATTATTAAATATAATCGCTAGGGGTACGATAAGCTAGTATATTATATCACTATTAAATAAAGAAATCTTTATACTAGCGGGTAATCGTCCCGTTTTAACGGTAAATATATTTTATAAAAAGTCCGATAAAGGGGTAAAGGGATAACGTAAAGGCCTCTATAAATTTAATATTAAAAAATAACTCTCGTATATTTATTAATTAATATATATAAACTCTTTTAAAGATCCCCTTCCCTAATTTTAATATTTAATATATAAATTTAATCTAGCCTTTTTCTCGTTTAAATAAATAGAATAATATATATAACTTCTTTCTATACTCTTTTATATACTAAACTAAATAATATTCTTATAATATTAATATTTTATTACTACGGTTATACTGGTTAATTATTATATTTAGTATTAAGGATTTATTTCTAAGACCTTATAAGGTTTCCTCGATATTCTAAAGACTAAATTTTACCTTCGAAGTCTAGTATACCTAATATACAAATAACCTATATATCTTGGATAATTAATAAATAGTACTAGAGTTACCTAGATTTTAATTATATAAGGATTTTAAATTAATTAATATCTTACCCTATCGATAAATTTATTAGGAAAAGGGAATTTAAATTATATTATTACTAAAACGAATAAATCGATAGTATCGATATTATAAAAAGTAATATCTTAGTAGTAATAGTCTTTCTAGGTATTTATTATAATATAAAGACTAATTTAATAATTTTAATTAAACGCGTAGAAAATAAATATATTTTTATAAAGAGCCTATAAAGCCCTTAATTTATATAAACGAAAAGAACGAGGACGATATTAATAATAAGAGTCGCTTTTAAATTAAAGGTATAAATATTTTTTAGAAAAACGATACGTATTAAATAATTATATAGATAATAATATTATAGAATAAGTATTCTAAGACGCGGAGGACTATAAAATATATTATCCTCGAGATATATTAATTTAAATAACGGAATAACCGATCTTTATAACGGCTTCGGGCGGTACTAGTATAATATTATCTTTAGTAATTATATCGGTAGAATAATATCTACTAGAGCGAGATACGGGGAGGTTAATAATAAAAAAATATATACTAGGTTTAAAATCTTTATCCGAGTAATTATTTAAATTAAATATAAATTACGATCCCTTCGGATTAGAAATAGACTATATAATAACTAAGTAAATATACGTCGCGCGACTCTCTAACGGTTTTATAAATAAATTTTTTAAAAACCGTCGATTAAGACTCTTCTATAAATATTATAACTTCGATAATATTTTATTATTAAAAGCTAAATTATTTAATATAAAATATAATAATACCGATAAGGACTAGGTCTAGTAAACTTTCTAGGTTTATATAAATAAATCTAGTAACGAGTTTAGAATATATTTTATTCTCTACTTCGATATAATATTTATTATAAAAGTGTTATTAGGATATATACTATTTAATTCGAGCCTTAACTATATACCGATACACTAACGAAATCTTAATATAGATTTTATTATTAATAAAATATATATAGCCGGCTAGTAGTAAAAGATATAGGATAAATTATTTAACGACTCGACCGTCGTACCGGTAATAATAGGATTAAATAAAATTTATTTATCTCGAATCTACGGAGACTAGTAGGCCTAACCGGTTTATATTATTATTAATAACCTCGAACGGAGTATATAACGAGTAGGGACTTAATTAGAGATAATATTATTTAATTTAATATTAATAATCTATAATAAAACGAAAGTCGAAGTATATTATTATACTTTAGGGTTTATAGTAGAGGGTAAATTAATCGTAATTATAATTCATATTTATTTATATTAACCGTATAATTTTAAAATACTTAAGGAGTATACTCGGAAGGGGATTTATATTATATATACGGACGAATTAATCCGACGATATTATCCAATCTTGGTTTCTATACCTAGCGATTATAAAGAATAAGTTTTAATTACCTTTATTAAAAGTAATAAATATTATCTAGTATATTTAGTACTATTGAATAAATATAAATAATTACGCCCTAAAGTCTTATATTCTTTAAGGATACCGGAGTAATATATAGAATAATTATATATTTAAAGGACCTACGATAAGGATACGCCTAAATAATTATCGGATATAGTAGTATATAACCGCTATAACTTCGCGGAGGGTTATTTCGTAGTTAATATCTTCGGGATCTAAATCTTTAATATATTATATATTTTAATAATAAAAAGGTTAATAAACTACCTTTTAAATTAATAAACTTAATATATTAAAAAGAGTAGAATAAAAGAAGAGATAAAAACTTTACTCGATAGTCGATTTCGAGTCGTATTTAAATATATTAATTTGAAGTATTTCCTAAACTTTAATAAAATTAATTAATAAATAGGGGAGGAGAGTAAATAATTTTTATAAATAATTATACCCGTATTTACCCCTCTACTATTAGAAAAGGTACTAGAAATACTATATATAAAACGAGTAATTATTAACTTTATTATATTTATAAAATATCGTTCGTATAACGAAAGAATATTTAGGTATATAGATATAGCGTTAAATAGAATTAATCTCCTAAAAGAAATCTTTAAGAAATATAAACCGATCGATAAAAAAACGGGCGAGCTATATTTTAATTTCTCTAAATTCTATATCTTTATTTATATAATACCGATAATTAAATAATACGGTCTACTAGACTCTTATAGTATTTAAATAATAAAGAGGATATATCTAATATTATTAAAAGACTACTATAAGTAAACGAATAAATACGACGATTATTAGGAGTAAATAATAAAGTATAATATTTATTATATTAAAATCACTATTATAAAGGATAAATTAAAGTATCGGGAGATAAAGTTTATATTATTTAATTAAAAAAGAAAGTAAAAAGAAAAAAAGATTATAAAGGCCGAGGTTCTTTTATACCTCGATAAATTAAATTAATAAATGAACGTAAACGAGGATATTACTTTATAGTAAATCTATAAATATAATACTCGGTATTAATATATAGTATTAAATATAGCGAAGATATTTAATTTAAAGAGTTTTCTCGAAGGTCTAGTTATATTTATTAAAGCGAATCGAGTAAAGGTATCTATATAAAACCTAACGATACCGAATACCGAAATTAATAAACGGGAGGTAGATTATAATTAAATTAATAATTACCTAGTCTATATCTATAAAAATTTAATATACTAGAAGATATTAGGGGAGGACTTTTTTAATCCAAGTTACCTTTATAAAAATATAATAGTTTATAAACTAAATATAAAACTATATTATTATAATTAACGTAGAGATAATATATAAATACGCGAATAAAAGTCGGTCGAAACGAACTCTATTACTATATAAGAAGGAAAGTTAATAAACGAGGTATAAATTATTATAAAAATAAAGAATTTAGGCTAGAGGGATTAAAAATAATTATTTATTTATTTATAAAATACTTTTATAAAAGTCTTTAATTATCGATATCTACGGTAGGTTTAAGAGTTTTATAAAATAATAAAAATAAAAAAAGTATATTTATTATATACTCTTAACCCTAGAATATTAAGTAATCGGCGGTTCTACGGATTACCGAATATCGAGCGAAATATTTATCTTATACCTATAACGATTAAGGGAAGAGATTTCTTCTATATTAATTTATTTATTAACTAGAATTAATATAATATTATTTATAACCCTAAATTCTTTATAAAGAGTTAGAGGGAATCGAGGAAATCTATACCTAAATTATAAACGGAGAGTATATATATAATTCAAATATAAAGCGACGAAAGAGTTATAAATATTAATATTATAAGGAAAAAGGATATTTACTAGTCGTTATAATAAGAAATATATAAGGATAAAGATTTAATAAAGTAATTTAAAGGCCGAAATCCGAGTTAATTTATATTATTATCCAATTTAAATACTAAATCGCTTATATTATTATTTAATTTAGATATTAAATCGCTTATATTATTATCCGACTCGGATAATAAATCGCCCGAATCGGGTTCCGGGGATAAAGTCGAAAAAACGAATTAAAAATATTATTATTTTATTATAATCGAAAATATTAAATCTTAATTAACTTAGGGGTTAAATACTTTTATTATATTTCTTTTTCCCGTTAAAATACTCCGATAAAAAAATCTTCTTTAATATAAAGTTTTAAACGGATAAACGGTGAAGAAGGGGGATAATTATATAAATAAAAAATTATATATTTATTTTTTATCTTCTTACCTTTTAACCTTTTATATTATTATATTATTTTTTACTCGATTAAATACGGTATAATTAAAACTTATATATTATTATATACCTTTATTAAAGTTATAATAGATATTATTTAATAAATTAAACTAGTTTCTAACCCCCCTTTTATATTTATAGTTAATTATAACTATTATAATTTTATTAACTTTAAACTAGAAGTTACTTTTAAGAAATATATCTACGCCGAATAAAAAGAATAAAGAATCGAGGAAATACGAATATTTTAAATTTAACTTCGTTATCCGATAACGAATATAACGCTATTATTTATTTACGGTAGTATTAAACTCCGAGTCGCCGAATTCTATTATATTTTTATTAATATTTTACTACGTACTATCTACGCTATACTTTTCGATATAATTATTTATAGTATTTATACCGTTAGAGGCTAATACTAGTAAATTAATAACTTCCTAAATATCTAGTATTAATACGTCTATAATATCTTCTAGTAAATAGAAAATAAATAGGTTTTTATAGTCTTCGCTATTTATAGGACTAAAAATAAAAAGGTAGATTATATTAAAGAGGTCGCTCTTTTTAAAAATTATTATAATCGAGGCGCCCTAAAATTCGGGTAATTTATTTACTCCGTAGCGATAATAAGTTTTATATTATTAAATATATATTATTTCTACCCCGAATATCCTTTTATCGATCTCTACTTTATTTCTTTTAATATTTATATTTATTTATATTCGTTATACTAGAGGTTTTAGTTTATATATACTCGTACTTTTTTAAATATTTAAATTATTAATTATTTTTTTATTTAAATATAGCGACCTTTTTATAATAGTTATTATTTTTAAGATATCTTTTAGAGTCTAGAACTTCACTTTTAAATTAAATATTCTTCGATATTTATAACCCCCCTTAAGGGTAAATAACCTTAAATTAAAATATTAATAATAATTATATATTCTCTTTATTATTAATAATAGCGCTAATAATCTCCTTTTTAATCTTTTATATTTCGATAAATTTAATATCGACGGGCTTATTTAATTATAAATTATATAATATATATCTCCTTTATTTAATTAATATAAAAGATATAATAGAAAGTTAAAGTTATTAATAAAAATTTAAAGTTAAATACTAAGAGAGTACTAGTACGTATAATTATATTATTATTAGAATATTATAACTTTTAGGAGCCCTGAATAAAAATAATTTTAAAAGAATATAATAATACCGGGAGCTAGTAAAGAACTTTATATAATTAAACGACGAGTATTAAAAAGGAATATAATTATTTAAATAAAAAGTAATTTATATATCTTTTATCTTTCTCTCTTTATTTATTTATATTATAATATTACTCGCTATATCTAATTATAATATAATTAGATTATTTATACTATTACCTACGTTTATAATATAATAGTATCCTCGTTATTTAATAACGAATATAGGGCGCCTCGGAGATTTAATTAAACTATTTACTCCGTAGTAATAATAAATCTTATTTTATTAAATATATAATATTTTAATATTAAATATCCTCCTATCGATCTCTACTTTATTTATTTTAGTTTATTTATTTCCTCGGATTCGTTTTTTCTAAAACCTTTACTTTCTTACTTCTTTATAGGTTATATATTATACTAGTTATTATTTTATACCTTCTAATAATTATTAAACTATATTTATCCGTATATATCTTCGAATAAGAGAAATTAATTTTAAATTTTAAATTTAACTAAACTCCCTAAATTTAGATAGAATAAAAGTAATTAATTTATATTTATAGTAATTAAAGGCCCTAGAGGCCGGCTCGTATCTTTAAAAGTAAGTTAAAGATTCTAGTAGAAACTTATTTAATTAATTTTATATAAAATCTTATAAAAGAATATATTTAAATAAAGGATTATATTAATTTCTTTATTTTTATATTAATTAATAATTTTATTAATTCCAGCGCCTTTAATTTAATAAAGAAAATTAAAATAGAGGGAAGAATAATCGGCGGTTTAATAAAGCCCGATTAAATATAAGAGGGCGAGTCTTTTTAATAATAAATTTAGATATTTAACGGCGAATATTAAATTTATAACTTCGGGTACTATTTTATTAAAAATAATCCGAATACCCGAGTTAATTACGTTATAATAAAGAGAGAGAAAGATATTTTCTTTAACTCGAACGAGCTTTATATTATTATACTCGGTATTTATAATAAATATTTTAATACTCTTTTATTATAATCGGCGCTCTTTAAATATTTAACGATTTATATTCGGAAAAAGTAAACGAGCCCCGTTTATTATTATTTAAAGATATTTATTAATATCCGTCTAGCCTCCTATATATTATTAATAAGATTTAATAAAAAGCGGATAATATCGATATTAGATTAAAGGAGTTATTAAAGCCGTTAGATAAAAACCTTCTAATAATTATTATATAAGAAATAATAAGATTTAAATAATAGATTAAGAAGTATATTAAAGAGGGCGCTTAAGTTAATATTTTTTAAAAAGAATAAAATAAATAGGCTTTTTAATTTCGTAAGATTTTAACCGACTCGCGATTAATTTTTAAATTACTAAATCCGCTAATACCTAATTAATTTTATAGTATATTAGTTAGTAAGTTTATAATCACGCCTAGTCTCTTAAACTAGAAAAATATTATTATTTTTAAATTTAATTCTAAATTTAATATTAATATTAATAGTAAATTAAACCCTATATTATTTAGGAGGAAAAGATTATACGGATCGATATAACCTATATTAAATAAGTTTTTAAGAATCGTCTTTTATTTAAAAGATTATATTATATCCTCTAAATACTTTAATCTTAACGAGGTATATAGTATTATTTAAAATATATATATTAAACTTCTAGGGCGAATTTATCCTAATATTATAAAGAGAATTATATTTTTTAATAAATATAGAAAGTTTTTAAAAATCGTTAAAGCCTAGACTAAATATAAAAAGGAAAATTTATCGATTAATCTAGAATATATTTATATTTAGATTTTATTATTTAAATCCGTTTAATATTAAAAGACCTTAAAGGTCCTATATATAAAAAAAATAATTAAATATTAGACCGGGATTTTAATTAAAGCGACTCTAAAGAATAAAATTATAGAGGTATATATTTAAGGTAAAGATAATATTATAAAAAAAGTTAAGACTAAACCTAAGATAGTATCGTAAAGAAAATTAAAACCGAGGAGAGTAAGGTTATTACCGAGCCTAAAATAATATTATAAAGAAAATTAAAATTAAGGAGGGTAAAATTACTACCGAGCCTAAAATAATACTATAAAGAGGATTAAAAGGGAGGAGGGTAAATTTATTACCGAGCCTAAAAACTTAAAATATAAGAAAGAAGTTATAAAGTAAATATTTTATTATACCGTTAAAGCTAAGACCTTAAATAAAGGCGAAGTTAATAACGAAATTATACTCTCTTTTAAAAAGAAAAGTATTATTTATAAACCTAAAGATATTCTAGTTATTAAAGTTATATTTATTAATATTATTATTTTTTTCTCTCCGATAATAACCTTAGAGCCGTATTTATTTTATTTAATAAATATAAAAACTTAAAGATATTCTAGCTACCGAAATTATATTTATTAATATCGTTATTTCTTTCTCTCCGATAATAGCCTTAGAGTCGTGCCCGTTCTATTTAATTAATATAATAGTATTAATAGTTTTTTTAATTAGGCTTTAAGGGTTTAAAGATTTTTAAATAACTCGGATAATATTAATAACCTAACGGGTATCCCGGTTATAATAGATAGTATTTAATAGCCGATTACTATAATATAGAGATTAATAAATATATTCGGCTATATACTAGACGAAATTATAAAGACGAAGGGTAGTAAGATTAATAATTTAATAAAACTCGAAAATCCGGTTTTAAATAAGACGAATATAGTTTTAATTTAACTACGTAAAATAATATCTTTATTTAATTATATATTTACCGCCTAAATAAAAGTTTAAGTTTATAAATATAAATCGACGTTATTTTCTCTTTACTAGATTATAGTTATAAAGATAATAACTATTATTATTATTATTAAAATAAGAATTAAATTTAAAGGACGTTAATTATAGGAGTTATAATATAGATAATAATAACTTTAAATCTATTATAAAGTATATCGAAGCGAAGATTAATATAGTATTTACTATTAAATATTATAGGCTAAAGGCCTTAACTTTCGTAATTAAATTATTTATTTTTAAGATATTTATTAATAGGGTTTATATTAATAATATTTTAATATAAAAAGGAGACCGACTAAAATCCCGTTTAAGAAAGAGTTATTAAATAAATATCGCGATAGATAGTAACGATATATTCTTAATAGAGGTTATATCTACGGGCTTAATATTATAAAAATAGGATATTACTCACTTTACGAGTTCTTTAATTTAATATTTATTTATTTTATTAATAGTATTAATAAACTAAATATTTATAGCGCCTATAAATAGAAATTCTAGGATATCCTATTATTATTCGAGTCGGATAAAGTAACTTTTCGAGTCGGATAAGATAGTTATCCGAGTCGGATATAATAATTATTTAAATCGGATATAATAGATATCCGAGTCGGATAAGAGTTATACGAAAATACTTTATAACGAAAAATTCTATAACCTTCTACGATTATCGTCCGCTTTTAAAATATTTTAAATAACTTATAAAATAGTCTAAAAACGAAGATATAAAAATTTTAAATATTATTATTAACGAGAATACCGGGTTATATTTAGGCCGCTATAAACTTTTTATTTATAAAGTTAAACTATTTATCGTTATCTAACCTACTAGTTATATTATCGATATCGTCGACGTTTTCTTCGCTATTATCTTTATTATTAATAGTATTACTATAGCTAGAATAGGTATTATTAATAATAATAAAGATAAAATAATTAGAAGGAGAAATCTTATTAATATTATACGAAGATTAAACGTATCTCGTATAAATACCCTAAACTAGGTACTAATAGAGGCGGTAGAGGTTAAAGTATAAATATAGACGACGGTAACTCTAATAAATATAAAGAAAAAAATAATTATAATAATATAATCTATAATAAATATTAGTAGTGAATATTAAATATTAAATAATAATTAAACTTAAAGCTTGATAATAGGTATATTATATTAATAGAGATTAGTATATAGTTAATTTATTAAATATACTTCGAGTATATTATTAATAAATTAAATATATTATCGGGGCTAGTAATATACTATCTATAAATAATAAATACTAACTATACTAGAAATATAATATCGGTAAATAAAAGTTATTAAATTTATTAATAAATTATTAATAATAACCCCGAGTTATTAAATTTATTAATAAGACGCTACCCGGACCTCTAATTTACTAAATTTATTAATAGGACACTATTAACTTTATCCGTAACTTAGGGCTACTAGTAGGACGCTACTAACTCTATCCGCGCGGTCGATAACTAGGGTTTTAATAGGAGTTTTTGAGATTTACCGATATATACTATTTCTATAAATTTTCTATAACGTTCGCTTCCGTTAAAATTAATATTAATAACGTTATTAAAATTTTACGTAAAGTCTTCCTCTAGTATTATAAATTTAAAGTATTCTACCTAGATCGGGGGTAGTATTTTAATAATAATAAATTTAAAAACTTCTTTACCTCTAAAAAGATTATTTAATTCTATAGTTTATTAGGCTCCTCTTAAAGTACCGGTATAATAGAAATTAATAATAAACTACTTAAGGAGGTAGTTCGAAAAAGAGGTAATTTTAAAAATAATCTAATATACTCTACTAAGAGTATTAATTCTAGGACTATTTAGTATTTTATTATAATACTATACCCTACCCTAACTAGATTTAAATAATTTATAAAAATCTTTAATAAACCCTAAATCTATTAAATATACGACCGCCTCTCTACTAGATTTATTATAATATATTAATATAGTATATCGGTACCTTATTTATAGAGTAGAAATTTATAATTAAATTTATTAATTATCGGTGGCCCGTAAAGAGGAGGAGGTATTATATTATAATAAAGATATAAAAAGTTAAACCGTTTACGACCTTAACGAGCTCGTAATATTATATTAAAAGAATACTAGGAAGTTTCAACCTCGCTAGTATAACTTATTCGTTATAAAAGTTTTTAATAACTCTCGTTAACTCTTTTATACTTTATAATAGTTAAATATATAGTATATTATAAGTACTTTTTATAGGAACTATTTTAAACTCTTTATTTCTAAAATTAATTACTTTACTAGCCCTAATAACCTTATTTATTTTTAATAATAAATAATTTAATAACCCCGACCGCGGTAATATTAAAAGAAAATTATATAATTACTACGGAAATAATCTTTCCTTATAGTACTATATTATAGCGAAAATTATAAAAGTATTTTATTTATTAAGAAACTCTACTTTCATTTATTATAATAAAGTTATAGAATCTTTTATTAAAGGGGGACTTTTATTCTTTAATTATTATAATATACTTTAATCGCTTAATTTCTATTTAGTATTATATTTACTATATTTATTTACCCCCTCGAGGTATATTAAGTCTAGAAAGTCGCGGGGGCTTTTTATTTTATTTATTATAAAATAATAGAGTAGTCCTTCCTATTTAATATCCTCTAGCTTATTAGTGTTATTTAGTTAATAGTTTAGTTATTAGCCTAATATATAGTGGTAGCCCTTATAGATTCAATCTACATCCTCTTCTACCCTCAAGACGTAATTAGTGTTCCTGTTATTTGTTAGGGCTTCGCTCGGTGGCTCGCTTAGGAGGCCTGTCATTGAATTCCATTTTGGCGAGGGTGAGGGTGGGAATAAGGGAGACTCTATATTCCGTCTTAGAGATCTCATCGTGGACCCTATTGGAGTTTCAGCCTCACCACTATGACTGTGAAAAGTATACCCCAAAAAACATCGGCATTTCGATGTTAATGTACGATAGACGGTTTATAGATCTCGCTGTTCATATTTGTGTGACGAAGACTGTTGTCATAATACATTCCATGCTTTATTCTCTACACGTCGTTGAAAGCCCACTCTATGCGCCTTCACTCGGCAACCAAACACCTCGATATCTCATCTCGCCATGGTCCAAGTGCTCAAAGGCCTTCTCAATTTCCTCCTTCGTCGAGGGAAACTTATCAATTCTCGGTTTGAGATTGTGTACAGCCGCGAACTCCAACATTTTGTTCTGGATCGCTCTTGGCGCAACAACGTTGCCTTGAATGCGTGTACCTTTCAATATCAAAGGCAGGTAAGGCATCTTAAGAACTCCGCCTACCACGCTGAGTGGGAAGATTGTAGCACCAGGGGCTAGGATGCTCTGGTATAGTCCAGTCTGGCTGAGTACTAATCGTAACGAGGAGGTGATTAATCGGCTTGGAGATCTTCAACTCCTTCAGTCCTTTTGTAGCGTAAAATTTCATTACGCCTAAATTTATAGATTCCTCTTTCTTACTCTCTGTTCCACTGAACACCACGACCTCACAGCCCATCTTACTGGCGAATGGGATAGCCAGGTATCCAAGGCCACCGACGCGAATAAGACCTACGCGATCTGTAGGACGAAGTTCGTACATCTCCAGTGCATTAAAGACTACAGCGCCACCGCATTACACAGCCACGGCGTATTCGTTGGGGATCGAGTCGGGAAATTTAAGTAGATAGGCTTCGCGCCAAATCGCGTGCGATGCAAAGGAGCCGATATCGAAGTCGCCCATGCCGTACATAACGCGCTCTGCGCAAAATGTCTCACGACCAGTCAAGCATTGTTCGCAGCGGCCGCAACTGTCGTGTAGGTAGCCAAAGCCGACTCTGTCACCTCTAATAACACAATTTTGATTAGTAGTGGTAAATGCAATGGGAACAATATGGGAATTTTTCTTCTTCAAATGACAAACTTCCGGGCCAAGCTCCTGAACGATACCAGCGCCTTCGTGTCCCAAAACCTGATCGGCAGATCTGTAATGCTCGTCTGTGCCGCAAAGACCGCGGGGTCTAATCTTCAGGAGGACTTGATCGCCTCCGAGAGGGTCCTGGTGGGTTTTTGATTCTATGATCGTGCTGTCCTTAGAGCCTCTATAGACATCGAAGTCGATGCCTGGTTGAGTAACTAGCCCATGGTGTTTTCGAACTCTCATTGAGTAATTGAACAGAAAATGACGAACGGGAAGTGAGTTAATTGTTGGTAGGTATTGTATTTTTGAGTGGTCTTGAAAATCAATCAGGGTGGGCGTCTTGTATATATCAAATCATAGACCAGCTCCTGGGAATGTCCCCCCACGGGGAGGGGGCAATGCAGGCCATTACCAAGCAGACCCTGTGCCAGTGGATTTTTTCACAAGGCCTGGATATAACGACGTCCGGCGGAAGCAGACCTCGGTCGGTTTCAAGATGAGGGCACCTAAGCGAGCCCCTAAGCTAGGGCCCATAACCACCCTGAATCGGAGTTTCCCGGGGGCGACTCTGGGGTAGCCCTAGGGCCCACATTGAGCATTTTCTTGGCAGGGGCGTGGCAGGTCAGGGAATTTTTGTGTGTAGATGATTTAGTTATGCCTTCCTCCTATTTGACGAGTTTCGAGAGCATGTATATCATTATTACCCTTACTTCTCCTGGCTTGACCCCCCAACCGCGAAATTCCAGAGCCTGATAGTGCTCACTTCGCGCTTTTCTTCGAGTGATCGCCTAGTCGTCCGACCGCTTCATTCACTATCTATACACTAGGTCTGGTAGACATTCCACAAGAGAGTCTCCTTCTCTTCGGCATTGTATTGGGGGATATCTACCCGCGTCATCTTTCCAGGTGATCGATGTGGCCCCCAGTTCACACCTCTGAAGCGACGAGTGCGCGTTGGTCTTCAGTAGAGGTAAGCTTACTATAGAAGGCGCAAACTCGATGGGTCTTCGTCCAAATCTGTGCCTCGGAGGGATTGATGAGAGGGTTTTTTGCTGGATAACCGCTTCCGAAACGCTTCAGGCAACGCATCGTGTCGCACTGGCTGTCTCTAAGTCCGTTATATATAGGTAGGACGTCTATAAAGTGAACCTCGCTAGTGGATCGAACACGGCTTCAGAGACCTCCAGTGTTCGTACGCCTAATTGCAAGCGGGCCGTTATAAAACGTAAACATGCTCGCTTTTTCGGCATCCTGCACCTCAGCAAGCTCCCTGTCTTTTGCGTCTAGTTCCTCATCAGTCCATCGAAGAATATCCTTGATCCACTCCTTGTCTCTGTCGCAGCAGAGCTCGATATCAGCTCCCCCATCTACTAAATCCTTCAGTTTCTCCCTCTTTTCGCGAAATGGGAGCATTTCGTTAATGGGTACACTGTAATGTACGTTATGCTGCAGTGCCGCGTTTTGCAACGCCATCATCGCTTCGCAATCTTCTGGAGACATGCTCAGTAGTTGTGCGATACGTTTTTTGTGCTTCGGGGTGCAGAGATTCGTATCGGCACCCAGTTCAATCAATAGTTGCAACATCTCCCGTACGAGCAGGGAGGAGCTGATCTTGATTGAGTCCGCCATGGTATAGTCATCGTAGCTCTCCCGATCGAGTGCAATGCTCAACGCCGTGAGCTGCTTGTCTCCGACCCGATGGATAAAGTTGATGTCTGCGCCCTTCATAACTAGGATACGTACAACTTCATGTTTTAGGAAGTATACAGCCTTCAAGAGAGGAGTTATTCCGCCTGTGTTAGACTTGCTTGTCAATTCCCTGCCTGTGAGGTCCACAGTCCATTCAGGTCCGTACCAACCCCAATCGCTACTGCTGATAGCGTTAACGTCTGCGCCAGCGTCTATCAATAGCAACAAACATTTGAGAACATTTTCTTCCTCTATATCCTCCCCGTTGGCACTAATCGCTTCCACCAGCGCCGCCGCAATCGGCTCCTCTGCCTCAGCTGGATGATCTTCTGTTTCGCCCTCCAATCCTGTCCTTTCCAGAGTTCCGGTACTTACGCCGCTCTCTACTTGCGTATCTGGACTGCCAACTGTGGTTCCGCCGTTGACATTAGCACCCGACGCCAAGAGGAAAGCCAGAGTATCGTATGAGCGACTCGAAGCAGCCGCTGTCATTGCAAGTTGCAAGTTACGCTTGTTGGGTCCCGCATGTGTCATTCTTTTCAACAAGTCAAAGTTCTCAATGCGCCAAAGGGCAGTGCGCGCAATCATTCCCAATCCTTGCGAATCGATATTCACATCCGCTCCATGATCTAGCAGAAGATTTGCCGCAGCATGTGCATTCCCGACAACAGCGGCGGTCAGGGCACTAATCCGATAGGAGTGCCAAGGTCCATCTTGATTGATTCCAGCACCTTGTTGTAGCAGTCGCTCGACTGCTTCAGTATTATCCATATACGCTGCGATATGGAGCGGGAGTGAAAACCTCGCTACCCCGGGCCATCTTCGAGTTATTGCCGGGGTCTTACACACGTTTGCGTCTGCTCCGAGTTCGAGAAGCTTCCTCAAGAATAGGTTCTGTCTGCCGATAAGCGCCCAGTGTACTGCAGTTCCGCCCATGCCATCATGCTGATCTATCTCGCTCTTAGCCTCGATGAGAGTATCTGTCAGCTCGAGGAGGCCGAAATAAGCAGCCAGATGGAGAGCTCCGACGGGATTCAAGGAACAGTCAAATTCAGTCTTAGCCTCAAACTCCACCTCACCTTCGGAATTTGGCGGTTCTGGCCATTCGGTGACGAAGTCACAGTCACCTACCGTATTGAGCGTGAGGGCTTGAAATGCCGTAGATCTTGCAAGGTCGTCTTGCAGTAGGCGCAAAGCGACATCTAAGCTCCCTCTTGATTTTGCAGCCTGGACGTGATGTCCCCAATTGACAACAGCATACCCAAATAGAGGATGCTCACGGCATCTTTGCACAAAATGATCAGGCTCCAGACTCGGACCATTGTCTTTGAAGGTGTCCATGAGCAAGTAGGTGCAGCACATCACCGCTATCATGTCGTGAGCTTCAGGGAAAAGCTGAAGCTTTTTTGCTGTAAAGTACTCGTTAGCGGTCTGGTGTACGAGGCTGAGGAGATTGCTTTGTTCGTCTAGAATCACAAGGCCAGCACAAAAAGAAGTCAGAGTCCCTATATCGAGCAGACCTTCTGGGTCTAACGCGCTGTCGCCCTCTTCTACAGCGATAGCATACTGTACTTCACGGACCCGAATTGGACGAAGCGCACAAACGACCCATGAAAGCACCTTTTTCCCTAATTCTGCTTGTTCCGGGTTTTGCGCACAGATCCTACCCCAAGCCTCTGCGTAAGTACTGTCGATGCCTTCTGGGAGCATCCCTAAAGCTTTGCGTACACTGCGTTTGGTCCGCAGGTTGGCTAAGAGATCCATGTAGAGTCGGGCGAGGAGAAACCTGCATCGCCGTTAACACCGCCTCAAAGTCATGTACAAGCTGGCCAATCATCCATTGAAAACTATGTATATAGAGGCTCGATCACGGACGCTGACACCCTTGAGACAACTTTCAACGAGTTTAAAAGCACAGATTTATCTTCTGAGACAGAATACCCCAGATTGCGAGAAATCCAAAACACTTAAGGGCACCTCGAGAAAGCCTTTTCGAATCAATCTGCAACATAGAATAGTCAAGCGAGCTTGCTCAAGATAAGGAGGATAACTGGGTTTCATAGGGCCTAAGGCTCATAGTCGCAGATACGAAAGTAATATTGCGACCCAGTACATTTTGTCTCGGGTGAACTCAACATCTGGAGCATGAATTCACGGTCTGGAGGATCATGACTCAGTGAACCAATGTAGTCAGAGGGTATTCACACGTATGCTGGAGATGTACAGAAAATAGAGGACAAGGAATGAGTGAACACTCGACGAGTTGTATAGGATGCATAAACATGATTCAAGAATTAGAAGATAGTTCTACTCACATTTCGGACGATCGAGTCAAGACAGAGTCGACGACCAACATCTCAAAGTCAGGAGTATCTGTAATCCACGATGACAAATATGCTTGCTGCCGTAAGTTTTGTTGAAGAAATGTTCGGAGATCTTCTTCGTGGCTCCGGATCTCAAGTCGCCTCGCAACCCTGAGTTCGCGTTCAATATCGTCGATACCAGTCCGACTAACGATGAGAGCGTGAATCTCGATAGGGATTTGTCGTATGGCTCGCAGTAGATCGATCCTTTCTGTGCATTCATCCAGAGCATCAACTACTAGCATTACCCGCTTGTATGAGGATGAGCTGATGCTAGCGAAGGCAGCGTTGGGGTTTTGAGCAGCAACGCTAGGATTGTCCATAATTGATCTAGGAAGCTCTTCCAAAGGCTCAAGCAGCTGCCGTAGAATACTGCCCATCATGTTCTTAGTCGTCTGAGGGCTTCTGTAGCTGCAGTAGATCCCTGCGACTCCGAGATTTGAGCCAGACTTTTGTAAATGGCGTAAAGTATCAATGATGAGACTCGAAAGAATGGTCTTTCCAGTGCCCGCTTTACCCCGACACCAGAGAATACCTGGCGTCGTCATCCAAGACTTGAACTCGCTAGTCTCAAGCAGCCACCGACCGGTGTTTTCCGCACGTCGCGACCTCACGTCGGCATGAGTGGTTTCGAAATCAATTGGTGACAGGCACGAGAGTATGGAGCGTTTCAATTCTACTTGTTGTTGAGCGCGGATGGCATTCGTTTCGACTGCAACAGTGTGCACTTCGTCTTGGATAGCTTTTGACAATCGAACGCTGTCATTTGCCAGTGCGATGCCGAAGAATGACTTTTGCCTCTCAATACTTTCAAGAACCTCCTTGACCTCTTGTTTAGCGAATGGCCATCTCAGGACAAAGCCACGCTTAGCCAATTTCTTCTCAAGAAACAGGAGATTGGACTTGAATTGCTCGACAGGACCTGTGGAATCTCCTTGGAGGGTCATAAGAGTGCTAGTCCAAGCCTCTATGCCATTGATATGGACATAATCGTTCAGGGTCTGGCACAAAGCAGTGGTGGCGTTGATCTCAGCTAGTAGCTTCTGTCGGTCACTGGAGGCATCTTTGGCGGACTTTATCAGGTTCACAACCGTACCGCTGATCTGTAGTATGGCTGCAATGCCTCCGATGATGCTCAATGGATCTGCCATAGCCGTTCATCTTGTGGCAGATTCCAATATTTGACAGGCGCTCGAAAGGTAACGGATGAATGATTCTGAGTCAGGATGACTGGGAACAAAAGAAGGCCGAAGTCTTCGAGGTTCAGCTTGGTGCGTACCGTATTAGCGAATATTTGGAGAAGGCCTGAGTACCAAGGTTATAACTACTGATACATAAGCAGGCAGCAGCTCACCCCACAGGGGGCGCAGTCACCGAGGATCACCTTCCAAGTCGTGACGCTCACCCGGGTCGCGCGACGTTAAGGCGGCGCTCACCCGAGGCCCAGTTGGTGGTGAGGTTAGGGCAGATGTCTATCTTCTTGGCATTCACGGCATTGCCGTACCCTTTGTGTGGTTCTGGACCTCACGAGATAAAGTACTCATGAGGTCTCTGAGTACGGAGTATCACTACTCTTACCTGCACTATTAAAGTGTCGGTCCTTTTGCGGAATACCGTTCATACCCTATTGTCCAAGGCTATTCTTGTTCTCCTTACTTTTGGATGTACCGTTACTCGCTGGTCGAGGGTCAGTCCAAGTTTTCTTTACCAGTCCCATTTGCCATGAGCTCGAGGGTTTTCGCCAGAATAAGTAATGCATGTCTTCGAAAGTGTCCTCTGGATAGCCGTCGTCTCAGTCCATATTTCTGCATCCGGTGTGCCCGAGGATTGTCTTTGATGATCGAGTGAGGTATCTAGAGTCGACTGAAAAAAATCTGAGCGTTGATACGCTGTACACGAAGCTAGTATCCTTGACCGGCTCCAGTTCCCATTGGAATCGATGTGAACAAAGACTCCATAGAGCTATTGCGGTGAGGAATAATCTGCCCACCAGTGCCCTTGTACTTCTCGTGTCTTCTAGTGTACGTCACAATCGAATCTTGTGCACAATCAGTCCGTTTGTCAGATTTAGCCTTTGATAGGAGGTAAACAAACTGGCACCGTGACTCAAAGTCGGAACCTGCAAAAAAGGGTATGACAGCACTTTTGCCTACTCCCGAAATACTACTAGAAAGAGGCATCTGCGTCGATACTTATTCACGAATATTGCGTACACCATTCGAGTGAACTGTGGGAGTACAAGCATCTCTTCTTACCTTATCTTTACAATTCCCCACGCTTCAGTAGTTTTTCACAAACTTCAGCATACGAACATGGCGTGAGTACTCGTAGGAGGTCGAATTTGCTCAAGCGCGTACTCGTCCTATTTTGGATTGCGCCAGTTGTTCTAGTGATATCCATCCTCGTCATGCAATGTACGCTGTTTGCTGGTTAAGCCCTGATGTTTAGGTCCGCTGTGATCCGTGATTGTTACCGCCTACGGCAGTTGTTGACCTCATATAGAACAGAGCTCCTGATCATGATAGTCTACGACACCTATCTCGTATTCGACCTCGCCACAATCATTCTTTTGGCGCCCAAACAACTACAGCCCATCACCTATCTTGTTTTTCAGGCTTGAGAGATAGCTTCCTGGTTCGCTATCGTCGTCCAAAAATTTGTCCGCACTCAAGATTCAAATGGTAACAATTACGTTGGCTACAACGCGGCACAGTGGATTGGGCTATATGCAGGACCTCTTCTTTCCAATCTTCGATATGAAGCCATACCCTTATGGTGGCACAAGAAGTCCTCACCCATCCTTGGGGGCAATCATATTTTGCCTACCTTGCTACCCTCATATACGCCAGCGTGAGCTACTACTGCCATCGCCGTGGCAAGAAATGCCTTTCCAGCATCAATGGTACGGCCACAAGTCGCCAATACAACATTTCCTACGCCTACAGCGGAATCGTACCTGCTACGGCTCAGCCTCTGCATCATACCCATTCGGACCAGAACGAGCAGATTTGCACCATGCACTATGGTCACGTCTATGCAAACGCACTGGTGGAAGTAGAGGGCGCACTGAGTCAGCGAATTACGCTTGAACTACCTGGCAAAGAGGGCGGACCTTCGGATTTTGGTTCAAAGAAGGAGCTGCCGGATCGCCCGCCCCTACCGATGAGCCCTCTCAAACTTTCTCGTCTGAGGACCTCCACGATACTAGAAGAGGCAAAGCGAAAGTCGGTGAAGCTACTATCACAACGCGTAATTGGAGCTAAGCGGAAGTCAAATCCGAAATTAGTATGGGAAATAGTGGAGGAGGAAAGTAAGGCTTTAAATTATAATGCTAAGAAAATTTCGCACAACGGCCTACCTCGTGTCCTCAGGTGGTAAGTGAAGCATATCTAATTTCCAAGCAGAAAAATACATTGCATTCACAACCAACATAGTCCTTCTCCTCCGCGTAAGCTGACTTGTGCTTCTCGAATCTCAAAATTGAATGGCGGGTCGAAAGATCTCTCCATCCTTAACCTTTTCATCAGTGTCCAATCTAGAGGTCCAGAAGCCGAAGTGGTATGAAAATAGCATGGAAAGGTGGAGAAACAGCGTGATACCGGTCACATAGCCATCGAAATTCCATACTGCGGAGCTTTGATCTTTCAGGACTTCGACCGTGGACGAATAACCACAAATCCAGCGGAAATGTCATATTATTCCGGCTGTGAGCGATACCAAACACGTCAATGTCACGGAACTGAGTGCTGGGAGGAGCGCCACAATGACGTGCTTTCGACAAGATAGTGGTATATTTATAGTTCATATGTGACTGCCAAGACCCGAGCACGACGGTCGCCTGACGATTGAATGTCAGGCACCAAGAAACAATGAGATTAGAGCAGCCAAACGCAGAACGCCGACGAGTAGTCCCCACGTCATCTGAGAGCCTTCGACATCCACTTTGAGGGTGTGCAGAGTGGTGGGGACGCCCTGGGTGCTGGGGTATCGCTTAGTATGCATGGTATATGCAAGGGCCAGGAATGACGCACCCGATGCTTGCAGTAGCTCCATAGGAGCCAACATCGTGCACAGTGAAGACTGCAGAGTGTATCACCGCGAGAGTCAACTGGACTGACATCGTCTTATCGCTGCTTAGCATCCTTGTGCGGCGGCAACAGAAGCCGTCATGAGGCTAAATGCCTAAGATACTGAGTACCATGGAGTCACGCAGGCATCTAATCTTTACGCGAGACAATTTCCTGCTTCGTTCGTATATATAATTTCGATCGTTGCAAAGCTTTTCTATCGGACCTAGCATCAATCGACGCGCCCTCTCTCACCAGTCAAGGTCATTCGCAAAGGGTAGAGGACAACGGAATTCAAAGAAACGTGGAACGAGTGGCACCTATGCTCGTCCCCCCGCTCCGGCCTATAGCTATGGAAAAAGTAGAGTCGATAATGAGTCTACGGTCGGGTCGAGGCCGAAGCTTTTTGGTAAATGGGAGTTGGCAGGTTTTGTGCTGTTTGCGGTGGTCTTAGCCGTACAATATGCCATATCCAAATGTTCGCACAGCGATCCTGACCACGAGGCTCAACTGCCGCAAGATGGAGCGAGTGTCGAGACAGTGTCGAAGAAACATGAATCCTTTACGCAGACATGGGAAGCTTCACCGCCGCAGGAAGGAGTGAGTCTCGAGACTTTGCCGAAGAAGCACGAATCCTATACAGAGACGTGGAAAGCCTCTGCCGAATACCGAGACCTCGTTTCATTCTTTAAAGAAACCGTGCTCAGGAATAATAGCGTGAAGATTACCACATGTATGAGCTTGTGCTAGGGAAGCTTGTCCTGACCAAGCGGGACAACGGAACACAATGGCGTCGACTATGCAATGTCACAGCTCGTAGCATTCGAGAGTATGGTGGAGTTGTTGCGTGAGTTCATGCAACCTAGGACAAGGGGAAGCGCTATTAATTAAGGTGTGCTAGGAACAAAACACAAGATAGACTCCGTTCATGCACAAGACCCAGCCTTCAATGCAGTTGATGTCAGGTTCCTCACTGAACGAGGGTTGACAATTATCAAGGTGCCTCAATCTGAGCGTTACATGTCGTCCACCACCTTTGTTTTTCTACCACGTGGTATCATTGCGGTGATCGCGCGCACAGTACAACAAGCTTCACCACCATTGTTGTTTTGCACTGACCTTATAAACATTTGTAGAGTCTATCCTGAGCTACTTCCGGCATTCGCACCTTTCATGTGTCAGCGGCTCAGGAGAGCATTGCCGCCTTCGGAGCTAGCTCCTTGGTGGGGCGACCACTTCATATACTTCAAACCGGACTCTGGAATTTGACCGCATTCTTATTCCCTTTTGGGTGATTCAGCTCATCACTCCCTTTGTGTTCTTTGGCGACACCGCGCTTCGACCAGAACTCTTCAACCTCCTGGAAAAGAGGACTGATCGTCATGCGTGGACTTTGTAAGGGCAAAATGCATCAACTATCTAATATCAACGATACTGTCATGTTCTTAGCAATCGCAAGGGCTATGTCTGTGACATTGGATGTGGATGGTTGCTCGGAATACCGTTCACGATTTTCATCGGACTTGTCCCGCTGGCAGATCCTCATCACAGGCCAAAGTCTCGAAGATTCTAGTCACACAGTGAAATACATCTGGCGAGTTACTCTTGACTCTGAAAGATCCAATACTGCAGATCAGGCAGCTCTCGGGTCCCTTCAAGAATTGGCTGTGAGAATTGTGAGCAGAGCAGACGTTTGTTTGCATGGGCTTTTGTAAGGCCAGGAGCAGTGGCGCCACAACACTCATCAAAGCACAACATTTAGAAGAAGGCTCACCGCTCGAAGATCAAAGCTCAAATTTGGAGAAAATGCCAGAAAATTGCGTTTACGCATGGGATTCTGGTGGCGGGATCCCAACACTCAGGTGGTATGGATCCCGATGCACGCTAATTGATGAAATACCCAGCGACCCAGCAGTCCCCCTCATAAGCACTATAGTAATGCTAATAGCTAGCGCCATCTTCAGTATCATTTCATACTTTCTTTTTAGGTATGTAACTCAAGTCTCAGGCCTTGACCAGGCTAGCACTAATACTCATGTGATTAGCCAGCGCCTTCCAGCAGGAGCTTAGCCTATCTTCCCAGAGGTCCATAAACAAATGCTGGCCGACTTCTCTTCCCACATTTCCGCCATACTTGACTTTTAACTTCTGCATACCTGTGCAACCCTAGATAACATCAAACTCCATATCAATACGACTATAGCTGTAGGCCTTATCGGTTCCGTCTCGGCATTGACGCAATAGATCTCTGACCAGGATTTCTCCTAGGTTCGTCATCCTAAGTAGAATACCCTATTGTGGCGCAAGTCTGATCTGTGCTAGATACATCTCATTGACTCAACCGAAGCTGCCACCATTGAGCAGTCTTTACTCGCCGCATGAAAGATATGGGAATCATCCTACGCTCTTCGAAAAAGATACCACGTGCCTCGAACGTACCTTGGCTTGAGGGGTCTATGTCCTAATCGTGCCGCAAATCCGACGTCCAAGGTCAGACAAAGAAGAGCTTGATAGCCTAGTAAACGAGTGTCAGCCACTTAGCGACCAGGGTCCTGGTAGCAGCACATCCTTAACGAATCCTCGAACTCGGGCATCAGACACGACAGCAACATCTATCTCCATAAATTCTGGCAACCAACCCGTATCATCGTCCAGGTATTAACACCCGCTGCATTCGCTGCTTGTGCAAGGAGCTAACAACATACAGCACAGATATACCTTCGCAAGCCAGACCTACCAACCCAACGATGACCATTATCCCAGGGAGCGCCCAATCAAATGACTGCTTCTATTTTAGGGAGCACTCCGCTAGTAACATACACAACACTACTACCTTCCCACCAAGCCGACCCAAACCCTCTAACAGCTTCGATTCCTATCTCTAGGAGCAGGACCTATTGCAGCATCTGTGCGCGCGACTTCAAAACAATCTCGGACTACAACAAACACAGACGAGACAAGCATACCTGCGAGGCTCATGCTGCGCTTTCCATGCGGACAGAATCCCTGCCGGAGAGACTTTCCACGAAGAAGATATAGAGAGACACATGAGGATGACCAGCATCGAACGTACGAGAAGGATGAGCGTTAAGAACCTTGGCATAAGGAACGATTTGAGATCGGGCGCAAGAATAGGGAAACGGCCAGGATATGATCATAACGATTCCTCTATGTTTTTCCTCTTATGTTTTTCCTCTACCAAAATATTGCTTCGGAGTTTTGGGAGTATTCGCAGCCGGACAATATCGGTACTCAAAGTCGATCGATAATCTAGCTAACTATGATGTGCCAGCTTTGTGAGACGTTGTAACAATTATATAAGCGTTCAGCCAACCGGATCTCACCATAGGGCATAAAGGGCAGGGAAAGGAAAATCTATTACGGCACACCGTCCCATGCATAGTTGTAGGGAAACGTTCGTCGTCAAGCAACACCATACGTAGAAGCAACAATTCACATGATAGACCACTCAATTGAGATGTCTGCAAAGCCCCTAGCTTTTTTATTTGGCCAAGAGCTATGAGTGACCATCCAGCGAGCTGTCCACATAATTGCTTTGGCAACAGTCATGTCTCGCATGTGTACTTGGAGTTTGCTAAGGGTACAAGGTATAGATCGTTAGCTCGGTTTCAGACTGGAGGGTAATTCCGATGACAGGAATCAGCCAAAGTAACCAATCACAGGTTTGCGATAAGATATGCAGCTAATGGATGCGGCAACGGGGGAAACGCCGACTCTAGCGAGCCTCATTACGCAATATCTTCAACGACGAACCACAACAAACAAGCAATGTTACGAGAGAAGTTGGGGAAGCAGCGTGGGTGTCTGTGGAGGTTCTTGAGGTGCGGGGACACTGGTTTGCCTTTCACCCAGGCTGAAGGAATTCTATGTAATGGTGAGCTGCTGTCTGAAGATGAAGCTAAAGAGATACAGATAAGCGGGACGGTTGGCTCAGGGACTGTGCATGGTCGATAAGAGCATGTGTGGCTTTACCTTATCGGGCAATATATATGAGGGGTGGAGCGAGGGGCAACCAAGCACGAAGACATCACTTTAAGGACACGGGTGCGATCTACTGCAACCTGCGCTAACAGCATGGCACAACAAGATTGCCATGCAGCAAACGTGAGAAAGTTTCCGGAGCTGCGCCCTTAAGCAGTGACCATCAATTCATCCCTAAAGCTCGTAGCTGCGTTCTACAGGATGAGCCAAACGGAGCTTCATTCTGTAGGAGTGAATAGATATAACGATAATAGAATAGTATAAGTGTATATCAGGCTATGCTTAGTGGCAATCCATGTTCGATTTGACAGTCTTTGATCCGGGGTGCATGGCGTGGCTAAGCGTAAAGTAGCGTGGGCAGAGATAAAAACCGCGTTCGTAGAACAAGGTCCCAACCAATTGACTTCAGCCTTCTCGGCCCATTCTCAACTCTTGACCCGCGTAACACCCACGTCGTGACCGCAGCTCTTCTTCCTTTTAATAAAGCTCATCCTCCTCGACTTCTCTTTCTTCCGACATACCGCACTACGCCTACAACATAATCATCTCGTTCGCCTCACACAAAGCAATCAAACACTCATACTCAATACCCACCGTAAACATGGTGAGAACTATTCGACCTAACACTTCCTGGCTACACCAGCTGACACCTGTCACAGGCGGAATCAACTACCATCTCCAATACGGAGAATGTGAGTTTACAGCTACCTCTACACGCTTTATGAGTAAGCTGTTTACTGACAAATGCCTAAGCTCATGAAGTACATGGATCTCGACCAAAAGGGCTATGTCATGGCCGAGTACATCTGGATTGACGGCAGAAACGGCGTTCGCTCAAAGACAAAGGTTCGTATTCTCTGTCATCTGCCCCACGTACAGCCTCGATGAACACTGTCAGCCACTCACCCACGCGGCGATGCCATACAAGCGCTCTTATCGGGCGAGCGGACAACGAGATAAGCCTTTGCGGAGCTCAACGTTCCTTTTTACAGAGATGCACGATTCTGCGAGATTTAGAGCGATTGCTAATTTTAGCTCTCCAGACTCTCGATGGCCCCTGCAAAGACGTGAAGGAGCTCTCGGAATGGAATTTCGATGGTTCATCCTGCGGACAAGCTCCAGGCGACAACTCAGATGTCTACCTCCGTCCCGTATCCATCTACCCCGATCCCTTCCGTCGCGGCGACAATATCCTCGTTCTTTGCGAGTGCTGGGACCACGATGGCACTCCCAACAAGTTCAATTACCGTCATGATGCCAAGAGACTGATGGAGGCCAATGCCGCACAAAAGCCTTGGTTCGGTCTTGAGCAAGAATACACCCTCCTCGGGCTTGACAATAGGCCTTACGGCTGGCCCAAGGGAGGCTTCCCAGCTCCCCAAGGCCCATACTACTGTGGTGTCGGTACTGGCAAGGTCTACTGCAGAGATATCGTTGAGGCCCACTATAAGGCTTGCTTGTTTGCCGGTATCTTGATCTCAGGTATCAATGCGGAGGTCATGCCTGGTCAATGGGAATTCCAAGTCGGCCCTTGCGAGGGTATTCAGCGTACGTGAAGCCCTGCCTATTGACTTGAACGCAGAAAGCTAACATAAACTCAGTCGGCGACCACCTCTGGATGGCGCGCTTCCTCCTCCACCGCGTCGCTGAAGAATTCGGTGTCATCATCACCTTTTCCCCCAAGCCAATCCCAGGTGACTGGAACGGCGCAGGTCTCCACACCAACGTCTCAACGGAGGACATGCGCAAGGATGGCGGACTCAAGGCTATCGAAGCCACTATGAACAAGCTCGAGAAGCGTCACGTGGAACACATGGAAGTCTATGGAGAGGGCAACGCCGAGCGAATGACTGGCGAGCACGAGACAGCAAGCATTGACAAGTTCAGTTGGGGCATTGCGAATCGTGGGGCTAGCGTCCGGATTCCCCGACAATGTGCTGCTGCTGGTAAGGGATACTTTGAGGATAGGAGGCCTGCGTCGAATGCTGATCCTTACCAAATCACCGGCATGATGATGGAGACCGTGAGTACATCCCTCAAAGTTCTCTGTGATTCAGAACTAACACAATACTTCCCAGATGTTCGGTGGTCTTCCCGATGAGAAGATGCAAAAATAGGTGAAGGCTGAAGACTACACACGATGACGAGACTCTTTGTGACGATATGAAGGGACATTTCTGAAGGTGCTTTGTGTTGGCTTGACTTTCAGGATATCCTAATGTGCCTAAGGGAACTGGTTAGAGCATGTATTCAACGTTATTAGCCATGTCAATCAATTAATCATAATACACGGAAACTCCATGGTCACAATATCTTATGTAATGAAGATACTCAAATTAACTGAGGCTTTTGGTAGCCTTGTCCAAATGTGGGAACCCTAAGTGCGCAACTAGCGACCTCACTTTACCTGCTTCGCGTCGATTACTATAAGTGGCATGCCGATCTGAAAGCCCATAGAAGTGTAACGCTCTCAAGTGTATAACTGCGCGCTCGTTGCGCTTTGCTCCACGCACGCGTCGTCCTCAACCAGCAATGCCGCATTGCTCCTTCCCCATACAACCACCTCAAAGACCACACCTTCCATAACCCATCTTAAACCCAAAACATCCGCCCAAAATGGCAACACCAACCTCCCACCCTCGCGCCACAACCTCCGCCTCCCACCCCACACCCGCCTCAGCATCCTCTCCCCCGGCACCCCCCTCCTCACATTCCACCTCGAACCGCTCCATCCCCTCCCCCGCCTACTCCACCGCTTTAAAAACACCCAGCACAACCGCCCGCCCCCTCCATCACCGTAACCCCTCCGCCCAACCCCCTGCCGGCAGCACACCTCGAAACAGCGGTCCGAGCACGGGTACACCTCGCCCTGGCACAACGAGCGCCATGGACTCACCTGCTGCCACGGCGGCCGCGGCTATGTTGATGGAAGGTGTGACTTTCAACGGCTTCCCCCCGAACGCTGCGGGCGCTGGCTTCGGTTTGGGTTTGACGCCTAGGGGAGTCGGGATGGGATATACGCCCTTACCTATGGCTATGAGCGCGTCTCAGGCGGGTATGAGTGCGGTGGCTGCGGCGCTGGATCAGGAGGAGGAGAGGAGGAGGCGGATGGAGGTGATTGTTGATATGGTGGGTGGGAGGTGGGGCTTTGTGAGTCGGGAGGGCGTGGAGAGGGCGAGTGGGAGGTTGGGATTGGAGCGGCTCTGGGATGATGAGGTGAGGAAGGAGACGTTGACGGTGGCGGGTACGGGGGTGTTGGTTGATGTTGGGTTTGGGGCGCAGGGGGA
>JAABUS010000611.1_pt1 | contig 88868 bp, 57 predicted proteins | sample 5560161 | NCBI WGS metagenome assembly JAABUS01 (sample SAMN10711885, study PRJNA513376) | rock metagenome | isolation source: Antarctica rocks | place: Antarctica: Victoria Land, Trio Nunatak nord | collected 2016-01-04
TAAACTTTAATTTTTAGTTTTTTAGACAAATTCTATAAATTTAAAATAATTATTAATTAATTGTAGAAAATAATAATGCATTACTATAATGCATTATCTATATCTATAAGTGTTATAAATACTATTTGAATTTTTAAATATTAAAAAATCAATATTAATGCATAATTTGCATCTATAGGCCTATAGATGCTATTGAAATTTTTAAATATTAAAAAATCAATATTAATGCATAATTTGCATCTATAGGCCTATAGATGCTATTTAAATTTTGAAATATTAAAAAAATTATATTAATGCATAATTTGCATCTATAGGCGTTATAGATACTATTTATTAATTATTTAATTAAAAGTCTTGGCGATTCGGGTCGATTTTTCGGGTCGAGTTTCGATTCCAACCCTAGAAATCGAACTGAATGGTCGGTTTCGACCCTAGGAACCGAATCGACTTTTCGGTTCCAACTTTTGGAACCGACCCGACCCGAACTCGATGACCCGACCCGACGCGGTCAGTCTAACTATATATTATTTAGTAATTAGTAAAAAAATCTAAATTTAAACTTAATTTATACTATTTTTATTATTTTTAATATTCTTAACAATTTCTTAACAATTTAATTTAATTTCTAATATTAAAATCAAGAATTAAGTTAAGTTAAATTATATTAGTTCTAAGATAATAGAAATCAACTTAAGTTTTAAGTCGATTTCTAGAGTTAAAATTGTTAGATTAAGTTAATTTCTAAAATTAGAATCGAAATTTAATTTAATAATTAGTCTAATTATATTATTGTTATTATTGTTATTATTTTTATTATTATTATTAATAATAAAATTATAGTTTATTAAAGAAGACAAAACTTAAGTTAAATTAATTACTATCTATAATATCTAGACTAATTGCGTCAAGTTAATTAATTGATTCAAATCTTGACAATTCGAATTAATTCGATTCGAAAATTTTAGCAAATCAATTTCTAAAATTAAAATCGAAAATCGAATTAAATCAAATCGATTTCTAGAGTTAAAATCGAAAGTTAATTCGAAAAAATCAATTCAAATTGTTAAGAGATAAAGTTATTTAGTAACAAATTTAATAAATATAAATTAGATTTTGAATCTTATTATTTTTTTATCTGAAAATTCTATAATAATGCAATAAAATAATATATATAAACTATTTAATATTTATATAGTAAATAGATTACAACTATTATAGTCTTTCGATTTACTTCGATTTTATATTTTATCGAAAAATATATAATAGTATATTTAGATAATATATTTAAATTTATTGATACTATTAACTAGTTCGAGATCTCTATAATCTTATAGTTAATTTTATTTTTAGCATTATTATTATTGTCTTTGCTCTTGTTATTATTATTATTATTTTTGTATTCTATATCTTTAATCTTTATATTTACTATTTATTATTTTTATATTATTTTTTGTTTTCTTCTATCTTATCTTTACTTTATTATTATAAAATTTTAATTAAATCTTTAAAATTATTATCTATTAATCTTAAAAAATTAGATATTTTGCGATCTGCAATATTTTTGTTGCTTGCAAAAGTATTTTTGAATTTTTTAAATTTGTTAATTGCATCTAGATTGTGCGCTTTCTTTAATTTATTAAATTTTCTATAATATAGATTATAGAATGCGTTATTAAATTATTTCGATAATTAATATTATATATTTAATTATATTTTCGCTTAATTTAGACTAATTAAAATTCGACTAATATATAAATTAGTTATTTTATTTATATTAGACTCTATATATATTTAAATATTAAAGAATTGTATTGTATTTATATCTTTACTCTTTAAAACTATTTATATAACAATTGTATTAATTTTAGTCTATTTTGTCATATTCTTGTCTTTAATTTTCTTTATTAGTTTAATCTTAAAGTATTGCGCTACAATATAATTAGCTCTTTAAATATATATATATTATTTAAATATATTACTATGCAATTCTTTTTCTACTTTTTTATTAATTACTATATTTCTAATATTTTCTTCAATATTAATTTGAATTTATTTAGAAATTTTCTTAAAGATAATTGTTGCTTGCAACTTAATTAGACGCTTGTAAAGCGCTATATAATTAACATTTTATTTTTTGTAAAATTGCTTTTTATTTTTAATTTATATTGTAGCACAATTTTTATTAACAATAATTTGAAAAAAAGTTAATAAAATAGATATTTTGCGCTTTAAATTAGTTTTAAAAATAATATATATAGATAATACAAAACAAATCTCTTACTTAATAATATAATATTAGTTACTTAACAATATTCAAATATCTAAATAAAAAGAAATTCGATTCTAAAAAATCTATTTTTTTAATTAGTTTTAATAATAATATATACAATTAATACAAAACAAATTTGTAGATTAACTATATAAATTAAAACAATAGATAGTATTAAATATATTAATTAATATATAGTATTTAAACAAAAAAGTTGTTGCAATTATAAAATAAATTTACGCGTTTAATATTAAAATTAGAATTTAAATATTACTTTTATTTAATATTATTACAACTAAAAATTATTATATCTATTATATTAATTATTGTATAACATATATTTTTTACCTATTAAAATCGAATACAAGTATATATATTTGCTATATATTATTTTATTGTATTATCTATCAAATATTTAATTGCAAAACTTGTCAATTCTTGTATTTTATAATATTAATTCTTTTATTTAGTATTAATAATTCTTAATTTAATAATATGTTTTGCTCTAAAACTCTAATAGTTCGAATTAAACAAATTAATAATATATTCGAATAATATATTTAATATATTGCGCATTGCTAATATACTTAATTTAGCTTGTAAAATAGTAGACAAAAAATTGCAAAAAAATATAGCAACGCAAGTTAATTGTAACAAAAAAAAGAAATTAATTAAAATAGTTTCTAATATACAAAAAATAATATAAAGAAATAATATATCAAACTATTATTAGCTAAATATTTGTAATATAGAAAAAGTGCAAATACAAATTCGAAACAATAGTTCTATATAAAATTTATAGATATTAGAAAACTAGTAATCTATTAATTTCGAAAATATTCTTTGCAAAATTAATTCGAAAAATCTTACAAGATAAAATTGTTTACAGAGAAAACAATAAAGAATGTTAAATTCAAATATTAATTTTATTAATTTTTATTTTTTTAGAGAATTATCGAAATTTTATAATTAATTTTTTCTCTAGTAAATATATTATTTATTTGTATTACTATTGTTTCTATATAGTATATATTAATATTTTGCTTTATATATTTAGATAGCAATCTTCTTGCTATTTATATTAATTGCAAAATTATTAAGTCTAAGAATTTGCAATTATTAAAACAATTAACATAGAATTTGAAACTTTACTATAGTAAGTTGTAATAAAATTAATATTCAAATATTTTTGTTATATTAAAATTCGAAATAGTTAGCAAAAAATTAAAAATTTAAGCTATTTTATTTATTGTGTTTTATTATTTGTATTATTTTGTTATATTATCTATTAAATATATTGTTTTGCTATATATATTTTTTGTATTCTTTTCTATTAAATATAGTAATTAAAAAGTGTATTATAATTATATATTTAAATTATCTAGATAATTAGAGTTAAATTATTAATTCGAGTTCTCTAATTAAAGAGTTTAACAATTTTGTTCTATATAATCTTATAGAAAATTGTACAAAAAAATTATTGTATTTTAAGAGAGATTCGAACTTTTGTTCTTTCAATTTCTTGTACTAATAATATATAATGTACAATATAGTCTTTATATAACAAGTTAGTTTGTTCTCTCTATATATATTACTTCTTGCAAATATTTGCAATGCGCAAATATCTTATAGATACTTTTGACATAGTTAATTTCGATTCTATTTTGTTATACTTTAATAGTATTATAATACTATCTTAAACAATATTATAGATTTTTTTTTTTTTTAGACTCGATACAACACCCCTGAGGGCCTATGCGAGACCTTGTTTTTTAGGATCCAAATTTAGTCAATTACGATTTAGTAAGCAACGTTAGCGCTTGCTTATCAAAGCCTAATTGATTAGAATTTGCGATTTTTCTCTTTCTTGTATTACTTTGTCTTAACGTTGTTCTATTAATGTTTTAACGTTATTCTAATTTCGCAATTACTTTTGCGCTCTATATTGTAATATTTACATATAAATAAATTCTTCAAACAAGAACTCTATAGATCTAAGAGAAAATTCTAAATATCTTTAACAATATTGTTGTCTAAAATTGTTTTAACAAATTAATAGACAATATTATACATATTGTTATTGTAATAAGTCTAGCTTTATTTAATAATTATCTTAGATTTATAATATTAATTTCTCTTTATATTTAAGCTCTTTTTTGTTACTATATAAAGAATATTAGCAATACGTGTTTAACAATTATTTTGTCTTGTTTGCAATCGCATATATTTGTTGTAACATTAAGAATACAATATTTGCAAAAAAATTAATTAAATAATATTTTGTTTGTTCTTAATTAAACTAAAAGAAAATTGTATAATTTAAAACAATTTAAATGTAATTGCATATATTTATGCGTAACAACAAAAATAATTTTGCGAAACTTTGTATTACTTTTGTTTTATAATTATTTGTATTATTATTTTTTTTAAATCTTGTTTTAAATAAAAGTTTTTTTAATAACAAATTCGATAATTATTTGTTTAATAAGAAAGAGACGCTATTTGTATATAATGTTTGCAATCTTATTTGCAATTTTGTTATTTCTTATATTTAAGTATTTAAGTATTTAATATAATTTTAGTATTGCTTTGCGTCGACGCATTATTTTACAAACAATTTGTATTTATCTTAATTACATTTAATTTAATGTCGATTTTATCTCTCTTATAATCTTAATTAATATTTAGTTGTTTAAATATACTTTATAAATTTAATTTCTTAAATTAGTAAATATTTTGCAATGCTTTGCAAGTTTTTTTGTTACTCTTATTAAACTCTTGAGTTTATTATAATATATAAGCGTTATCTTAATTTCTCTTAGATATTTATCTATATTTTAATTGATTTTTATTAAAATTGCAATAATATTTTTATTATGTTCGCTTTTATTTAAGTAGATTCTTTAATAAGAATTTAAGCGATTTGCGTTGTACTTCTTTTAAGCTACTTTTTTGCTATAAGCAATAATTGTTATTAAAAACTTTATTTATAATATTGCAATATATAATTGTTGTTGCGCAATTAGCGCAACTTCTAGCGTTGCTTTTATTTATTTTCTCTTAAGTTACAATAATATTAATTTTAGCTTTAATAAATATTTTCTTTTTTTAAATATAAGATTATTGCGTATGCGAAGCATTATTATATTAATAATCTTTTTTAATTTTTTAGCATTTATAGTAGTTATTGATCTTTTTACTAGCTTTTTTAAATAAATACTAATAGAAAATATATTAATTTTTATTTATAAAGTCTTTGTAAATATTATTTTATAAATATTGATAATATAACAAAGCGTTCTTTCTTATATAGATTGCAACTTTGTAATTATTTTTTTTCTTATTTTTTTAATAACAATTAAAATATATTATATTGCAATATTATATACAATTATTAACTTTTCTATTGTTATATATTTGCGTTTTTTGCATTTATTAATATATCAAATATAAAGCTTTTAATTATTAAATTTTTTTTGTATTTAATTACTAATTTTGTTTTTATTTGTTATAAATATATTTTCTATCTTAGTTTAAAATTAAATTAAACTCTTAATATTTTTATATTAAATTTAGCAATTATTTTGTGCTCTATTAATATAATGTTAACAACTATATCGAATTTCTTCGAAGTACGTAAAAAATAAATTAACTTATTTTTTTTTTTCGCAAACTTAAAGTTATAAATTTGTATTTATTACTTATATTTGTTGTATATTTATTCTAATACTTTGCAATTGCGTTCGATTAATTTTTTGTATATTAATATATTTATGTTGTTTACAAATTTTGTAATACTAACTTGCAATCAAATATTATTGCATTGCTCTAATAAATTTATATTTTAAAAAAATATAATATTAAAACTAATAAAAAGTTTTGCAATATATCTATATTAATTTTGCACTTCTTTATTATATATTTCTTAATAATTAATATAATATATTGTTTTTTTAAGAAATCTTTTATTTAATTAAGCAATTTAGTAGAGATTTTTTGCTTTTTTATATTATATAGAAGTCGAATATATAATATATTGTTAAAGATATTAAATATATTAAAACTTAATAAGAACGCTACTGTTTTTTTTAATTGCTTTATATAATATGCATCTTTTTTATAATTAATTGTAATATTATATTTATTAAATATTGTCTTTTAATTCTTATTTAAATACTTAACAAAGTATTGTATATTTTAACAATATAGCGCAATTGTTTTAATATTATTAATTTTAATATTTTGTCCAATATATTAAGCAATGCAATAAATTTAAAGAATAACAATTTAAAGTAGTTTTTCTTGCTTAATTTATATAGCATTATTGTAATTATTTTTTTAAAATAAAACAATTATATCTTTTTCTAAATATATTTATTAAATAAAGATTGTATCTATTTTAAGACAACGCAAACTAATTGTTTAAACGCTCTATTAATTATATTATTAATATTTAATATCTTATTTAAGTTTATCTTGTGTATTGCTTTTATTATTTTGCGCTTTAATATTATTTTGTTGTTTTTAATTAAAAATAAGTAAAGAAAGCTCTTTATATTGTTGATCGAAATTATCGATAAAAATAAGAAATAAATTTAAAATATTGCTTTTGTTTTGTTTTTTGCAATTATTACTATTTTTATATTTGTTTAAAGCAACAAGATTGTAAACTTAATAAATATATTTATTGTTATATTTTTAATTTACTTAGCTATATAAATAGACTCTTAAAAATACTTTTTAAAACTTATATCTAACTTCGAAACTTATCTCTTTTATATTTTTTTAAAATTTTGTCTTTTTTATTATATATCTAAATGTACTTCTTTTATTTGCGAAAGATACAATATTAATATTGCAATTTTCTAATTTTCTTAATTATGTTAATATATTTTTGTATTTATTTTAATTTAACTTTTTTGTGCAATTTTGTTTATAAGATTAAGTCTTCAACAATCTTCTCTAATGTTTCTATTAGCTTAGACGTATATTTATTAATATTGTTTTGTTCTATTATATTGCTTAATAAAGATTTTGATAAAAGTTCTCTTAATATATTGTTAAATTTCTTAATATTTATAGCTTTTCAATTACGTCTAAAACAATATATAAACTTCTTTTGCAATTTAAGATTTAATATTGTTCTTATTAATAAATAATTCAATAAGTTCTTTATCTCTTTATCTATTTTGCAATAAATTAAACAATTTGTTATTTTTTTTGTAATAAACAACAAATTAATAGTAATTTGCGTCTTTTAATAATTTCTTGTAATTGTGTCTTGCAAAAGCGCAAACGTAGCGTCAATTATATATATTATATTTAATAGATTATCGAATAATTAATATTATTTAAAATATAAAGATTCTTTTTACAAAAAATAATATAGATTAAAGTTGTTTATTATAACGCTCTTTTTTTGCATCTTTAATATTCTTTAGATTGCGTTAAAATTATCTTTATTTATTATATTATTATAATTATTAAAAAATAAATTATAGATTTTATAAACATTAATAATTTTGTATTTTGCAACGTTGTCTTTTAATTATAATTGCATAATTATAATTCTTATATCTTTAATATATTATATGCTATATTAGTTGTTGTTGTCAATATATTTATTAATATAAAAGCAAATACGTTCTTTATTATTTATTAGCGTAAAATTTATATATTCGAAATTATATATTTTTGTTTTAATATAATAATGTTACAACTCTTGTATTATTAATATATTATAATTTTTTTTTTTTTTTTTTTTAATAATAATGCAATTATCATTTTGTTTTTTAACATGTATACGTTATACTACAATATATAAAGTTTGTTTTACATATTTATTAAAGTTTCTTGTTAAAATTTGTATTTATTTATATAAGATTTTTTATCTTTTAAATAAAGAGAATATTTAATAAATTTAATATATCTTAATTAAGTATATTTGTTAAATTTAACTTATTTATTAAACTTAATATTGTTGTTTTGTTGTTGTTTTATTTTACTAGAGTAGATTAATTTCTTATTAATTTATTAAAGCGTTTCTTCTTAATTAGTTGTTAAACTACGTTTTTTTTTATCTTAACAAAAATATTTTGCAAAACAATAGCTTAAAATAGATATTTTGTTATTGTTGTTTTTCTCTTTAATATATTTCTTGAAACTTGTATAAACGCTATTGTGTTTTCAAAAATTATTAAAATCGAATTAAACAATTTTTTTGATTTAGTTGCTTTAATAATATAATATAGGAATTTTGTTTTTACAATTCTCTAAATTCTTATTTTTGTTTTGTTTTTTAGAATATTTGAAATTGTATATCTTATAAATGTTGTTATAGATTTTGCACTTTTATTAAGATATATTTTCTTAATAAAAATATTAATTAAAGCAAGATTCTTGCGCATAATATATATATTGTTGTTAATTCTTATATTTGTATATAAAATATTTGTATTTTTAGCATTTTATATATTGTTTTATTTTGTATCTTGTATTATAGTATTTTATTATCTTTATATTTAATTTATAAATTATCTTTAATTATATAAGAGCGTTTGTCGTCTTTGCGCTATCTATTTATATAACAATCGAAACGTTTTTTTTTTCTTTAATAAATTATACTATCTTTTTAATTTTTATATTGTAATATATTGTCTTGTACAACTTTTTTATTGTTTTTACTTTCTTTTTCTTTATATTTTTTAATACATTTTTATTTTTTATTTTGTATATTATTATCTTTGTGCGTTTGCGACGCAATATTGTTGTATTAAAGATTTTTTTACCTTAGAAATTGTTTAATTTTAAAATCTTTTTGTTGCTTTTGCTATTTATTTAAAAAACAATTATTTTTTTAAAGCGTCTTATTTCTTATATATTTTATCGCGCTATTAGCGTTTTAATTGTATTAAAATCGCATATTAATATTACTATCTTTGCAATACTTATTTTGCTTACTTTTTCTATCTTTTGTTTTTCTTTAATTTAAGTTATTATTTTTTTCTCTTTTGTTAATTGTTATATTAAGAGCGTTTAAGCAACGTCTATTTAGTCTTTTATTTTTTTTGTTGTTAATAAGTCTTTTGCTATTGTAATCTATGTAATTTTTTTTTTATATAATTTTTTTAATATTCTTTGTCTTCTTTAGCTTGTTAATTGCTTTTTTTAATTTCTTTAAAATTGAAATTATGTTAATGCGTATCTTTTGCGCAAACAAGTTGTCTAATTATTGCGTCAACTTCTTTATTAAAAAAATTATTTTATTAGCGTCTTAATTAAGACAATTTTAGACGCGTTTCTCTTCTTAGATTTATAGAGTCTCTTTATGTTAAACGTCTTTGTTATTATGTTTTTTGCTATTTGTTTTAATTTGCGTTAAAATATCTTAATAACGTCTTAATTACTTGTTGGCGTCGCATTAATCGCGTTTATTTAATTTTCTCAATTCGAGTAAATCGCGAGCTTGCTCGCTAGTAAGTTTATTTCTTCGATCTCTTCTTGTATAGTAAGGTAATATAGTGTTGATTTTCGCAGGCTTCTAGACTTTTCTTGCGAAATATGTTAAGATTGTTAATTGTTATTTAAGAATTTAAAAGAATAATATTATAGATTGCGCATTAATATTATAAGAAACTAAATACGCTATTATTAAGTTATCGAGATTTAATTATTTAATATTATTATATTTAAATATATATAAAAATTAAAGATAATATAGTTTTTAAAAAATTAAATATATTAATTTAATACAATATTAAGTCTCTAGTTATTTTAGATATATTATCTATCTACATTATTACTAATAATATTTGTTTATTTATAACAATATTATAAATATAAAATCTTTTGTACAATAATCTAACTATAAATAAATTTTATTTAGAATAATCTCGAACTTTGTTCGAAAAAAAAATTTATTTCTATTAATTTGTTAATTATTATTTTTCCAACTATAATATATATTTTATAGTTCGACAATAATCTTTTTTAAATTTAAATCTATAGTATAATTATAGTATTTAATTATTATAATTTGCTTGATTATTTGCAAACTTATTTAAGATTAATTCTATTAATATATTTTTTAAACAAAATTAAAAATTTGTTTAATATCTATTAATTATACTAAATAAATAAAAATATCTCTAGTTATTTATATTAATTTAAAATAATTCGGAATATTGTTTTTTTAATATTTTTATATTAAATTTTTATTTTTTATAATATTAATATAAAAATATTCATTGTCTTTGTTTTAAGTTAAACAAAAGTATTAAAATTGTTAAAATAAAATTTTTATAATATTTGCGTCAAACTATAAAAAAGTTAACAAAAAATCAAATATATTATTGTATTGTATTATTTTTTTAACAATATTTGTTTTTTATATTTCTGTTTTTAAAGCAGCAACTAAATTATAGTAATATCGAAAATAAATTTTAAAATTTATTTAATATTTTGTTTTGTAATTTATAGAATTATTATTATTATTTTTGTTTTATGTTTTGTAAAAGCTTAATTTTTGCGTAAAATTTAAAATATTAACAAAATTATATAATTTTTTATTATTTTTTTTTTTTTCGAATAATATTTGACAAATTTTGTCGAAACTTTTTTACAAGCTTTTAGTATAATTTTTTTTAAAGAACAATTATAATTTGTTATAGTTGTTCGAGAAACTATAAAAGTATATTTATAGAAAGAATTTAATATATTGTTAAGCAATTAAACTAATTGTTATTTGTTTTTGTCTAATTAAATATGCTAGATTTTTTGATTTTTTAAATATTTTTCTATTTAAAAATTAATATAGTTGCGTAGTTAATATGCACAACAAAATATTAAATAAATAGAATTTTAACAAATACAAATATTTTGTATTAGTTTTCGAGATTTTTTACTCTTTTGTTTTTGAAAGATTCTAAAACGAATTAAGTGCTAAAACAAGCTATTAATAGCAACAATAAAAGTGCAAATCTAAATAAGATTTAGCAAATATATTATTTTTTTATATTATTATATAAACAAATATTTTTTTAATTACAACAAATAAGTTTGCACTTTTTATAATATTTTAAATTTGTTGATTCTTTAACTAAAAAATAATATTGTTAATAATTGTTTTTAATTTAAGAGTTGCAATAAAGTTTTAAATTATTAAATTAATAATATAAATTAAATAAAAAATAGAATTTTGTTGTTTGTTTTATTAAGATTTTTGTTAATTTAAGACTTTGTTAAGTTTGTTTTTAAGAATGCTATTATTGCTTGTATTATTAATAACAATTTCAAAAAAATTGTTTTTAATTTTAAAAAACTTTAATATCTTTATAAGTTCTAATATTAATTGTCGATCTATATATTCTATATTAAAAGAAATAAATCTAATAAAATATTTGCAATATTAAAATATAATATTAATTTAATATATTAATACTTTAAGATAAACAATTCTTTAAAAACTAAATTATATATTTAAAATCATAAAAATATATTAAGATTTTTTTAGATTTAATTTAATTTTGTTACAAATTTAATTAAAATTTGTAAAAATTAATTTTAATAGTTTAATACAATCTAGAAATACTAGATTTAATTAAAATATTTCTAATAATTTTCAAAAGTTTAAATTATTAATAGTTCGAAAAAATAGATTTAAATTAACAAATATCTTATATAGTTAATTATTTTAATTATTTTAACTAAAGAATAAACAAATTAATATAGTTTTTCTTCTATTAATATATTAGTTTTCTTTTATTTATTTGTATTATTAACAATAACTTATGTAAGTAAAAACTAAATTAATTATTAATTATAATTAAGATTTTTTTGTTTTAAGCAAAATGCAAATTAAAGATATTTCTTTATATTTAATATATTTAAATAATTGTATACAATAGAATAATTTAATATTTTTTAACAACTTTTGCAAACAATTTTTGACAAACTATTAATAGTTAAGACTATTTAAATATATTTGTTTTAAAAATTTAAATTGTATTTTAGTATTAATTTTTTTAATTTAATATAAATAAACAAATCTATTTTAAATCTTATACAAGATACTCTTATTAACTATAATATATAATTATTCTTCTTTAAATTAAATCTTAATATTTGTATTTTATTTAATATATTTGTTTTTGTCTTTTAGTTTAAGTAATAGAAAATTGTTTGAAATCTTATTTAATATTTCTTGAAATTCTTTTTTTCTAGTATTAAATATACAATTAAAATTTCAATCGAATTAACTCGCAAATTAATTAGAATATAAAATACTAGATAACAAATTGCAAAAAATAAATCTACTAAAATTATCTTTAAAAAACAATTGTTAATTAAAAGTTTTTAAAAAATTAGATATTTTGCAATCGAAAATAGTATAAACAATATCTTTGAATAGTTTAAAGAAAAAATTCTAAAGTAAAATAGTAATACAAAAGAATAATACAAATATAAAATAAATTAAGCAACATTTTATACTAACAAGTAATTATAATCTAATAATATAGCAAACTATAATTTCGATAACATATTATAATTATATAGATCTTAAAATAGTAACTTTTAATATAATAATATTATTTTTAATTTCTTAACAATTCGATAAAATTTTTATATTAAAATTAAATATTAAATCGAATTAAATCAAGTTAATTTCAAATTAGCACAAATCGAATTAAATTTCGAGTTAATTTCTAATATTAAAATTGTTGAATCAAATTAATTTTAATAGTTAAAATTGAAATTTAATTTAATAATTAGTTTAATAATATCTTAATCTTTATCTCTAGAAACAATAACAATAGAAATAATAGAAATTTTTTAACTAATAGAGATATAAAAGAATAAAAAGAAATAAAAAGAAAAAAGATCTTAAATAAAATATTAAAAAGATATTATAATTATATTAATAGAACTAAGATTATTAATAACTATTTTGTAGAATAAATTAAATTAACTTAAATCTAATCTACTTTAACTTATACGCAAATTAAATTAAAAGCAAATTTTGTTTCTAGAAATTAAATCTAATATATATAACTTAAATTTAAAATTGCGAAAGTTTAAATTTTAATATAAATAATCTATAAATTCTAATTTGCTATTTATTATATATAGAGCTTAATATTAAGAGTTTACGTAAATTTATTTCTAGCAATCTTTCTACTAATATAGATTGCAAATTTTATTTTAAGAATTTATATAAGATAGATTTTCTAACTAAAGATACAATCTAGAATAGATTTTCTAGAGATAGAATTTGCTCTAATTCGATCTATTTTGCACAATATCAATAATACAACAAACAAGATATATAGAAGCTTTAGCTTTCTAATTCTAGCAATTAATAGAGACAATAAAAGATTATTAAAGATATATATATATAATAACAATAAAAGAATTAGATTTTCTTATTGCTAGGAGTTTCGAATATATATAAAATCTTGTATTTCTTTAATCGATAACAATATTTATTTTTGTAATATTACTATAACAAAGAAATTAATCGAACATTATTAAACAAAAATAAGAGTAGTAGTTATTTGCAAATTATGCAAAGATAATAGCAATAATTATAAGACAATTAATCGATAGTATCTACTTAAGAAGTTAGATAAATTAAGTAAATACAATATACGAAAACTCTTGTCTTTATTGCTTGTCTATATAGACTAGTCGATTAGTAATAGTAATAGCAATTGTAATAATAATAGTAGTATATTAATAAACAATTGCTCGAGACAACAACAAATAGACAATAAAACAATAGATAATGTTTGTTTCTTATTTTTTTATAATTATTTCTTTATCTCTAAAATTAGTATTTGTTTTAAACTTATTAACAATCGATCTATTTAAATAGCTTCTTTATATCTTCTTGTATTATTATAAAATTTATATTAATATTTGCAAATTATAAAGCAAAGAATTGTACTTGCAAAGAAGAAGACAAAGACAAAACAAACAATAATAATATCGAAAAAAAAGACAAGACAAATAACAAAAAGAACAAAGAATATATTGTAGTTAACAAATAACTTTAAAAGATTATTATTGTTATTAATATAATTAATAGTCTTTAATCTCTTTGTTCTTGTATTTTGCTATACTTAATTTATTACTAAATTTTTTGCTAGAGATACTAAACTATATTAGAAATACTATAATAGATTAATTATCTAATATTATTACAAGACTAACAAAATTAAATAATATTAATAAAGCTAAATATATAAATATAGAAGTTAAAAAGATAATAGATATAGAAGTTAACAAGTAGACAAGATAATTTTAATAATCTAATTCGATTAATTAAGTATTGCAATATTTGAAGTTTGCAACAACTACTTTAATAATATTGTAATTATTGTTTTTAAGATTAACAATAATATAAACTATATTAAATTGTATATTAATAATATATATAGACTAGTAGATAAATTAATAATAGTAATAATAATAATAGTAATAATAGATATAGATATAGATATAGATATAAAAAGAGAAGATATAGATATAAAAAGAGAAGATAAAGAATAAAATATTATTAATGCAACAAGTCGACAAAGATGTTAACTATAAATTGAATTGAAAACTCTATCGAAAATATCGTTAATAAGACTATAAATAGTTGATGACGACGACAACGAGGTGTTCCTAATTAGAAATAGTGTTTACTAGGTGGGTTGCGCAATGCGAGGGTTTAATGTGGCTATGTGGCTAATCAGACTGTCGGGAATAGGAAACTAGACTGCCCCGATGAAACCTGATCCAAGCGCCCGACTAAGCAAAGCCCGACTTCTTTCCTTGTCTCGACCAAAATGTTGGCAGATTCGGTACTCCACAATCTTACCTGCTGGTGCCTGTCGTAGCTGTGCTCCTACCGTGGACTGATTGTCGGCCAAATCTCCCCTATTCACGGAGATTGTGGACTATCAATGCGTTTTCATTCTGCACAAGCTTACGATGCTTGCACGGTGGTAGCTCAGTCTGTCGATTCAAGGCCTATTCAGCGTCTCCGCTATCTGTGGATTTTGAGTCTGCTTCATTCTGCTTCTGTTCGTATCTTCGTTATCAGTGTATCATGCCGTCTCTGGTGTGTTGCATCACCGTTAGTCTCAGTGCCTCTCTCCTTCTTTATTATGCCTACCTTCAGATCTCGCGTTTGATCGTCTATCGGAAGTACGCACAATTCTATGGCACCAAACCAGCAAAGGCCGATCGCCACTGGGATCTTTTCCTTGGGCTTGATTTCGTAATCAGCACCATCTTCGCCAGTAGTGTAAAATATCTGCTTGAGGACCTGCAAGACCGATTCAATCGAACTCCGCATACATTTACGTCGGACGTTCTTGGTGTCAAGTTGGTCTTTACCGACGAACCCAAGAATACACAGGCTAATTTAGCCACTCAGTCCGCTGACTTTGACCATCGGAGAACTCCGCCGACAGGCTACTGCTGAGCTTCTGGAACATGGCATCTTCAACGCGGACGGCACTTACTGGAAGCACTCTAGAGCTTTGATTCGTCCAAATTTCGTGAGGAAGCAGGTTGGAGATCTGAAGTTCATGGAGCACCATGTCATGACCATCGTGAATCAGCTTTCTGGTAATTTGTCTCCCGTCAACATACAAGATTTTTTCTTTCGTTTGGCATATACTGAATCATCCATCTTCGTTATCATCATTCTTCTTATTTTGTTTAAAGATCGCTGATCTCTTGTCCGCTAGACCATGGACACAACAACGAAGTTCCTCTTCGGGAGATCCATCAATTCTCTCAGTCCTGACGGTACAGAACAAAGCAAGCGATTCTCTTGGGCCTTCGACCACGCCCTAGGCTGTATCGCGCAGAAGATACGCTTCGGCAAGTTCAATTTTTATCTTATGGCCCAAGGTATAGCGAAGCTTGCAAGTATATCCACGACCACGTACAATTAAACATCCAATTAAACATCCACTATGCTGTCGAGTATCGTAAATCAAAAGGAAACATAGACACTCGCGCAGCCATGATGGAGTTCTATCAGGAACGTGCGAAGAAGGCCGATCCCGAGAAGAGAGCCCAACGCCTAAAGGAGGTTGCTCGTGGTGACTTGGATGAAAAACCGGTTGGGGACGATCAGGACGAACGCTACGTCTTCCTTTACGATACTGTAAATTGTAGGCTGTCGACGATGGCACTGTCGAGGCCAAGACAATACTGAGTCTGGATAGTACGACGATGAGGTGATGAGCAAAGAGGGGTTATACTTTGACGGTGATTTGGCTGCATTGTATCACCACCAGCATCTGTGGCTTCCCACATGCCCCAAAGTCTTGCGTATTGCAATCCGGTTCTTCCTACTTGTGGATCTAAGGGGAGTGTGGCAGGGCCAGGGAAGCGGAAGCATCAAGCGCGCTGTTGTCTGTTTGCCATCCCCTTTCGATACTCTTTTGACTATCGATCCAAAGGTGCACATAGTTGTTCAGTGCTGGACAAACACCGCATACTCAAACTCGTGGCGTCTAGCAAAGGTGAAATGATGCCGCTACAAGGCTTACTGCACAGACAAGATGAGAAATAGCATGAAGCCAGGGCCCTCCGAGAGCGTCATCAGACTTTCCTCCATGAATCTTGGACACGGCTCGAACCAAAGGCGCCACGTGATAAAGAGCTACTGCAGCGGCAATCTGCTCAGTAAATCTATCGGAGACTGCGCGATTAACAATCACCGCTACGATGATATTAGTACTCAGAAGTAGAATGGCGTATTGACGGATGACTCCATGGCTATGTGGCTGGGGTGCCGCGAGGGTTGCCGAAGGTCGGAGAAAGAAATTGATGGCTGCTGTCGTCTCAATGACAAGATGTAGGATAAGGGCGAATCTCATCAGAGAGTCCATCGTACTTGACGATTTCGTTACCTTAGTAAGAGCATCGGAAAGTCGCTCCGAAGTGCAGTAGAGTCTTTGGTGCGGTATGTAGCAGTCCGGACGTACAAGATGTCAGAATAGATGTGAGAAAGGAGAGAGTCTGAGAGAGTCTCTGTGCTGCTCAAAATTCGGGGTCCATCAAGCCGCCAGTGTCAACTGTACACTGCTCAGTTCAAGGTAGAGTAAAGTAGGGTATCTACTATGTAACTTCCAACCAGACACGCTAGGCTCAACTGGTAAGTGGATATACTAGCCCGAAAGAGAAATGTCCCGAGGTCTACCTATTTCGGCGGCAGAGTCTTGTTTTCGCACCACTAGTTGAGATGTATGGTCACCTTACCCTTGGCATCTATAAAGCCAGTGAAGTTTGGGACCCGAGCAAGAATTTCCGTGGTCTTTCAACCCTGAGTCATGTAGATTGTATTCACTTCGCACAATGCTGCAATCGAGACTCATACATGGCAAGTATTAGAACGATTCCGACACACGATCCATCTCTTCAGCAATACGATGAGATCTCTTGCGTACTTTATGCAAAAAGCTCTTCGATCGCTTAGCTAGTCTCCGCCATGACCGAAGGCGTAGTCGGATGATGACTAACATTCTTCCGGACGCGTCCACAGCGAGAAACACCACAGCTGGCAAGATCCTGTCCCACTAAACGTCACCATCAGCGCAATGATGAAAGAGGCAAGTAGTGAGAACGCTCTACGTATTTTTTTGTTGGAAGACACCACAGGAGGGTTCTAGAGAGAATCGCGAAAATGGTAAGGCTTAGAATGTCTTCTCAAAACACAGCAAGCTATTAGTGATTCTTATCACGTGCTGTTAAGTTTGATAAGATACAAGCAGCGGATCGCTTGTCATACGGTCAGCATGAGATAGTTCTCTTTTTAATGGTATACTGAGTCTGTGGTTACCACGATAAATTTGATCTACGCCACCTCGAAAGCGTCTCGACAGCGTCGACGAACAATACCGTACATCTCGACGTTTAGTGGCTCTTCTTCGACGAGTTTCAAGCTACATCCGTTTGGCTGACCATCAAATTGGCCTTTTACTGGTCGTGTAGACGGGTATTTCACCCTAGCAGCACTATGAGATGGCTTTGCTATGCAGGGGTCTTTATCTTCACCGCCACTTATATTGCCAAATTCTTTCATCAAATATTCATTTGCTGCCCGGCGCAAAAGGACTGGGACCCGAGGCGACCAGGTCACTGCCTAGCTAACCACATCAGTGGCTCCGTCACCGCTTGAATGCTATTGTTCGTGAGGAAACCTACGAGGCGCCTGCGATCCTTGGATTATTGAGGCTCGCTTGAAACATAGCAAATTTGAAGCATGCTGTGATGGCTTAAGATGACCTCACAGGTATTGTTGGACCTGCTTCTGGCTCCATTCCCAGAACTCCTCTGCACGCCCATTCCCACCCTCACTCTTACGCTTGCCAGAAAGCTCAATGTCCTTCTTCAGAGCCCCGAATCGACCGAAAGGAATGACTAAAGAATACCAAGTCAGTATAGTGTAGAGGAACGATACTCTTATACCTACTCCATGAGCCCGTCTTCTCGATCGTAACTTCCGGCGACATTCCGGCGAACAGCTCGCAATACGCGCCATTGATAGGATCTTTGAGGAGCATACCGATGATGGCGCCTTGAATGCCGGACAGATGGCGCTGAAGTTCAGTTTTGAGGAAGCCTGGGTTCAATGACTACGCGCAATTTTGATCAGCCTTGTATCATCTACAAGCAAGGAATATGTTGTGCATACCACGCTGATGACGCCGTCGTCTCGGTGGCGCTTTGCGAATTCGTTGCTGTAAAAAATGTTGCCGGCTTTGCTGGTCCCGTATTTGGACCAGGCCGATGCGTCCTTCTTGTAATCGAGATTGTTCATCACGACTCCCCCCTTGGGTGCTGTTGTTTCTGCAGCCGATGACGATAGCCAGACCACTCTGACACTATCCTTCGGCGCAGTTCTGGCAGTTTGAATCAGGAGAGGCGTCAAGAGTTTCGTGAAAAGGAATGGGCCTAGACAGTTTGTTCCGAGCTGAGCTTCATAATTCTGTACCGTTTTCGAGCCTTGTGGTGGAACCATCACCCCAGCATTGTTCCACAGTACATCGAGCTTATTTTCTTTGGAAAGGAAAGAATTGGCAGATCGTTTCACGGATGTCAGGTCGTCAAGGTCAAGATGGTGGAAACCTAGCTCCCCTTTGCTTTTTGGAGAGCTGCTTTCAATGGACGATATGGCCTTCGTGGCCTTCTGCTCTGAGCGAGCGGCAAGGTACACTTTGGCATTGTGCGCGTAAAGTATCTTCACAAGCTCAAAGCCGAGCCCTGAAGCACCGCCGGTGACAATGTATACCTGCGGAGTTGTAAGTGTGACTGTTCGGCTGAAAATAAGACCACGTCAGTGGAGTACGGCTCTTGATTCTCGTACCTTGTCTTTCAAGTCTGGGACTTCTTTCTCTCTAAATTTGGCAGCGGGAGGAAATATTTGCACCACTTGACCAGACATTTTAGAGAACCTTGAGCGGAGTACGGTCCTGTCGAAGTTCCTGTTACAAATAAAGGGCAATTAGAGAATTTATGAAAAAGAAACAGAAACTAGAGGTTTCTACAGCATAATGAAGCTTACCTTTGCAATGTTTTGTTGCGTAGTCGGGCTTAGTCGGACTATCGAGCAAATGGTGTTTCACCAGTTTCAAGGAGGAGATGTTCCAGCTCAGCAAAGATATACGATCATATATGGCGCGGATCTCATGCAGGAGCATTCGTCACGTGATAGGAGACGGCGTGTCTCTTGCTTCCTTCCCGTCGGCATAATGCAGTCCGTAGGAAGTCGCGGAGTAGTTCCGCATATGTAAATGTACAAACACTTACTGTTACCCTTCTAGACATCTCCGCTTCTCTATGAATCTCAGCAAAGAGCGAAGAGGCTCGGGAGAGGTAAGCAACACGAGAATCACACACCCTGCTCAAGTTGTAATGCATTTTGGCCGGTAGTTGTGTAGCGCTCTGGTGTGACGTGTACTGGTATCAAAGCGAGGAGCAAATTCATTATTCGTTCATGAACATCTCCACATAGAAGAGATTAATTCCTTTCGAGTGGACTCGAAGAGGAATGTAAAGAGTCTAGCAGAAATTTGGGTTCGCGAACCGAGATTATTGAACATAGCAACGAGGCACGGTGGATTACGCGACTCCAGAGGACTGCAGTCAATCATTGAATACGTATCCGGCTCTGTAGCCGATTCCTTCCCCAAGTGCTGTTCCCCTTAGTCCCTTATCCATTTGTCGGCGTTGTTGTCTTATCTATTGAGCTCAGGCACCGAGAACCCCCTGATGCTTGAACATATCCTTCGTTCATGCAACCGCCGAATACTAAGAGTTGCAGAAAATGCACCTAGCTATACGACTAAGCGGTAGCCGTGTTCGAATTGGAGGATGGATAGGTTGAGCTTCCTGGAGAAAGAAGCGAGCTTTCATTGACAGCCAGCATCATCGTCCTCACGAAAGACTTCTCGAGATCGGAACCTTTCCTCAAAATGAAGACTCCGATGCTATCCTTCCTCCCTTTAAGACATTGCACGTCAGCACTTTACCTCTGATCGGTGTCACGCGATAGCAACGATCGTTCTACTATCCAAAGGCCAAGCGACGTACCTATAGATGACCAGCCCACTTTCGGTATCTTTGTCTTCCGCACACATTCGCTGAGAATACTCAGCGCCACCCCGTAGATGTCGTTGAAGCTTGCAACGTCTGACTTAGATGGCCCAGAGCTCGGCGCATAGTTCGGTAATTCACTAGGGTCAACTCTATCGAGCATAACAATGCTGACGATACATGTGCCTAAGCCACCTTTAGAATCGCCTTGTCACCAGGGGATTTGTTTCACGAGACCCACGATATTCATGCGTCCTTGGAGTAACCACAAGAGGTAAAGGAAAATCTAGTCTTGGTGCACCGCGACTGTAAAATTCGTATCCTTGTCCCCTCCGCGGTAGGACGTCGTCCATCAGTAGCTCTTCGAGCGCGCCCTCGCAATCGGCTAAGGAAACACCGTCACCGATCCAGTCCGGGAAAGAATTGCAACGCTGCCGAATGGTACCAAGAGTGGCATTTGGCCTTAACGATGTTGAGAGGACTGGGACCGTAAGAGTTCGAGCAGGCAATGGTACCAGAAGAAGAAGAGCAGGAATCAGCGCGGTCAACAGTCTGGGAGAAGTCATGGTTAATGAAAAACCCACGCAAGGTGGGATCTACCCACTTGTAACCTACGAGCCCCACAGATTCCACTGGGGCAGGGAGAGTCGGGCGCTGGCGGTACTGAGAAGATGTTTGCGACCTGCGCCAATTGTTGATCATATGAGTATCCATCATCGCATGCATTTTCCGAGCGCATAGATGTCATGCATAATATCCGCGGATTCTCAAACGTTCAGGGGTTCATTGATGGGTTGTCCACAATTAAGCGGCTATGCCCAGAGCTCCAACAGACCCAGAGCGGGAATATCGGATTTTCAGCGTTCTTCACTAATAGCCATGATGATTTGACGTATCAATTTGATTTCCCCACAGAACAGCAACCTCGTCTTCTTATCCTTTGTCCTTGATAAGTGATTGTTTGAGAGAACAAAGATTAGAAAATGCCAACTGCGACAGCGGACGAGGAAGTCATATTGAAAAGCTGTCTCCCCGTTGGTTGTACTTCGAGGACTTGGTGCTGGACAGTGAACGTAGAATACGTTAGGCAATCGGATTGCATCACCCTCTTCGACGGTCCGCTTATAGCGGCATTTGCGCTTCGCCTGGACTGTAGACTCCTTTTACCGGTATAGAATGAGGTCGTGAAGCTATCTTCGCGATCGATAAGCAACGATGATGCAAAGACGATAGGTATCGAATCTGTGCCCCGGAGAGAATACGTTATAACAAGATCGATAACTTGCATTAGAAGAGCCATTGCGACATTTAGACGAAACGCGCGCTACCCGCGATCAAGCCAGAGCTGGATTGCGAGTGTCACAATGGCTCTTCAGCTCTTGATGCGAGGGAATTGATTACTCTCCCTAGCAAGTAAAATACCATCCTTCCTTGCTACCTGCAGTTTTGACATTGGATCCTCGTTCAACTTTTGTCTCTGTACCCTCGAACTTAAGTATCACCATCTTAATATCTTTCTTGACGAACAACATTCGCCATCAGGCTCGCCACGCGCCACCCACGGGGTTTCGATATTTCCCGCACCATGTCTTACAAGCTCTAAGTCATGCGTAGCATTGCACTTCGCCTTTTGGGCGTCTTTGCCGTCCACCTCTCTGCATCAACACACCATCACGTTTGCAAAGACGGGGACACAACCCAGAGGAGCATCCTTCGCTGATTCTACCGGGAAACAGAAGGGAAGGATAGCCCTTTCGGATCTCCATTAGCCATGACGAAAACTTTGAGGGGGATAAACGGGAGATATACGAGAGTGTATGCTGCGCTGCCGTGTTATTGTCACCTGATCTCATCCAGAAGTCCACAAGTCCTTGGTTGCTGAGCTCTTGGATAGACCCATCAAAAAGCGCTGTACATTCTTGGTGAATTTGCGATGCAGAGACTTTGACATGTAAGACCTCAGGGCGGCGTGTATCAAAGGCCCAGTACTGGTGGCTTCCTTGTCAGTACTTTGGACTTCTTTGATGCTGGAGAGGGCAATCGCAAAGGTAAGGAGCCAGAAGAGAATGAATGCACCATTTTCACAAGTGTCTCCGGGATGATAACACGGTCCAGCAGGCGTTGAAAGTATGCCAATAGCTTCTAAAGATTGGTCGGCCGATCAACAGTCGACCTCGATAGTTCCGAGATACGTGGGAGACTTCGCAGCATATATGCTCGGGGCGGACCTATTCTATATGCCCCGGGGACGCCTTCGGCCTTCGCCTCGCAATGTACGCATGTCATTGGCTTGGCTGCTGTCTGAGGAAGTCGCAGCGTGGTGCCCTTTCGTAACGGCAGGCATGATCTGAAAGCCTTACTCCTGCCGTATGCCTTGTTCATCTTCCAGATTCAGCTTATCCTCACGATGGTGGAAAGTACTGATCCGCCTAATCCAATGGATCTGCGATCGTTGATTGGCGGAATAAGTCAAACCTGGCGGCGCGAGTACGGACATCGTCGGTCTTCGCTTGCCGGAAGCTTAAAGTACCCATGGCCTTAGGTCGCAATAGTCTAGAGGGTTGCTAGTGTTGGGGCATGGAAGCTTGTGGTTGGCTCCACATAGCCGATCAAAATTGATATGATGAAATGCTCTCTCGAAAGCTGGTTGATCCCTTGCAGATATTATATGACAGCAAAGCCGGCTGTTGCTGTGCCTAGTAAAATTGCTGCATGGACTTGCTAGCCGGTCCTCTGGCGTAGGTCAATGGAATACCTGTTGCTGGGGTCTAGGAAACCTCGAGGTCTTGCTGTAACATGGTCGCGCATCAACACTTTTTCAGCCTTTCTAGGCTCCTAGTGTGAATCCTTGTCAAGGTCACTACTCGCAGCGTAATTAGTAGCAATAGCTTGATTTGCAGCTGGAGATCTTCAGATGTCACCAAAGGGAATACGGGTTAAGCTGTGTTTTACCCAGCTTACCTTTGATAGACATCGACTGTACGCCACTGTGGGAACCTTGAGCAATTCCTGGCCGTGGCTACTGCTGGCTTCGTATGGGAAACACTTGTGGGCGCAGTAGACAGGAAGTTGCGGAAATTAGTAAGGCGAGGTTAGACAGAGGTCAAAATAACAGAGAAGTATGAACAGGTGAGCCGTAGGATATGACACTGGAGGGCGGGGGTGGCCCCGTTCAGAGTGTCAACTGCTGCGAAGCTCAAAAAGATGCTAATTCATGTGCTGGCGATAGATGCAGTGTATTTCTCAAAAATGAAATGACGGAAATATGACTGACTGACCGACGGTGGAAAGCAATTTTTATAACTCCAGTCATAAGTGTATTCGCATAAAAAGCATATTGCAAATCAGACAGCGCAACTCGATGCCTTGACGCTTTCACAGTGGGCGGATTAGAGTTTTGAAGACCACTGCATGCCCAACGGTATTCCGACCGAGCGTACTCATCAACGGACGATGCTCGGCCTGAAGTAATCCGCGCTTACGAAAACACCTATGGCCTGGAACAACAGAGCAATGATTATTTGGAAAGCTCTGTGCGCTGGGTCTATCGCAGGTTGATCTTTAGGGCGGAATGGGAAGGATAGGATTACCTTAGCCTTCTCCCTCATCCTTCGGATCACCCTTCTCCATTTCGTCTGGCGATGTTGCCTGCTCTTCTCTCTTCTCGGCCAATTAACTGTCGTTACCGGTGGCATCTTCCTCTTCAGCCTGTCCTTCGCAGTCAATTCCATCTATAAATTCGCTCATCTTCGGAGTCTCAATAGCTGGCAAAGAAACCGCTCCTGACATGGAACGCTTCCGCTTCCCTATCTTTCCTTGGCTCTCCTGTGTTGGGTCGTCCTGCACCGATTGAACATCGTGGCATTCACTTGATTCTTGCTCCTTTCTTTCTACGCCATCTGCTTCTTCCTGCTGGTCGGTCTCACCGTTTCGCTCGTCATCTGGCGATACTTCTGCCGGTACTTCTGCCGGGACTCGATCCTCAATTGAGTCCCACGTGACTAGTTCACTTTTCCGAGCCTTCATTTTCTCCACCCACTGTGCCTTGTGTTCCCATAGAATGTCGGCACTAAGTGCAATCTCATCTAGGACCATTTTCAGTTGCTTGCTGCATCTGCTACTGCTCATGGCTTGACGCAGCTCGCTAGAGCTCGTATAGTCTTTCCATTGCTTGGAGTTCTGACGTTCTGCTTTTACAAAACGAATGGTATATGTCTTATCCTTGATGTGGCGCTGGCAGTAGATGATATTGCTCATGTCATTGAGTGTTGACTCGAGGGTCTGATCAGTAGCTCGCTTCACAAATTCAGCCCCATCCTCAAGCATCTCCCAGGCTTCTTGCGGCTGGATGGTATAGTTAGTCTCCAATTTAAGCTGCATCTTGTTCCGGATCCACACCTTTAAAGACTTATCTTCGAAGCGTAGTCCCTTCCATCTAGTGTACGACGTGAAATCCTTCATGTAGCCGGAGGAGCGCTGATAGTTTGCCAGTCGAGCCGCATCACTAATGATCAAGGTGCCAGAACCATACCAAAATTCCTCTGGACCAGGTGGCGATATATGATCGTTTTGTTCAGGTCCCCTGAGGCACACGAACTCGATCTCGAGATTATCTTCGTGTGCCACTCTTTTCAAACGACTTAGGAAACCGGCGAAAGTATCACTTCCGGCTTCATAGACCCACGCCCAGTCCGGGAAACACAGGTCTTGTTTCCAAAGCATGCAACGCTCGTCTCGGCCAAAGATGAAGCTGCCGCCTGCTTTTCTGCATTTCTTAATGACATGATCGTCTGTGCCGGGCCGTATGATCGCTCCGACGACGTTGAGGTCATGAGCGCCGTGGTAGAAGGTATGCCGAAGTAGGCCGAGATGTCCTCGATGTGGAGGATTGAATGATCCATGGTAAACAATGATGCGGTTGGGTTGGGTTACGTCAAGTCGCGGAGCCGAGCGCGTATGTGGAAAGATCCGGCCTCCAGGGACCTGACTTGGATGCTTTGATTCGTAGTTGTAAACCTTTTCGATGTAATACTCTAGAGAAGCCATCGATGGCGAATGTGAAAAGATTCGACCCTCGTCGTATCTATTAAGTAGAAAGCTATTGACTGTCATGAAGCTATTTAGATCCTGGTGCTCGAGTATTATATGAGCGCGTTCTTGTGATGCGGCTGCCTTCCATAAATCTCAACACTTTTACCTTCTTCCAGAATGCGGAAAACAACATCTCAAATTCGCCTCAAACCCTAGATCACCATTTGCATTTTTGGCCATCCTGTCACGGGATTACCTCAACCTTCCTCTTTTCTCAAAACAAGTTTTATCCCATGCGGTGACATGCAATGATGCAAACTTACTCGACACTTCTCGGGAAGGATTTCTGAGGAAGTGACGATGGATCAACCAACCAGGTATGACTCATGGCAGAAAAGGTAAAGCGTTGTCTGACTAGAGAGTTGAAAGCAATGGAGTCGAGATCGAGGGCGAAGCCATCTTTATCAGCTTTTGATACGTGCACCATGCCAGTGCATGGGATGCGAACAAGATTCGAGATCCGCCGGAGAGTACGGTGCTGTTGATTTCGCTTGATAAAGAGATTGACTCTCATATTCTGCCTTTGGCCTGATGTACGGCGTATGAGACGCAAGGTGGTTGAATTGTAGCATCCTCGCACCAAGCTCTCCTGGCTACGGGAAGACAGCGTTCGAATCACTTCATAGTCTTCTTGGTGACCACCCCAATGACCTCTTTCATCAATTCTGGTACAAGGTCTCCCGCATCGCCTCTGAAGAACCAGTCTTCCTCTCTCGCTTCACCTAACCCATCATCTGTGTCCAGACTCTCCATGTTGAAAACCGCGACCCGAGCTCCAGCGCCCCGAGCAGCATGTATGTAGTTCGCTGCCGGCCAAACCGTTGCGCTTGTCCCAATCACCAACATCAGATCGACCTTCCCGCCGTCAAGCCAGTTGTGGATGCGATCGATGGCGCGCATAGGAAGAGGTTCGCCAAACCAAACCACGCCTGGACGAAGTAGGGATTGGCATTTCGGGCAACGGGGAAGGTCCGAGCGCGCGATGCTCTTGAGGGGGAACTTGGTAGAGGAGAGATCGTGGTCTTCGGAAATAGCTAATGCCGGCAAAACAGGGTCTGTGACGTCGTCTTTTTTTGCAAAGGCGCACAGCGAGCTGGAGCAGCGGATATCAAACAGGGAGCCATGGACGGCTTCTAGATTTGAAGCGGGGTGATTGGCACGCTGAGAGAGACCTGCAGAGCTCATAATCAGATGGCGAGGACAGTCGCACAAGCGTATAGTCAATTGCACTGACCATCGATATTTTGACTAATAGCCAGAAATTCAGGTCTCTTCTCCGCTAGTTTCGCCAGTGCCAGATGTGCTTTATTGGGGGCCGCTCGCAACGCCATATGTCTTCGATAATTGTAAAATTGCCACACCAGCCCTGGATCTTTAAAGAACGCCTCGGGCGTCGCCAGATCCATGGCATTGTGCTCTCGCCAGAAACCGCCAGGCCCGCGGAAGGTGGGAATACCGGATGCAGCAGAAAGACCTGCGCCGAGGAGGGCCATGATCCGGGTCGACGACTGGAGATGGGTCACGAATGAGGTATAACTATCGAGCGGAATATTGAGGGCGGGACATGGGAGGACCCCCGAACGAGTGCGGCGGTGTTGCTGTTTGCCATACCTATTTTGCAGATAGGCGTCGTGCTTGGAGGCAGCGGTAGGCCTAGACGGAGATTTCTGAGATTTAGAACTCATAATAAAGATTATGGCAGGAATCTAAAAGCTTCCGTTGTCGCGACATCTCGTCATTATGTACTACAAACGTGCGTTCACACCCCATTAAGGTACATATGGCTTACAAATTCAAGGGCTAGCTCTAGGGTTGTCCTGATCGGACAGCTCCATTTTCTTGGCACAATCAGCAAGCACATCGAATCTGTCGATCGTCAACACATAATTCTTCACAATCCGTGTGGTGATTGTCACTTACCCATAATCATGAGAAATGCGCTCAGAAAAGGATGTCGGCACTATGACGAGCTGTCAGCGTCTAAAACTCCTTTCGATCCCAACAATAAGCACGAGACATACCTGATGTCATGTTACCGGCATATCGCCAAAGCTTCTCTTCGACTTCAATTTCCTTTCCAGCTCTCACACCCGACAGGATCTGCACTCGCGATACCCTGTCCTTTCGTACTGCCTCGAACACTTTCAACCGCTCCGCAATCGTAGCTGCATCACTCACATTTTGCAGCAGATAACCCAAGGCGCCTCCGTCCTCGATCGCTTGATTCGAGCCTTGTCCTCCAAATGGTAGCATCTGTCTTCTGGATCAGTGAAGTTTACAAGAGAGATTCAATTCCTGCAAAGGAATCGCGGATGGCGTGGCAAGGTACGAGATGCTGACTGACAGGATGAGCGGCGTCACCGAGAAGTACAACTTTTCCGTATACCCAAGTTGGCAATGGATCATACGCGAAGAGAGGCCAGCATTTGACATTTTCCGCAAGCCTGGTCTCGTTGTTAGTCAATTAGCGACAACAAGGTCGGACGACATTGCTAGGAAGTGATCAGCTAACATGATGATTTCGATCAATTTGGGATGGAAATGCGCAAATTCTTGAAGCATCGCGGTCTTCTCATCTGCAAAACCAACGTTATGTAAAGTAGTAGCCACGGCTGAGGGTCGAAAAGTCTTCCTGGGACGGCACCGTCGCCGCTCGATCTAGTCGGATGGATACCAACGAAATTCTGTACTTCGCCACTGCCAAATTGTTAGTTGCAATCTATATCTAAGCAATCCCCATCAATACCTTTGGCAATCGTACCATACCATGTGGCGCTCGTTCAACGTATCCGCAATGTCTGCCAAAATCGATGCACCACGTGCTTTCCAATCTAGGAGCTCGCAAAGCTCTGAATTACGTTGAAGCAACTCCGTTGGCAGCAGAAACCGGAATGCACTCATGCTGGTACCTACTGAAGTCGCTTGTTCGCCAGTAACCATGGTTCGTACAATCGAATGAAGGCCATCGGCCGCAACCACAAGATCAGCCTGATGAGACGATCCATCGCTCAGTTCGACCGTGCCGGCTTCAGAAGAGACTTTCACAACCCCTGCGTTGAGACGCAGTGTCGCCGCTCCGTGACCCTCGAGAGCTAAGCGTAAAAGCTCGTTGTGGAGATCTATCCGGTGTACGGCCCAGAGGAAAGCGCCAAATCGTTCCTGTGCGTCTTCTAAGCTCACGCTTGAGATCCGTTCCAGCGTTGTCCCATTGCAAGTTTCCCATACTTGCATTCGACACGCGCGTGCTCTGTCGAAGGAGAATCCTAAGCTAGAAAGTACACGAGCTCCGTTGGGCGCCAGGGCCAGTGCTGCTCCTGTTGCGGCGGCGAAGGAGGACTTTTCGAAGATCTAGAGATGCAACGAGGAAAATGAGACCGACATAGAGAGTCGAATTGGACATTGTAGTTATTCTTCTTACGTACCTGTACCGAATGCCCTGCCTGACGCAAAGATGTCGCTGTACAAAGTCCGGCAATGCCAGCGCCAATAACAACTACTTTCAAGGGCATCGTCACCGAAGTCCTTGTATTTCCTATTCACGTTTATAAGGGCGGCATCTCTACTTTATACGTCTATGCAGAGACACATCCCAATCGGTTATCTCCAGATCTCGGTTGTCCTCGGGTGTCCCCATCGTGGCTTCCAAGTTCGATTCTAGATTTCTGACCCTTGTCACCGGAACGTGCATCTTGCCGATCACCTTCCCGTGAACATCCATGCCCAATAACCCACCGTCTGCGTCGCAACTTCGCAAGCCTTGACTCCTTTATCCTAGGCCCACATGATTGCGGTAAGCGCGATAGCAGATTAGCGTCCTCACTTGGTATTCGAAGGACGGCTGACTGTGCTGACCACGCCAAATCGAGGATAAACTGGTACGAGGGACGGCTGGTTTGAGCTGACCACGGCCGACTCGAGGAAATCACTGGTATTCGAGAGACGACTGATAGAACTGACCACGACTGACTCCGGGAAATTACTGGTAGTCGAGGGACGATTGACTAAGCTGACCACGGCTGGCTCGAGGAATTCACTGCTTTCCACGGGGAGCCTCCGACGTCTGCAGGTCTTCAGCCGCTGACTTTATTGCACCTTCAAGCTGTTACTTCTACCGAATAGTCTGCAACACCATTGCTAGACTCGATATTCCGCGCGATGCTCCTCGCGATGCTTTCACACTGAGCCCTTCGTGATGCGAGGGACACTCGAAAGCTCAACTACTCTGCTTATCATATCGGTCGGTGCGCGCGAGATGCTGGTCTGCGATGGAACTATCCTGTGTCAGACGGCGAAGTGGCTAGGAGGTCAGGTATTACTGGCAAGCTTTTCATGCTGATGATTCTTCTGGTGCTACTGATTACTTCTCATAGGATGCTATTTTCAGGGCTGATTGTTCGAGTTGTCCTTATTCCTGTCTTGCAATCTCTATTGTATAACGTTATGTAAATTACAATGTGTTTGTATGAGGTTTGATCTTTGGCTTTCTCGGCTTTCTCGTTCCTTACTGTCTCACCCGAGGACATAGTGCCGACTTCACTCTTCAAGACCCAGCAACAGATTTTTTGTTGCCTGTCCAGGAGGCTAAGAAGAGCTTGGCTGGTTCCAATCAAGTATGGCTGCTTCACAAGCGCTGCTTCGTTCCGCGTCCGGCATTACGTCTTCTCGGCGGAAAATACAGAAAAGGACTTCTGCAGCCATCCCGCTCCCTGTAAAGACTACAAAGTCCAACGGTCCGACGGAATCACGTATTGGCGTATTGCGCTTGTTACCAACGCCATCAAGGAGGTATATGGCTTATCTACATGTAGTGAACGCCACCAATATTGATGTATTATCTCGTCGCCTCGAGATCACGTAGAAGTAACGTTCTTGTAAATGGGAGATGCACACAGCGTTACCAGTATATCACCAAGTTTGATGTTACTATCTTATTCGCCTCTCTAGAAAATTTACAAACCTAAAACACATCTTTTAGAGCTTCAATTGAAGCTCCAAATCAATCGCGCAGATAAGGTTTCGCATCTATTGCGAATCGAGGGCGAATCGAGGAATCAAGAGAGCCATGCAGGCACGCATTATATCGTAAGAATGTCTCTACAAACGATATATGTGATTATTGCCTCACAACTGAGGTAGGCGACAAAAAGGGGCGACTGCGAAGGTACTATAGATTAGCTGGCGTTTACTAGTAAATGGAAGTAGATCGCTACTTGCGCGTTCCAAGGGTGATACGTGATTCCGTCGGGTCGTTGGACATTGTAGTCTTTACAGGGTGCGGGATGGCTATGGAAGTCCTTTTCTGCGGGAAATATTTCCAACTTCATACAATCTTTTGTGAGTCTACGAAGCTGGCTCGGGCTTGATCTTGCCAAAAAAACAGAGCACCGTCTCTCCAACCCACGACGGGTGCTGTTATTGAATAAAGTGTCGCTCTGCTGCACTAATATCTTGTTAAAAGAGGCTGTGCATGCTTCGCCAGCCCTTTTCCAAGAAGTTACTTTGCAGTTTGTTAACGAGGAGATAAGCATCCACCAAGATGCAGCTGCCGTTTACCTTACCCTTCAGTCTCGAGAATTTTGGTGTCGATAAGCTCCTTGTTCTAGGTAATATGTGGTTCCTCAATAACTCTCTGTCCTGTGTCGTCTAGCTTTTTCCCATCTGTCGTTCGATTCGCATTCTTTTAACAGGCTGGGGCTCAGTAGTCAATTGCTGAACTTTTGTCATTATCTCAGTATATAAAATGTGCGAGCTACACTCGCTTATGATACTTCCTGTACCATGAAGCGCTATGTCGTACCCTCCTGTTTCGCTGCGCTTTTTATCCTCAATGACTCCTCCGCCCTGGTGGCCCCTGTCATCAGGGGCCCAGGTTTCTGCAGCGCAATCGCTCGGCGCGAGTGCCAGTAATCTTGCTGCGGTCATGCGGTCTTCTTCAACACGACCGCGGCTAAGGTCGAAAGAAAAACTAGCCTTACATCCAACTCTGTCGTGTTCGTAAATGTTCCATCGGTGCGAGCCTAGCTTGAATATCGACTGATATATCAAACCCCGATACAAGTCCGAAGCTTTCATTTCTTTCAAGTTGGAAGACTTCGGATCCAAAGGGGTGCCAAAGCTCGCTGTACCGTGGGACAGGAGCCGGACGGACCAGGAAATCTTCCCGTGACCCTGCAGTCCGTTCTTCAAAGCGGAGGTTATATATGGTTCTTGAATCAACATACTAATTGCTCTTCCAAGACTCGGTTGCCAATCACTCATTGACCTCGTCCTCCTATGGCTACGCCGTCTTCTCGGCTGGTCTGCGCGATGGCCGCTGCTGGTGATCATGTAAAAACCTTTCATCGAAAGCCTTACTTATGGCGTGCTGTTACGACAATATTAACCAAGTCAGTATAGTGTTTTTACACTTTCAGTCACACGGACAAAGTCTCGTCTGGCGTCTGTTGCCTAGGTCTGTAGTCCCCGGACGCCATTGAATGGGAGCGGAACTCCTGCGATACGGCTCTCTGTACACGCCACGGCCTTTCGTTGCAGTTATGGGAGCCTGAGCAAGACAACTATAGAAGAGAAATATACCAAACGCTACGGCGATGGACCTTCAATGGCTGACCCACTCATGGCTAGCTTCTCTTTCTATGGGGTTCCTAAGGATTAGCGGCCCCGTTAGCGCTCTGCCCCTGTCGATCAACCATGGTGTTTCCGACTGTTTCAGGTCAGATGCAGCGCTTGTACCTGGCTCTAGTCCTAGTCTAAATGCGGCTCCTCGAGAATGGAACCGAATCTCCAAAGCGATATGGGCATGTACTGGAGCGCTCAGACTGCCCTCATCCACTTTTTGAGGCACTGCGCAGCGATCACATCGATTACATGCAAGCATTTCCGGGACTTTTGAGTGCGCCGCCTGGTGACAGAGGCTCTCAGTCAACGATGAGATCGGCCACAGCTGCAGCATTCTTTGCATCATCTCTGCGACGGGTCGGATATAAGATGGGGGCAGACCGGATCATGGAGCTTTGATAACTTACCCAGGACCAGAGGCCAATGATCTCACATCAGTTTCGAGCTACCGAGAAGCGACCCGTCCTCTATTGAATTCTCGCGTCATGGGAAACATTGAAGAGCTATGTCAAATCAACGAGCCAAGTATATAAGCATCCTCTTTCGCGTTCCTCGGGGCCCCTGTAGGCAGTCGACGGAGCAAGTAAAAGTCGCGATCTGCAGCGTCAAGGGCGCAAGATGCAGCGTGGAGAGCTGATTAATATGCTTTCCCTTAATATCATGTACGGTCTCCTTGTCTCCCATGTAGCTGCGTCCATCATCCCTCGAGCAGACCCGCCGTTCCAGACCGTGCCGTCGAAAGCGACAACACCGGATAACAAATTTGCGATCAACAAGCCTGAGGGCACAGGACAGCCAGGTGAAAGTGGCGCAACGCCCAACGCCGTGTACGGACCACGCTCAATAGGTATGTCAGAACATGTTGTGGCTAAGACTGGTAGGTGAACCTGATCGAATATGTAGACATATCGTTCGCGTTGCTGAATTATGGAACCTGAATCTTTTTGGTGCGAACGAGCTCAACAAGCCTGGAGCAACGACTGTCCGGTTTCAGCCAAACAAGGACGACTATGCAGATCAGACAGCTTGTGGTATACCTGATAACGCTTTCGCACCAAGCAACGTGTATGTCAAGTTATATTGTGCGTATGAAAGTAGAGAATTAACAGATGACAGAGCGATACATCCTTATTGGCTAAGATACGCTCCAGCCCACCTTGATCTCAGTCGTGAGTGTCTTCCCCTCAAGGATATTGCATGCAAGATGTGTGCGTCTCCGTATGGAACGAAAGTGAGTCTCTCCGTCCTCCTTCTGCCAGGAAGCTCGGCTCAATCTTTATTTCTAACAGCAAGCCAAGCCGCCGACACGGACGTAATGCTGAAAGTCACGGACATCTGCTCGACCGATCCAAAAGACCCTAGCTCCTGCGCAACACCAGCTGACATCAAAATTGATCGCATCAAAGCAGACTTACTATTTCACAAAACCACCCATAAAACTGCCGAGGAGAAGGCAGCTCTGAAGCATGGCAACCAGTATCCTCATAAGGTCTGGTGGTTCTTCATGAAATGCTGGGATGACGGCTTGGTCGAAGATGCCTACAACCTCTCAAGCAATTGGTTTGCCAACCCTCCCTTGCCGGAGAACAAAGTCTGGGCGCAGTATTCCATCACGCAGCAGTATAAGAATAACCAAGCCACGTATCCCAAGGCTGGATTGCCGTCGTACCCTAACGGCGCGTACAAGAATTATTCAAAGCTGTATTTTGACGAGGTGCGGAAGTCGACGTGGCTGTTCGACTATACTAAACACTGGAAGCCTGGTGACCCGGATCCAGAGTGGTGCCCAGTGGCCGGTGGTAGAGGGCATGGCGTTCCGTTGGGCAAATGCTAGCTGCAGACGCCTTCAAAAATGGATGGCGTACGGGGATCCTAGCTTGCGGACTCGAACGACCTTGGGATCTTGTCATCAAGGCCCAAACCAAGTTTACATTCGTGATGACAGCGGAACCATCGTGCGTTTTTGGTTGAGTGAGAAGATATTCCATTGTACCTAGTATGGTTGTTTCACATACGTGCTAGCCCTCCAGGTAGCTCATCTGTTCCACAAGGGTAGATAAGTCAAGCAAGATTTAGGGCTTGGAAGAGCAAAAAGAGTTCGTTAACCGTGCAAGCCTGGAATGTCTTTCTATCTCTGGTAATTCTAGGACTCATCAAACATTGAGTAAGAGACGCTTGACAGGTTGATACACTAGGTGGTTTCCGCCGGAGTACGAGGCGTTGCTGGTCGCAGTGCTGGAAGAGGAAAGGTCCCATTATTGAACCATACAGTTCCACTGCCTGCGATCGACCTCCCCGGATACGGACTCCACGCATCAACCCTCAAATAAAACCCGCCCCAATCGTCATTCGCATCCGTCATCTTCAGCATCCCCCCTTTCCCAGCCAACATCCTGCCGTCCTTGCACTTCTCCAGTATCTGTCTTGTAAAGCGGGCGAGATCACCATAGGTGAATCCATCAGTGACGAAAAGGTCGTCTGCCAAGACAGTCACGAAGCAAGGGCCGCTCTGCTCTTGAGCAGTGCGAGGGCGTCTGTATATGTATGGGGCTTTGGCACCGACAAACTCAAGGTAGTCGTATCTTCGCTGTTCCTCGAGGAACCATTCCAGCTCGTCGTTGCATTGGTTTTGCTTCAAGGGAGGCGCGAGCGTGAAGGTGAAGCATTCTGGGGTGGGGAGGGCAGAGAGGTGAGTCGAGTGGTTGCGTGATGGAGAAGGGCTCTGCGACACTGATTGTAGTGGGGAGCTTAAACAGAGACGAGCTGTGACGACGAAGCTGAGGAGTTCAAGTAGCATTGCAAATGGCGGCAAGACGTCCTCACAGTTGGACCAGGATCATCACTGGTTGATGACAAAACAATGAGACGAGCTCGAGAAATATTGTAGGTCCGGGATTAGGATAGTAGATTGTCGTGGGCGTTTTATAAGATCTGTAGCCGCTTCTCCGGCAAGATCTGTAGCCGCATCTGCAGCAACTCAGGTCTGCGCGTATCGCGAAGCCGCGTGCATGTTACAGTCAACTCGATTGCAGCGTATGCGACGCCAGCACTCTGCTGAACTGGACCTTAGAAATATCGATCTCCTACGAATTTAGAGAAAGCAATCGCCGCTGCTGTTGTTACCGCACAACATCATTATATTATTCAGACACTTACCTGATGTGCTCCGAACACCAATGCTATCATACAAAACCTTTATCCCTCTCAATCATACATTCGTAAAGCCGGATGATCAGCAGCCTGAAGGCTCCACAAGGTAGAGCAATAGAAAAAAACCTGATATGACGGCCGTACGATCCACACAAAGGCCTTGGTCAGTTGCCAATAATCTTCGCAAAGTCAACCCCAGCATTCAAGACGCCGCCTAACCCGGTTGACTTGAACCAACAAGTCAAACTTTCCCCAGAATCAGGCTTATAGACCGCTGCCGCGCAAGCCGCGGTGTCCTGCGCGAGAGTAGCGTGGGAAGCGCATGCACTCATGCAATCCTTGAAATTGAAAAGTCGCATAGCCATCACCAGGGGTAGTTTCTAACCACTGCCGCATTTGATATTGAACGCTACGTTTCGCGTTATTTTATTTGCATTGTCTTTGACGACGTAAGTTCCATTTGTGTTTAGTGATAGCGACGAGCAATCTGAAGTATGCGAGGGGAGAGGTTGGACCTGATATCGCTGCGGTGGAATTGCTCGATGACGCAGTGGTCGGCGAGGCCGTGGGATTCCTACAGATTTAGTAAGACTTAAGTTCCAATACGAAGTGCAGAGAGCCTTACTTGATACTGCTCGCTGCATGCTGCTTCTTCGCGGTCAGAGAGCCGGCAACTGTGGCAGCAATGATGATGACAATAAGCACGGCAAGGATAGCGAGGCACCAGAACGCTGATCTCCGCATTCCGCATATCTGGGCACTCTGGACCAAAAGCTTACCAGAATCATCTTTGTTGATATATCTGACGCTCGTGTTGCTGACTGAGGTCCTAGGTGCCCCAAGATTGGTATGGGTTTGAGGAAATTTGTCTTGATCGAGCCGGACGATCTCAAGGCCTCTAGTGTGGTCGTCTTCAAGGTCGATACGTCGCTCGAGACCTGGTGTGCCAATTCCTCGTCCATCCATTATCTTCGGACTTTGAAGGTGAGATGAGAAGAATGTCTGAAGCCAGAGAAGGCTGAACCAGTCATAAATCTAATCCTAAACAAGTGCTTCCCCAGAAGGAGAGTGATTGAGCACAAGACGGATGAAAGATGATAAAGCTGACTCCGGACAGTCTGGTTTCATGATTCCGGCAGTCTGAGTAGGCACATCGCCACACATGCCTCTTCGCATTTGGGGTCGGGGAAACACCGAACTGCTCATGCTGCTGATGCAGGGTGGAGCTGCAGATTGCGGGGCATATCCTATTGTCGTGCCCATCATTCACAGAGGACAGAGCGAGAACCTTGGGCTCAGTTGGGATGGCTGCAGATTTTAGTCAAGATTTCAAATATCGTTGTTCCACAGTCGAAGGACAATCAACATTGCAGCTCTTGACTACAGGCTCGGCTCGCCTTGCAAACGTCATCTAAAGTTGACTTCGTATTACTTCATGGATCAGTATCTCCACGCTGTTGATGAGGAAGAATCTTGCTGATAAGTCTTCGAATTGTCTATAATTATTAATATCGATATACTCTTCTGTAATATTCATAAGTTGCAACTTTGAAAAATTGTGTTCTTGTCCTGATAGTTATATTCTCAACTCCTGAGTTAATTGTCTTAGAGTCAATTGAAGTTGGCGAATAGATAGCACAATAACGAAAGCGAAGCACAAAAATCGTCAATAATTCTAGATCTATAAAATAAGGTTTTTAAAGATGTGCGCCCGCCACCGTGACAAGAAAACCGTGTATTCAATCAGATCTGTCTTTTTTACTCCTTAGAGTCTCGACATGTTTTCGAATTGTTGCAATCATTCTCGTAAACCAGAACGCACTCAACGACATAATAATAGCATTACTTACCATGAACATACTGGCAAGCCACCAAGGCGCTCGATGTTCGAGTCTGAGAGGTCGCTGCAGCGGCGAGTAATCGTACTCGGTCCAGGAAGACTTGGGCGCATGTAGCGCGGTCCACACATCGCGGAAAAATACAATGGTGAGGTAAGAGCCCCACACAAGCCGGCAGCAGGCAAAAATTACGGTGAGAAGTACGCCGTTGATTATTTGGAAGGTTGAGCCTGCTTTGCCTGATTTGTTTAGGAACCAGTGGATGTTGACGAAAGGGGTGGAAAGCTCCACTAAAGCGTACTGTATTCCGTAATACAAGCCAAAAGGGTGCTATTAATAGCAGGAAATCCAAGTCAGCAACACTAGAGCTCAATAGAAATCTGAAAAACATCAAAGAAGGAATGGGATGTGCAGGACAGTGGTAGCTCGACATACGAATCCAAGAATCGCTATGCTAAGCGCGACCGCAGCATGCAACAGGTCCGTCACCCCCAACACCCCAACATTCACCGCACAGATCTGCAAATCCCATACGAAATACCCTGCCCCAAACGCCTGTACCATACCTCCCAACCCAGTATACCCCCACATCCTCTCCTCCCACGTCTCACTCAGCCGATCCCGATCCGCGAAAAGCACATAGAGCGCGGCGACTGACACAAAAGTGGAGTTTACAAACGAAGTAATGTGGATGTTCCATTGCAACTGTGTGCGTCGTGACAGTTGGGCGTAGGCGGTAGGGAGGAATAGGAGGGAGAGGTACGGCGCGAGGAAGGCATTGAGGAGGGTGAAGAGGGTGTAGCTGAGGAGGACTTCGTGGATATGGAGGGGGAGGGTGTGCAGGTGGAGGAGGTTCGTGAGGGGTTCAATGGAGTCGCGGAGGAAGGGCGGGACGGGGATGGGGTCCAGCATCGGACTTTCTCCCTTCTTGAGAGACGGAGAATAGAATAAGTGTCCGGGTATGAGTTTTCGCACTATGGTTTGATATCTGCTGCGGAAGCCCTAGGATGTGAGTCCGGGGGCAGGAGAGAATATATCTAATTGAGGACACTTGCGATTGGGCGGCAGGCATTACTTCCGATTGGCCCGACGGGTTGCGCGGAGGCCGAAACATGGCTGCAAGGCGGAATTATCGAGCAACCTCAATATTGCTATGTGGCTACCAAATGGGAGAGGATGTTTGACTGTCTTTGTGTACCTGTGTTGTTTCATCTTATCAAACTTCCCACAATCATTCAATATGTATTGATCTTGATCTCTAAGTCTAAGTTTTAGCCCCTAACGATGCCTCCGGCAGCTCTTTCGAGGGACGAACTGCGTTGAGCCCATCTCAATCGAATTCATTTCTCTTTGCCAAGAAAAATTTCTTTGTCACCAGAGCAAGACTTAGAGAAGCTGTAAGGAAATCTCTTTGTCTACTTTTGTGCGACATGGTAGTACATTACAGTGGGGGGTGGTGTACGAAGGCAGTAGGGTGGTGTGCGGCTAGTGGTTACCGCAGCAAAAGGGAAGCGCTCTCGGCCAACTCATTGTCAATGCTACTTACATTATGATGCCACTTAGCGACGTAAACTGACCTTGTACACATTCCGGACCTATGTTCAGAGATGATCTTCTCATTTGTACAAGATGACTGGCCAGAAACAGAGGAAAACGGGTAGTCAGCCTCGCGCCAGGCGCCCGGATTTTCCGCTAGGTAATCATGCCATGGCTTAAAAGACTGCCCAGGCAGACGAGGCTGCGACAAATTACTGTCGTGCTACTATCACTCCCCACAGTCCTGACTATGATTCGCCCAATAACACTCATGGCCCCTTATCCGGGTGCATATGAGATGTGCAGTGTGGACACCATCGAAAAATGCTCCTCAAGGCTGGGCGGTCCTCTATTTTAGGAAAGTTTTGAATACGTATCCTTTAAAAGGGCAAGATCCCAGACAAAGTTGACAATGATATTGTTCTCAGGAAGCAAGCGAAAACGGAAAATGAGGAACACGACGACGGTATTTCATAGATCAAAGGACGCGCAACCACTAGGCGACAGGCTTGCATTTCACTATGCCCGGAGAGGATGTACATACCGCTAACTCTCCTTCTGCGCCGCTTCTTGGTCGAGCTCCGTCGGCAAGCGATCGCGTGAATGAGGGTAGTACGCCACAGACTACCTTGGGAGATTCGACAAAGTACACAATAACTCGCTGCTAAGTAGGCTTGATAGCAATGGTCGTGGGACTAATCCTTGTATAGGAGCCTCGTTGTTTCTAGTCAAGACCTTAGAAAATCTTTGGGCGAGGAAGCGCGAGATCTCCGGGTGTCATCCCCACATCCATCTAGCGCCGTGGAAATTACACGCAACCCATGGAATACCCCTACCAAATTACCATGCTTGGAGGACATTACATATGGTTCAGTGACTCTACTTCAATCATGGTTTCCCAACGTCAATCCCGCACACCCTCGAGCAAAGACATGGCGTACCAAATTGGCTCGGCGGGAGGTGGTACTGTGGGCTTGCTTCGCTATGGTCACAACAATATGCGTAACGAACTTCGTACTGGCGGGCTTGCTTTGGTCTTTCTATGACAGCTCGGTTGACGGAGTCGTCACGCTGTACCAAGGTGACTGTACGACTGTCGGAAGGGTGGACACAGCAACACACTTATTGATAAACATCCTAAGTACACTTCTTATGGGAGCTTCCAATATGATCCTTCAGTTAATCGCAGCTCCAACTCGTAAGGAGGTGAACAGAGCCCACAAAGCGGGAACATGGCTGGACATAGGCGTCCCAAGCTTTCGAAACCTGTCTCGGATCTCGCGGGTTAGCTGCGCAATCTGGTGCTGTTTGGCATTGAGTTCCATTCCTATACACTTTTTGTAAGTGGACATGGTCAATGACGAACATCATCACTCACATAAAAGACAGGTATAATTCGGCGGTTTTCTCCAGCATATCCACTAATGATATTGCTTGGGTTGTAGCGACTGAAAAATTCTTGACTGGGGACGAATGGCCCGCTAACACGACCACTGGGGATACCACGGCGGAGCCAGGAAGCTCGATCTATCGAGGTGCAAATTTAGTTGTGCAAGGCCATACTTCAATGCCTGACGATGGATCGTTCGCATCCGTGAGCATCATACACAATGACATTCATGACAACCCCGGGCTATACGTAAACCATACAACTTACGACTGCCTCAAAGCTTATAGAACACCATTTGCTTGGCGACCAAGCAAGCTGATTATGGTCTCCTCGAACACATCTTCGTCCCAAGAACTAAATAGCTCAGCTCTCTTGGCTTGGGGAATCATAAAGCAAGGTCCTCATGATGCAGCACAGCCCCTGTGTCTATCCAGTCTCGAAATGGGCAAAAAGTGTAATTCAATAATGTCTCTGACATCTCAGGACATAGGCGAATTCACCTTCATGGACAACGATCTTGTAATTGACTACTGCTTGTTCAAAACCACTGATGTCACCGAAGCACTGGCACATACATGTCATTTGCAGAGCTCTCCACAGCTTCTCATTGGTATTATCCTCTTTTCATAGTTTGCTCTTTGGGAAGCTCCTCGGCTCATTTTTTATAGTCGTCGCATGCTTTAATGCGATTAAATGTGTTTGCATCCTGTGGATCATTCTGCGAAACAACGGACCGACTTTATGCCTCTTAGGCGACGCAATTGTTGAGTTCCTCAAAGCTCCAGACGCTTGCACAAAAAGTCTGGGCATTACTTCCATGGAAGATATCAAGTACTCTGGTAAAACGTGGAGCATGAGTCAAGGACGACGGGTCCTCTGGCAGTCCTCTCGTCAACATTGGCGAGAAGCTGCTAGTGCCCGTCGATGGATTTTTACCATAGTTACGTAAGTGCCATCTATGATACACGGAAAGTCGAAAACGTTCTCACATCTTCAGATCGATCATCTTCCTGACAGGAGGATTCTCAACTGGAGGCAACGGTCTTGTGACTCAACGTAACCATCAGAGGAGCATCAGCATGAGTAGCTTATGGGCACGGGGATTTGGAGCAACTAACGTTGATGAGATTATCTCTTGGGGCCAGCCCTCGTCTGTGAGTAGAGCAGCAATGCCACTCTTTCTTCATTAACCACAAGTCACTGACGCGTAGCTACTAAAACATCAGGGCCAGCTTGGCGTTTTTATCAACACACTTATCGCCAACATCTGGCAAGTACTCATGTCGCTCCTATATATCACCCAAAATGCCTTGCTGTCCTGTATGTTGGTGGCGGATGAATGGAGCGGGTTCGCCGCTGATCGGAAGACCTTACGGGTTTCAGCCCCCATTGGCATCCAACGCTCACAATACTCGGTGTCGATGCCAATGAGATACGGCATACCGATGATGATCGTCTTCGCCATCGAGCACTGGCTTCTCTCTCAGTCGACGTTCATTGTTCGAGCAAACAGAGTTTCGTGGAATGGAGACTACATTCAGGGATGGACAGCCGCAGGGTACAGTTTCATACCATGTTTGACCGGTAAGGCAGCTTGCTCCAGACTTCGAGTCAAATGGTACTCTCACTGACGGAATTAAATTACCGTCCAAAAGCCGGACTTCTATACTTCTGCATTGTTGTGGCCCAATTCCTGATCGGCGCAAGGCACTACAAGGCAGACCCAGCAATGCCATTTGCTTCGACATGTAGTGCTGCCATCAGCGCAGCCTGCCATCGTCCAGAAGCAGATAACGACGCTCATTTACTGCCTGTGCAGTGGGGTGTTGTAGGACAAGACGAAGCGGGCTTGCAGCATTGCGCCTTTACGACTTCGCGTTACGTTCAGCCTCCAACTCAGGGATCTTCACTTCTTGGCATGCCTGCTCATGTTAGGAAACGTAAAAGTATTCTGCCATCCTTTTTGAAGACTAAGAAGCAAAAATAGCCTGTCCGCAGAATTCAAGTCATGAGAGAGCTCTGCATAACACAGGGCGTCCAGTGACGAGAGAGATTACAAGAGGGGTGCCTGATCGACCATTCTACCAATTATGTAGCGCGATTATATAGATTGCAGTCTCTTTACTTTTATTTTTGATACTCTCTCTTAAGATTGCTCTGATTAACTTGTGCAACTTTTGACATCTTAAAAAGGTTTCTAACTGTAACGCCCCTGAGGTCACAGGCGCCCAGGGCCCACCGGGCCAAAAGACCACAGTAATCGCCATCCAACAGGGTGCGCGACTGCATATTACATCTATATACCAGGAGGGTTGAACCTGCGCGCCCGGGGGGCAAGTCCGGCGGCATCACACTAACATAACAGTAGCTCTAAGTTTAACAGATTCAACTAATCATGTTCTGACAAAAGTTTTTGAATTCGGCAATAGTCCCTCATACCCAAGCAGCAGCTAAAATTATCTCGGATACCCAACAAGCCGACGCAATTACGTATTGACGGTATTGCTCGTGGACACACATTTAGCAACGGACATCAATCGACTATAATATGCCATCAAATCTAGTATGTCTCTTCTGCATAATAACTTCTTTCGATAAAGAGTTCTCGCATGTACGTTTACCGTCGATTATCGCCTGTCTTGATGGTATAATCGTCTGGATGTCAATGCGTGATTGTGTCGGCCCGTTGGGTATCTGAAATGATATTAGCTATTGCTTGAATACAGGAGACTATTGCAGTTCAAAATTAGTGAACAGTGTTTTCTCTTGTAAATTTTATATGAAACTCGAACTGCCGTCACGGTACGAACATGCGGGAGAAATCTGCGACTTCTATTTCACCCGTCTTATCTCCGACATATTTAGTGCATCGCGGGGTTGTATCGTTCTGAATCTTAGTTGGTAATTATCGAGCTGAGCGTGTTTGGGCCTGTCGGTTATGCTTCATGATTACTCGCGATAGCTTTCGGCCTGGGGAACACCCCGTAGAGCAGCGGAGAGTCTCCATGGCAGACAAGCCCGCAATGGCCACTCTGGAGATGAAGGAGGAACATCTTGCACAGGGAACGCTTGCCGACGAAGAGCGCTCTGACGATTCCTTCGATCCAGCAGCGGAGAAGAGACTTGTGAGAAAACTCGATAGACATATCATTCCCATTGTCATGCTCCTTTATCTTCTTTCTTTTCTCGACCGGTGAGTGTGACCTATTCCATGAAGTCTGGAGTGGCCAAAGGAGCTTACCAAATTTGGTGTTTTCCACAGCGTCAATATCGGAAATGCCAGATTGTATGGCATGGAAGCAGATCTTGGCCTCGTTGGAAATCAGTACCAAACAGCTGTGTCCCTTCTGTTCGTGACTTACATCCTGTCCGAGCTACCCAGCAATCTGGTCCTGAAGAAGTTCCGGCCATCGAGATGGCTGTCCTTCATAGCCATTAGGTGTGTCACCCCTAGCTCGATAAGTATCTACTTATTGTTCTGGCTTGCCGAAGCACTAACAGCTTTCAGCTGGGGTATCATAGCAACGTAAGTCATGCCAACGATCTCGCTCAGTCAGTCGAGGGCAGGCTAAGCATAAATATAGTCTGACTGGTATCACCCAGAACTACGCTGGACTCATCGTCTGCCGCCTCCTCTTAGGAGCCGTTGAGGGAGGTCTCTTCCCTGGCGCTGCTATATATCTTACTCTTTGGTATTCAAAGCGAGAGTTAGCGCTACGCATTGGCTATCTGTTCGTCAGCGCAGCTCTGGCAGGAGCGTGCGGCGGCCTCCTTGCGTACTGTATAGGCTTCATGGACGGCGTCGCTGGCCAACGCGGCTGGCGATGGATTCTCATTATCGAAGGGTTGCCGACCGTTTTCTTGGGTATCAGTACATGGTTCCTTTTAGCCGATGATCCAGAATCAGCTTACTACCTGACAAAGGTACGTTCCCCACTGTTCCCAGCGGCGAAGGAGGCTTTTTAGGTAGTCGCATGGAATCTAGCGAGCATTACCACGCGATTCAGTAGGGATATCAAGCAAAGGCTGATGTGAAGAATGTAGGAAGAGAAGCAGATAATGATCCAGCGGCGCCGGCGAGAGACTGGCCAGACTCTATCTGCGCAACAATTCCACAAAGCCGATGTCATGAAAGGTCTCAAAGATTGGAAAGTCTATGCTTTTTGTGCCGGTCAATTTGGAGCAGATGCGATGTGCGTTGGAAAATGCAAACCGTCTCATAATGGACCCTGCATTAATGCGCCCTAGGTTGTACGGATACTCAACATTCCTGCCAACAATTATCAAAGGTCTTGGAAAATGGACAACGGCGCAGGTTCAAGCACTAACAATCCCGTGCTACTGTCTTGGAGCAGTCTCCTATATTATGGTCGCTCGTCTATCTGACTCGCAACAAAGACGAGGCCTCTACACTGTTGTTTTTGGCGCAGTCTCGGTTGTGGGGTACGGCGTTCTCATATCTAACTCGAGTAATGGTGTGAGGTTTCTTGGGTGTTTCCTGGTGGCACTTGGCTTATATGTCGTTGTGGGACTCCCTCTTGCATGGCTACCTGCTAACAATCCTCGGTACGGAAAACGAACAACTGCGACAGGATTGCAGTTGACAATTGGTAACGCGAGCGGGATCATGTCCCCGTTCTGTAGGTGCAGCCCCTGGAATAGAAACCTGGTTGATGCTTACCACACTTATCTCAGTATACAAGACTGGCGAAGGCCCTCGTTTCGTCAAAGGCCATTCTACCACACTCAGTCTGGTTGCCTTCGCAAGTTTGATTTACGGTCTGTTGTGGTGGTTCCTGGCTCAAGAAAACAAGAAAAGGCGTGAAGGGCAAAGAGACGCTCAGTACGAACACCTGTCAGAGGAGCAAATTGCAGAGCTCGGAGACGAGTCTCCACGCTTTATGTATACTATATGAGGACATAGAATACCCAAACCACTATGCACGACTGGCATTCTGAACATAATCCATTCTTACAGTAGGTTTACCAAAGCGACTTTGTCAGCAAAAGAGCCCTGCATGACAGGGGGGGTAGTGCTGGGGACGAGGGAGATTAAGGGGGCTGTCTGCCATACTTTTTAGTACGGCAACAGTTTTTTATACCCAAGCGGCAACTAAAACAATCTTGAATATCTAACAAGCCGACGCAATCACGTATTGACGATATTGCTCGTGGACACGCAATCAGCGATGTACATCAATGGACTATAAAATAAATCTACTATGCCTCTCTTGCACGATAACTTCTTTCAATAAAGAGTTCTCCTATATACGTTTACATAACTACTAGTTAGACATCATTCTACTTTTCTCGAATACCATCTCTACTTTGCCCGAATATTATCTCTCGCGCTAAGTCTAATCGAGTAATTTCTAGAATCCAATAATTTCGTAAACAAACAATATCAACAAGATTAAAAAAAGACGATAAAAAATACATAATTTTGCGTCTATTTATTATCAAATTCGATATAGTTTCTTAAGAGCATCTTAGTGCATATTTAAATCTAAAACATATCTTTTTGTATACTTAAAATCGATCTCTATTTGCATCTCTAATTACAATTTACATCTAAAAACTATCTATATAAATAATCGAAATATCTAAAATTTGTTTCTTCGTTGTTGTTTCTCTTACATCTTTTCGCTTATCTTGTCAACAATTCTCTTGTTTATCTCGCTAGCTTTGTGTAGACAATTAACTATTAAATATCTAGCTAAAGAATAGATTCGAAGTTAACTTAAAGATAAACAATATTTGCTAAGTAAAGTTTGCAAAGACTATCTAATATCGATACTATAATTACAAAGATATTGCTTATATCTTGTTTAATAAATTTTGCAAACAATCTTTTAACTTAACGACAACAAACTTCTATACGCATAGTATATTATTAAAAACTATTTTATTTTTAAGCAACAATAATAACAACAAGATTTTTAACAATATTTTTCGCACTTTTGTTATATTGTTATCTTTTATATTATAATTCTTTTGCTTCTTTGTTGTCTATTTTGTTTGCAATAACTTAGTAAATCTTTAATAAAAGTATATATTCTTTAGCTTTAATATATTGTTGCTTGTTTAATCGTATTATCGCTTCTATATTTTATAGATATACAATAATTTTATTGTTTTTGTAAAAGTATTAATACAACGCACAATAACAATAGACTTGTATTTAAGACATTTAAATTGCGCGTTAATTATCTTTAATACAAACAATATAACAAAGACAATAAAATCTCGAAATATAGATAGCTTACAAAGCTTCTAAAGCAAACAAGTCTTTATTTTCTTAAATTTTTGCTTATAATTATAATATTAATTGATAAAAAACTTATTTAGCTTAATATTTACTATTGTATGCAAATTGTTTGCGCAAATAGATATATTAGCAATACAAAATTAACTTGCAATTATTACTTATTAATAGAAAATTAAAGCTTTTATTTAATTTAATAATAAGTGTTTTTGTTATATAATAATATAATATTGCTAAAGTGCAAATACTAATCAATATAGTATTTAGCTTACTTTTTGCGTCTAGATTATAGATACTTTTTAAAATAATCAAAAATATCTTAATTTATATCTAAATAATTATAATACAAAATATTGTAATATGTCTCTAAAAGTTTTATAGTAATTGCGTATATTATATTCTTTTATCGTCTATAGAAAATCTTTTACTTTTTATTTGTAAAAAAATATTTCTTGCAATTAGTTATTATATTCTAATTTATATATTAGATATACAATATATAATTAACGCAATAATTCTACTTTGCAAAAATATACAAAAGCGTTAACAACAAAACTCTATTGCTATTAAATATTATTGTTACAAAATACAATAAATCTAGATAATTGTAGAGATATACTAGAGCTTCTATTATTTACTTGTAATTGCTATAGTTTTCGCTCTTTATAAAGTAGAATCTAACATAAAAAATAATATTTAAAACAATAACTTTAATAATAATAAAAAGAAATATTTTATATTTGTTTGTTTTATATATGCAATCTATAATTAAAATCTCTATATTAAGATATAGTAACTTCTATATATATTTTAAAATAAAGAAAAGAAACTAAAGCTTATTGTTATATTTTTTCTTTTTAGAATTTTGTTACAAGCTTACTAAAGTTATATTAAAAATTTAGGTTCTATATCTTTAAGCAAATCTACTATTATGCTCTTTATGCTTAAGAAGCAAACAATTTAAGTATAATATTAAACATGTTTGACAAACAAATATTGCGAACAACTATATTTACTATATTCGATAAATAAACAAAACAAACAATTAGTATTTCTTTAATATATAGAAACTAAAATACGATTTTCTTATAAATTGTATTTAACTTATTATAGATTTTTATTTATTATTACTTTAGTTTATCGAATCTTTTTTAAAATTTATTAAATATAAAAATTATTTATAATTGTAGTTCTTGTTATTAAGTAATTGCTTATATTGTCTAAAAACGTCTACAAATCTCTTCAATAATATAATTTATTTTAATATTTTCAAAAAAAGTATTAAAGTAATACTTTATATATTTTAAGAATATTTATATTAAATTAACGCGTCTTTATTTTAAGTACTAGCTTATTAGTATTACGTTAATTATTAATTATAAAAGATAACAAAATTAAAATTAATAAATTTAATATCTATTATAAAGATTGTATCGATTTAAAGAACTAACTTATATAAATAAATATTTATTTTACTTTTTATTTTGTTTTAGCAAATTAGAAGACAATTTTTGTATTAATATTTTTTAAAGAAAGAGTTTAATATTAATTTAAATTAAGTTTACAAAAATATTTAAAAAATAATAGCGAAAACTTTTGTGCAATATTTATAAATTTCAATAACTTTAAAAAAGAATTTCGAAAAATCTTTAAAATATTTAACAAAAAACAAATTGCAAAAAGAGTAATTTAATATTTAACTTAACAAATCTTTGTAACAAATTACGTTATTAAATTTTAAAAATATATTAGTTTAATTTAATTAAATAATATTGTATTTATAACAATATTTCGATAAAATTTTAAAAACAATTTAAAAGACAAAATTATATATAATAAAAAAACTTTTAACAATATATTTGATTTTATTAAAGTAATTATTGATTTTAACAACAAATTATATAAAAAAGTTATAAAAAAAAGATACAATTAATTTTAAAAAAAAACAAGAATTTTCTTTAAACTAGTAATTAAATATTAATAAAAAAAATCTTGTTTTAATTAAAAGTACAATAATTTTAATTATTGTAAACTTACATTTATAAAACTAGATTTTACTTAACAATATAAAGAGAGAAAAAAGAAAAAAAAAGCAAAGTAACAAATTCTTAGACTAATCGTTAGGTTGGGTTTTGGTTTTAACTATTGGAATTAACTCGACTCGACAATTTCAACCCTAGGAATCGACTTAAAACTCGAGTCGATTTTTACTATTTTGGAATCGACTCGACTCGACTCGAGTCGATATTCGATTCTAATATTGGGAATCGAATCGAATTGCTAAGAAATCGAAAATTACATTATTATGCCAAGAATTACTAATTTTAGATTTTTTTTTATTAATAAAATACAATATTTGCATCTATAGACTCTATAGATCTTATAGATGCAATTTATTAATAAAATACAATATTTGTATCTATAGACTCTATAGATCTTATAGATACAATTTATTAATAAAATGCATTATTTGCATCTATAGAATCTATAGAATCTATAGATGCGATTTAATTATTTTCTTTTTAAAAAGTAGAAATGCATTACTATAATGCATTATCTTATTATAATTCAAATAATTAAATATTATAAAATATATATTAACTATATATTGACTATATGTTAACTATTAATAATTATAATATAATTATTTAAATAGTCTTGGCAATTTGAGTCGATTTTTTGGATCGAGTTTCGATTTTATCACTAAATCTTAACTCGACTCGAGTCGATTTTCGATTTCAACTTTAGAAATCGACTCGACTTTTCGATTCTAATTGTTGGAATCGACTCGACTCGATTCGGTTCGATTAATCGACTCGAACTCGATTAATCGACCCGACGCGATTAGTCTACAAATTCTAAAAAACGTGCTATTTATATAATAAACTAAGTTACTTTGTAAGAGATTGTTAATTATAAAACTTAATAAATCGCTAACAAATTAATACTATATTAAGAGAGATATCTAATAGTTAGAACAATATTAGAGAGCAAATTAATATAAAAACAAATACTTTTAAAATTAGATCAAATAACAACTACTATTTAATAAAAAACCTAAATTAATTATAGAAAATTCTAGATAAAACATTATTAAGTAAGATATTCACATCTACGCAAGAAGTTAATTAAATACTTAATAAAATTATAAAAACAAAACAATTAAGAATATTATACTCTTACTTAATAACAAACTTAGACAATAAATATAATTAAAAAAACTTTTATAAATGTCTAAATAATATTACAAAACACTTCGAGACTTTAGCTAGTTTATCAAAGAAACAACAAATAAATTAAATTATAAACAAATGCAAAAAAGCGCTAGAAAGCAATATTATTAAAGAAAAGAATATTTTTAACAAAATTAAACAATAACTAAGTAGTGTAAATTTATCTAAACAAAAAATAAAAAAAGCAAAGAAATATACAATACTTAGTTAAACAAGTTGTTATAACAATTTATATTAAATTTATCTAAAAGACAAAGAAGAAATTAATTAATTTTTTAGAAAATTAAAGTTATTAATTTAGTATAAAAAAGAAGCTTAGTGTAAACAAATATTCGAAGCGAAAGTTACAATATAAAAACAAAAAAAAGCTTAATTTTTTTAATAAAGAATATATTAAAGAAATATAATATATTAGCTTAATAATAATAACTAAATTTAACAATATATATATAATGTTTTATTATATTAATTAAAGTTAATAAATAACAATTTATCGCAATAATTAATTTTAATATAATAAATAATTTTATAATTAAAGCTTTTATTAAGAGAGAAAAGTATTCTACTTAAAAGAAGTCTAACGCATATAATTTAATAATTATAAATAAAAATTTATTATTTAACAAGAATAAAAAAGTAAATAATAAAATAAAGTTATTATTAATAGCTATTTAACAATATTACAAGAAATTAATTTTTAATATAATAAAAATAACTATTTATAATATTGTTTTAAAAATATCTTAATTGAAACAATATAATTTAGAAGTTAACTAAAATATACAAATATTTAAATTTGTACAATATAATTACGTAATTTATATTTAATTTACGTATTAATAATATTCAATAATAGATAAAAAATTAAATTGAAAAACAATTACAAGTAACAAATTTGCATTTTTGCAAAAAAACAATTTAATAAAGTTCGACTTAACTTAATAAAGATTAACAAAGATTAATCAAATTACAAAATTAAAAAAAATAAAAAAAATATATAAATTTTTTAGAAATCTTAAACTATTTAGTATAATAAAGAAATTATTAAAGTATATATTACAAATATACAACAATTAAAAGTATTTATTTTAAAAAAAAAAAAATTTTTTTTTTTTTTTAAATATTAATTATAAAATTACAAAATTAAACTTAAATTAAGCAAACAATTTATATTTAAACTTATATATATTTTATCTAAGAAAAAGTTCGAAGTACTTCGCAAATATTTAGCAAAAAACAAAAAAAAAATTTATTAAAAAATTCTAATTATAAGCAAAATATTTGATTCTCTTTATATTAAAAAAGAATAAAACTCTTTGTTTATATATTAATTACTAGAAGCTAAATAATATTACAATTAAGAGTTAATATTTATTACTTAATATTAATAAACTTTAAAATTAATTATTTAAAATAAAGTATTTTATTAAACTAAATTTACAAAAAGCGTACAATTAAATTAAAATAAAAACAAAAAAAAATAAAAAAAAGTTTTTTATATATAATAGTATTATTTAAATTTCCAAATATTTTAACAATATATTAAAAAATAATTAATAATATATTATAACAATATTTAAATTAATTTGTTATAATATACTTAAACAATATTATAATTTACTTAAAAATTTGTTACGAAAGTAGGGCGAGAAACAGACAAAGCGAGCATCAGACAAGTTGTAATAGATAGTTGAATTGATTATCTATCTAGTTATGCGCGAATCTATCTTTACTCGTCGAGCTAGTTCTCTTAGAAACTAGCGCAGCTTGTTAAGTAAAACTTGTCGAGTAAAGCAATCTGCTAGCTAGATATATAACAAATGTTCTTCTCAAAGAAAGAAAACAACGTTTTTGTCGATAATAATTAACAGAAATGCTTGTCGAGCAGATCTATAATAATATATCTATAAGACAATTAGAGCAGATCGCAAGAATAAAAAAAAAAAAGAACAATTAATTCTTAATTCTTAATCTATTTACAAACCAGTCGACCCATTTATTATCTATTGATCTGTAGTAATATGTCGATTAAACGACAATCAGAGCAAGATCTTATCTATCGACAGATACTTATCGAATTATATATTGTAATTTTTTGAACAGCAAACAACTTATCGCGCTATTATTATTACTTGTATTCTTATTTTTCTCGATTTTTCTTTTGTCGTATTCGATAAACGCGACAAACTAATTCTTTATAATAATTAGCAAATTGTAGAAGTCGAAAAACTATTCTTGATAAGTTTTTTCGAAAACTATAATATATATGTTGTGCATATATTAACTAATAAGATGCACGTTACTTTGTATAATTTGTTTGCTTCTAAGAATTAAAGCTAGTAGACTCGACAACTCTTAAACAAATTTAGCAATTCTATCTAAAACAACATTTTTGTATATTTTCGTAATACTATCGTTCTATATTGTCAAAGCACTTATTGCAATAGCTCCAAATCTTGCGTCAATCTCTTGAGACTTATTGTATAATTTGTCGATTAAAATATCGATAGTTTTAAAGATTTTTATAGTCTCGATCTCTATAGAATCAAAGCAAGTAGAAATTGTAGTTTTTATATTTCTTGTTAACGTGTTGTGCAAAAAAAACAACAAAATAAAGATTTGTTTTCGCAGTCTCTTTTTGTTGTTTATTAAAGAGATACTTACTATTTGTTTCGAAAAAAACTTGTTATTCTTTGCGTTATCTTGCGAACGTATACGCGCTAATCTATTAAAACAATTGATCTTAGTCTTGTTATTAAATAAGTCGACAAGTTTGTAATACTTAATCGATTTGTAGTTAAAGTTCGAAATACGTGCTATCTTCTTTTTTGCGTATATTTTGACTAATATAGATGCGTCGAATGCTTTTTGTAATTTTTGTTCAACTAAATCGATAATCTTCTTGAGTTTAAATTTACTCTCGATAGCTTTAAATCTAAATTCGACAAATTTAATATAAACAAAATCGATATAAAGATTGTTGTAGCTTATTAGACTTATTTAATCTACAATATCTTATATATAAATTTGTAGAAACTTCTTAATTGTAAATAAGATTAATATAGATTTTATTGTTGTATAGATTTTGCCCTTTACTAGATCTATAGCTATATTGTTAATTTTTGTTGTGCGATAGCTAGCATTCGATACAATAGATATAATGTCGATTTTTTTGTTGTATAGTCGATACTTTTGCTTATAGATTAATATATAAAGTAGTTCTTTGTGCTCTATAATCGCAAAAATATCGAGTAATTTGCAAGATATTTGTAAATTGCTATTGATATCGAAGATCGCTAATTATAATCGATCTCTCTTGCTAATCTTAATTTTAGCAAGAACTACGCAAACAATATTAAAATCGATTAACGCAATAAAAGTTTAAGATTAGATTGTCTTGTTGTTGTCGTCAACTAAATTAGTAAGTTTAACGTTAGACTTAAATTAATTTAGAGCTAAATAATTATCTTTAATTGCTATCTCAAATACTTTACTTTCAAAGATAAGAAATTTTAATTCTTTTAAAAGAAAGTAACAAGCATATATTTCAATAATAAAAAAACTATCGCAATTTTTGATTTTGTTCTTAACAAATATCGAAAGAGCTTAAATATTCAAACAACTATAGTCGAACAAATTCTTGCTATTATTACTATCTTAATCTTTATTGTTCTTGTTTTTGATAATCTTGTATTCGATATTTTTTTGCTTAAAATTGATAGAAATAATCTGCTTTCTAACTTCTTTAATTGCTATATCTTTTTAAATAGCAAGTTGTTGTTTGTACTTTTTAACTTAATAAGTTGCTACAGCTTTCTAAGCAACAATTATAGATATATCGACAAACTCGAGAAGTTTTATAATAACAATATAATACTCGACAAGTTGAGCAATCGATAAAGATAGTAAATAACGCGCAAACAAGTAATAAATTTTCGCAATTCGCTAAGTTGTAAAGTTAGATAAGTTGTTAATCTTAAAGAAAACTTTATTAAGTAAATATTAATAGTATTTGAAATTATGCGTCTAGTAAATAGAATTTCGTTATCTAATTTTATTAGTATATTAACAAGAACATTGACTAATATTTATACTTTGTATTACTACTAATATAATATTGCAAAAATTGCTTGTCTAGTATTGCTTAAGAAATTGAAAGTTGTAGTACAATAATTTGTTGTAAATATTAGTTTAGACTATATTAATAAAATTAAAAGCTATTCGATTAATAATAGCTTGCTTGTTTAATATCTCGATTTAACAAAAACATTTATTTTATAATTTTCAAGAACAATTACAATCTTGTTGTAAAATTTTCTTAACTTCGTTTATTAAGAAATACTACAATATTGTAGATATAACTTCTTTGATCGAGTTTTTAACTACGATAGACTTTGTAAATTAATCGAGACGTTGCATAATATTATTAATAAAAATATTTTATTTTATTTTGTATTTTCGAACAAGATCTTCGATCTTGTCTAGCAAATTCTTGTTGTATTAATAATCGAACTCGAGTCTATAATTTTTTTAACAAATTAGATATTTTAAGATAGATTTCTTGCAATTGTAATAACGAAGTCGATAATTAACAAAAAATTTAACTTTGTAAATATATTACTTGTTATTAAGTTTTGTAACTAATTTAGAATAATTAGATTGCAAACAATTGTAGAAATTGTTTTCTCTAGAGATCGACTCTAGATTAACAATAGAGATAACTAAATAGATTTTTCAATTAACAAGCAAGTTAAGTTTATAGACTAAATTATTTTTTCGTTCGAGAATTGTAAAGAAATCAACTTGCTAAATAATCAATTTTGTCGATTTAACAAAAGATAGACTATAACTCTTGTACAAACAAAAAAAAGCTTAATTGTCTACTTAAAAAGTCAAAAGTCGATAATATCTATTATAGAAATTCTTTATTGTTATATTAATTCAAACAATTGCAATCTTAGTCTTTGTCGTATTTACTAATCTTTTTTCGAATTAATTCTCTTTCTAATTGTCGAATTTAAAAAAAATCAAAAAGTCTTAAATTTTAAATTTTATAACTATCTTATTCGACAAAAAACCAATAGAGAAACTAGATAAATTGTTCAATTATACTCGAAAAATTAAGAGAAAGAACACTTAGTCAAGTTTAGAATTGTTTGTTATTGTATAGCAAAAAACAAACTCTATTGTTTAATTAGTTTTTTTGTTTTAACTATCAATTTAAGAATAATATGCAACGAAAATCAAAAAGTTAACATCGAGTTTCTTAAACACAACGCGCCAGAACTTGAACAAAAACTTTCTATTACAATTGTGTATAAAAGTCTTCAATATTCTTCAATCTACAAGTTCGTCTACTATTATACTAACTTAGTTCTCAACAATGTGCGTGTTCTTATCAATTATAATTATAACTTTTTTGAAAAATTTATATATCGCAATAAGTGCAACGTTTATATTTTGTTTATTCGATAAAATTAATATAAAATCGAAGCTTATTGTATAAAAGAATATTGAAAAACTAGTAATAGAATTTAAAGTATCGTACAATTAATAATGCTTTGTTTAATAAAGATTGCACTTTTAACAATATATTATATAACATTGTAGACAACTGCTCAACTTGCAAAAGTAAAAATTGATAGAAATTGTCTTATATAAACAAGTAAAGCCAATATAATAATTCTTGTTGTATATTTAAATAAAAATCTCTTTCTCAAACTTCTTCGATAGACAAAGTTTTTTTCAATTAATATAGTTTGTATAGTATAGCAATCTATCTTCTATAAAAAATTGTATATTCGACAGCATAACAAACTTCTAAACAATATTTATAATTTCTATTTACTTAACAAATTTAATATAGACGTCGAGCAATCGTTTTTTAAAATTAGCGCTTATTTTTATTAAATAAACATAAAAGAATATTGCTTTATTAGAGATTGTTTGTGCAATTAGATTTTTCTTTTTTCTAGAGATTTGTTCGACAAGTTTGCTTACTTTTAAGATTTCGATCTCAAATACAAAAATGTCGACTTTGTCAAACTCTTCAATATTATTTGCTCTCTTTTTGTCGATTAATATCGACAATTGAGACAAAGTATTAGATATCGTATTTAGACAATTTGTCTTATATCGAATATTAAAATTGAATTGCGAGAGATATTGCAATGCGTATATAAGTCTAAGATTAAGCTTGTTTGTAACAAATAACAACAAAATTGTCTACTTAATAATATTAAGTATAGTTAAGTAATCTATATAGACAATAATTAATTATTTGAAAATCTTAATTAGATATGTTGTCTTTTTGATTATTTAAATTAAGCAAAAAATCTTTAGTTTTGTCAATCAATAATAAAACTTAACAATACTTAATATTTTAAACAAAAACAATATATATTAAATATTAGATTTCCACAAATTATTGTTAACAAAATTATCTTTAATATAATAGATCTTAATCTTGTATTTTTGTTTCTTTGTTGCATCGAATTTTACAAACAAACAACAACTAACATTAAAGTAAATAAGAAAATTCAATATTATAAAAGCATGCTAAAACTAATAGAAAGAGCTTAACAAATTTAATAACTACTTAATAAAAGTATTTCGAAAATATATCTTACGCTTTTGATTGTTTTGCGCAAACAAATTCTTAAGCAATTGTATCTTTTTTTGTTGCAACAAGTTAATACGTTGTATATATTAGTCAATTTTGTCGCATTAATAATTGACAAAATTCAAATACATTTTTAATATTTTAAGATTCTTAAGAAATTAAATAGTCTTAATCGCGACAATTTGTTTCTCGATAGTAGATAAATCAAAGATATTGATCTTTTGTTCAAGCAAGATAATATTAAAATAGTTAAGATAGATTTTTATAAAACTTAGTATAATCTAAAGTTTAACAAACTTAATAAAGAGATTTTGTAAATAATCGAGATAATTTGTAAAAAATTTAGAGAAAATAACAATATTATCAATATATATTTTGCAAAACTCGCGTAGAAGTTGTAGTTATTTATCTATTACTTGCTATATATAAGTCGAGAAATTTTTGAATTTTATAGCAACAATATTAAGTTGTTTCTTGTTTCGATAAATAATAAAAAAGAACTTGTAACAATCTTGTTCAACTATTACAAACTAAAAAAAGAAGACAAAACTATCTATTAAACTTATATAATTGCAGCTCTTCAATTGCGCTATAATATTGCTCTATATAGATATTAAATAACTATTAATAATTGTTAGTTTGTTTAGATCTCTAATATTTGTAATTACTCAATACTTTCTAGCAAACTAATTATTAAAGCTATTAATTGTACACCAAATAACAAAGATCGAAAAATTAAAAGAAGTTAATTGCGTAGACTACTCTATCTTTTCTTATTAATAAAGCTTGTCAAATTTCTTATCGACTATCTTTTTGTCTTGTTTGTCTAGCAAATAGACTTTTTGTACTATTCTAAAAACTATCGTAAAGTTTCAATTGTTATTTAGTAAAACAATTATTTAGTCGTCTTTTATTAACTTAACAGTTCTACTACTGTTCTTTTAAAGAACAGCAAACTTATTAACAAGAATACAAAGCTCGATTATCTCGATTAATAAACTACAAACATATATATTATTAGATAGAATTGTTTAATACTTGTCTAATAATATTTCTATTTTTATATTATTTTTGACAACTTAATTATATTTATCGAAACTAATTTAATAGTAGTCTTGCTTTTTAAACTTAATTAAGTAACTAAGATTCGTTAGCTTATAAACAATAATCGACAAAGAGCTTTTGTTGCATATATAAATTGTCGACAATAAGATATTTATTATATATATATAAGCGTCGATAAAATTTAACTTAAATAGAAAATTACAATCTAATAGAGACTAATTAATTTGAACAAACACTCTAACAATATTGTTTGTGTTAACAACTATTTTGTATTTCGATTTTAAGACTCGACAAATTTTAATATTATCTTGTATTGTAATATTGAGACTAGTTGTTAGTTCTTAATAGCTATTTAAAGTAAACTATTTAATATTAAGATTAACAATTATTTGTTTAGAAGTTATAATATTTATATTAAGTAACAATTTAATTTTAAGATTATTAACAATATATATTTTTTAACAAATATGCGCAACAAACTTTCTATTGCGTATATAATTTTTAATATATATATTTAGTACAAGATAATTATCGATTAAGTATCTTGCAATATTAACATTGCGCATAGAGATAAGTGTTTGTATCTTCTTAATAAAGAGATTTAATACAAGATTCTTGAGAAACTTGCAATCGATAAGAATTATAGTATATTCGATATTTACACATATAGTGTACAACAAGTTCTGTCAACCAAATTCTAGCAAAATAGTAGTATAATAATATAAACGAAAAATCAAGTTTGTATCGATTATTGTTTTAATATTTGACTTAATTAGTTCTAAATTGTCAATAATTTAATTTGATTCTACTATTGCTTTGTCGATATAAAAAATCTTGACAAACACTTGTCTTGTTCGACACTCAAAATCGTGTCTTTTCTTAATATATCAAAAAAGCTTGTTAGTTAATTGAAAAACACAATAATATTTCGTGCAAGTAAGTTGTTTAAATAGTAGAAGTTCTATCTCCAAATCGACATAAAAGATATTAACAATTATCGACAAGTTCTCGCGTTGTTCTTTCGATAAAATCTCTTTCTAATAATCTTCTTCAACGTAATAAATATTGTTTCGCAAAATTTCTAAGTAGTACACAAAAACATTGTAAAACTAAATCGAATAATATAAGTTATTATATAACAAAGAATTTATATAATAAGTCGATACAACAACTAATTAATATATCGACAAGACAAAAGATTAATATATAGATCGCTAATAAGATAACTGCTAATATATCGACAATTAATAGAACAACTAATATTTCTAAAATCGATAACTATTATAATTTTGTCAATCTCTACTTTTAATACAACAATTACTTGCTTTAAGAAAAAACGAATTTTTGTTTTTGCTATTCGATTGCGTCTCGATATTAACAACAATAATAGCAAAATACTTAGAAAAAGAAGACAACAATATAATAGAACAATACTAACTATTAAAATTAGACGCGTTTTGCAAAAATAGACAAATCTAATAGTTTGTAAACAACTAATACAAATTAAAGTAAATAGAACGCAAAGTATAAGAAAAGCGTAACTAATAAGACACAAATAATTGACAAATCTACTGCTATTAATTGTTATTTCTAAGATTGTTGTTGCATTTCTTAAACTTTTGAGTGCAATTGCAATTTTGAGTCAATAATTGACAAACATTTATTATTGCTTTCTATAGCTCTTTTTCTATATTTAGTTTTTCGATAAAGTCTTAAACAATTGTGTAAACTATCGATATAATAACTATTAAACGCAGCTCTAAATTAAGCTAATTTCAGATCTATATAAGTTGATTTTGTAGATTAGAGATATCGATTAATTAAGAGTACAAAATAATATTTTGAAGAAAATCGCTTGTCTTGCAATTATTTTGTATATTCTTAACTATAAAAATCTTCGAGATAAATTTGTTAAAAATTTTATTGATTTTTATTTTGAATTGCGTCTCTAGTTTGTCGATAAAGTTAATAAGCAAAAAACTTCTAAATATCTTGCGCTTAAACTCTTCGATCTTTTTTAAATATTAGATTATAGCAATACTATAAAAATACAACAATAGATTATTCTTTATTGCAATTTTGTCGACTATATAAGTATAATTCTTTATTTGCTCGACAAATATAAAGATTTCTCGATAGATTGTCTCTTTATTTGCGAAAATAATACTATTTGATCTATAGCTCTTCGAGATATTTAAATAAAAAAATTCTAGATTTGTTGTTTTAAAGCAATTAATTAAAGTAATCGAGTTGTCTTAATTATTGTTTCTATTTAAATAATAACGTCTTTAAGAATTCTTGTTAACTTAATCAAACTATTAAATTTCTCGATGCATTAATTTATATAGCTGCTTTATTATTTGAGACGTAAATATTTTGTCTTCTTAACAAGTTTCGAAATCTCTTAATTGATTTAACTAATTATAAACAATATCGTTATAGATATATAAGTAAGTAACAAAACTAGTTAAGTATTCAAACGCAAACAGTATCTAATTGTCGAGAGCATTCTAATCAAAGTTATATTAATTGCTCGATATCTATTGAGCAAAATCAATATATTTAAAGTTGTGCTGCTTATTCGATATTTAATAACTAGAAAGAGTCTAATTAACATTATGCTATTTGCTCGATATCTAATAAGTAAGAGATTGAGTAAAAAAGTTCTAAGTAGATAAAGCAAACTAACTTTGTAAATCTTGAACAATAAATATATTTTAAATATTAAGAGCAGAATAACTCTATATATTTAAAGAGAAAGATTGCTTAATAATTGCAATTTTCGAAGCGTCAACTTGCTTTGTTAACGTAATTTCTTCTATTGTTTTAATATAGTCTAATACTCTTATATGTAACAAGTTGTCTTTGCAAACAAACGCAAGCTTTTGTTGTCTACAAATTCTAGAAAAATTATTGAACAAATCTATTATTCTATTGTAATTGTTGCAATTTCTATATAAGACAAAGAATGTTCGATAACAAGCGTTCGATCTAAAACAATTTGTCGATTTGTTAAGAAAAACGTTGTTTAAATCTCTAGATTAACTGTAAGACTTACTGTTTATAATAGACTAATTATACGAATACAAGTTGCCTAATAGATTGATAGCAATCGAATTGATCGATTCGATAGAAGAAGATAGATTATTCGAATACGAGCTATCTAATAGAATAGTAGCGATCGAATTAATCGATTCGATAGAAGAAGCTAAGACAACAAGCTTAGAATTGTTGTGCTTATTTGAGAACTTCAAAATTGCCAACAAGTCTTCGAAAGTTAACAAAACAATAAAATTAATATACTTGTTAAAATCTTAAATAGTTGTCTCGAATCTTTTAATAATTTGTTTAAAGAGAGATTTGTTAGTAGTTTATTTTGCAAATCAAATGCGAGACTCTTCTACTAAATAAGTTCTACGTTTGCGAGTTGATTAAACAAAAAGTAAAAAAAAGTAAAAAGCTTGTTTAACAATCTTAACAACAACTTGTTAAGTAAAGAGTAAAAGATAAGCTAAGTATTAATAATTAGTAGATAAAAAAGCAAGAAATTGATAAGCTAATATAGATACTTTTTTCTTCGTATATAAAGTCAACTTAAGACAAAAACTAATAAAAGATAAATATTGCGTACTTGACAAATACAAGATTTAAGTAAGATCTACAAATAAATTGAAAAATAGACAAACTAACTAATATCGACAAGTTGCTCTGCGAGTCAACTGCGTAGCTCAACAAGTATCGAGCAAAAGTAGATTGTCTTCAATACAAAGATTTGCTTAACAAGTAATTAAAATAATTAATAAGCTAATATATCGAATTTAGCAAAGAACAAGATAATTAATATAGCTTGTCGATCAGCTAGTACAATAAGTTAGCGATAGAAAAGTACTCTATATATTGATTAAAGCTATTATTTGTTACAAAAGCAAAGCAAGAAACAAACAAAGCAAGTATTAGACAAGTTGTAATAGATAGTTGAATTGATTATCTATCTAGTTATGCGCAAATCTATCTTTACTCGCCAAGCTAGTCCTCTTAGGAACTAGCGCAGCTTGTTGAGTAAAACTCGTCGAGTAAAGCATCCTGCTAGCTAGATGTGTAACAAAATTTTAAAAAAATATATTAATTATATTTTTAAAGTATTAGAATATTTAAATATAAAAAATTTATATTTTAAATTAAAAAAATACAAATTTTATTAAAAAAAAATCAATTTTTTCGAATTTGTTGTTAAACAATATAAAGTATATATAAATCTTAAAAAGTTATAAGCAATTAAAAAATAAATATTATTAATAAATATTAAAAAAGTACAATTTTTTTTAAATTTTATAAACTATAACAAAAAGTTTATTAAAAATTACTTAATAAATACAATACTATTACTAAATTTTACAAAGAAAAATATATTATAATTATAAAAATTTGTAAAAAAGAAATTATTTTAAAATCTTAAATTAAAATATTTAAAAAAGCTAATATTAAAAATATATAATTTGCAATTGTTAAACAAAATTAAAATTAATATATTAAATCTAGCTATTAATATATACTTTAATTAAAGATATAAAAATATTTAATATTTAATAATATATTTTTCGAAAAAACTTTTGTTAATTAAACAAAACTATAATATTTACAATAAAAAACTACTTATTATAGTAGTTTTCTTAAAATTATAAAAAATATATACAAAAAAATTATTTAAACTTTCGATTCTTATAAATTATAAAAATCTTATATATTTTATTATTATTAAGTAGTTAAATAGAAGATAAATAGAATAATTAAAAAGATTAAAACAATATAAATTTAAAATATAATATACTTTAAATAAAGATAATAACAAAGCAAATATATTTAATAGAAGAAATAATTATATAAAAACAAAGAAATTGTTCAATTATAATATATTTAAGATTAACAAAAACAAATTATTATTAGCAAATAAGTACAAAATAAATATAATATTACAAATATTTTAAAATAATACAAAAGAGTTTTTAATAAAGAAAGAAAAACTCTAGATATTTATTAACAAAATCGATAAATATATAAAAGAGCATTATAATAAATTATTGCAAAGATATTTAAAAGTAACAAAAATTCTTTAGTTTTTACAAATAAAACAAATTGTTAAGATATATATTAAACAATATCTTAATTATTAATAAAACAAACATAATATATATACAAACTATAACAAAATCTAATATTAGAAATTGTTTAAATTGTTATAAGATAAAGTTATAATAAACTTTATTATTAAGTTATCTAAGTTAACAAACTTAACAATTAAAGATAAATATAATTTAATACTAATAATAATTAATAAATTTATTAAATACTTATATATTATTATATATAAAGAGAAGTTTATTGCAAAACAATTAAGATATATTATATTAAATTAACTTATATAATATTACAATATATTTAAGAGATTAACTAGTAACAAAGACAAGCTCTTTATATCTAATTATTAAAAGACGTTTCTCTTAATATTAGATACAAAGCTTTAAATATCTATTATCTATTATTTAATTATAAATAATTAAATAGAAAGAACAAACTAAAGTTTTAAACAATATTTAAGATACTATATTAATAATATTTATAGTAATTAAGTATTATTTTTATTTATAGCACAATTAATACTTAATATAAAAATCTTAAATATTACTAAAATAACTTTATTTTTTGTTAATTATAATAAGAAATTAAATTTTTTTAAAAAAGAGTATATATATTTGTTTACGCAATTAGTTATTAAAAGAATAATAATATTAAAAAAGATATATAATAATATCTTAAAAATGCAAAAAAAGTTAATTAAATATTAAAATAAAAAACAAAAAACAATATTTTAATTAAAAGAGAAAAATAAAATATATTTTTTTATAAAAAATCTTAGAACAAAAAAGTTAAACAAGAAATTAAATTATATTAAAGTTAAATTATTTTTTGTTAAAAAAATTAAAAAATTAATTAATTATAAACTTAATTTACTTAAAAATTTTACAAAAAAAAGATTAAAAGTATTTTATTAAGTAAAAAAAATATTTTACTTTAAAAAATATTTAAAAATTAAAAAAGAATCTTAATTATTATTAAAATTTTTTAAAAAAATTTTATTAAAATAAAATATAAAAACAATATTTTAATTTTAATTAATCAAAAATTAAAATTGTTCGAACAATATATTAAATAGCAATTTAAAAATTTTTGTAACAAATTTAACAAAATATACTTTATTTATCTTTAAATTGTTAATATTTTTTTATTTTATTACAATTATTTCTTTTTTCTTATTCTTTAGAAAATTTAGTTATTTTTTTAGTTAACTTAACTTTGTATGCGTATTGCGTATTTTTTTTTAATTGTATTTATTCTTTGTAAATTTATTTAATTAAAATCGAAAAAATTATTAAATTATAATTACGATTAAATTATATATACTTTATATACTTTTTAAAATTATTATTTATACAATAAGTTTTATTAAATATTATACAATTATAATAAAAATATATTGCTAAAAATATTAAACTTAAAATGTTAAAAAAATCTTTCTTTGAAAAAAAGAAATTTTTAGTATTAATTTTTCTTAAAGATATAATAAAAAGATATTAAGTTTTAAAACAAAAACTCTAAAGAAAAAAAATAGTATTATAAATTTATTAAAGTTGTATTAGTAATTTAGATTCTATATTTTTGAATAAACTTATTATTATATTTTTTATACTTAAGAAACAAACAATTTAAGTATAATATTTAATATATTCGACAAACAAATATTGCAAACAATTATATTTGCTATATTTAATAAGCAAACAAGACAAATAATTAATATTTTCTTAATATATAGAAACTAGAATACAATTTTCTTATAAATTGTGTTTAATTTATTTAGACTAATTGTTTAATTCTAATTGTTGAAATCGAATTGTATAAATTATAAAAATACTAACTATATTAGATTAAAACTTAATCTAATTAGATATAACTTTCGGATCAAGTTATAGATTTTGGGGAAAAATCGATCCAAACAATTAGTCTAAACTTATTATAGATTTTTACTTATTGTTACTATTACGCTAGTACTTTCTTCGAAGATATTAGAATAAGTTGTGCTATTAAAGAGATTTGTAGATATCTTTAGACAATATAAGCAATTACTTAGTAACAAAGATTACAACTATAGACAATTTTTATATTTAATAAATCTTGAAGAGATTTAATAAATCAAAGTAATAATAAGTAAAAATCTATAATAAGTTGAACACAATTTATAAGAGAATCGTATTTTAATTTCTATATATTAAGAAAATATTAATTGTTTGTCTTGCTTGTTTGTCGAATATAGCAAATATAATTGTTTGCAATATTTGTTTATTAAGCATATTAAATATTATGCTTAGATTATTTACTTCTTAAACATATTAAATATAACAATAGATTTGTTTCAAAAATATAAAATCTAAATTATTAATACAACTTTAATAAGCTTGTAATACTATTTCTTTTCTTTAAAGTTTTTGTTTTAAAACTTAATATCTTTTTATCATATCTTTAAAAAAAATTAATATTAAAAATTTCTTCTTTTGAAAAAAAGATTTTTTTGACGTTTTAAATTTAATATTTTTAGCAATATATTTTTGTTATAATTGTACAATATCTAGTAAAATATATTATATAAATAATAATTTTAAAAAATATATAAAGTATGTGCGATTTAATTGTAATTGCAATTTAACAATTTTTTTAACTTTAATTAAACAAATTTATAAAAAATAAATATAATTAAAGAAAAAAATATAAAATATACGTACAAAGTTAAATTAATTAAAAAAATAACTAAAATTTTTAAAAAAAAAAAAAAAAAAAAATTGTAACAAAATAAAAAAATATTAATAATTTAAAGATAAATAAAATATACTTTGTTAAATTTGTTACAAAGATTTTTAAATTGCTATTTAATATATTATTTAAACAATTTTAACTTTTAATTAATTAAAATTAAAATGTTGTTTTTATACTTTATTTTAATAAAATTTCTTTAAAATATTTAACAACAATTAAGATTTTTTTTTAATTTATAAATATTTTTTTAAAGTAAAATATTTTTTTTACTTAATAAAATACTTTTAATTTTTTTGTTATAAAATTTTTTTAATTTTAAATTAATTTTTTTTTTGCAAATAAAAACAAAATGTGTTTTATAAAAATATAATTAAATTTGTTAATTTTAATAATAAAATATAAAATACTAAAAATATTTTAATATTTTTAGATAAATTAAGTTTATAGTTAATTAATTTTTTAATTTTTTTAACAAAAAATAATTTAATTTTAATATAATATAATTTAACTTCTTGTTTAACTTTTTTGTTCTAAGATTTTTTATAAAAAAATATATATATATTTTTTTTTAGCTAAAATTTTGTTTTTTGTTTTTTGTTTTAATATTTGATTTATTTTTTTTGTATTTTTGAGATATTATTGTATATCTTTTTTAATATTGCTATTCTTTCGATAACTAATTGTGTTAACAAATACGTATATTTTTTTTTCGAAAAAATTTAATTTTTTGTTATAGTTAACAAAGAATAAAGTTATTTTAATAATATTTGAAATCTTTATATTAAATGCTAGTTGTATTATAAATAAAAGTAATATTTAATTACTTTAAATATTATTAATATAATATCTTAAATATTGCTTAAAACTTTAATTTGTTTGTTTTGTTTAATTATTTATAATTAAGTAATAAACAATTAATATTTAAAATCTTGTATCTAATATTAAGAGAAACGTTTTTTAATAATTAGATATAAAGAGTTTGTCTTTGTTACTAATTAATTTCTTAAATATATTATAATATTATATAAGTCGATTTAATATAATATATTTTAATTGTTTTATATTAAACTTTTCTTTGTATATAATAATATATAAGTACTTAATAAATTTATTAATTATTACTAGTATCGAATTATATTTATCTTTAATTGCTAGATTTATTAATTTAAACAACTTAATAATAAAGTTTATCGTAACTTTATTTTATAACAATTTAGATAATTTTTAATATTAAATTTTATTATAGTTCGCATATATATTATATTTGTTTTGCTAATAATTAAGATATTGTTTAATATATATTTTAATAACTTGTTTTATTTATAAAAATTAACAATATTAGTATAAAAATTAAAGAGTTTTTGTTACTTTTAGATACTTTTGCAATAATTTATTATAATACTCTTTTTACTTTTATATATTTGTCGATCTTATTAATAAATATTTGAAGTTTTTCTTTTTTTATTAATAACTTTTTTGTATTATTTTAAAGTATTTATAGCGTAATATTTAGTTTATATTTATTTATTAATAATAATTTGTTTTTGTTAATCTTAAATATATTATAATTAAACAATTTCTTTGTTTCTATATAATTATTTTTTTTATTAAATATATTTGCTTTATTATTATTTTTATCTAAGATATATTATATTTTAAACTTATATTGTTTAAGTTTTTTTAATTATTATATTTGTTTTTTATTAAATTGCTTAATAATAATAAAATACACAAAATTTTTATAATTTGTAAAAATTGTAAGTTTAAATAATTTTTTTATATATATTTTTTATAATTTCAAGAAGACTATTATAGCAAATATTTTTTTATCGTAAATATTATAGTTTTGTTCGATTAATAAGAGTTTTTTTCGAAAAATATATTATTAAATATTATATATTTTTATATCTTTAATTAAAGTATATATTAATAACTAGATTTAATATATTAATTTTAATTCTACTTAGCAATTACAAATTGTATATTTTTAATATTAATTTTTTCAAATATTTTAACTTAAGATTTTAAAATAATTTTTCTTTTATAAGTTTTTATAATTATAATATATTTTTTTTGTAAAATTTGTTAATAATATTGCGTTTATTAAATAAATTTTAATAAATTTCTTATTATAGTTTATAAAATTTAGAAAAAATTGTATTTTTTTAATATTTATTAATAATATTTATTCTTTAATTGTTTGAAATTTTTCGAAATTTATATATACTTTATATTTTTTAACAACAAATTTAAAAAAATTAACTTTTTTTTAATAAAATTTATATTTCTTTAATTTAAAATATAAATTTTTTATATTTAGATATTTTAATATTTTAAAAATATAATTAATATATTTTTTTTAAAATTTTGAAATAAATTATAATATTGTTTAAATATACTATAATAAATCAATTTAAATATTGTTGTAATATATTATTAATTATTTCTTAATATATTGTTAAGATATTTATAAATTTAAATAATATTATTATATATTTATATAATCTATATTGTATACAAAAAGTTATTTTTTACTTTTCTCTTATTTTTATTTTTATTTAATTATATACTTTTTGTAAATTTAGTTTAATAAAGTACTTTGCTCTAAATAATTAACTTTAAAGTTTGCTAATATTAAATAATAAATATTAGTTTTTAATTATAATATTATTTAGTTTCTAGTAATTAATATATAGATAAAAGATTTTTTTTTTTTTAATACAAAAAGAATTAAGTATCTTGTCTATAATTAAAAAAATTTAATAAATTTTTTTTTTGTTTTTTGCTAGATATTTGCAAAGTATTTTGAACTTTTTTTTAAATAAAATATATATAAGTTTAAACGTAAGTTGTTTGTTTAATTTAAATTTAATTTTGTAATTTTATAATTAATATTTAAAAAGAATCTTTGTTATTTTTTTTTATAAAATAGATACTCTTAATTGTTATATATTTGTAATACGTACTTTAGCAATTTCTTTATTATACTAAATAGTTTAAAACTTCTAGAAGATTTATAATTTTTTTTATTTATTTTAACTTTATAATTTAGCTAATCTTTATTAATGTTTGTCAAATTAAATTTTATTAAATTATTTTTTTATAAAAATATAAACTTGCTACTTGCAATTAATTTTTAATTTAATCTTTTATCTATTATTAAATATTATTAATATATAGATTAAATATAAATTATATAATTATATTGTATAAATCTAAGTATTTATATATTTTAGTTAACTTCTAGATTGTATTGCTTTAATTAAAATATTTTTAAAACAATATTATAAGTAGCTATTCGCACTATATTAAAAATTAGTTTCTTGTAATATTGCTAAATAGTTATTAATAATAAATTTTTTTTTTTTTTTTTTTTTTTTTTTATTCTTATTAAGTAATAAATTTTTATCTATAATTATTAGATTATATACGTTAGACTTCTTTTAAATAAAGTACTCTTTTCTCTTAACAAAAACTTTAGTTATAAAATTACTTATTATATTAAAATTAATTATTGCAATAAATTATTGTTTATTAACTCTAATTAATATAATAAAATATTATATATATATTGTTAAATTTAGTTGCTATTGTTAAGCTAATATATTGTATTTCTTTAATATATTCTTTATTAAAAAATTTAAATTTTTCTTTATTTTAATATTAAGACTTTTGCTTCAAATATCTATTTGCGCTAAACTTTTTTTCTATTCTAAATTAATAATTTTATTTTTTTAAAAAATTAGTTAACTTCTTCTTTGTTTTTTAGATAAATTTAATATAAATTGTTATAATATTTTGTTCAATTAAGTATTGTATATTTTTTTACTTTCTTTATTTTTTGTTTAAATAAATTTATATTGCTTAATTGTTATTTAATTTTGTTAAAAATATTTTTTTCTTTAGTAATATTGCTTTTTAGTGTTTTTTCGCATTTATTTATAATTTAATTTATTTGTTGTTTCTTTAATAAACTAATTAAAGTCTTAAAATATTTTATAATATTATTTAGATATTTGTAAAAATCTTTTTAGTTATATTTGTTATTTAACTTTATTACTAAATAAAAATCTAATATTTTTAATTATTTTGCTCTTATAATTTTATTAAGTATTTAATTAATTTCTTGCGTAAATATAAGTATCTTACTTAATAATATTTTATCTAGAACTTTTTATAATTAATTTAAATTTTTTATTAAATAGTAATTGTTGTTTAATCTAGTTTTAAGAATATTTATCTTTATATTAATTTGCTTTCTAATATTGTTTTAACTATTAAATATTTCTCTTAATATAGTATTAATTTGTTAGCAATTTATTAAATTTTATAATTAATAATCTCTTACAAAGTAACTTAATTTGTTATATAAATAGTATATTTTTTAAAATTTATTATTTTGCTTTTTTTTAAAGTTTTTCTTTTTATATTGTTAAGTAGAATCTAGTTTTATAAATACAAATTTACAATAATTAAAATTATTATATTTTTAGTTAAAACAAAATTCTTTTTACTAATATTCGATTGTTAATTTAAAAAAGATTTTTGCTCTTTTTTAAAATTAATTGTATTTTTTTTTATAATTTTTTTATATAATTTGTTGTTAAAATCGATAATTATTTCGATAAAATTAAATATATTGTTAAAAAAAAATTTGTTATATATAATTTTGTCTTTTAGATTATTTGTAAAATTTTGTCGAAACATTATTATAAATATAACATTGTTTTATTCAATTAAATTAATATATTTTTAAAATTTAATTATATAATTTATTGCAAAGATTTGTTAAATTAAATATTAAATTATTCTTTTTATAATTTGTTTTTTATTAAATATTTTAAAGATTTTTCGAAGTTTTTTTTTTAAATTATTAAAATTTGTAAATATTATACAAGAATTTTCGCTATTATTTTTTAAATACTTTTGGAAATTTAATTTAAATTAATATTAAACTCTTTTTTTAAAAAATATTAATACAAAAATTGTCTTTTAATTTGCTAGAACAAAATAAAAGATAAAATAGATATTTATTTGTATAAATTAATTCTCTAAATCGATACAATTTTTATAATAAATATTAAGTTTGTTAATTTTAATTTTTTTGTCTTCTATAATTAATAATTGACGTAATATTAATAAGCTAATGCTTAAGATAAAAATACGTTAACTTAATACAAATATTCTTAAAATATTTAAAATATTATACTAGTATTTTTTTCGAAAATATTAGAGTAAGTTGTGCTATTAAAAAGATTTATAAATATCTTTAAACAATATAAGCAATTACTTAATAATAAGAATTGCAACTATAGATAATTTTTATATTTAATAAATTTTAAAGAGATTCAATAAATTAAAGTAATAATAAATAAAAATCTATAATAAATTAAATATAATTTATAAGAGAGTCGTATTTTAATTTCTATATATTAAGAAAATATTAATTGTTTATCTTGCTTGTTTATCGAATATAACAAATATAATTGTTTGCAATAATTGTTTATTAAATATATTAAATATTATACTTAGATTGTTTGCTTCTTAAGTATATCGAATATAACAATAAATTTGTCTTAAAGATATAGAACTTAAATTACTAGTATAACTTTAATAAGCTTGTAATAGTTACTTTAATTTATTAAATCTTTTTTAAGATTTATTAAATATAAGAATTGTCTATAGTTGCAATTCCTGTTATTAAGTAATTGCTTATATTGTTTAAAGATATCTACAAATCTTTTTAATAGCACAACTTACTCTAATATCTTCGAAAAAAATATTAGCATAACAAATTTATATATTATAAAGATAATATTGTTAGATATCTTATTAATATCTAAGTAGATATTAGAAATTTTATTGTTGTTATCTTAAAAACAACGTTTATATTTTAAATATTTTATTATTTAAATATAGATTTTTCGAAATCTAAACAAAGTTCTTTAAGAATTAAGTTAACTTTGCTATTTTTTTGTTATTTCTTTTCTAATTTGCGTTGTATTTTCAAATTTTTTAAAACTTTCTTTTAATATACTACTAAGACAAACAATTTTATAGAAGAATAATTATAATTAAAATACTTAACAATTAGAGTTTATATATCTAAATTATATTTATTTTCAAAATTGTTTTTTAATTTTGCAATTGCTTTAAAGAGATATTCGATGCGTTAACTACTAGTTAATTAATAATTGTATTTTTCTTGTTTAGCAATGCGATTACAATTGCATTGTATTTAATACTTTATATAAATATTTTATTTTAAGATCTTGCTTTAATCTTAAACTATTGTATAGTTTTGTGTTATTATATACTTGTTTAGATTCTAAACAAGCAAATTAATTAACGTTCTTTTGTAATAGATATTAAACAACAACAAGAGTTTTATAGTTGTAGATAGATAATAATGTAGAAGTTGCAAAAGATGTAGAAGATGCAGAAGATAATAGAAGATAGCAACGACAACAACAATGTAAACAACGCGTGAATCTTAGAAATTACCCAATTAAACTTAGCGCGAGAGATAGTGTTCGAGCAAAGTAGAGATAGTGTCCAAGAAAAGTAGGGTAGTGTCCGGCTAGTGGTTACCTACGTTTATGGCCAAGTAACACTTGTCTTGGTTGTAAGATCGCCTATACGTCAATGCGTGATTGCGTCGGCCCGTTGAGTATCTAAAATAATTTCAGCTACCGCTTGGGTATGGGAGACGATCGCTGTATTTAGTATGGTGACCGCCCACTGCACTTCCCTCCTCATTGCATTCGTCTCTTTTAAACTCACCCTCACACTCATTTTGCTCCTGTCGCCTAGATAGGAGGGAGTTAGCCGGCTTCGGAGCAGTCCTGGTGACCGTTCCGGTGGCTTTATGCCACCGGCGGCCTCTTCCGCACGCCTAATAGGCGGCGGCGAAGTGCTTCGAGGTGCTACGAGGTGGCCGGTGGCCCAAGCACCTCTTGTAAATATAGAAAAGGGCTTGTTTTCGCCTGTTTGAGTCCCAAAAGCAGTAGCCGAGCATCCTTTGCTTCCAGTCCGGACTGAGAGAGATTTTTTAAATGAGAGACTGATAGCGATAGCCTGATGATGACGACTTATACCAAACAGACATATTGATAGTGAAAATATATGACCCACTCAGAGCCTACCGGTAAACTGCTTGTATGATTGATGTGGGATTAGATCAACACCGAACGGGTGAAAGCGGCATTCTTGTACGACCTGATAGTGACATAGACCTAGGAATTGAGAACCTAGTGATTGCAACATCAGGTGCCAGATAGAGTAGGTGAGTACTTTAAAGATGTTCGGGTGGAAAGATTGAAGACTCTTTCTTGGGGGAAACCGAGCCTTCCCGACTAAGTCAATGCCAAGAGGCCGAATCGACCCTTGAGCTCGATTGTCATAACGATGGTGAAACCAACTGGCGACAAGGTGGGTTAGGCCACCACGGCATTCAGAAGATTAATCCTAGGGAATTACTTCAGGTACTGTTGCAGGAGCCTCATACTCAGAGGCGTTCATCCTGTTTTGGCAAGGTCAATAGAGCCGAGGTCCGATGCCGCTAACCGAAAGAATCCATTGTTAGCCGGCAATATGCCGAAGGGCTCCGCGTTTACCCCGCGGTGTTCCAGAAGATGACGGACTCGAATAGTCTTTCCGTTGCTCCAGCTTTGAGCCCATGGAGCGAATCTTCACATGATTCTACCGGTCAAATCTCGTCCGTCATCGCTCTTCACTTCTTCACGTCCTTCTGCACCACTCCGCCTTCTCTGATATCGTGCCTGACCCCTCTGATCCAGGAATTGGCTTGAATTCACAAGCACAACACAACAACACGTATTTGATCCCACCATGGCAAGCGTGGACTCCATTCTTCAGGGTGTGTCCATCCACGGCCCTCTGAACGACCAGACGCGCAAGATCTTGAACAAGGATGCTACGGCCTTCCTTGCGCTTCTTCATCGATCTTTCAATGGCAGACGTAAAGAGCTCTTGCAGCGCCGTGACATCCGTCAGGCCGAGCTCGACAAGGGCGTTCTCCCGGACTTCCTGCCAGAAACCAAGCACATCCGCGACAATGATGCATGGAAAGGTGCACCACCTGCACCAGGCTTGGTGGACCGGAGAGTGGAGATCACAGGTCCCACGGACAGGAAGATGGTCGTCAATGCGCTGAACTCGAACGTGTGGACGTACATGGCCGATTTCGAAGGCAAGAGGCCGTTCCCTCCCTGCTCCGCAGAAGCTGAATATCTGCTATAGATTCGAACGCTCCGACCTGGGAGAATATGACCAATGGGCAAGTCAATCTATATGACGCCATTCGGAAGCAGGTGGACTTCAAGATAGGTGAAAAGGAATACAAGCTGCGCACGGATAGGAAGTTGCCGACCTTGATCGCTCGATCTCGTGGCTGGCATCTCGAAGAAAAGCACCTGAAAGTGGATGGCGAACCGATTTCGGGTTCGCTTTTCGATTTCGGTCTCTATTTCTTCCACAACGCCCATGAGCTTGTCAAATCCGGCACAGGTCCTTACTTCTACCTACCGAAAATGGAGTCGCATCTCGAAGCCCGCCTCTGGAATGATGTCTTCAATCTGGCTCAGGATTACATAGGTATGCCGCGCGGGACCATTCGTGGGACTGTCTTGATCGAGACCATTGTCGCTGCCTTCGAAATGGAAGAGGTAATGGTGTTTCTTCCCTTTACTCACTTGAGACTGATGGAATTCAGATCATCTATGAACTTCGAGACCATAGTTCCGGCCTGAATTGCGGGCGATGGGATTATATCTTCAGCGTCATCAAGAAATTCCGTCAAAACTCCAATTTTGTTCTGCCAGATCGCTCTGCAGTAACGATGACAGTTCCTTTTATGGATGCATACGTCAGATTGCTGATCCAAACCTGCCACCGTCGTGGTGTACATGCTATGGTAACGAGTCCCATCGTAGGATTCAACTGTTCATTATTGATATCCTCTAGGGTGGCATGGCAGCTCAGATCCCCATCAAGGACGACAAGAAAGCCAATGACGCCGCGATGAACAACGTCTACGAAGACAAGCTTCGCGAAGTCCGCGCTGGCCATGACGGTACCTGGGTGGCTCACCCGGCTTTAGCGATTATTGCTACGGAAGTCTTCAACAAACACATGCCTACACCTAATCAGCTTTGGATCCGAAGAGAAGACGTCCACGTCACGGGAAATGACCTTCTCAACATGAACATGCCCGGAACCATTACCGAGGCCGGTATTCGCAAGAACCTTAATATTGGTCTGGGGTATATGGAGGGTTGGTTGAAGGGGATTGGTTGCGTTCCGATCAACTATCTGATGGTACGGCCAGGAGTTTGAGCATAGCACTGCGTAGATGCTGCTAATATGTTGTAGGAGGACGCAGCAACTGCGGAGGTCAGCCGTAGTCAGCTCTGGCAATGGTGCCGTCATGGCGTCACAACGGCCGAAGGAAAGAAAGTCGATAAGACTTATGCGCAAAAATTGCTTAAAGAACAAGCGGACGAGCTAGCGTCAAAGGCGCCAAAAGGCAACAAATACCATCTTGCGGCGCAGTACTTCTCTGGCCAGATTACTGGGGAGGATTATGCTGACTTCCTAACCTCGTGCGTCATTTCGGAATCTTAGGTGTTTGACGAGACACTGACCGTGTACAGGCTCCTGTACAACGAGATCACTTCCGTTGGCCCCGCCGCCAAGTTGTAGGTTGGCGAAGTACGGAGTTTCGCAAAAGCTGCTTTTTGTAGCCAATAGGTACGGATGGCATCAGTCAATCACCATTTTATAGACTGCTCAGGTGGTATGGATGGTTCTGATCAACTCTGAATGAGTGTGAAGTCTGAAAAGTGTCAGCATCAAAAGGTCCTGTCCTTGTATGCAGATGTGTTAGTCCTGCTGTACATATATTAGTGAATTGCAAGAGCGATGCATCGATGCTGAGTACGTAAAGAGCAGTGCTCCGGATAGCGATATCGAAGCATCGTGCTTGTTTCGGCGTGAGGGTAGGGTGATGCTATTCCTACAAGTGGTTTTGACCTACGCCCAGGAACGCCTCCGGCTTTGTTAAAATGAAGATCACTATGTACGTGCTGAAAGATGACGACCGAACCAAGACTTCGATTGCCCGCTTGAATCGATAGGATGCCGATGATGCCAGATGATCTTTCCATTACTTTCCACTGATGGAATGCCGTCTGATCTCGTCCCTTCGCTTCTCAATCTCCTCAGCCGCTCGCTGCTGCTCCTGCAGCGTATTGGCTCTCGTCCGAGCCTCGTCTTCTTCTGCAACCACCCAAACTGCCACGGCTCGGTGGTTAGTCTGGATCATGACTTATTACGCTGGAGATGGCTACACATACTCGGCTTATTTGACTTTGAATACTCCTTGAGTTTGCCAACAAAGTTGTCAAAGTCTTGCTGCTTCCCTTGCCTGTTTTCCAGGGACCTTCTCTGCAGTTCGGGGTTGTAACGCTACATCATCCGCCAATTAGTTCTGACGCGTGCACAAGCTAGTCACGTGACCATGCCTTGAACAGCTCCTCTTCTGTAGGCGTCACATAGTATATCAGGAACGGCCCTCCAATGCTCAATATCCCCCCTCTGAAATGGATTAGATGCGTCGATCTTAATTTTTCGGTGACTGCCTTACGCAGCGAGCATCTTGATCCATAGACCAGCTTTCGACATAACGATGCAACTCGCCGCAATCCTTACGGCAGGTGACGTAGGTTGAAGAAAGCTTGGAATGGGACGGCCGTCGATCAAGTGGAATCAAGGATAATATGGGCTGTGTAAGTGAGCATGGCTAGATGTAGAGTACTGCTAAGATGCTGAAAGCTGAAGGTGGCCATGCTCGGCCATGCTGCATTTCTAATAAGGTATGCCCGCGAAGATCATCTGCCAGGGGCTTGCCGCTTGAGCAACCAATCAAAAGCTCTACAGTCATGCGCTGAACAGTCGGCGAACTACTCATACTCGACAATCCCCTATCATCTAGAAGTATGCACTGTACTCCGTATTCATGGTCAGAACCCGTAGGAGGTTTTAGGATTCGCCACTCGCGCATCGCGACTGGACCAAGGTTGTGCGCGGCTGTCTCCGAGATTGAGCACTCGAGAACCTTGACCAGCCCCTTGCAAATGAGATAGAAGTACGCGTCTTGCGCAAGCCTGCTTATCCTCTCTCTTTTTCCCTTCGCCCACATAGACTGCTTCAATAATCCTTAAAAGCTATACCATTGCCATATGTGCAACTGCGTAGGACGGTTGTCCCAGTTTTCCGCTGATCATCGAGAACAAAGCGACTTCGGTGAAGTCAGATTGGTTAAGAAGATTCAATGAAGGGCTATCTTCACAGCGTATCTGCACCAAACACGGGAGACGGCGTTCCCCTCCTACAGCAGCATACCGGACACCCAAATATACGTGCGGTAGGTCATGGTAACTGTGCTATGACGTTCCGCTACTAGGTTTTGGCATCTTCCTAACAATGCGCGTTTGAAATTTCTCAAAAAGGCAGATTTGGGGCCACAGTAGGAAGATTCTAACAGGATGGCCTACAATCAGCAATACGATTCCAGATATGACCAGCTACCACCTGATTCTCGTCCAAGAGCCTACGCAGACCCTCGGCAACACCGTGGAGAGCGAAGTAACTACCGTGAGCGACCTCCTAATAACCAGCAGTACGATAGCTATGAGCACGAAGCCGTACAGCAACCTGAGGACTACGGCTACCAGTGGCACGAAGAGCAAGGTGGAGCTGGAGGTTATCACAGGGAAGGATACAATGGGGGTCCGCCGAACGATAGAAACAGGGGGTATCGAAGTCCCCCGGCTCAGTACGACACTAGGGGTCATCACGGTGACGCCAAACAACAGCCAATGCAGCAATACCAGCAAAAGCAATTGGATCCACGACATCGTATACCAAACAGCCCAGCGCTCCAACCGTCGAGCGAGCAGTACCCGCCTGACCCACGGCGCGACTTAAACCAAAATCGGAGAAATAGACCACAGCACAACGGTATTCCGGACCCCAGGCGCGATGATCGCCCTGCCGAGAATGACTATGCGCGGAGAGATGGTCACCACGGTTCGCAATACGATGTTCCACAACAGCAAGATTACTATCCGAAAAATGACTGGCAAAACCAGTCGCATCGCCGTGGGCGGTCAAGTGGGGACGAAGAACATGGATATAGTGACCCGAGGGGCGCAGCACCACATGATGGCCGGAAAGCTTTCGCGGCGCAGAGACCTGGCCGTGACCAGAAGCGTTCCCGATCGCATGGCAGACAATACATGGACAAGAGGAAAATCTTTACTGATACAACGTCCCCTGATACTGTGGCTTGGGACAATCCGTTCCCAACCTTTCCGGCAGGCAAAATCAAAGGGATACAGGATGATGGAAATATGACTAGGTCAATGGCAGACATGCGTTTGAGTGACAGAACCCTCGATCCTTCGGCTCCGAGACCGCGCACCACAGACAATAGCGATCGGTATGGCACAGAACAATACCAAAATCGACATGATGAGCCTCATTCTAGGACGCAGCAGCCGAATTGGAGATCCGGAGGTGCAACACCGGTGCCCGCAAAAGTCCCAGAGGCTCCTGTAGGAGCATTGGAGAGGCCGCCAGCCGATTACGGTAGACCTCGCCCGTTTACTGGAAGAAGTTCTGAAGAAGTTTCCCGAGGGGCGGCGAGATTGAATAAAGCCATCCAGCCTGACGCTGAGAGAAGTAGGACCATGCCGAACAATGTTTCAAGTGCAGTGATGAGTTCGGGGTTTCAGACGGAGCATTCAAACACACATCAATGGCAAGAACCTGGGCACACTACGGGATATTACGGCCCTGAAGACGCGGTCTATGTGCCCGGTAGACCATCAACAGCATCAGGCACCAGGCCGTCAGGTCCCGTACAGTCGCGCTCCAACGAGATACAAGAATTGCGGAATAAGCAGACAAGACCGCAACAGGGCAACGGCGTATCGAATGTGCAGACCACACAGGATCATCCGCCATCCTCGCGCCAGGACAGTATTGGGGACGTTTATGACTCCTATTACGATGGGTCTACACCGGCATCTCCGGCTCAATCTCACCGAGGCTATAGAGCATATCAGCCGCCAATCGAAGAAGAGATGCCGAATTTCGACGCAAATTCTGTCGCAAGCCCGAGTCATCATCGCAGTATGATTATAGACGACCATCTACAGCCTCAGCAGATCCGGCCCGAGATGCCGCCCTTGCCGGACCAATATCAAGACCGGCATGCTCCAGCGTTCGATCGTAGTCAAGCTCGCCCCCAGGCTCCTCGAAGCCGGTCACAGCCAGACCTGAAGAATCGGCGACCACCCAGGGCTCAACCGAACGATGGCTTCGACTTTGGTATCCCACCCGAAGCTACTGCCATGCCTCCAACATCTCATCGAAACAACGGGCCCCAAGCTCCACTCCAATACCCCATTGAGGGATCTCCCACGAGCCATGACTTTGATCGCCAACAGCCTGCCTTCAGAGATGGGCCGCGACAGCCCCCAATACCGTACCGCGTGAACATGAATCAGAGGCCCAGTGAGCCTTACCTACAGCAGTCTTCGACTCAAGCACCACCGGAGCAGTATCGTCCACCTGTCCAGCAACGACCCTCACAGAACGGTCAAATCCGTGGTCCGGGCGGTAGACCTAGTCCAGACTCCAGGGCAGGTCCAACTTCACCTCCAGCAAGTCTCCCGATGCAACCCGATGCATTGCCAGCTCATCCAGCTCCCGTCCGTGCTGGCCTCATGTCAAGTCCTTCGCCTCCTCAAGCGCCAAAGCCCGTTCCAGTCCGGAATTACAACACCAACAGCTCGCCACTTCAAAATATGAGTACGCCACTGGCTGCGAGCAGCTCGCGGCCAGCAGAAGTAAGAAGAGCGCCTGCGCCAGTCACTCAGGGTGAGCTCGACGGACTTAGGCAAAACATGAAAGTAAACCCTTCTGATCAAAAGATACCAATATTGTTGGCCAAGAAATTGATGGAGGCAGTGGCCTCTTTAGATGAAGGAGTGCCGCGTCTTGACCAGAAGACCATACAAAAGACCAGAGAAAGATACTACGCAGAAGCCTACAAGATCGTGAAACGGCTTGTGTCGGCTGGCAGCGCCGACGGTATGTTCTTTCTGGGAGACTGCTACAGCCAAGGGCGTCTTGACTTGGAGAAAGACACCAGGGAAGCCTTCACACTATATCAATCTGCAGCGAAGGCCGGGCATGCTCAAGCTGCGTTTAGGGTAGCGGTGTGCTGCGAGCTGGGCTTGGAAGAAGATGGCGGCACCAAGCGAGACCTGGGAAAAGCGGTGCAGTGGTACAAACGAGCTGCGCAGCTGGGAGATACGCCCGCCATGTATAAAACAGGCGTGATCCAGCTCAAAGGTCTTTTGGGCCAGCCCAAGGATACGGCGGAGGCAGTACTATGGTTGAGAAGGGCAGCGGAGAAGGCAGACAAGGACAACCCGCATGCGTTGCACGAGCTTGTAAGTCACGCAAGATAGAGAAGAGCCTAGGAATCCCGTGACGTTTTCGCAGATACTGACATGATCTTTGTAGGCCCTATGGCATGAAGCATCAAATAGCCAGGGAAAGATCGCCGGCGACGAGGCGTACGCATGGGATATGTTCCGGCAAGCAGCAGAGCTGGAGTACAAATTCTCCCAATACCGACTCGGCCGAGCGTACGAGTACGGACTGATGGGTTGTCCCATCGACCCCCGGCAGTCGATATCCTGGTACAGCAAAGCAGCCTTACAGGAGGAACACCAGAGCGAGCTTGCCCTGAGTGGCTGGTACCTGACGGGTTCTGAAGCGGTGCTCCAGCAGAGCGACACCGAAGCGTACCTCTGGGCTCGCAAAGCCGCAACGGCAGGCTTGGCCAAAGCGGAGTTTGCGATGGGCTATTTCACGGAGGTTGGTATTGGCTGTCCGCCTAGCTCGGAGGAGGCGAAGCGGTGGTACTGGCGTGCGGCTTGTAAGTTGTTGTTATCTTCTTGGTGGGGTTGGGTTGCTGACTCGGAACAGCACAGAATTTCCCTAAGGCTCGCGAGAGGCTGGAGGAGCTACGGAAAGGCGGGGCGAAGATGAAGAAGGAGCGTGTCTCGCGGTCCGCGATGAAGCAGGAAAGTGAATGTTCCGTGATGTAAAAACCCTGCCAGCCGCTGTTCCCACATCTTTCGAGCGAAGTCATGTCTTGCAACCGTGAGAGAATTGTACGCTACGGATTGGGTAGGACCTTCGGCATGGCGCTCAGGATATCTGTTTTCGGGAGCACTACGGTTTCTTGTGGAGGGTGCATACGATATACCCAATAGGAGTGTTTTAAGTGCGCTTTTTGGGACATGAGAGCAAGTACAGAGGTGCATTGAAGATAGTCCGAGGACAATGTCTTGTATGACCATATTGAACTCTCGATTCCCGACACCATAGTCCGCTTCGATTCCGCCGGCTTTTGGCTGTTTGCCTTGTCTGTGTCGACCAGAAATGATTCCGTACGACACTCTGCAACATCAAGGTAGGCCGGTCACATGTTCCGATGCTTTTCGTATCGTAGAGGTGCAACATCTTGAAAAGCAATATCAGATTCTCTCTGATAATGAGCCTTTCCCACCCCCCATGAATAGTCCTCCGAAATCCCACCCCACCGTCCACATTCCACTCTACCCAACCTTGCCTTCACAATACCTTTCGTATGTCCTCGCGGCAGAAATTCCTCCCTTCTGTATCATCATCCACAACCACATAGAGCTGCATACCACCATCTAAGAAACCTACCATAAATCTTGGGACGTCTTCCTCAAATCCATCAATCAGCCCCTGAACTCCAGCTAATTTCCTTCCGCACGGCGACGCAAGGCATTTCCTTGTGCAATGGCTATAGCACGTTTTGATGCAATCAGACGGCCGGAAAATATGCACGATGTGAATCCTCGCTTGTACAGCAAGCTATGAAGAATAGGCTTCGAGATAATCATCAATGTCAAAGCCAGAGCTGCTGTGGTTTTACCGCTTATTGCTAAGCGGATGCAACCCAGGAATTGAATTGAAGAGGGAGGAGAGGAGTGATGCGATCTATGAACGAGACTTTTCTTCGAGACAGCGTTTACTTTCATCACTTGAGATGCCATTGGCGAGGCGTGGAAGCAATGGTACTGATTCGATGGAACTTTTACGGCTTCCGAGACATGACTGCAGGGAGATATTGATGTGCCTTGGAAGCCGAAAGCTGGCCGTGCTTGTCATCGCTTTGTTGGATTCCGATGGCATAGATGCATTCTCGGTGCATAGCAGCCTTGATCAAGGCGTCTGGGCCAGCGTCACAGTCGGTGAGTGACCCTTCTTCTTTCACCGTCAGGAAAGCAGCGGCTGGAGTGGCGATCAGCATTCGAACCATAAAGAGTCTGGTCGGGCAGATGTCCCTTTTCGTTTCGTCTGATCCTGACAAGCATTACCACCTCTGCCAAGCCGCCTCGAGTCTGCGCGAGCAGAATACCTGAGATGCAGCGTCCGCCATGGCAGTCACAAACCTCTGAGACCTCCACTTCGCAACGGCAAGTCAGAATATTTTGCCATACACCGCCAGCTTCGCCGAAGGCGCTCACAGCTGCGCTGCCCGCCCTTACGAAGACTGAGGCGGTTCGAGAAAACGCAGGGGAGAGTTGAAAGAGGAGATTTTGAGTCGAGCTCAATACAGGTTTGGAAAAGCGGAACTTGCACGAACGGTGTGGACTGAGCACTTCCGAAGGGCTCGTAAATAGAATATATACAATGCAGTCTTTTGAACTCCGCAATATCATATGCCCGTCTTGACCAAACCCGTAACGCTGTCCTCGATTTCCTTGTCACTTAGTCCTAGTTCCAATGGTCAGCTTTACTGTCGACAATCTACCCGGGAGGAGGACGGACCGCTCAACGACTCCTGCTTTTCTTTGCCGTACTCTATACCCTCAGCGTCAGTCTTAGCGAGGCATCCGATGCGCGCTGCTACATACCATATCTCGCAAACACTCGTGGCTCGACGCCCAGAGCTTCTCGTAGCATGATCGGTACATGTGGATTGTTCTTCTTCATCGTAGGGTACGCCCGCGTCAAGAATGAGCTTCCATCTATCAGTGAACTTGGTCGAGCTTGTCCATCAAAGAGTGTGAGAGCTCACCGAACGGCTGCGCTGGGCTCGGAGGTTTGACAGAAGTGGAAGCGCACTTCTTTCAGCGTCTTCGTGAAGGCGTATTTGCCAGACATCGTGCCGAAGACGTACCGCCCCAGGACAGCGGCAACTCGAGACTCTGGGTAGGGATTATCTATACTTCCATTGAGCTTCCTATCAGTTCTGGGACATAAAGCTTGACAAGAAGCGGGTAACCGGAGCAGCCGCCAAGAAGCCGCCAAGAAGCCGCCGGCTTTAAGCTTGATCCCCGAACTCAGCTCAACGACAATCTCGACTCTCCACTCAGCTACCATTGAGATCATTCAAAGTCGATCGCCAATACCGTTCACTCTCGAACTCACAGGCTCTACATCATGGCATCCAGAACCGGTTTCCGCTTCTCCTCCCACTTCGCGCGCGCCGCACGCCCCTCATTCCGAAAGCCCTTCGGCCGCCGATTCCAAACCACCGATGCAGCACCACCAAGTGAGAGCTATGCGTCGAGGATGTGGAATAGCCCTGTAGGCGTCAAGACGGTTCATTTCTGGTAAGCCCACATGCTTGTCCTCAACAAGACGTGGCAGATGCTGACAGATAGTAGGGCACCGGTCATGAAGGTACAGTCGCGATCTTCCCATGCATCTTCAGCGGACAAATGACTGATGACTGGATAGTGGTCGCTCGTGCTCGCCGGCGCCAGCGACTTCACACGACCAGCGGAGAACCTATCGCTTACGCAGAACCTGGCACTCACGGCTACGGGGGTAATATGGACGAGGTGGTGCTTTGTTATTCGGCCGCAGAATATGCTGTAGGCATTCCCTCGCTCTACGGAATACTTTGGGAATTCTTGGGAACTGTATAGGGCAACAGTGAGCTGACTCTTGGGGACAGATTGGCTGCGGTCAACTTCCTTCTTGCCGGCGTGGGCGTAACGCAGGTGACACGTATACTCTTGTACCAGAGCAGTCAGAAGACTGGGTCGGTGGAGAAGGCGGTAGAGAAGGATGCGAAGGATGTTGCGGATACGGCAAAGGGCGTTGCGAAAGATCCGGAGAGGGCAGCACGGAAGGTGGAAGTAGAGATCAAGTGAGAGTAGGACGTTTCATTGAATTGAGTGCGTTCATTCTCTGGATCTACGGCATAGGTTCAGAATCCCCTATTTACAAATCATACCCCGCTGGCCCATGGTGGTCCCACGAACTGGTATGGCTACTATTTTGAGGGCTCTATTGTCCATGCCGCCGCTCGCTGTGAATGACTGCCTCGACAATAGCAAGGAGTGGGACCCTCCCCATCGCACATTACCACACCACCCCATTCAATTGTCTCGCGTTTCATCAGTGGTGGGGATTTGGAATGGACAATGGGCTCGGTCCCAGATTGTAATGATACACAGGAGGACAATAGAGATTTCACGCGGAGCTAGTACAACACAATAGGGAAACTCATCACACGATAAACAGCACTTATTGTTAGCCAATAGAAATTCGGTATCCCAAGGTCAATCAACACCCAAGTAGCGCGGTATTGATCCGTAACAATAATACTCGCTCTCGTTGCTCCCAGACTCTTCCCTCGGCATTATCTGTCCAAGCTTCTATCATTACGTCGGAGATACTCCTGCCAGGCGGAGAGACAATTGCTTCCATCGACAACTCGTTCGCAAGCTTCTGACATACCTTCGGACAACTTTGGCCTCGTTAAGAGAGAACTGGTTTCCTCGTCAACTCATTCTCGAGCTTTGACTTAAAGTCTGAACAACTCTTACTCCACAAAGAGAGACCTACTTCCGTCAACAACTCTTTCTCGAGCTCTCGCAAAAGCGTTAAATACACTTCTGCCTCGCGGAAAGAAAATCGACTCAACTCCAGCCATGTCGAAATCCTGGGTTCCCAACAAGAGTAGTCCTTCCGCCAGAAATTCTAGTAGGATTGATGATGCTAGTAAAGTGGTAATTACGCCGGAGAAGCAGAAGGCATTAGACAGGGCAAAGGAAGACACGATAAACATACGACCATCGTCGTCTGTATCTCATCAGCCTGGGAAACCGAAGGCAACAGCTTCCGGCCAAGGATCGCAAGCATTAATGTTGGGTGCTCAAGCCACCGCCTCGATTAGCCCGCCATCTGCTCCCCCAACGGCTCCAGCGGCTCCAGCGTCATCGAGACCACTCCCCAAACCTGCTCCAGATCCTACTTCACGCCGTCCATTAGGAAAGAACCCGGTACGCAACAACGGAACAACATTCACTCTACTTTCGACTCCGCCACGTAAGTTGGTGCAGTGCTATCGCCAGAGGGTTTTTCCATTGCTCTGGGTGCTGACATGCTTCCAGCGTCAGTGCCACCACAATTACCTCCGCCACCGACCGGATCAACGAATCCGCCGACAGAGCAGCCGTTGGCCCAGCCTCCGATCGCAGCAACTTTCGCCCCGTCAACCCCTCCCCTGGCACTAGGACCTTCCCCAGGATGGAGCCAATCACAGAGCGCCAGAGGCCAGAAACGACAGGCCGAAGGCGAGCTATGTCGCGAAAGGAGTTCGCCTGGCAGGGAGGCCGATGCAGAGCTGTTTCTCATCGAGAATTGCATGGCATATCCGCCGAAGTATGTAGTTAAAAAATTCCTGGATTTTGCCAAGTATCGGCCTGAAGACTGGGACGCCCTCGTTGGCGTCTTCTTCACCCATTCCGGAGTAAACCCCTTGGATATCCTCTGGGGATCTATCGGAATTCAGAAATGGGAGCGAGACTGGGTGAGAATCGATATGCTGGAGAAGAATGGAGATTGTCTCCCAACCTGGCGTCTGCCAGAACGCATGGAGAAAGAGGGCCTGGTCCACGCCATGGTGGTCCACCCTAAAATGCTTGAGTGCTTCATGGAAGCAATGAAGATCTTTGCAAGAGCCGACAATTTCGGAGATGAGTCCCGTCTTCGAAAAGTCCTGGAAATCGCTGGGTTAGTATATTCACATTTGAGGTGCTCTTGAGATCCGTCTGGCCAAATGCTGACGTGGTGTTTTCAACAGCTGGTGCCAGGGGGCTTGGGGATCGCCACAGTGGATGATACTGGCTGAGCTGAAAACCCTGCCAGAGGGTCCTTATAGAGAGGCTCGGCTGGCTCAGGCCAGGAGTGAGCTACCACGTTTCTGCGAGCATTACTACAATGATCGCTCATGTGGGATGTAAGTCTTCCCCCAATTCCGATCTCGTTCGGAGTCTTTTGCTACCCGCACACATCTCAACCACCTTGACTGCGTGGATTCAGGCGATATGTACACGGAATCTGTGTTGTTGCAGCGACCTTGCTGCGAAGTGACGTCGAAGTACTGGTGTTGCAGTGTGGTGCCTAAAGGGGCAACCTCGGCTAATCTTTTTCTTACTTAATGCAGCCAGAACTTCACACGGCCCAGACCGACACCATACGATTCAGAATTACTTCCCCCAACCGAAGCTTACACCGTCAGCTACGACAACCAGGGACGTCACGAAGACTACGATCACTCACACGACCAGAAGTACCGCGAAGCATTGGCTACAGAACACGCAAGCAAGAAACGCATGATGGCTTTCGGTGGAGGTAGACCAACCCAGATCCACGCGGTACCGTATGAGGAACGCGCACTCGATAGTCATGGCAGAAAGCTCCCATGGGCGCATGAATGGCCCGAGTAAGTCATCCAGAAAGCCAATGCCATGTCGTAGCGCTAATCATTCACAGAGGACATCCAAATGCTCGTGGTCACCGACGACAACCGGAAGAAAAGGGCCCCTTTGGAAAATCCTCAATACGCAAAAGCTCGTCACGCGCATCGAGAACTGCTACCCCTGCCAAAAAGGATCATCCAGCCTTGGACGGGTTTGAACAAGCTATGAAGCACGATCAGAAGAAACAAGCGGCAGAAGCTCAGCAGCAGTCCAGTACTACAAGAGCACAGAGCGATAGCACCTCGATTCAGCGTCAGCCTTCTTTCACCAAAGAGCCAACTCAAGTCATCTTGTTCGGGTTCTCTCCCAGCAGGCAATGTGAGGCCATTGAGAAGTATGAGATATTCTCCTGTGGCATGATCTGCGAGGACTACCCCCGTAAACCCCTACCAAGGATTCCAGATACATTTGGTTCTCCCGCGTCGACTCGCCGAGCTCTTACACCAGCTGAGAAAGCGCTCGTCAAAAAGTTCGCTGGAGGCAATCATTGGATCAAGGTAACTTTTGACTCGGCAGAAGCAGCGGAACGAGCCATCTACTGTTCACCCCACCAGATCGGAGCTCATTGGGTATACGCACAAGAGTACCGCGGCGTGGGACCGGACGTTGACGAGCCAATCCTCACCCGTAGAGACGATCAAGGTCCTCAATTGCTTGGTGCCCCCAGCCGACCATCACAGACAATCGGACCATCTTTCGGCCAGAAATCCAATATCGATTCAAGCGGTACCACAACCTTACCTCGATCATTCGCTACCAATGTTATGCCACCGGCATCTGAGCAAGAACCGACTGGAATCGTGTCCCTCTCATCATCGACGGCGTCTTCCGCTACGGCCACAGGCCCTAGTAACTCCGATCTTCGTAACCGTCACATATCCCAGACCGAAGAAAATAGGTCTTCTATAATCTCGCAACCCAATAGGCAAGCCACAACCCGTCCTCAAGGATTCACACACTTCCCTGACATTCCTCGAACCGTCCTCCGCCCGGCCTCTGAAGCCTTTCTTCCTCATCCCACATGGTCGGAGAGCATGTTACAGCGCCTCATCAACGCGGGCTGGATCCCGAGTGATTTCATTGGCAATGGTGCCCCAAGACTGGAAAACGGAGATTTTGACCACGCGAATGCCAGCTACTACTGGATATTCTGCCATTGGCTCGACTCCAAACTAGGCACTGATCTCTGCGGCCTGCAGGATCAGTAGATCATATCTAGCTTCGAAGACCTTCCTCGGACCTTCCTCAGACGATCTGGGGAATATTGATACGTCGATTTTTGTTTCATCATAGCGTGGCGTCTCCGGGAGCATAGCACAGCACGCAGAAAGGGCTTACATTTTTCGGAGTTACGGAACCTACTTGTTTATTCTAAACGCAGCTCACCTCCGGATGTTGTCTCCTCTCGACTAGCACATTCCTACATCAATGATTCCAATCACATTGTCACCAGAGACGCACTCTCAACATCTTACCCACAGCCTTGATCTATCATCCATGTCGACTGACCACGGTGCACATGTCCATGGGAATATTATCAAGGCTCGCGCTAAAGCCAAATACTCTTACTTCTTCTGAACCAATCCGATATCCAACGGTCTACTCCTCAACCACGAGCATCAGATATGTCGAATCACTTCGCTGCATGTCCGTAGATGCAATCCTCCGAAGTACCCGAAACTCGAACCTGAAAGCTCCTTTTTACCTTTACCAACGACTCCAGCTTCTGAATTTCTACCTCACTGCCTCGATCTACCAACGACGTCGACTGACCACGGTGTATGTCCGTCGTTGGAGAACTTGGCCCCCTGAGATTACGAAGAAGGATATAGTACAGGATTGGGATGGCCTAAGCACACGAATTTCAACGAAGTCAGATTTCAAATTCCTACCTTACTGCCTCGATCTACCAACGACGTCGACTGACCAAGGTGTATGTCCGTCTTGGAGAACTTGGCCCCTGGAATTACGAAGAATGAAATAGTGGAGGATTGGGATGGTCTAAACACGAATTTCAATGAAGTCAGATTTCAGATTCCTACCTTACAGCCTCGAACTACCAACGACGTCGACTGACCACGGTGTATGTCCACGTTGGAGAGCTTGGCCCCTAAATTCGCCAAGATGGAAATGGAACAGGATTGGGATGATGGTTTGACCACACGGCGGGCGAGCTTTCTAAAAATGCATTGGGCTTTTTTCCCTGTTTTGTACTTCTCGAGATACCACCTTATACTTGCTTGCTCTGGCTTCTACTCAATGAAAGCATCTTGCTCCAACCATGAACCCATGCTCTCAGTGACGCTGTGCCACCCCTCCTCCTCCCAGCTCACCAGCCAGACGCTCCCTCCCCCGTCCCCTCGCACCCCACCCTCTCTCTACACCAACACCACCGCTGCAGCCCCTACCA